>Ga0310696_10002919_pt1 | contig 21972 bp, 20 predicted proteins | sample AusTroGonzalo_MG_4_FD_203885 | JGI IMG/M metagenome (GOLD analysis project Ga0310696, IMG submission 203885) | Bovine rumen microbial communities from tropical cattle in Woodstock, Queensland, Australia - Gonzalo_02 (v2) (version 2) | ecosystem: Host-associated > Mammals > Digestive system >...
GATTGTGGAGGTGGACGATTCGGCCTTCGTGGGCAGCAACCTGACCAATGAGGATGCCATGCACCGACTGAAAGGTCCCAAGGACACGAAGGTGAAGCTGGGCATTGTGAGACGGGGTGAAACCGAGCTGCGCCACTTCACCGTGACCCGCGGCGAGATTCCCGTGAAGAGCGTGAATGCCGTGTATATGCTCGACAACGTGACGGGCTACATACGCATCAAGAACTTTGGCGAGAATACCTATCCCGAACTGCTCATTGCGCTGGCTAAGTTGTCGCAGGAAGATTTCAGCAACCTGGTGATCGACCTGCGCGGCAATACGGGTGGCTACCTGGGTTCGGCCGTACAGATTGCCAACGAGTTCCTGCCCAAGCACCGCCTGATTGTATATACCGAAGGCCGTCGCTCACAACGTCAGGAGTTTCGTTCGGATGGTCGCGGCTCGTATCAGCAGATACCCTTGGTGGTGCTCATTGACGAAGGTTCGGCTTCAGCCTCCGAGATTCTGGCTGGTGCCATTCAGGACAACGACCGCGGCACGATTGTGGGCCGTCGCTCGTTTGGCAAGGGACTGGTTCAGCAGCCTATCGAGTTCAATGATGGCTCGATGATGCGACTCACCATTGCCCGCTACTATACCCCGTCGGGTCGCTGCATACAGAAACCCTACGTGAACGGTCAGGATAAAGACTATGAGGAAGACCTGCTGCTGCGCTACCAGCACGGTGAGTTCTTCTCGCAGGACAGCATCAAGCACACCGGTCCGGAATACAAGACACGCAACGGTCGCGTGGTGTATGGCGGTGGCGGCATTACCCCCGACATCTTCGTGGGCGAGGATACCACCAATTATACCTCTTATTATAAGGAAGCCGTGATGCGCGGACTGATTCTGCAGTTTGCCTACGATTATACGGATAACCATCGTGCCGAACTGGCCAAATACGACGATGTGGAGTCGCTAGATAAATACCTGGCACGCCAGCACATGGTCGACAAGTTTGCCACCTATGCCGAGAAGCAGGGACTGAAGCGCCGCAACCTGATGATTGAGAAATCATATCATCTGTTGGAGCGATTCATCAACAGCCGAATGGTTTATAATATACTTGACGAACAGCAATGGATAGAATATCTGAATGCCGACGATCCCGCCATCATCGAGACGCTCAAGCTGTTCAGATCAGGCAAGGCATTCCCCAGTGCACCGTCAGACAAAGAAAAAGAGGGGAAAAAGCTTGCGATGGGCTACGACTACATGCATACACATCGTGGCTACACGATGATAGCCAGTGCTTAGCAGAAGCGGATATCGGCAATGATCTGAGCGCCTACATAGGCGTTCAGCTTCTGCACGAATTCCTGTCGGCGCATGCTCAAGTCGGCACGCAGGGCCGGTACGCGCAATCGCACAAAAAGTGTTTGGTTGTAGATGCTCACATGAGTGGTATACTGGGCGATGGCCTCGCCTGCAACCGTGGGCCACGCCTCAATGAGCCGCTTCTGTAGCAACGGCGTTTCCAGTCCCATGGCCCGCAGGTTCTGCATCACCAAACTGCCTATGTCTTTTATATCACGCTTGAACATTTTTTACTCTTTAACTCTCAACTCTTAACTCTCAACTCTTAACTCTTTATCTCCCCTTCCTCTACATGGAATAGCTTGTGGTCGAAATGGCCCTGACTAAGAATCTGGTCGAGGTGGTCGCGATTGGTATCGGTAATGAAAATCTGACCGAAATGACTGCCTGACACCAACTGCACGATCTTCTCCACACGACTGGCATCGAGCTTGTCGAAGATATCGTCGAGCAATAGGATGGGCGTGTTTGGGAGCGTTTGCTGGCGCTTCAGGAAGTCAAACTGTGCCAGCTTCAGGGCAATGACAAACGTCTTGAGCTGTCCTTGCGACCCCTCGCGGCGCATGGGATGACCATCGAGCAGAATCTCAAGGTCGTCGCGGTGAATGCCGTGGAGCGAATAGCCCACCGCACGGTCTTTCATGCGGTCGCGCTGAATGACCTCGAGCAGCGGTCCGCGCTGACAATGCGAGGTATAGGCCAGCGACACCTGTTCGCGGCCATCGGAAATCGTATCGTAGAACTGCTGGAACAGCGGTTTCAGTTGCTCGACAAACGCATTGCGCTTCTGATAGATGGTCTCGCCCTCCATGGCCATCTGCTCCTCCAGAATGCTCAGCACCTCGGGGTCGGGCTCCTGGTCCTCGTTCTTCAGCAGGCTGTTGCGCTGCTGCAGGGCTTTGTTGTAGCGGTTGAGCGCATCGATATACGGACGGTCCATCTGCGAGATCACCAGGTCCATGAGCCGTCGGCGCTCTTCGCTGCCACCCTCAATGAGCAAGGTGTCGGCAGGCGAGATGAGCACAATGGGAATGAGTCCGATGTGCTCCGACAGTCGCTTGTATTCCTTCTTGTCGCGCTTGAAATGCTTCTTGGTGCCTCGCTTCATGCCACAGTAGATGTTCATGGAGTCGAGTAGGGCATCATCGTGCTCGTAGTCGCCCTCAATCACAAAGAACTGTTGGTCGTGACGAATGAGCAGTGAGTCCTGTGTGGTTTGTGCCGAATGGCAGAACGACAGGAAGTACACCGCATCGAGCACGTTGGTCTTGCCCGCACCGTTGTGACCGATGAAACAGTTGAACTTGGGCGACAGGCTGAGCGTGGCTTCGGCTATATTCTTGTAGTTTAAAAGATACAGTTTCTTTAATATCATCCTAATACTTGCAGATATTTTGTGCAAAATTACTGCTTTTGAAACGTAAAAACAAAAAAAGATGGAAATAAATTTCAATATGTGCAATAAATTCAGTAATTTTGCGCCGCAAATATTGTGTAGCATCAAGAAATAAAAAATAAAAACAATAAAAAATGGCAGAACAATTGAACAACCAGAGCGCTCCCTCTATGGAGGAGACACTCAACCAGAGCGAAGCTTTCTTCCTCAAAAACAAGTTTGCAATTCTTGGCTGTGTAGCAGCCTTAGTACTGATTGTGTGCGGCTTCCTGGCCTATCGCAATCTCGTTTCTCAGCCCAAGGAACAGAAGGCCAGCACCCTTTTGGCAAAGGCTCAGGAGCAGTTTGCTAATCAGAACTTCGTGGTGGCACTCAATGGCGATAGCGCCAATGTGCAGGGCTTCCTGACCATCGCTCAGGAGTATAGCTCAACCGATGCCGGCAATCTGGCTAACCTCTATGCCGGACTGTGCTACGCCAATCTGGACCAGTGGCAGGAAGCAGCCGACTATCTGAAGAAGTTCGACGGTGCCAGCGACAAGATGGTGTCGCCCGCAGCACTCGGTGCACTGGGCAATGCCTATGCTCATCTGAACGACCTCGACAAGGCTGTGGAGACCCTGAAGAAGGCTGCTGAGAAGGCTGACAACAATGCACTGTCGCCCACCTTCCTGATTCAGGCTGGTCAGATTCTGGAGAGCCAGAACAAGAAGGCCGAGGCCCTGAAACTGTACAAGCAGGTAAAGGAGAAGTATTTCCAGTCGATGCAGTATCAGACCATCGACGAGTATATTGAGCGCGTTTCGGAGTAATTAAGAGTTTAGAATATGGCTACTGCATTGCATAACCTTTCAGACTACGATTTCAATAAAGTGCCCGATGCATCGAACATGATTTTCGGCATCGTGGTGGCAGAGTGGAATCCTGAAATCACAGGCGCATTGCTCGAAGGCTGTGTGGCCACGCTGGAGAAGCATGGTGCACTGCCTGAGAATATCCATGTGAAGACGGTGCCCGGTTCGTTTGAACTGATTTACGGTGCCCATCAGATGACACTCAACGACGGTTATGATGCCGTGATCGTGCTGGGTAGTGTGATTCGCGGCGAGACCCCTCACTTCGACTATATCTGCGAGGGCGTTACCGCAGGCATTGCTCGCCTGAATGCCACCAGCAATATTCCCGTGGTCTATGGTCTGCTCACCACTAACGACTTGCAACAGGCTAAGGATCGTGCAGGCGGCAAGCATGGCAACAAAGGCGATGAATGTGCAGTGGTAGCTATCAAGATGGCTAAGTTCTAAACACTCCGCATCGGAATAATAAAAATAAGAGGATGTGCTCTCGGGCGCATCCTCTTGTTTTTGTATAGGCTTGTGAGTTGGTATCTCATTGCTATTCCGTGGCCATCTGCTCACGATAGGCAGCAACCTGCCTGAAACCATAATCCAGCAGCAGGGCCGACTCGGTGAAACGCGAGGCGCGGGTCTTGCTCTTGAGCATCACAAGATACAGCGTAACGCCATTGCGAGTGGCTGCCGAGGCCAGACAAGCACCTGCCTGACGGGTGTAGCCTGTCTTTACGCCAATGCATCCCTCATAGTCGGTGAGCAACAGGTTGGTGTTGGTGCAGGGGAAATGACGCTTGTCGATGAGGGGAACGTCCATGAAGGGGGTGCTCACGATCTGGGCAAATGCCGAGTCGTACATGCAATAGCGGGTGAGCGTCAGCAGGTCGCGAGCCGTACTGTAGTTGCTGTCGTTGGGCATGCCGTTGGGATTGGCAAAATGGGTGCTGTCCATGTGCAGATAGGCGGCCTTGCTGTTCATCATGTCCGTAAACGAAAGCGTGTCGGGGCTTAGGTATTTGGCCAGGGCCACAGCTGCCACGTTGTCGCTCTGTAGCATCATCTCGTTGAGTAGGATACCCACTTCATAACGGTCGCCAGGACGTACCCTTGAATCACGTGTCACAAACACGTCTTCGGTAATCTCTAAGGTGTCGGCCATATTGCCGTGCTCCAGGGCCAGCAGACACGTCATCATCTTGGTGAGACTGGCGGGGAACAGACGCTCGTCGGCATTCTTCTCACTGAGCAACAGACCCATGGAATCCTCCACAAGAATCCAAGCCTCGGCAGTGATGCTGTTGAGCAGTTCCTGTTCGGCAATGGAGTCGGGTTGCAGTACTGAGCTGATGGCTACGGAATCAATGCGCGTGGCTCTCTCTAACCGCAGTTCCTCTGGACTCAGTATCTTCTCGTTGTCCTGTGAACTGCATGAGGCCAACAGGACGGTGAGGCATGCAATAGCCTGCCAGCCGATGATTCGTTTTACTGTTCTGTTAAATAGGATTCGATTCATAATCTGTTGCTGTAGTAATTCTTCTCTTGTGTGGGTTTTACTGCTTCACCACCTTGCGCACTTGCTGTCCTTTGCGAACGATATAAGTGCCGGCGGGCATGTTCGTAAGACTGTTGCCCAGCACCTGGCCCGAGAGTGAATAGACAATCGTGGGCTGGTCGTTGGCCGTAGCGTTCTGGACAAGAACGGCAGAGGGAACAAAGGTGTAGTTGAGGCGCTTGTCCATCCAGGCAAAACGCTCCTGCATGAAGCGGCGCACATTCTGCACTTCGGCCTCATAGCTGCCCCATATTTTGGGGTTCTGGTGCACTTTCTGGTTCATGATGGGCCATCGAAGGAAATTGAGCTGCTGTGACTGCTGCAGGGAGTCTTCCCATTGGTCGATATATGCCGTCATGGTGTCTGCGTTCAGGCCAGCCTGTCGCACCTCGTCCCAAATCTCCAGCAGTTGAGCTTTAGCAGCGGTATTGCTGATCACGATGTTGTTGACAAAGGAGCGCATGTTGCCTGCACAGCTGCCCTTGGTGCGATAGATGTAGTCGGTCACCTGGTTGACAGGGTAGGTGCGGTTGTCGTTTTCAAAACCCAAGTCGAAGTCCCATACGGGGCCCGTATAGATTTGGTTGTCGTTGCGATCCTTATACATGTACACGCTCCAGTAGGTGTCGGTATTGCCCGACAGTTCGCCCACAAGGAAATGGCGCAGGAAGGTATTGAGGTCTAAGAAGAGCGTCCAGTCCTTCTCCATCTTATTGAAGGTGGTCTTGAGGTAGTTTTTCTGGATGGTTGTGATGCTGTCGCTATCCGGCGACTTGATGGTAACAGGATTGCCCTTGGCTGATTTGAACCATACGGGTTCCTGATCGGCGTAGGCATCAACTTCGAAGAGATAGCCACCCGTCAAGGCTTCATCGGCATTGTCCTGTGGAGTCATCTCGGTGATGTCGACACGGTTCTTGTGTACCTGTATCTGGTCGCAGAGCTGATAGCAACCTTTGTACTCGCCGTTGAGAAGTACATCGACAGCAGTAGCATAGGGCGTATAGGGCATGCCCATGCGGCGGCTCAGTTCAAAGGCCAGAAGGTTACGCATCAGGGTTTTGTCGCCATAGTTGTTGATGAGGGTCCACTTCTTGGCTTTGGCAGGTGCGTCGAGCACACGCTGCTTCTTGTCGAACTTGATGCGCCACGGCTTCTTGGGAAAGCCGCGCGAGGCATTGCCACGCTCACGGATGGTGCCAGGCTCAGACAGTAGCTTCGTGCCGTTGTCAGAGATGATGGAAAACTGCGCCTCAATCAGATGCTCTTTGTCGTAGGGAATCTCATTGTCTTTGGTGTGGATGCTCACCACGGGAAGGTTGGTCAGTTGGACTAACGTGCTGTCGTTGCCTTCGCCTTCAGAACCATAGAATTCCAGTTCGGCAATATTGCAGCGGGCATCAGCAGGCCCCACATAGCGCACATAGCGGAAAGCGCGTGAACAGTTGACGTCGGCGTATGACAGTTGGCCAATCTTTCCTTTCTCGGTGATGATGTAGAGTGGAAGGGCATCCATGAAATCCTCGCGGTTGGCACCCTCGAACACACCGAGCTGCACACGCTTCTCGCCTTGGCTGTCGTTGCGGGGCGACCAGCCCACCTTTGTAATAATATGCGGGGTGCCCAGGTCAAGACCGGCCCAGGTATAGCTGCGCTCATAGGAGGCAAAATAAGTGCTAAGGTTGCCGTCGAAAGCCATCTCGCAGGTATTGACGGTAGTGGATTTCTGAGAAGTGGAATAGTCAACCGTCTCGGCTGTTCCGATAACGGTTCCGTTTAATTTCTGGTCATCGGCTTTTCCTATGAGTGCCGATGCCAGCATTGCCGTAAGAAAAATAAGGTGTTGGGCTTTCTTCATCTGATATTGTGAATATGATAGTTTAGTCGTTCCCTGAATTATTGGGTGCAAAGGTACAAATAAAATAGTAAAAACAGCAAACTATTTTAGCGTTATTCGAAGGAATTATGTATCTTTGCAGTCAGTAATCACTAAAAAGGAACTAACTGATGAAACTAATATCTTGGAACGTAAATGGATTGAGGGCTTGTGAAGGCAAGGGCTTCAGCGATATTTTCCGCGAGTTGGATGCCGACTTCTTCTGTCTGCAGGAAACAAAGATGCAGGAAGGACAGCTTGACTTGCAGTTTGAAGGCTATGAGTCGTATTGGAACTATGCCGAGAAAAAGGGCTATAGCGGTACGGCAATCTTCACCAAGCATCAACCACTGAATGTGAGTTACGGCATTGGTGTCGAAGCGCATGACCATGAGGGTAGGGTGGTCACGCTGGAGATGGAAGATTTCTTCCTGGTGTGCTGCTATACTCCCAATTCGCAGGATGGTTTGAAACGACTGGATTACCGTATGACATGGGAGGATGACTTCCGTAGTTACCTGAAGCGTTTGGATGAGCAGAAACCTGTGATACTCTGTGGCGATCTGAACGTGGCTCACGAGGAGATAGACCTGAAGAATCCTAAGAGCAACCGCATGAATGCTGGCTTTACAGACCAAGAACGAGAGAAATTCAGCACTTTGCTGGCAAGTGGATTCAAGGATAGCTTCCGCACGCTGTATCCGGAACAGGTGACCTACTCGTGGTGGTCGTACCGCTTCCAGGCTCGTCAGAAGAACGCAGGATGGCGTATTGACTATTTTGTGGTAAGCGACCGGCTGATGGAAAGGGTAACCGACTCAAAGATACACACGGAAATATTTGGCTCCGACCACTGTCCGGTGGAATTGGAACTGAAATAGAATGGATAGTAAAAAAAGAGGGCAGCTACGAATATCGCAACTGCCTTCTTTCTATAAGTGATAGCCCAATGGCTTAGTTGTTGACGGAACCTCCCACAATATCGAGCAGTTCGCTGGTAATTGCCTGCTGACGGCTCTTGTTGTATTGTAGGTTGAGTTGGCGTAGCAGCTCATCGGCATTGTCGGTAGCTGTCTGCATGGCAACCATGCGGGCGGCATGCTCAGAGGCCACACTGTCGAGCAAGGCTGTATAAAGCATCAGGTGTCCCATCTTCGGTATGAGTTGTGACAGAACAGTATGCATGTCAGGCTCTACAATGAAGTTGTCGTTCAGAGGTTTTACCTCGTCTTCGGCCGTCTCGCGTTTGCGACCATGCTGTTTCAGATAATCCATTGCCTGCTTCGTGACAACGCTTGAAGTCAGGTCGCGTTCATGGTCGCGCTCCAACTCGCTCGCAATATCAATGGGAAGGAAGGTCTTGTGGGAGAGAACTTGGGAGCCTGCACTCTTGAAGTGATGATAGATCAGCTCTACTTTGTCAATCTCGCCTTTGGCGAAACGCTCTCCCAGTTCCATGGCCAGGTCGATACACTGCTTCACATTGGGGTGGTCAACCAAATCGGCCAGGTCGCACTTCACGTTGTAACCCAGTTTGCGGGCTTTCTCAGCAACCTTGCGCCCGATAGGATAGACCTCAACATTGTCCTTGCCTAACTCAACGGAAAGAGCATCAGTTGCTTTCATCATCACCTTGATGACATTCGCATTGAAGCCACCGCAAAGTGATGAATTGCTGGAGAATACCACCAGCGCTACACGCTTGACTGGACGTTCCTGATCGTAAATGGTCTGTGCCTCGGCCTCGGCTGCCAAGAACGATTTCAAGATGTGCTCCAGCATGTTCTCGTAGGGCAGCATATTCTGGATTGCCATCTGAGCATGGTGCAACTTGGAGCTGGCCACCATCTTCATGGCACTCGTAATCTTGCGCGTCGAGTTGACGGAAGCAATACGTCCTTTGATTTCTTTCAGACTTGGCATGGGCAGTAGGATTATTTATACGTTCCTGCAATGTCGGCCATCACAGCCTCAATCTTGGCAGTCGTTTCATCGTCAATCTTACCAGCAGTGAGCGTCTCAATCACCTCGGGAGCCTGTGTGCGCAGCTTGTCGAGGAACTGGTCCTGACATTGGCGCACCTTGTCGATAGGCACCTGACGCATCAAACCATGCACACCACAGTAGAGAATGGCAATCTGCTCGCCTACAGGCATAGGACTATACTGGGGCTGAATCAACAACTGATTGTTCTTACGGCCACGGTCCAGTGTCATAGCGGTTACGGCATCCATATCGGAAGAGAACTTGGAGAAGGCCTCCAGCTCACGATACTGAGCCTGGTCGATCTTCAGCGTACCAGCCACCTTCTTCATAGACTTGATCTGAGCCGAACCACCCACACGAGATACGGAAATACCTACGTTGATGGCAGGACGGAAACCTTGGTTGAAGAGGTCGCTCTCCAAGAAAATCTGACCATCGGTGATGGAGATCACGTTGGTAGGAATATAGGCGGAAACGTCGCCAGCCTGTGTCTCGATGATAGGCAGAGCCGTGAGAGAACCACCACCACGTACATGACCCTTCATGCACTCAGGCAGGTCGTTCATCTTCTCGGCAACTTCCTGCTGCTCGTTAATCTTAGCAGCACGCTCCAACAGACGAGAGTGCAAATAGAACACGTCGCCAGGATATGCCTCACGTCCAGAAGGACGGCGCAGAATAAGCGATACCTCACGATAGGCTACTGCCTGCTTGGACAGGTCGTCATAGACCACCAGTGCAGGATAGCCACGGTCGCGGAAATACTCGCCGATAGCTGCACCGGCAAATGGGGCATAGTACTGCATGGCAGCAGGATCGGCTGCTGTGGCAGCTACTACAATCGTGTAGGGCAGGGCACCACGCTCCTTGAGTGTCTGCACAAGGGCTGCTACGGTAGATGCTTTCTGACCGATAGCCACATAGATGCAATACACGGGCTTGCCTGCCTCATAGAATGTTTTTTGGTTGATGATGGTATCAACGGCAATAGCGGTCTTACCCGTCTGACGGTCACCGATGATCAACTCGCGCTGGCCGCGGCCAATGGGAATCATTGAGTCGACAGCCTTCAGACCAGTCTGTAGGGGCTCCTTCACGGGCTGACGGTAAATCACACCGGGAGCCTTGCGGTCCAGAGGCATTTCGAAAGAGTTCTTCAGGTCGATATCTCCCTTGCCATCAATGGCCTGGCCCAATGGATTGATTACGCGGCCCAGCATGTTGTCGTTCACTCGGATAGAGGCGATACGACGCGTGCGTTTAACCACCATGCCTTCCTTGATGCCCGATGTAGAGCCAAGAAGCACACAACCTACGTTGTCTTCCTCCAGGTTCATCACGATAGCCATCGTGCCATTCTCGAACTCCAAAAGCTCATTGGCCTCGGCATTGCGCAGACCATAGATACGAGCCACACCGTCGGAGACTTGCAGCACGGTACCTACCTCGTCGAACTGTGCACCATCGCTGATGCCCTTCAGTTGGTCGAGCAGCACTTGACTGACTTCGCTTGGTTTGATTTTATCTGACATTGTTTGTTACTTTTTTAGTGTGTTAAGAATGTTGTTGAGCTTCGCTTTTACGCTGGCATCCATTCTGTAAGTGTCGTATTCGAGAATAAAACCACCGACAATATCGGGATTTACTTCGGTCTCGAACTCCACAATACCTTGAGTGCGGCTCTCCACCATGCGGCGCATCTTCTGCTCCGTTTCGGGAGCAACGGCTACGGCTGTGGTGAGTTTGCCACGGATGACGTTCTTCTGCTTACGATAGAGCGTGACGTAGGAATTGGCCATGAACTGAATCATGTTCTCACGGTCTTCCCGGAGCACCAGGGCAATGAAAGCCTTGGTGAGGGGCAATGCCTGCGCACCACCAGACGCGGTGGTAAGCAAAAGCTCCTTCTTTTCCTTCGAGAGCATCGGATTGTCAATCGTCTGCCGGAGCTGAGGCACCTCGACATAGCTCTTGGCTAAGAGCTGCATCTGCTGGTAAACGCCGTCCTCCAGCTTTGCATCAGTAGCGCTCTTGAGTAGCGCTCTTGCGTAACGAACCGATATAACTCCTATATCCATACGTACTTGTGTTTATTGATGAAGAGAAGCATCATCCAGCATACGGTCGATGAGATCCATCTGAGCCTTGTCGCCTTGGAGTTTTGCTCTAAGCACCTTCTCGGCAATCTCAATGCTCAGTGTAGCTACTTGCCTGCGGATATCGGCAATGGCGGCCTTCTTTTCCTGCTCAATCTCTGCCTTGGCATCTTCAAGCAGACGGGCACCTTCCTGACGGGCCTTGTCCTGGGCTTTCTCTACAATGGCATCGCGTGTCTCGGCAGCCTCTTTCAGTATCTGAGCCTGCTTCTCGCGTGCCTCCTGTAAGATGGATTCACCTTCTTTCTGTATATTGGCCAGTCGTTCGTTTGCCTCATGAGCCTTGCGCAGCGAGTCATCAATGAAAGCCTTGCGCTCTGCCACCATATTGGTAATGACAGGGAATCCAAACTTCCAAAGAATGCCAAGCACTACAAGGAATGTCAGCGACATCCAAAACAGTAGGCCAGTACTCGGAATCAATAAATCCATAGACTGAATGTTTTAAAAGTCGTTTGATGTCTTTAGATGCAGAGGAATGCAATTACGGCTGCGAAAAGGGCAACACCCTCAATCAGAGCGGCTGCAACAATCATGTTGGTAAACAGCTTGCTCATTACCTCTGGCTGACGGGCCATAGCGTCCATAGCAGAACCGCCAATCTTACCAATACCAAGACCTGCACCAATAGCTGCGAGACCTGCGCCTACAGCGGCGCCAAACTTTGCAACACCTTCGATTGCCAATAATGTTGTAATCATAATGCTTTAATTTTTTAGTTGTTAATATTTACGTTTTATTTCTTATTTCTTAATTTGTTCACTTATTCATGTTCGGGTTCAACCCTTGCTAAACCAATGAATACTGCTGAAAGCATGGTAAACACCATCGCCTGAATGAAGCATACCAAACATTCAAGACACATCATGAAGATGCTCATGACGATGCTGAGGCCCGACATGGATAATTGTACAGCTGCTGTTTGGGCTGCAACAAGGAAAATGATGCACGTGATGGCTACGGCAATAGCGTGTCCTGCCATCATGTTGGCAAAAAGTCGGATCATCAGAGCGAATGGCTTGGTGAAGATACCTACAAACTCAATTACAGGGATAATGGGAATTGGCGCTTTGAGCCATGTGGGCACATCGGGCCAGAAGATGTCTTTCCAATAGTGCTTGTTGCCTGAGAACTGCACAATAATAAAGGTGCAAAGAGCCAGGAAAAAGGTTACGGCGATATTGCCAGTTACATTGCCTGAGCCGGGAGGGAACGGGATGAGACCCATCACGTTGCAGGTGAAGATAAAGAAGAAACAGGTGAGCAAGTAGGGAGTGTATTTCTCATAACCCTTGCCTACGCCTGGTTTGATGATTTCATCTACTACATACATGACTAACATCTCAACAAAACCTACGAAACCGCCAGGCGCGTTGTCGCTGGCTGTGCGCTTCTTGTACCAACGGGCACTAAATAGAATGCAGCATAGCAATAGGATAACGTTGATGAACATCACGGCCACCGTCTTGGTAATTGAGAGGTCGAGAACGGGCATGGCTGCTGATAAGGCATTTGCCGAAACACCATTTGGTATCTCTATAATCTTGCCTGCATATTCGCCTTCAGTGGCAATGGCCAGATTGTAAGGACCTTTGCGCAGTCCGTTGGCATCGGCATGGTGCTCAAACTTAGAGGAGCAGAATAGGTGCCAGCCTGTTGAACTGTTGACAATGACGGGTAGGGGAATTGCAATGGGATGAATGGTACCATCGGCATTCTTCACATCGGTCACATGCCAATCGTGAGAGTCCTTGATGTGTTCAAGCACTACTTCCTTGGCTGAGAAATCCTCTGCTTTCATTGCCGGCAACATCGCCAACAACAACAGCGCCATGCAAAGCAGTCGTTTAAATTCACAATTCATATAAAACTTAACTCTTAATTCTTCAATGTCTCAGTGAGAGTGTTGTCACCATCATCACCACATACATACCTATGCAGGCAAGGGAAAAATGGATGGCATCTTCTCTACTGTCGGTAAACAATACGTAGAGGCCTATAACCGTGAGGATAAGCAACATGCGTATAGTTGCCATGATGAGGTAGTAATGGGGCAGATGTTCGGGCGAGTGGGCTTTCACCACATCGTAGCCTTTTACATAGGCTACACCCAACAAGATGAAGAACAGTGCTGCAAGAGCGTACGAAATCATTCGTTAATCTCTACGCAGAGTGATACTTCATTTTTCTGCACCTCTACGAATCCACCTAAGATTGCCAATTGCTGACCATTGTATTCTACGATGCCTTTCTGCAATGTAGAGATGATGGGAGCATGGTTCTGGAGAATCTCAAAGTTGCCCATCGTACCAGGTACTTTTACACTCTCCACCTCACCGGTGAACTCAACCTTTTCAGGAGAAACGATCTTGAGTTTTAGCATACGCGTTTATCCTTTAGCAGCTTCCAACAGTTTCTTGGCTTTGGCCTTGGCATCATCGATAGTACCTACGTTGAGGAACGCCTGCTCGGGCAGGTCGTCAACCTCACCGTCAAGAATGGCGTTGAAGCCCTTGATGGTATCCTCGATGGGCACCATTACGCCGGGCAGGCCTGTGAACTGTGAAGCAACGGCGAATGGCTGACTGAGGAAACGTTGCACGCGGCGTGCACGGTTCACGGTCAGTTTGTCCTCGTCTGAAAGCTCGTCCATACCAAGGATGGCGATGATGTCCTGCAACTCCTTGTAGCGCTGCAGAATCTCTTTCACTCGCTGTGCACAATCGTAATGGTCTTTGCCCACGATGAGCGGGTCAAGAATGCGAGAGGTCGAACCAAGAGGATCCACGGCGGGGTAAATACCTAACTCTGCAATTTTACGGTCGAGCACGGTCGTAGCATCGAGGTGGGTAAATGTTGTTGCAGGAGCAGGGTCGGTAAGGTCGTCGGCTGGTACATAAACTGCTTGTACTGAGGTGATTGAACCTTTCTTCGTTGAAGTAATTCTTTCCTGCATGGCACCCATTTCTGAAGCAAGTGTAGGCTGATAACCTACGGCTGATGGCATACGGCCTAACAGTGCCGATACTTCGGAGCCAGCCTGAGTGAAACGGAAGATATTGTCGATAAAGAAAAGAATATCGGCTGCACCACCATCCTTGCCGCCACCATCGCGGAAACCTTCAGCAACGGTCAATCCTGACAGGGCTACAGAGGCACGTGCACCAGGGGGCTCGTTCATCTGACCGTAAACCAGCGTTGCCTGACTCTTTTTCAGTTCTTCTGGGTCAACGAGCGAAAGATCCCACTTGCCTTCGTCCATAGCTTGGCGGAACTTCTCACCGTATCGGATAACGCCAGACTCAATCATCTCGCGAATCAGGTCATTGCCCTCACGTGTACGTTCACCTACACCGGCAAACACAGAGAAACCGTTGTGACCCTTGGCAATGTTGTTGATGAGCTCCATGATGAGCACCGTTTTGCCTACACCGGCACCACCGAACAGACCAATCTTGCCGCCCTTCATGTAGGGTTCCAACAGATCAATCACTTTGATACCTGTAGACAGAATCTCTTTCTTGGTAGAGAGCTCCTCAAACTCAGGTGCTTCGCGATGAATAGGATAGGCTCCCTTCATGTCGAGCTGTTTCATACCATCGATAGGCTGACCGATAACGTTCAGCATACGACCCTTAATCTGGTCGCCCGCAGGCATCACTATGGGTGAACCCATGGGTATGGCCTCTAGTCCGCGCTGTAGTCCGTCGGTATTGTCCATGGCTACGCAACGCACAGTATCTTCGCCGATGTGTTGCTGCACCTCGACAATCAGTTCCTTGCCTTGCCCACGGTCAATGCGGAGCGCCTCATGAATCTTTGGCAGCACTTTCTCAGCATCAAGTCCTTTGGTATCGAAGTAAACGTCGATTACGGGGCCAATAATCTGAGAAATGTGTCCTGTAATTTGTGACATAAGCTAATGATGTATTTATAATATTTGTTGTTTAGGCTTAAAATTTTGGCAAAGTTACAACATATTTTTCAAACAGACGAATGATTAACAGAAAAAAATACTTGAAGCTTTCATTGAATATATAATAAGGTATTGGGGGCTGTATAGAACTGAAAAAAGTGCTGAAAGATTTGGAGGATTCGGATATTTGGGGTAACTTTGCACACAATTTACAATCGTATTGAATAATTATATATAATACAATAACCATATGCTTACACTGAAACTCATTACCGAGGAAACCGACCGCGTGATTCGTGGTCTTGAGAAAAAGCACTTTAAGGGTGCAAAGGAAGCAATTGACCAGGTGCTGGCCGTAGATAAGAAACGTCGTGAGGCACAGCAGCAACTTGACAAGAATCTGAACGAGCAGAAACAACAGTCTGGTCAGATTGGCCGACTGATGAAAGAGGGCAAGAAAGATGAAGCTGAGGCAATCAAGCAGCAAGTGGCTTCGTTGAAGGAAAACTCGAAACAGTTGGAAGATGAGATGAACCAGGCTCAGGAGGAAATGGTACGCCTGCTTTGTCAGATACCTAATATTCCTTATGACGAGGTGCCTGAAGGTGGCGCTGCTGAGGATAACCATGTGGTGAAGAGTAATCTGAAGGAATGTAACGATAAAGATACAGTGGGCAATTGGGATGTCAATCCTACTTTGGGTATTGAAAATCCGCTGCCTCACTGGGAATTGGCCAAGAAATATAATCTCATTGACTTTGATCTGGGTGTGAAGATTACGGGTGCAGGTTTCCCTGTTTATATTGGTAAGGGAGCCCGTTTGCAGCGTGCGTTGATCAACTTCTTCCTCGATGAGGCACGTAAGAGTGGTTATACTGAGATTATGCCACCAACAGTGGTTAATGCCGCTTCTGGTTACGGAACGGGTCAGCTGCCTGATAAGGAGGGACAGATGTATCATTGCGAAGTAGATGATTTCTATCTGATTCCTACTGCTGAGGTGCCTGTAACTAATATCTATCGTGATGTGATTCTCGATGAAAAAGAACTTCCCATCAAGAACTGTGCATATACAGAGTGCTTCCGTCGTGAGGCTGGCTCATATGGTAAGGATGTGCGTGGCTTGAATCGTCTGCATGAGTTCTCTAAGATTGAGATTGTGCGTATTGACAAGCCGGAACATTCGAAGGAAAGCCATAAGGAAATGTTGGAGCATGTGGAAGGACTGTTGAAGAAACTGGAGCTGCCTTATCGCATTCTCTTGCTTTGTGGTGGAGACCAGTCGTTCACATCGGCTATTTGTTATGATTTTGAAGTGTACAGCGAGGCTCAGGGACGTTGGCTTGAAGTGTCGTCGGTATCAAACTTCGATACCTATCAGGCTAATCGCTTGAAGTGCCGCTATCGTCGTGCTGATAACAAAAAGACCGAGCTTTGTCATACGCTGAATGGTTCAGCATTGGCTTTGCCTCGTATTGTGGCCGCTCTCTTAGAAAATAATCAGACGGCTGAGGGAATACGTATTCCAAAAGCGTTGGTTCCCTACACTGGATTTGACATGATTGGTAACGAAGAGTAATTGATACTCTTCGTTACTATAACATTTATTATAGCAGAAACCCTGGCTTTCATACGAGAGCCAGGGTTTTTCTGTGTTTGTTTGGAAGTAAGTTGTTTGTAAGTTGTTTTAAGCTTCGGCTTCAGGAATTACTGAAACGACGCTCTTGTCGCGCTTTCCTTTGTGGAAATTCACTGTGCCATCAATAAGGGCATAGAGAGTGTCGTCTTTACCAATACCTACACCGTTGCCGGGGTTGTGATGAGTACCACGCTGGCGAACGATAATGTTGCCTGCCAAAACTTTCTGGCCACCCCAGATTTTTACGCCAAGTCGCTGAGCTGCACTTTCGCGGCCGTTCTTAGAACTACCTACACCTTTTTTATGTGCCATACTGTTGTTCCTCCTTTAAGCGATTACTTGTTTAACTTCTACCTGAGTGAACTGCTCACGATGACCATTGCGCTTGCGTGAGTCCTTGCGACGCTTCATCTTGAATACGATGACCTTGTCGCCCTTAACCAGCGGGTTCACTACTTCTACTACTACTTTTGCACCAGCTACGGTGGGTGCGCCTACCTTGACTGTGCCGTCGGCATCTACGAGCAGCACTTTGTCAAATTCAACAGTCTTGCCTGCTTCCACGTCCTTGATGTGGTGCACGAAGAGCTTCTTGCCTTCCTCGGCCTTGAACTGCTGACCCTGAATTTCTACAATTGCGTACATTGCTTTGTTTATTTTGTTGTTAGGGTTTTTTCCGCAAGGCGGCACACGTTCGTGCGCACTTACTCTAGCCTCCACGGACTCATTTCGGCCTGCAAAGGTACTGCTTTTTATTTAAATATGTATAAGCGTGTATTCTTTTGACTTAAAGAATTATGAAAAATTAACTCATTGTCGAATGATTTAGCATGGTCATGCATGTGATGTGTGCAAAACAATGCATGATATTTGTTCTGGATGAACTCAGTCTTTCACTAACTGGCTAAATTCATTGAGCTGAAATGGATGGTTTTTCTGTATGATTGAGGAATCTATTAAACCGACATTTTTCTTTGGTTGACTGAATTGTTTGCAGGGGTATATAAAAAGCAAAAGCGACGGTCTTCACAGACAATCGCTTCTATCTTCAATAGGTATTAGTTCTTTTAAGGTAAAAAGATTGTTTTCAGGATAACGATGCAAAGGTATACAAAAAGTTTGAACCGTGCAAACTTTCCTTTGAAAAATTTTAATAAATTTTACTGTGTGGGAGCACAATTTCTTGACTAAGGTCTATTTTATCGATTTTAATCAAAAAAAATGTGTCAAAGAGTGTTTTTTTCGAGTTTCTTTAATCGGCGTTGCGCATCAGTCGCATCGGGATACAGTTCAAGCGCTTTTTTATAATTACGAATGGCAGCATCGTTCATATGTTCTTGTTCACATTCTTTGCCAAGCAAAGTATATTCAGCGGCAAGTCGCTTGAGTGTCTTGTCGCGTTCTTTCTTTTCTTTCTGCAAGGTCTCTATCTGCTGCTTCTGCTTGTTGATAATTGCCAGCTTATGGCGTATGAATCTACGGGCAAGTGGCTTCTCGATATCGTAGCGGCTATGTATAGCTTTGAAGAAATTGTCGAGAAATGATTCAAAGTCACCTTTATTGAAAGCATGGATAGCATCTCGGTATTCACGGTCGGCCTTTCCTTCTTGCATGACTTGGTTAATGAGTTGTTGGTTGTTATATCGTTGGGCAAACTGAACAACCTCAGCTCTTACAAAGATGTCTTTCTGACGGATAGGGGCTTTTAGGGTGATACCATTGAGTGAAGTGCATCGCGATAGGGCTACATAGGTTTGTCCTCCGGCGAATACTCCACCAGTGAAGTCAATGCTAACCTGGTTAAAGGTGAGTCCTTGGCTTTTGTGTACTGTGATGGCCCAAGCAAGCCGAATGGGAAACTGTGTATAAGTGCCCAACAACTGTTCTTCAATTTTCTGCTCTTTTTCATTGAAGGTATATCGCATGTTTTCCCACACTTCGCGTTCTACGTAGTGGTCCTTGCCATCTTCTGTGACAATGGTGATTGTTTCTTCCGTTTCGTCAATCTCGGTAATAATGCCCAGTGTTCCGTTCACCCACCGTTTGTCCTTGTCGTTCTTAATGAAAATAATCTGAGCACCAGGCTTTACCTTCAGTTCTATGGGTGTGGGAAGTGATGATTCTGGGAAGTCTCCCTTGATAAAGCCTGTAAATGTAGTCGTTGCTCCTTCAAGTTCGGCAAGTTTCTGCTCGTTGGTATAATCAACGGTGTCGCGTCGGGCTGCCAGAAGGATAGACAGTCCATTTTGTGTGTTGGTAGGTTTGTCAACCCGTTCATTGATGGAGCGTAAATCCTCATCAGTAGTATGATTGAGCCTGATGCGGTCAAGCAGGCTGATGAATTGCTGATCTTTCTGTCGATATACTTTTCGCAGTTCAATGCTTACTAATTGCATTTGCTGCCACACTTTTGCATTGAAGAAATAGGCCGACTGATAGAATGGCCGTAATAATTGACGTTCGTCTTCCTTTACAACGGGCTCTAATTGGTAGATATCGCCAACGAGGAGCAGTTGTTTGCCGCCAAAGGGCTCATCGTTACGCGTAAAAATTCGTAGCACTTTGTCGATAAAGTCAATGATATCTGAACGTACCATTGAAATCTCGTCAATAATGATTAGTTCAATCTCTCGAAGTAATTTACGTTGTTCGCTGGTATATTTGAGCGTATCTTTGATATGGCGGCGGTCATAACGAGTGTCGTTAGGAAGAAGCGGATGGAATGGAATTCGGAAAAAACTATGAAGCGTAGCTCCCCCGGCATTGATAGCTGCAATACCTGTGGGAGCCAAGATTACATGTTTCTTCTTTGTGTTCTGGGCCACGTAGCGTAAGAAAGTAGATTTACCCGTTCCTGCTTTCCCTGTGAGGAAAAGAGAATGACGGGTATAGTTTACAATCTGAAGTGCATCTTGCCACTCCTTGTTTTCGAGGTCCAGTTCCATCATGATGCTGTTGGCTGTAGGGGCTAATCTTCGTTGAACGAAGCATCCTCAGAATCGTTTTGCTCAGTCCCTTCTTCGTCAAAGTTCGTCTTTACCTCCCAGTTCCCAAGGCTGTCTGAACTAATACTGTCATTGGGATCATAGTAGAAACCTTCACACTGATACGCATCGGCATTAATGTCAAGACCAGCAGGCTTGCCAAACTTTCCATGATATTGTTGGAATGAAGGATCAGACAATACTGCTTGATAGAAAGCACCGCAGATAGGAAGGGCTGTACGTGAACCTTGACCTAATTCGCCTGTACGGAAATGGATGGCGCGATACTCTCCACCAACCCAGGCTCCACACACAAGCTTCGGATTTACTCCCACAAACCATGCATCGGAGTGATTATTGGATGTACCGGTCTTGCCGCCAAACTCTGAATCAGCAAAATCACGAACATAAGTCCACATATTCATGCTTGTTCCACCACGTTCACGCATACCTGCCATTAGCATCTGTTGCATGAGATAAGCACTGCGTTGTGATACGACCTGCTTTTCATTCGATGTTGCGGCATAAATCTCTCGACCGTCTCGGTCAAGAATACGTGTCACAAGAACAGGCTCGTGCATTTTTCCATCGTTGATGATGGTGCTATATGCGTTAACGAGTTCCAATAGGTTGACATCACTTGAACCAAGTGCCAGTGCAGGCGTTTCATCCAGCTTGCTCTTGATGCCCATGTCATGCGCAGTCTTTGCGATGCGGTCAATGCCAAGTTCTTGACCAAGCTTTACGGCGACAGAGTTAATGCTTTGTGCAAAAGCTGATTTTAACGGCATGTTGCCGCCTGAGAAATATCCGTTGGCATTAGTTGGTGCCCAAATCACTTCCTTTTGCTTTTCAGCATCCCACACTTTCATAGAAAAATAGCTGTCTTCGCGACGGTCGCATGGTGTGAGTCCCTGATTCATTGCTTCGGTGTAGACGAAAAGCTTGAATGTAGAACCGGGCTGACGCATGGCGGTTACCTTGTCGTATTTCCATGTTTTGAAATCGATGTCGCCTACCCATGCTTTTACATAGCCTGTAGCGGGTTCTATGGCCACAAAGCCACAATGCATGAAGTGCTCCATGTAGCGAATGGAATCCATTGACGACATCTCGGCTTCCTTTATTCCGTCGTAGCTGAATAGCTTAACGGGGTGGGGGCGGTTCATGTATGCCCATACCGAGTCAGGGTCATTGGGAAAACGTTGTTGCAACTTCTTGAATACAGGCTGTCGCTTAGCTATGTTCTCAATGAAGTTTGGTATTTCTTGATGGCGTTCGTCTTGCCAGGGATTTGTCTGTCCCCAATGGCTGTTGAAGCGTTTCTGCAACTCGTTCATTTTTGTCCATGCAGCCTCTTCGGCATATTTCTGCATGCGTGTATCGAGCGTTGTGTATATCTTCAATCCATCTGTATATAAGTCGTAGCCGTTCTCGCGACACCAGTCTTTCAGTTCGTTGGCTACAGCTTCACGGAAATAGTTTGCTTGACCATCATAGGCATTTTCCACACTATAGTCCAGCGTGATATCCTTTTGTTTCAGCGTGTCGCATTGCAATTTGGTCAGGTGCTGATGGTCTAACATTAAGTCCAGCACAATGTTACGGCGCTTCTTACTATTTTCTGGGTTTAGGCGGGGATTATAGTAAGTAGTGGCTTTCAGCATGCCAACAAGAATTGCAGCTTGGTCGGGTGTAAGCTGTTTAGGGGTTGTGCCAAAGTAAGTCTTGCACGCTGTCTTAATACCGAAGGCATTTGAACCAAAGTCTACGGTATTGGCATACATCGTGAGAATCTCCTCCTTACTGAACTTCATCTCCAGTTTATAGGCTGTAATCCATTCCTTACTCTTCATGATGAGCATCTTTACTCCAGGAATGTTGCCTAATAAACCTGTAGAATATTCTGTTCGTACCCTAAACAAGTTTTTGGCTAGTTGTTGCGTGATGGTTGAAGCGCCGCGTGCATCATGGTGCAAAAGATAATCTTTCAATGCCGCAATGAATGCCTGATAGTCTATTCCATGATGATGATAGAATCGTTCGTCTTCCGTATCGATGAGCGCTTGCCAGAAAATAGGGTTCACCTCATCATAGTTGACGGGGGTACGATTCTCACTAAAATACTTGCCGATTAGCACGTTGTCGTTGCTGTAGAGCTCGGAAGCCTGAGCTGGGCGCGTACTAACGATGGTTTGCATGCTGGGTGATTTACCAAAGAGGTAAAGAAAGTTGTTGTCGACAGCAAACAAATAT
>Ga0310696_10002924_pt1 | contig 21958 bp, 36 predicted proteins | sample AusTroGonzalo_MG_4_FD_203885 | JGI IMG/M metagenome (GOLD analysis project Ga0310696, IMG submission 203885) | Bovine rumen microbial communities from tropical cattle in Woodstock, Queensland, Australia - Gonzalo_02 (v2) (version 2) | ecosystem: Host-associated > Mammals > Digestive system >...
CGTAGTCCATGTTCCAAGTATCCTTATCGATTTCGCTTCTAACCTTAAGAGGAAGTCTGTCATAGAACATTGCTCCACGAAGTTCCTTGTTTGCTCTGGAAGAAGTGATAATGTAAGGGGTCTTAGCAAGTCCTGCGGAAACCCAAAGAGGGTCAACAACAAGTTTCCACTTGCCCTTAGAAACGTTTACATCGTTGTAGTCGTTTCCTACCTGATTGGTGGAAGCGATAATCTTTTCTACAAGACGGATCTCTGCGTAAGCATCGGAAGGAAGAACGATGGTATCAAACTCATAACCCATAGGCTGTCCGCTCTGGTTCTTGAAGTTCTTACCGATGTTAGCAAGTCTGTAAAGCATTTCATCGTTTGTGCCAAGTGCGTTTGTGAATACGTTAGACTGAACGCCAACGCCTGCCTTCATACCGGGATGGTCGGTAGCGAATAAAGCCTTGCCATCGTTTGCAGCGGTATTAAGAACTTTTCCGCCCCACTTAACAGAAGTAGCGGTTGCGCCTGTAAGAAGTGCGCTTGCTTCTGCTGCACGAGAACGATGATAAGAACGAACGAATCCTTCTGCGCCTGTCTTCATGTCATCAACAAGGTTATCTTCAAGCATCTCAGCGGTAACAGTGAACTTCTTTAAAAGCTGTTCATGTACAATGAGCTTGTCGAAGCCTTCCTGAATTTCATCCTGAATAGCGTTTCCGCCTTCGGGAACGATCTCGAAATCACCGAACTCTGTGGTGGAACCAAGTTTCTCACCGAACTGCTTAGAGGTCTTTACGTTGAATACTGCATTTACATATGCGTCATAGTCGTTTTTCTCAGTGTCATAATCAGTCATCCAAGACTTGATAACCGCATCCTGAACCTTGTAGAGTCCTTCGTTAACGCCTGAGTTTTTTGCAAAAATAATAGCCATAGTATTAATCTCCTTTTCTTATTGATTAGCTGAATCTTACGATTGCCTTGGAACCAGAAGTGGAACCATCAACGGAAACAACTTCTGCAACACCACTTGTAGCGGTAGCGGTAACTTTAAGGCCGGTAGAGTCGATTGTGTACTTTGCACCAACGGTAAGTGCGCCGTCTGCGGAAGTAACAGTCTCGTATTCCTGATTGCCTTCAACAAGGTAGCAAGAAATGGTATCGCCTGTGATAGCGGTCTTCTGCTCTGCGCAGATGTACTCAGGCTTGGTTGTTCCTGTTGCCTTGGTAGCCTTGCCGGAAGAAAGTGTAAGAGCTTCGCCAATAACAAAGGCTTCTGCTGCGGTTGCGGGAACCTGAATAATCTCAGGTGCATTACCTACGTTTGAGGATTTTCTGTAAGCAAACATAATTAAAATCTCCTTTTTTCTACTGTGAATTTTTCTGTACTCTGGTGTACTTCTTGCGAAGTTCAGTCTCGGACAGTCCGGGATAAGCGTCTCTCCAAAAACCGAGTTCATCGGCGGGGATACTTGCAAGGCCGTCATTCTGTGTAACACCGTTAACGGGTGCTAAGTGAGACTTGCCTGCTATCTGATTAATTGTCCTTTGCTGAATTGCCGATGCCTGCTGTGTTGACATTCTTCCGAAGTTTGCAATCTTGTAAGCGTTTACTAAGGAAACGTTGCTCTTGGTTGCAAGTTCAAGAACATCAGCGGGTATGGTTTCAAGGGATGTAATCGAAGGGTCCATCTTGTTTAGTTCTGCAATATCGTTAGTGATTTGCTGATTGACTTCTTGCTGATGCATCCTCTGTAAAACCTGTTCGGCCTGACGAATCTGGGGAGAATTTTTGATTGCGTTCTCGATGATGCCGTAATCAATTCCTTTGCTCTCCAATTCCGCCTTTGCTTTCATACGCTCCTGTGCGTCAAGGGCTTCAAAGTAATCAGCTCTGCTAAGAATCGGCCTTCCTGTTTCGGGGTTAGTGTAGTTACTAAACCTTCTTGCAAATTCAGCGTCTTCTGCTTCTCTCTGCTTCTTAAACTCTGCTTCTGCCCTTCTACGTGCATTTGCGTAGATTGCGTTCATGTCAACGGTCTGATTAACTTCGGGTGAGGCATCCGCTACCTCTGGCGTTGTAGAACCCTCTGTCTCTTCACTCGTGACATCTTCATTTACTGTTTCCATCTGATCGGCGGTATCAGATACTTCTACGCCTGTGCTGATTTCTTCATCAGCAAAAAACTGTAAATTGTACTTCATATGCATTTGTCCTTTCCGGGGTTTTCACGCTTCCCCTAAGCGAAGTTTTGTGTATGAAAAAAGCACCTACCGAAGTAAGTGCTTTTAACTACCGTTATGAAATTATCTGTCTAACTCTTTCATCCAAGATTCAATCATGCGTTTTGACTCGCCATCGGCGTTTCTTGAAAGTTCGTGTAAGGTATCGGATATTTCTCTTTTCGCTTCGGCACGACTGTAACCGTCTCGTCTTGAATATCCATCGCCGTCATATCTTGAATATCTACCCATCGAATCACGCTTGTAGGAATTATCATAGGAATATCTGTCTCCCGAATAACCCTTCATGGCAAGAATCGTGTCAATAGATTTGATAGAGTGAGTAAGTTTGTCGATAGCATCAAGGCTACCCATTGACATCTCGCCTTTGCTTGTAAGTTCTTCAAGCTCCTTAACAAGTTTTTCCCTAAGTTCTTCCATTTTGTGCATAACCATACCCCCTTTAGATTAAAGTTGCGGGTGTTACGGGGTTTGCTACTGTATAAGCAGGAATAGGGTAAGGGGCAACTCTGTTCACGATGTACTGTGTCTGAGCTGTGTTGTCCGCAATTAACTGTGCGGTCTGAGCGGTCTGTGAAGCCGCAAGGTTTTGAACAAGTACCTGATTCTGTAACTCAGCGTTGCGAGCCTTAAGCGCATCAATTTCCTGCTGACACATCTTGTCGAGAATTGCCTGAGTCTGATTCTGAATTGCAAGTCTTGTAGCCGCACCTTCACTCTGCACAATAGCCTGTGTCTGTAATGTTGCGGTCTTGTTATCGCAACAACACTGAGCTAACTGAGACTGAATTGCATTTGTGTTCTGCATCGCATTGATAGATGCATTTGTGATTGAAGCGTTTACTCCGGCAAAGCCACCGCAAAGAGCAGTCTGTAAATCGCCAAAACCACTTGTAATACTGTTCTGAACTCCTGTTACAGCGGAATTGATAGCTGCGTTCTGGAATCCGTTTGTGGTAATGTCGGCCTGATTCATCCAAGGATAGATGTTGTTTCCACCACCGAAGCCGTTTCCAAAACCGCCACCAGCAAAGAGGAATAACAGAATTATCCAAGCCCAGGAATCGCCACCGCCAAAACCACCAAAGCCACCGCCTGTGGGTGCTACGGGCATTACCATGCCACCTTCGTCTGTAAGTGCCATATTATTCTCCTTTTAAACTATAAAGGTCAGGGGCCACCACCATTGATGGTCCGTATATATCAAAGCCTTGCGCACCGACTTTAATATCATTTAAGAAACTGTCTAATCATCGGATTGCCTTTGATTGCATCAATCTGCGCTTGCGTAACTTGGTTCGTGTCAAGCAAGTGCTGAATTATTTTCTGCGGATCGTTCAAGTCACTTGGTACGTTAAACTTCTGTGACAAGAATTGAGAAGGCTTTGATTTAAACTGATTCATCATCGAAATCATGTTGTTCATCGTCTGAAAGTTAAACATTGTCTGCTCCCTTCTGCCAATAATACTTTACTGTTTCTCCACCAGAATCCCATGTGTCATAGTAGGAACCATTTTTTACACAAACGGTATGATGTCCTAAACCTAACACGTAGGTTCCTTGGGGATAGTCTTCAGCAAAGTCCGAAACGGAATAGCAATCAGGACAACTATCAGGAACGATATTAAGTTTAAATCCCTTTTCTTCTAAGTATTTGCCCCACACTCTGTTTGAAGAAGGCATATCGGAAAGCATTAAACCTTCCATTGCAACCTCGGAGTAAACATCGTTCCAAGGTTTATCAAGTGCTATCGAGATTGCTCTAATTGCGCAATCACCAACGTTTAAATCATGTGGGTTAGGATTTTTTAATACAAAACTCATAGTCGTTCTCCCTTCTTACTTTAAGCATAGTGCCTAAAATATTTGGAAGCACCGACATTAAACCGACACTAAACCGACATTTTTTCGGCAAGCATCTGCTTTCCTTCTTTGATGTACCGTTCAATTTGCCTTGACGAATATCCAAACTCGTCTTCCAGCTCACACGGCTTTTTGTCATCGCAAAAGACCCGTTTTAGTATTTGCCTTTTAATATCTGAATGAATATAAGCATCAATCAAAAATGCTATTAACTGATTAGGTGGGTTCATACTTTTTACCTAAAGAGGGTGGTTTACGATTTCCCCGAATCGCCTGACCCGCCGAAACGTTTTAACCCTCTATAAGCGTCTATACGCTCGTTTAAATAGATAGGCGGTACATTTACCATTTAGGTTTCTGCACCGCCCAAATCTACCGACTATGGAACTTATTTAAGTATTAGAATAACCAATCTGTATTCTTGCATTGATTGTTACAGGGAACGTTGCCGTTGCACTTGAACTTGACTTCATTTGTACTGATAACAGATTGTGTGAAGAAGTCAGTTTCAAAGGCTCATCGTTAACATTGGAAATAATCGGTTGCCACGAACTCGAAGTAAAGCTATAAAAAGGACTTCCCTGTTTAGCCCACTTCGATGATGTGTTACCAACGCCAATACCAAATCCGACCTTGCCACTATAACTTAATCCTGTATCAGCAAGAACTCTGTAATACAGATTTTTATCTTGTGCGGAAGAAGCTGGCTCTGCTGTTAATGTAGAACCACTTTTCGTAATTCCCTCGGATATAGCGGTTGCATAAGTGCCATCGAGTGAACCGCCCGCGGAAGCAATCGAACCATCCCAAGATGCGTCAAACAAAACTGTGTAACCGCCCGTGTCAGATGATACTGTAATTCCTACCGATGTGGTTACTGTTGTGCCATCTTCGGTATAGCTTACTCCAATTGTGTAAGCACCCGCCGTTGACATATCTACACCAGAAGTAGTAAACACTGCTGATGCCGTAACATCTGCCGTTGTAGTATCTGAGTATGTTGCCGTAACTGTAATGTCTGCGGTACTTAATGTATCGCCTTCTGTGTAGGTTGTTGTGGTCTTGCTTGCTGAAATGCTTGATAAGGTCTTTACACTCGGCCTTTCGGTAGCCGTAACCTGAACTGATGTGTTTACAGTGTCGCTTTCGTATGTGTAGCTAATGCCGATTGTGTAAGTACCTTCCGAAGTCAAGTCAACGTTGCTCGTATCAAACACCGCACTGCTTGTAACATCTGATGTGGTACTATCGGAAAATGTTGCGGTTACTGTAATGTCTGCCGTTGAAAGCGTTTCGTCTGTGTAGTAAGAAGTTTTTGTCTTTGTTGCGCTAATGCTTACTACTGTTTTTGAACTTGAAGGAATTGTAACGGGTGTTGTGTCAATAATGTACTCACAAAGGCCGTAGAACTTTTCTTCGATAAGGTTGTAGCTCTTTAATCGAATTGCGTTCTCGTAAACTTCCATAACGGAGAACTCACCCTCTGCGTAGATAAGTCCTGTTGCGGACCCGTCTATAATATCTCTCGGAACTACCAAAGAAGATAAGTGAACAAACCTTGCTCCGCCCTTGTACTGCATTACATTTAAGTGGTCCCACACGTTCTGGTACTGATATTTGATGTGGGAATGTCCGCTAAACCAAATTACGTTCTTATAATGGTCTAAGAGGTTGAGGAATCTCGTTCTGTCTGAACCGCTTGTTCCCCAAAGGTCAAGGGTATATGCTCCGTTGCCGTTACCAAATCCGATGTACTGTCCGTTCTGTTTCATACCGCTTATGCTCCACAAAGGCGGAATGTGCATGAACAAGAACACTCTCTGATTGCGGTAAGTCTCAAGCTGTGTTTCAAGCCAATCAAGAGAAGCGGTTGTAAGCATCGTGTTTTTAGCACTATGCGTTGTTCCTTCAAATACCGAAATGAAGATGTAAATATCGTCATCGATTTCTTTCAGGAAATAATTTTCGGTTTCGTCAACCCAATCGGTATCAAGATACTTTCTTAATCCCGTGGGATTCTTTGTCATAATAGCGTTTGATGTACTTGCTTCGTGATTGCCACCGCAACAGTAAACAGGCTTTGTACCTCTGTATGTGTCTCGGTTAGTTAACCAAGCATCCAACTCAGAAGTATATCCGTTTGCGGTTAAGTCACCCGCACCACACACCGCATCAATATCATTATCTGCATCGGCATATTCAAGCATCGCTTGTATGTCATCTGTTGAAGTTTCGTATCCTTGGTGCTGGTCGGAAAAAAGTGCTTTCTTGTTCTGTACTGTACCGTATACTGTTGCATCAAACTGCTTGTACTGCGGTATGTCGTAAGAAGCAACTACACTGTTGTTTTTCACCGCAACAATCTTTGTCGCATCAGTGGGAATTGCGTTAAACTCCATGAGTTTTATAGAACCCATTGTTTTACCGTTGTCCACATCTAAGGTTACGGTATCAATCTTAACATAATCGGTTAACGCTCCGTTGCTGTCGGCCCACATGATATCGTAGTTACCGTTATAATCAGCATTGTTTGCGGTTAAGAAGATTTCTCCGTATGCACTTGCGGAATCATCGTTCTTCCATGTTGCGTTTAATTTAATCGGTTCGACTGTTCCTTGAGGGATATTAGCAATCTCGGTAGCCAAATCGGATACTTCAATGTTTGAAGAACCACCCGTTTTTGCTCTAACCGCATCGGCAATATCCGTCAAAGTTCCCGAATCTATTACCCATTTGCTCATTTGCTACACCTCTTGACTTTCTGCTGTCGTTAATGAAGCAAGCACCATCGCCGCAATATCGGCATACATAATATCCATGTTGGAAGTCTGTGTTTGTTCTTCGTCGTTTACCCATAAAAAAGGCATACGCTTTCCAACTTTGGCTGTTCCGTCCATAATGTCTGTTGCTGTGCCAGCCTGACAGTTCGCGCCTTTTAATGCTCCAAACTGTTCGGCGGTTTCTGCGGTATATTTTTTTGCTAATTGTAATGTTACAGCATCCATAAAATTACCCCTTTCTTACGACCAAGAAGTCCAGCCCGAAGCTTTATAACACTTGGTGTTTCCTGTGTTTTCATCAATACACAAATCGCCTTCTTCTACGGGGATATGTCCTTCAACTACTCCTGTGGGAGCTGATTCTGTAAGCGCGTCAATATAAAACTCTTTCTGACCGCCATCTTTAACAAATACTCTCATTCGTTTTCTCCTTCCTTCTCGTAAGGTATTTCTACTTCTTCTTTGCCGACTTCTTTTTCATACATCGCACAGTTCTTATTCCGACAAGCGTATGTCAAAACTCTCATTAACTTGTCATCTTTCATAATCAGTTTGCTTTTGATTATCTGTGCATCAAAATCACATCTGGGGCATTTCATTAGGTATCTCTCCTTCCATCGGGATCTGCGCTGCCATCGCTTCATTCTGCTGTGCAAGCATCTTCTCAACTTCTGCTAACACTTCTCCGGCATGAGGATAACCGTTACGCTCTTGCTCTAACCAATAAAGTCTCATAGTTCTTAAATCGCCCAAAGGTCCAAAGGCTCCGCTCTGTAACTTGAGGTCTGACTGATTCCACATCGCTTCACGGTTGGTAAGAAGTGTTGAAGTAGTGTCGATTGTGAAAAGGAACTCGTCATTCCAATAAGGCTTTCCGTCTGCATCAAACTTGACGAAATCGGATTTATCAAAGTGACTGAACTCTAATTCGCCATCGTTGCCGGACATCGTTATCGGAATGGGTTGGTCTGCATATGCCAAAGCAAACTTGAACATTAACTCGTACAACTTCGCGTAGGCTTCATTCTTCATTACTCGTTTAGATTCCAAACGGCCCGCAGCCTGATTGATTGAGTACTGTTTTGCAGCACCCGATGTAGCCGATGAATCGTATTTGCCCTGGTATGCGTCTGTAATACCAAGGGATGATTTAGCCCACTGATAATTGGTTTCCAAGAAGGCCATATCCTTTGATACATCTGCTTGACAAGTTAATACCTGAATCATTGACAACTGCTGTGGATTATCAATTCTCAGGATCTTGAACTCTTCATCGTTCTTCTGGAAGTTAACTCCGGCAGGCATCGTCAAAACGGAACCCGCTTTTAACAGCTTCTCGTTTATCTTTGAACCGAGTTTCTTTATCGTATCCTGTTGGTCTTCAATCGCTGCTGCATCTGAAAAACCAAGGAATGATTTGTACTTTGAGATATTCTTTCTTAAAACAAGCGGGAACATACCGGGCTTGTAGTAAGGAAGTTCAACCTCTGTTAAAGTAATTGCGGGTGTTCCGTCAGGATTAAAAATAGGATTACCCATTTCGTCTGTGGCCTGAACGGGAATCGAGATTGTATCTGTTTCATCAGTCTGTGTCTCAAACTTCTTTGAACCGCACTGAGGACATTCATCACCCATTACTGTTGCGCCACACTCTTTGCATACCTTTATGCTTCGTGCTTCGTAGTCTTCGCTGTCCTCTATCTCAACATCGCCTACCCATCTGTAACGACCTATGCCACCATCTTTGTTTTTAAAGTAAACAGTAACGAGTTCAACGATGTTCTCTAAAGGCTTATCTTCGTCCTCTGCAACGCCTTCTTCGGTGGATACATCTTTACCAAAACGGCGTTTAATGTAGTCCTTTGTCTGATTCTGGCGGATAAATACGTAGTCCATCTTTTCAAGCTCTGTAACACCTTCCTGTGGTATTACTTGCTTCGGATGAAGGTCGTTTACTGAGAGATCCCCGACTGCGCAATGTGTCTTTATTGAGTTATCCCATTCGACAATATTAAAAGAGCCACCCTGTACAGGAGTAGTTCTCTCTTGAACGTCATTCTTGGCTTTAAAGTGCTGTTTATCAATCTCTCCACGTAAGAACGCTTCAAGTATCTTCGCCTGTTCTTCATCCTCTTTGTGAATGGGGATTACTTTAGGGAACGGGATTGCTGAATCAACTTCCGACTCGATAAGGTCAAAAGTGATATTTCTTACGTTAATCGCCAAAACCTTGGATAATCCGCCACCATTGTTAGGATTGCGGTTAACATGACGGTCACCTTCGTACATCTTGTCGTAAACGTCCATCAAGTTAAGGTTCGCTTCGTATTCGTTCTTGGCGTTCTCGTATTTCTTCTTCCATTCCTTAAGTTTCTTGGATACTTCGGGCTTTGTAATATCTCTCATAAGTTTGTTCCACCATTTCATCTTATGGGTTCTCCGTACAACTCACGCATCATATCCCGCATCTTCGGACTCGCATTGTCCCAATCTTCCAACCTATCATCAGGCCACTTCTCAAGGCGTTTATTTCTCTCATTCTCCGCTGCCGGAGTAGTCCACCAAGTAGAAAAGTACCTTAATGCGTCTGGTAGGTGCGTCAACTCATGCGGTGTTTTTGCGTATATCGTTGGTTTGTTCTTGTCTTTCTGTATCTTTTGTAGGTCGTGTATTAATTCATCACACGTTCCATACAAAAAAGTGAGGTTCGGTTTCCCGTTCTCCCTCACTCTTAAGTGTTCTTTCATCTGCATACAACCGTTGAACATATCGCGGTTGACTTTTATTAAGCTGATTCCGTTTTCAAGGAATATATCTGCTGCACTCTTACCCGTTTCCTGTCTACGATTCCACAAATCATCAGGGGCTAAGTAAAAGTCTATGTGTTCATATGCGCTACGACTCTTTAACAGTTCACACGCTTGACTGATGGTTAAGTTAGGCTCTTTCAAACAACGGTATCCTTGTTCATTGTTCTTCGTGTCTACTTGTATCCAGATTGCAGCCAAAGCATCTAAGCCGTAGTCAATCGCACAATATCGCTTTAAAGGACCCGTTAATTCATCCTTTGTCTCGTGCGTGTCTTTTGTTACTTCTGGGAAGAACGCACCGCCCGGTACTTGCAACGCTTCGTCAATAGTCGCGGGATACTCGGCTGTGATTCCGTCTCCCAAAGCACGTTTCGTTTGTTCGTACCATTCTTCGTCTCTTGAAGGGTCTGCATACCAAGGAATAAAGATTTTGTTAAATCCGTTATCAGGGTTGGTAAACATTTCCTCGAAAAGAGATCCACGGGCAATAGTAGACAATCCGATTACCTTACCACCATTCTTACTGTTGATGGTAGGGAAACCGCCTTCCCATATCTCTCGCGCAAACTGCTGAAACGCCCATTCGTCAAAGATTAGTAGGTTCGCTGTGAATGAACGGCCTGCACCCGGAGAAGAAGCCAACGCCTTAAAGTTTGACTCCATATCGTTAGGGAACTTGATTGTCACTGACAAGGCCGTTGATGAAAATATAGGCCCTTCCCATCCGTTTGGTACATTATCCTTTTCCGCTATAAGTTCTGGCATATAACGAAAAATGACTGTCAATCTACGAACGAGTTCTTTCGCTTCCTCTTCCGTCTTTGACAGTCCAATTACCAATTTGCCATATGAAGTTATCATTAGGTGAGCAGCTATGTGCATTACGAGCCACGAGAATCCTAACTGTCGCGCTTTCAAGATTATATTCCATCGATGGTCCATTATGCTTTTAAGTGCATCTAACTGCGCAGGCCACAACTTAAATGGTTGTATCAACTCTTCTGCGTGCTTATCTTCTATGTGACCGTATTTATCGATGAAGTACTCTATATGCGTTTTACAGTAGTCTAATTGAAGGACTCTAAGGTCCCCCATCGTTACTCGCTCTCCGCGCTCTACTGCTCTCTGTATCTCTTCTATACTTCGCATAAGCCCAAATTGAATTTTTAGTAAAATTTTTTGAGGGGGGTATACGTTATTTCCGCAGTGGCGGTCCCGATGGTGGGGGTAGTCCGGCACGATCCAACGCACCAGGACTCCGAACACGGGGAACAGAAAAAAACACGGCAGAAAAAGAACGCCCCAAAATTAAGCCCCGAAAAGAAAAGCTCTGTCGGTTAACTGACTTTTGCTATTTTAGCGTTAAATCTATATTTTACGCTATTCTAACAAAATGCCTACAAATGGCGTGGTTGACACGTTTCTTGGCATTTTTGCACCGTTTTACTCGTCTTTTTTGTTGTGCATTATGCCTAATCTTTCGGCTATATCGGCCATTAATTGCCTGTCGGTGTCGGTTGTTATGTCCGCGGATACCTCGACAATATCCTTTGGCCGTTGTCCGCTTGTGTCTCTGCAAAACTCGGCGGCCTTGGCGTTTCCGTTCTGGGTTGCTTCCTGCCACATCTTCGCAGTCATAAGCCCTTGAAAGGTCAAATCCTCTTCCGTCAGCTTCTCAGAATCGGCTCCGAGATATTTCTGTGCTTGCTCTCTGCTTGCCGTAGTGTTTAACAAAGCCAACATTTGCTCTTTCATGGTTCTTTGTTTGCGTCTTTGTTCACCCCTTGCAATACCGCCTTTAGACCTAATAGCCTTCTGTTCTTCTGGTGATAGTTCGTTAAAAGGCTTTAAATTCGCCATCCGTTTCTCAATGCCTGTTAGTTCTTTACCCGTCAAAGTCTCGGCTTTAACTTCTGGCGTTGTGTTTGTGCTTTGTTCCGTCATTGTTTAGCCCCCTTTCTACGGATTTTTGGCACTAAAAAAGAGCCGTGAACTTTGTTTCGTTCCTCGACTCTTTCTCTAAGCCTACAATAGCACACCGCAAAAGTGAACACAATACTTTGTTTTTTCGGAAGAACTTGCGAAAAACCCAAGTTTTTTTTTGCGCCGTTTTTCTCTTTCTTTTTCTTTCTCTTTTAGTCGTTTAATGCTCTATCTTTTAAATACTGATTAACCGACTTATTTTCTTTTCTTGCTCTTTCTTCAATTTGTTTCTTCTCTTCTGGTGTAACTACAAAAGCTATCCGCGCCATTTTAGACAAATATCTTTTGTTACATTCCTTTTTAGCGTCATTATATCCGGCATAAGCCATTTTTACACCCCCTTTATATAAATATATATACTACTTCGATACTATTATACCGCTTTTTTTGCATTGTGCTATGTGAAAAATGCACAATTTTGCATTGTGTTATTCATGCAATATTACGTCTTGCATTGTGTTATGCAACGCGATATTATAACCTTGCAAGGCACGAAAGAGCCGAGCAAAACAACACGGTAGGAGGAACACAAAATGATACGAGGTGCGAAAAGCATGAAAGAATTACTCAGACGGCTAATCCAATGGTTGAAAGACCACGGACACAACGCCGATGAAGTTCTGGAATGTTTGAATTACATTTTAGGCAAGTAAAAAGACCGTAACGGACGCACCCGAAAACGGTCTAAGTAGTTAAACGGATGGCGCAAGACCTACCGCTTGCGTCTATCCTAACACAAAATGGTAGGAATTGCAAATAGAAAGGACGCGAGACAATGACAAACGCACAGACAATCTTTAACGAATCAGTAAGACTTATGAAAGACGGCATAATCGGCACAACAGGAAACAAGATCACAATCACTTACGAGAAAGACGGACAGAATATAACAGAAGTTATAGACGAACCCGAACCCATTCACACTTTCGCAGCGTGGAAGTCTCTCGGATTTAAAGTTAAAAAGGGCGAAAAGTCAATAGCAAAAATTGATATTTGGAAATGCACAATTAAGCCCGAATCAATGACAAGCAAGGACGAACACGGCGAAGAAGTAACAATCACAGAAGACACAAAGAATATGTTTCGCAAAACTGCCTACTTCTTTAAGCTTACACAGGTTGAACCCATAACAGCATAACTTAACCGGGGCGCGGGCAACCCCTAAACCCGCAGAAAGGGATTAAAACATGAGTGCAATTTTATATCATCCAGAACTTAACGAAGTAAAGCCGGATACACAGATTGACGCAACATTATCTTACAGCGGTAAACATTGGTTCCTTAAAACAACGCTTGACTTAAAGGGTCGCGGAATTAAATATCTTGAGACTATCGCACAAGGCGTTAAGCGATACGAAGTAACAAACAGAGCTTTTGAAATCTTAGAAAATCAGTACACAACAAGCATTAAATGTTATTTAGACTAACAACCACGAAGGGAGAAAAACACAATGGAAAACACAAACATTTTAACAGACAAGAACGGACGCGAAATGAGAACGGGAAACATCGTAAAAGTTGAAAACGCATATTTTAAGAATGACAACGGCTATTATTATATAGCCCACACACCCGGAGACATTACCTGGTGTGGCAATGATTACAGCCTTAAAAAGATTTGTCAGAACGGCAAAATAAGTCAGGCATCACACACAGTCGCATTTTGGCCCTTATCCGCTTTTTGTAATGACAGAGCAAAGAATCAGGCAGCCAGAGAACACAACAAACAGTATGCGACAATCGAAATAATTGATACTATCGACAACAGCGAAGTTATAGCCGAGTTTGAAAGAGAAGCCAACGCACACGCCGAAACCGCAAAAACTTATTCTTACCGCTACGGTGAAAATTCAGAAGTTACTTTGAAGACACAGCAAATCGGCGAATTTTACCAGAACTTAGCCGATACAATGAAGGCAGCGAAAGAAGTTAAGACAGAATCCCCCGCGGATCTGATTTGTGAGCCTGAATTGGTTGCAAGCGTTGTATATGATTTCGGAGTATCCGACATTGACGAAGAACCCGCACCCCAGAAGCCCGAAACAGTAAAGAAGTATTACGACATCAGCGAAGAAACAGCCCGCCGCGGTCACGACTCGGTACACATGAGCGAATACAAAGCAAACAGCGCGACAAACGGATATAGAGCCGCAGTTGATGAAGCCTACGAGATAGCCGAAAGACAGAAAAAGAAAGTTTCCGAGTTTTACCACGAAAAGATAGACGCACTTGTTGACAAATACGCCCGCAAATATGCCGAATGGACTAATAACTATAACCGCAATCAGGCAAGTTGCCCGTCATGGTTTGTATGTGGTCCGGCTAATTACCCGGTAAAGAAGTTCCAAAGACAGCAGGCCCGCGAAAATTCATTGTGGCAGGAATACGAACAGATACAAGGTATTTTAGAGAAAATAAAGTCAGTCGGCACCGGCCCTATTGATTTAACCGACCCGCACGCAAAAGAAATGTTGGAAGATCGTTTACAGAAGTTGCAAAAAGAGCTTGACGAATCGAAAGAGTTAAACGCATATTGGCGCAAGCATAAAACATTTGTTGGTTGCCCGGTTATCAAACCAGAACACGCCGAGAAGCGAACCGAAGATTTTAAACAGACTTTAAAAGATTGTCCGTGGATTTCTTCACCCTGTCCCGCTTATGAATTAACAAGTCTAAGGGACCGTATAAAGCGCACGCAGGCCCGCCTTGATGAATTAAACATGAGACAGACAACAGAAAGCAAGGAAGACGCGCACGAAGGTTTTAAGGTGGTAGAAAATAACGAGATTATGCGCTTGCAGATTATCTTTGATTACAAGCCCGATGAAGAGACACGAAACGTTTTAAAATCCAACGGTTTTAAATGGGCTCCGAGTCAATCAGCTTGGCAGCGTCAGTTAACACCAAACGCACAGTACGCACTTAAACGAGTACTTGAAGTTATCGCATAAAAGGGGGACAATATGAAACATTTTCCGAAGTATGTAAAAACTTATGATGGTTACATAGGCACGTTTCAATATCTTGATTTTGGCGAATTTCCTGTATACCGCTTTCCGGGCGGTTGCAGGATCGCGGATGATTGGGAAATAGAACACGGTTCCGACAATAGAAAAGATTTAGAGGGGGACAACGAATGAACGCACACACAGACGAAGAACAGCGCGAGTTACTTGAAGATTTAGCACTTGAGATATTCAGTGTGGGGTGACATTCTCAACCACCCCACACCAGATGAAACCATCGAACGGGGGAACCGTTCACAAATAGACTAACAAAAGACGATTAACACCCCATTATGATTTTCTCCTTATGCGGAAAAAGGGCAGCCGATTTGGTTGTCCTTTTTCTTTGCGATTACTATGGATGTATATCTTGCAAGCCTTCAACTTGTCTTTTTAAGTATTCGATTTCCATTTCTTGTCTTTCGGTCTTTTCTTTGAGATAGATTAAGTGCTTCAACATTTCGTTTGTCACCTTAAACGCTTGCCTTCCAGATATGTCTATCGGTATTTCTTCTGTCCACTTTTCTTTCATGCTCTGTAATCCTCTTTCGTGTAAACTCTCTCACCGATATGTCCTACTTCAATAGTTGAATCGGCAAGAATCTTGAAACCTCTTTCGCGTGCCTTGTAGCAAAAGCTGAAATCTTCACCGAGTCCGGGAAGCGGTTCAAACGGCGCGTACCATTCTTTTGTTACTTCCGCGATAACTTCACGCTTGATTAAGCAAAGACCCATTCCGCAGCCTTCAACCTCAAATACTCCGTTCGGTACTTCCGTGAAGCGTTCGCATATCTGTTTTGCTTCATCGGTTCTGGGGTAAATCTTTGAGTAAATCTGTGGTGTATGCTTGCCTGTCCTTGCGTAATAAACCGCCGTTGCGACATCAGCATTTAAGGCCATCAAACGATCCAAAGCATCAGGCGGAAAAACCATATCAGAATCAACAAACAAAACGTAGTCCCAATTTTCTCTCAGTGCCACATCGCAAATATCGTTTCTTGCAAAGTACACAAGTGAAAATGCTTCAAAGAAGAACGCCGACTTCTCAGGTCTTTTCAGTGACATCAGACTTTGCACTGTCTTGATTGGTATTGCTCCCGTTGATGGGATACCGATTAATACTTTCATGCTTTGTACCACCCGTGAAACTGTCCGTCCTTCCATACCAAGCGGTATTTGAAGAAACAAAGGTAGGTTGTTTTCTGTCCGAACTCGTCAATGTACTTTTTAATCATTCTTTCTCCCTTCTGACTGTCATAGTCGGTAGATTTAGTGGGTATTCTATCACCATTGATAGTTTTACCCTTTTATGCGTTAAACGAGCGTATAGAAACTCGTAGCGCGTTCATTTTGGCATTTACGGGAGTGGGGACCTCTGCTTCTCCACCCCCGTTTAATCATGGCACGATTTTTAACTTGTTCTACAACCCTATGGGGCGCGTTCCTTTCTCAAGATTTGTGTGATAAACAATTCGGTAACAAGTCTTAATCGTTGCGCTCGGTTAATATGGTATTGTATCGTCGGTTAAAATCGGCTTGGGTATTAAGTCTTTGTACTTTTCCTCAAGTTCGATTGTTAACTTTCTTAAAGTGTTCTTTTCTTCATCAAAGCTATACCAAGCATCTGTTCTGTACTTTATTGCATTAACAACGTCATCGTATGCGCGTCTTAATTCAATTTCCGCGCCGTTTAATTTTCCTTGCTCTGCAATAGTTTTTTCAAGATGGCATATATAGTTTTTCAGCTCATCCAGATTCATAGCGTTTAATACGTTTCTGTTAATCATTCTTCCCCCTTATACGGATTAGGTAACGGTTTCCATGCGACAATGTTCTTGTAGTAATCGTCGATAGCGGAAAGATGTGTTCTATCGTGCATCCATCCCATGTGAATATCTCCGTCTATGTCACACGCTAATACTTCCTCATGTTCATCGGGTAGCCTATCCTTAACGCTTATCCACTCTTGCGGTTCAACCTTGACGGAAGGAAGTTTTCTTAACTTGTTTCTTATCGCCAAAGCCGTATATTCTCCCATGCCTTGCATTATCATGGGGAAGCACTCTAATGCTTCTTCTCTGCTTATAGCATCTTCACAAGGTTCTGCGGATAGTGCTTGCTGAGAGTCTTGTTCGAGAACGCTTAACACATCTTTGCATAACTGATGTATGTCTGTTCCAAATGTGTCTAATTTATCATTCTCATGCTTTTTCATGGTGTATCTTAAGTTTCTAATTAATTCTTCTCTTGTCATTCTTATTCCAACCCCTTCCTTGTAATCTTGCCGTTGTACACAGACTTGGCAATAGCCACTAATTCTTGGTCGCTTTCCTCGATTAGTTTTTCCAAATGCTCTATGGACTTTTTAAAGGCATCCATGACAAGGATTGTTGTGTTATCACTTAATTGAAATTCAGTTGTCTTTTTCCATCCCCACAAAAGAGAATAGGTTGTTGTCCTTTTTAAAATCGGTGTGTCTTTTCCGCACTCACTTTGCATTATCCAATCTCTTACTTCTTTGATGTCATCAATTTCATTAAGCCAATATATGATTCTGTTTATTGTAAATTCTCTATCATCTGCGGTCATTCTTTCTCACCTCTCTCTTTGTATTCGCTCCGCCAAAAAGCATCTATACATTCTGTACATGAATCGTAATCATCGCCATCTTTATCAACGCACTCATCGTAAGGGCAACCATCAGCATCACTCCACTCAAATCCGAATACTTCTTTAAACTTTTCTGCGTTTGTCATTCTTTCTCACCCCCCTACCTTAAAGCCTTTCCAATTCGGCTTCTTTTTCGCTTATGTACTGTTCAATCGTGGCGAGTATTCGTTCTGATAATTCGTAACTTACTTTAATGTCATCGCGTAAGCAACCGTAATTAGTTTTTAAACGAAGTTCTGTTGCTTTGTTGATTCTTAAAAACTTCCAACAGTTTTCACAAGTCCTCACGAAGTCCTTTAATGTTCTGATTTCATCGTTCAACACAATTCCTCTGTTTATTTGTTCTTTTGTCATTCATTCACCCCACTTCTGATTCCACCAATCAAGATTAATGGTCATTATTGGATTCTTTATGCCTTTCTTGTACACATAGACATTCATTGTGCCAAAATCTACATCTTCTTCGCTTAATCCGTATATCTTCATAAGCACTTCGCCGTTGGTTAGGTCGGTAAGACAAGTCGCAACGTGTAAGAAACTCGGTGCTTCACCTTCTTTCATTGCATCAATTAATTCTTCTGTTGTCGGTACTAAATATGTTTTAATCATCTGTACTCCTTTTAATAATCGTTATAGGTTGCCTGCCGTATCTTACAAACATCCTGGTGCCTTCAACTGTGATTTCTGTAAGCCGATAAGACTTAATCAAGTCCTTTGCTTCTTCGTCCGTAAGATATTGAATGTCATGCCAACCAAACGACCAATAAATCATCCACGGATACTTGTCTGCATCCTTGCGATCCAAAATATACTTCTTGTATTGCTCTTGGCTTTTTTTCTGAAATTTCTGCTGAATTTCAAAAAGGCTTCGCAATGCTTCGTTGTCAGTCATGCCTTCGGTCCTCTAAAGATAACAAGCATACTTGGAAACGGTGCTGCACTCTTACCGCCAAACTTCACACGGCCTTTAATGAATCGTATTTCTGCCCGGTTGTAAATGTAATTGTGAAAGTATCTCGTGTCCGTTCTGCTTGGTACTAACAACACTACTAACGTGTTATCGTTTTTGGTTTCATAAAATGCTTTTGCTACCCACTTATCAATCTGGGAGTACGGTGGATTACACCACACGCGACACCCCCCCCACGAAATTTTTAAGCCGTCCTGTTCTTTGGTTACATATCTCTCGCACTTGTGGTTCTCTTCCGTGGCACAGGGATCTAAATCAAAGTGGAACTCGTTGTTGATTTCGTCAAACAGCTCTTGCGGTGTAGCCCACTCGTCACTGTCATGTGAAAAGCATACTTGTAATTTCTCGTTCATATTCTCAACCCTTCCACAATCTCAGCGTGTTTACTGCAAACATACGGATAGTTCATCTTCAACTGCTTTGTCACTGCTCTAAGTGACTTCCCGTTGATGTCAACCTCTTTGACAATGAACTGCCACTTGTACGGCAATCCTTTAATCGCTTTGTCGATTCGTCTTTTCCTTGCAACCTTCTTTTCAAGAATCGCTTTAACCTCTGCAAGTTTGATTGAATCGTTCTCGACTCTTGACTTTGCTTCATGGTTTGCCGGACTCGGTTCATCGGATAATGTCTGTACTATCCTTGTGGCCTTCGTCTCAAGTTCCGCGCATCGGCCTGCCAAGTTGTCAATCGAGATAAACAAGTCATTGTACCCTCGCAATATTCTTCTGTTTCGGTAATATCTCTCACTCATATTTACCTCTAATACTTGATGTTTAAGTTTCCGTGTTCGTTTATCCAATCAATAATTTCTTTGTAGTTCAAACCGCCTTCTTCTTTCGGACGCATTATGTAGTCATAGATTTTAGGGTGAGTTTTCTTCATCAGCTCAAATCGCCCTTCGCCCGGTTTCTCCAAGTGACATCCGTAACCGCAAAACATACAACCCGTTCTTGAACATCCCGTAGTCTTCAATGGTGGATTGCCTAAGTCAAACAATCCGTATTCATCCGATAAGTCCGTTAATGAAACTTGTCCGTCTAACTGTCCGTCTTTTGCGTAGTCCGTGACTATATCACCGTATACCGAACAGATTTCTACGTTGTGTAGTTTGATATAGAGCAACACATCTTGTTCCGTCCACGTTGCCATTGGATTAGACACAGGGTTTTTAAGGTCAAACCCATTGCATCCGTTCTTAATCCACTGTTGCGTCCTTAATCTGCTTTCGCTTGCCATTTGAGCTGTCATCGGCATTAAGCCTGTTTGCCTGTTGTATGTGTGTATAGGTGACTTTTTCATAACCTTGCAGCACATATCAGATATAGTGAATGGTGCATCAAGGAAGAACTTGTACTTCTCTTGTGAGAACATGGACTTGTCAAACTCGTTAGGGATAATCCCCTTCTTCTTCTTGTTCCAATTCTTTTCGTACTTCCCCAGAAGCATCGCCATTCGGCAAGGGGCTTGATACCCTTTTTCTGTAAGCACCCGTTCCGCTAATTCTGTCGATACACCACTTATACGGCAACTTTGTGCTGTGCTGTGCTGTGCTGTGCTGTGCTGTGCTGTGCTGTGCTGTGCTGTCAGATTGTGCGGTTTGTTCGGCTATCTTTGTCAAGTACATCCTTGCTCCGTATACACAAGCGGAAGTCTCTTTGGATATAAAAGGGTAGCCGTACTTTTCAATCACTTGTTTAAATGTCAGCTTTGGCTTAAGAAATACCGCTCTCGGATCTCTTTTCACAAACTCCCTTATTTCTGGATATTCAAGGCCCGTATCTACGAATACTCTTTTGATTTCGTTTCCGGGATACATATCATCTAAGATGTGGCTTAATACTGTGCTGTCCTTGCCACCGCTGTAAGAAAGATAAATTCCGTCAAGTCCGAACCTGTCTACCCACTGCCGTATTCTCGTCTTTGTAAACGCAACTTTCATCGAAAGAGGTAACGCTTGCCGGTATGCTAATTCTTCTCTTGTATGCATATTCATTGAAGTATCTCCTTCTCAATCGCGTCAAAATCGTAGTCAGTGTGTATCATCTGGTTAAACTTGCTTTCCTTCTTGGGCTGTGGCTGTGTCTCAAACTTTTCCCAAGTGATAATCTTCTGTTTCCAATTCTTCACGGGATTACCTTTTGAGTCTTTCCAACCGCCTGTGGTGAAGTAGTCAAAGAAGGATTTCGGATTAACCTTGTTGTTGCGTTCCTTGCAATAGGCTTCTACTTCTTCAAGTGTCGGTGGAATAAATTTAGACGATGTTCTTGACGATTCGTGATACGATTCGTGGGGCGATTCGCCCACGATACTCTCATTGTCATTGTCATTTATAGATTCTTTTAATAATGTTAAGAACCTAACCACCGTAACGTTTGTTATGTCCTTCTTAACCAAACTGTTGTAGATGAAGGTAAGTAAGGATTTATCCCTAACCGCTTCCATGTCTGATAAAAGACAATCAAGTACGGGTTTGCCGCCGGACACAATCGAGTACAAAAGATAATTCTTTATAGCAATCTCACTTGTACTCTCTGAATACCTGATGATTCCGTATTTGTTTTGGAATCTTTCAAGCAGCACTCTTACGGAATCCTGTGTGTAACCAAGGTCGAAAGAAGCTTTCTTGATTGCCAAGTGGTAAACACCTAACTGTGTGGTGTGTTGGTTGGTCAAAAGGTAAAGCATGAAATACTTATCTTCTGGGGAGAAATCCAAAACCTTTTCGTCACTCCAAAAACTTGTATCCACTACACGCTTTATCCGTTTCATACGTCACCTTGCTTTCTGCGGTTATAACAAACACCGCCGATTTTGTTAAAGGCAATGTCCCATGTGTAATCTCTGCCCGGAGTGTAATAACGCGAGTATGATATGTCGATTGCTTCAATAACTTCTTGAAACGAAAAGCGGCTTAGCAAATTCTTTAACTTCGCTAATCCAGATTCAGTACACCGCCATCCTGTCAACTTGCCTATGTACTCATTAAGTTCTGCTGCCTGATTATCCATGAAGTCCGCAAGTTCGTTTCTCCAATCAAGAAGCATCTTCATCTGCTCCCGCTTCTCCGCAAGTTCTTGCAAACGGTCTTGCTGTTTAACAACCTCTTCATTTTCTTCGAGACGGACCTTGCCTTTTCCTCTGTTGCAATCTCTACATGAGGTAATCAAATTTAGGATCGTGTTCTTACCACCTTCCGCAACGGGTTTGATATGGTCTACTTCAAGAATCACGTCCGGGGCCTTACGTCCACAGTATTGGCAAGTAAACTTGTCGCGCTTGAACACTTCAAATCTCATTTTCTTTCCAATAGGTTTACGTTCTGCCATTTGTCTACCCCTTTACAATCAACTTGCCTTCTTTAGCAGCGACCTTCGCAGCTTCTTCGGGCGTATCCCATGCACCGTAAAACCATAAGTCGGTGGTGTCGGAATCGTATGTAGCAACAACGTACTTGCCCACCGCATATTCAGGCATACTGTTAACGATTACCTTGCAAACTCTTGCCATCTTCTTTTCTTCGTTCATTCTTCTTCCCCCTTATCTGCATTTGCTATCAATGCTTCATCAATGCTGACTCCAAATTGCTTTTTAAAACTCTGTGCCGAAATTCCATAATATTTGCGAAAGGCAAGTCCATAAGA
>Ga0310696_10002925_pt1 | contig 21956 bp, 17 predicted proteins | sample AusTroGonzalo_MG_4_FD_203885 | JGI IMG/M metagenome (GOLD analysis project Ga0310696, IMG submission 203885) | Bovine rumen microbial communities from tropical cattle in Woodstock, Queensland, Australia - Gonzalo_02 (v2) (version 2) | ecosystem: Host-associated > Mammals > Digestive system >...
ACGGAGAGCCTAAACCCGTCGCGCTTCTTGAAGTCCTCGGCGAGGAACTCCGGTCCGTGTTCATGCGCAGCGTCGCGCCCGGCGGCAAACACCATCGCGCTCGGCTTGTGCGGCGAGACGGTGAGCGAGGTGGCGAACGAGCCGAACCCGTGCGCGGCCGCCCATTCCGCCGCCTTCCCGAGGTTGTAGCGGAAGCACCTCTCGCATCTCTCGCCCTTCTCCGGCGCGTCCTCGAAGCCCTTCGCGACCTTTTCCAGCCAGTCGGCGTGGTCGTACGGGAGCGAGACGAACGCGACGCCGTCGTGTGCGGCGAGCCGCCCGGCCTCCGCGCGCCTGCGCTCGAACTCCTCTGCTGTGTCGATGTTGGAATTGGCGAAAAGCATGGTCACTTCCCGACCTGCCTCCCTCAGCCGCGGCACGCACGCGCTCGCGCACGGACCGCAGCAGACGTGGAGCAGCGTCTGTTTCGCGCAAGGGCACTTCTCGTTTTGCGGGATTTCCATGCCGACATCACGTCGCGCAGATGCGCTTCACTTCCTTCAGGAAGTCCTTGTCGTTTGTGCGCACCTCTATGCGCGAAAGGTCGCCGCGGAAGCGCGCCATGCGCAGGAAATCGCAGACGAGCCTGTCGGCGCGGTGCCGGCCCGACCCGCCCGTGTACGTCACTCGGACGCGCCCCTCCGCAACCGAATGCGCCCGGTGCCCGTCAAGGACGATCCACACGAAGTCCGCCGGGTTCTCGGCCACGTGCGCCTTCGCCTGGACGAGAAGATCGGCGCGGTCCCGCGCCTCCTTCTGCGCGCCGAGGATCATGTTCCACCCGTCGACGACTACAAATCTGCCCTCCAGCGGAAGCGCCGCAAGGTCCCCGGCCGCAAGAAGCGCAAGGTCGAAGTGGGCGAGCAGCATCTCGTTCTCTTCGCGGAGGCGCATGTTTTCGGCGGCGGCCCTGGACAGTGCGGTCTGCAGCTCCCTCACGCGCACGAGGCGCGCCGCCTCCATGATGTCCTGGGCCGTCATGCGAGCAATCCCGAAGCGTAGCGGTCGTGCCCGGAGAAGTCCTTCTCTATGCGCACGCCGGAGAATCCGTAGTCCGCCATGAGCCTCGCGAGCGCCGGGCCCTGGCCCTCGCCGATTTCGAAGAACACGGCCCCGCCGGGCCTGAGTATGTTCAGCGCGTCGCCGAGGTAGCGGTCGTAGAAGTCCAGACCGGAGATTCCGCCGTCCAGCGCAAGCCGGGGCTCGAAGTCCCTGACGCGCGGGTCGAGCGTGTCGCACACGGCGCTTTCGACGTAGGGGGGGTTGGACACTATGACGTCAACGCACTCCGGCTCGTCGAAGTCGTCCAGTCCGTCCGCGACGGCGAACTTCACGCGGCCGGCGAGCCCGCACCGCTCCGCGTTCTCCCGCGCAAGCTCCACGGCCTCCTCGGAGACGTCCGTCCCGAGGAAGGCGGCCTTGCCCCCGAACTCGTCGGCAAGCGAGAGTATTATCGCGCCCGTCCCGGTGCCGACGTCCACGACGACAGGCGGGCGGGAAGCGGCGGACTGGAGACGGGAGAGATGCGCCAGCACCCGCGTTACGAGCTCCTCCGTCTCCGGACGCGGGATGAGCGCGCGCCTGTCGCACTTGAGCGTAAGGCGGCGGAAGTCCCACTCGCCGAGGACGTACTGCACCGGCTCTCCCTTCGCAAGCCGGGCGAGGCCGCGGCGCATCGCGTCGAGGAACTTCCCGCCGACCTCCTTCTCGAGATGCGCGGCAAGAGTCCCCCGCCCGGTCTTGAGCAGCCGTGCCGCAAGGAGCTCGGCGGCCACCGCGGCGTCGGGCACGCCCTTCGACTCAAGGAACGAAGAGGACTTGGCTATCGTCTCTTTCCAGTTCACGTCCGCAGCCCTGTTGACGGGTTCCGCGGCTCGCGGCGCCCGGCGCCGGGCCTCTCAGAACGGCATGTCGTCTATGACGCCGGAGTCCTCCGGGAAGTCCGGCTCGGCCGTGGCCGGAACCGGCTCGGTGGACGATCCGTCCGCGTTGAGGACTTCGAGCTTGAGACCGGTGAGGTCGGTGAAGTACTTTACCTGTCCCTGCGGATTCGTCCACTCGCGTCCGTCGATGGCGAAGCGTATCTTCGCGCGCTGGCCCTCCTTCAAGGTGTCCAGAACGGTCGCCGAATCCTTCTTGAAGGTGAAAGCGATGTGGTTGGGCCACTTGGACTGCTCGCCGACGTCGTCGGTCATCACGACGGAGCGTTTTGTGAATCCGCTCGCAAAGGTCTGCGTAGGGAGGATCTTCTCCACGACCCCCGTATATTCGTATATCGCTGCCATTTCTCCTGCTTCCTGTTTGGTTGTCGGGTATTATACCATTTTTTGCGGTCCAGGGGACGTCAGACGCCCGGCCGGCGCGTCGCCGGCGATCCCCGCCGCAGGCGGGCGCGGACTATTCCAGCATGATCGAGCGAAACGCGGCGATCTCCTCCTTGGTCACGCCGCAGTCGAGCAGGTAGAGCTCCACGCGCCGGCTCCAGCTGTCCCCCTCCTCGCCGTACTTGGAAAGCCCGTTGTTGAAGTGGGACTCGCGGCACCAGAACTTGGGGTCCGGGTTTTCGTCGGGAATCCTCGGATAGAACGTCGACTCCCAGTCGACCTCCATGTCGTGGCGGTCGACGCCGAGCACTCCAAGGAGCATGTAGCAGAGCGAGCCGGTCCTGTCGGCGCCGCCGATGCAGTGGACATAGACGGGGTAGTTCGCGCGGTCGCAGAACTCGCGGAAGTTCTCGGCCATTATCTTCTTGCCCTTGTCCGAGAAAACGTCCCTGTAGCAGTAGGACGGCCGCAGCACGAACTTGACTCCCGAGCCGAGGGGGGACTCGTCGAGGTCCGCCGTCTCGCCGTGCGAGCGGAGGTCCAGGTCCGTGCGTATGCCAAGGCCCCTGGTGAGGTACTTCGCGTCCTCGACCGTAAGCCTGTTGCGCCCCTGGGTCTCGCCGGTTATGCTGTTGTCGTTGAGGCCCTGCCCGCGGAAGATCATGCCCTGGCGAACCCTGCGGCCGCCCGCCGCGCGCCATCCGCCGCAGTCGCGCATGTTCCCGACGTTGCCGTAGATCGCGATCCAGCGAGGCGCGAGGTCTTCGGTCCTGAACGAGGCGACCTCAGACCGCTCGACCTTCTTGCTCTCCTCGCATCCGCACTTGGGCCCGCAGTTGAACTTGCCGCAGCGACTGCGGGCGACGACGCGCCAGAAGTACTCGCGGCCGACCTCGAGGTTCGCGCACGGAACGGTGTAGCTTACGACGGCGGACTGCGCGGCCTCGCCGCCGCCCTCCTTGTCGCGCCCCGTCGCCGCGTCCACCTCGGCCGTGCGCTCGTACCACACGCGGGCGTCGGAGAAGTCCGAGCTCGCGGCGATCTCCACCTTCCACGGCCCCCTCTCGCCGTTGGTGGCGCGCCACTTGAGGACAAGCGGACTCGCCTTGCGCCAGGACTTGCTGCCGCAGAGCTTGCCGCCGGCGTCGCGGTCGTCCTTGAGGAGCTGGATCCTTTCGGCGAGGGTCGGCAGGGACATCACCTTCTTCTGCGCGTCAGGCACGAGCGGCACCGTCTCGCCGCCGGTCGGATACACCGGCTCGAGTGCCGCGGCGCACGCCAGCGCGGACGACGCGAAGAAGCCGCAGAGTGTCATTCGGATTGATTTCGGTTCCATGTTGTTTTTCCTTCCATTTGACTTGTCATGCAGAGGCACGGGCGGGGATGCACCTCTCGCGCCGGGGCGGGCGTCCCGCGGGCGCTACTTGTCCATCCTGCCCGTCTTGAAGTACCGCTCGATCTCCTCGAGGGTGCGGCCCTTCGTCTCCGGCAGGAAGAACGCCGCCGTGACGAAGTAGACGACCGTGAAGCCGGCGAGGCAGTAGAACACCGCCGGGAAGCCCCATGCGTCCTTCCATGCCGGGAAGATCGTCGCGATCGTCGCCGAGACGCCCTGGTTGATGATCATGGCGATGGACATTCCGGTCGCGCGGATCCGCGTGGGCATCAGCTCGGAGAGCGCGAGCCACACGCAGACGCCCGGCCCGACGGCGTAAAACGCGATGAACATGAAGAAGAACACCGTCGCGACGACGCCCGTCGCCATGGACGCAACGACGACGCCCTTCGTTATCAGGAGGAACGTCGTGGCGACCCCGCAGAGCCCCAGGATGATGCCCGACGTACCGAGCTTCAGGAGGAACTTGCGCCCCTTGCGGTCGACGATCGCGCACGCGACGATTGTCATGAACACGTTGACGAGCTTGATCGCGAGGTCCGAGAAGTTCGCGAACACGCCCTCCATGCCCGTCGCCTTGAAGATGTCGACCGTGTAGTTGAGCACGGAGTTGATTCCGGTCGTCTGGTTGCACGCGAGGATCGTGACGGCGAGGAGGAACGGATAGACGTACTTCCTCTGGAGCAGGCTGTCGCCCTGCGCGGCCTTCGCGATCTCGGCCTTCTCGTCCTCCGCCGCCTTGTCGGCCGCGATCATCTCGTCGAGGATCTCCCTGGCCTTCGCCTCGCCGTTGTTCGCGGCGAGCGACGCGAGCGCGTCCTCCCTGCGCCCCTTCTTGTACAGCCAGCGCGGGGACTCCCTGAGGAAGAACGCGCCGAGGAATAGTATGAGGCCGGGTATCGCGGAGCAGAGGAAGATGGTCTGCCAGGCAGTCGCCCAGCCCTTGCGCTGCTCGGCGGTAGTCCAGGACTTTATCATCCCGAAGTCGACCTTCTTCATGTCGGCGACCAGGTTGCCGTCCCTGTCGAGCTTCGGCCTGGGGGCTCCCTTCTCGTCGAGGACGTAGACGGGGTTCTTGTCGGCGTCGACCACGGGCCTGCCCGCCTCGTCGACCTTCTGCTCGAATACGACGACGCCGTGCTCCACGGCCTGGGCCGTGACGATCCTGTCGGAGTCGCCGACGAGCCCCGTGACGACGAGGCCGATAACCGCCGCGAACGCGAGGCCTATCGTCAGGAGCAGCTGGAACATGCCCGTCCCCTTGCCGCGGCTGTCGGAGTCGAGGCATTCCGCAAGGTACATCGGCACCACCACGCCGACAAGACCGGCGGACGCGCCCTGGAGCGTGCGGCCCACAGTCAGGAGGAGGTAGTTGCCGCCCTCGAAGAGCCCGGAGACGCAGATGACCGGTATCGATATGAAGAAGCAGAAGGCGGACGCTATGATGATCTTCTTGCGGCCCAGCCACTCGGACAGCGACCCGGCGAACAGCGATGAGACGACGCTGCCCCACAGCACCGCGCCCACGACGATGCCGAGCTGGACGGCCGAGTAGTCCGAGGTGTTGCGTATGTACGGGAGCGCTGCGGCTATGACGCCAACGTCTATGCCGTAGATGAGCCCTCCGAGCCCCGCCATGATGAGCAGGTACCTTGCGTATCCCCTTGTCGTCATCTGCCTTTTCCTTTCTTTGGTTTGTCCTACTTCAGCTCCACCGCGAGCGCGGCGGCGATCGACTGGTCCATGTCGAAGTACCTGTATCCGCCGAGCCTCCCGCCGACGACGAGGTTCGGATGCTTCGCCGCCTCGGCGCGGTAGCGCCCCAGAAGCGCGCGCGACTCCTCGCAGTCGACTGGATAGTACGGCTCGTCCCCTGGCTTCCACTCGGCGGAGTACTCGCGCATCACGATCGTCCTCGGCGCGGCCATTACGTCCGCCTTCTCGGGATGGTAGTGCTTGAACTCGTGGATGCGCGTGTACGGGACCTCGGCCTCGGTGTAGTTCACGACCGCCGTGCCCTGGAAGTCCCTGACGGAGAGCGTCTCGAACTCGAACCTGAGCGTCCTCCACGGAAGGTGCCCGAACCTGTAGCCGAAGAGCGCGTCTATGGGCCCGGAGTAATAGACTGGCACCTCGCCGAGGTCGGCGAGCGTGAACGGCGTGTTCACCCTCGCCTCTATGCCAGGGTGGTCCAGCATCCTGTCGAACACGGCGTTGTATCCGTCCGCGGGGATCCCCTGGAGGTAGTCCTTGAAGTAGTTCACGTCGTAGTTGCCGCGCACCGGGACGCGCTTGACGATGGACGGGTCGATCTCCTCCGGCGGCCTGCCCCACTGCTTCGACGTATACCCGCGGAAGAACGCGTCGAATATCTCCCGGCGCCGGGCGTCGTCCAGAAAGGCGTCCACTTCGCCGGGCTTCAGCTCCACGCCGAAGAACTTGTTCACCAGCGCAAGGCCGAGCGGAAGGTAGTACATCCTGCCCCTGTAGTTCGCGAGCACCTTGTGCTGGTAGCCGTTGAACTCGGTGAAGCGGCGGACGAAGTCCCAGACCGCCTTGTCGTGGGTGTGGAATATGTGGCTGCCGTAGAGGTGCACCTCTATGCCCGTGCCGGGATCCGTCGCGCAGCGGACGTTGCCGCCGACCGCGCCGCGGGCCTCGAGGACCAGCACCTTCCGCCCCGACTCCGCGAGCCTGCGCGCCACCGTGCAGCCCCAGAACCCGGCGCCGGCGACGACTGCATCGTACTTTTCTTTGGACTCCATTGCGCCTATTATACCATATTATGGTAAAATGTGCGCATGGCAAAAGTTCCCGCAACGTCGATATCGCTACTCAAGGACCTCGCAAGCGGCGCCGAAAGCGTCCGGTGGGCGGAGTTCGTCCGCCTGTACGAACAGCCGATGCGCGGCTACATGGCCGCGAAGTTCCCCTCCGTGGAGGCGGACGACGTGCTGCAGGAGACGATGATCGCGCTCATGCGGAGGATGCCGCGCTACCACTACACGCCCGACGCGAACGGACACTTCAGGAACTACCTCTTCGGCATACTCGACCACAAGGCGAAGGACGCCATAAGGAGCCGCGTGCGCGAGAGCTCCAGGCGCGAGCGGGCCGAGGCGGGCCGCCCGGAGGAGGCGAGCCGCCCGGCGGAGGACGCGGAGGAGGAGGAGTGGAGGCTCGCCGCTATGAACGCGGCGCTGGAGCAGCTTCTCTCGGACGAATCGGTCAGCGCGCGAGCGCGCGAGGTGTTCCGCCACGTCGCCCTCCTGCACGAGCCGCCGGCGGACGTCGCGGCGGCGTTCGGAATGTCGCGCGCGAACGTCGACCAGATAAAGCGCCGGATGATCCTGCGGCTCTCGGGCCTCGTGAAGTCGATGACGGAGCGGTAGCGGGGCCGTGGGCTAGCGCACGGACACGTTGACGGCGTTCTCGATCCGGTCGGCCTCGCGCGCCTTGCCGAGGCTGACGTTCTCGAGCGTCACTCCGTCGACCGGGTTGCGGGCGTCCCCGCAGATGTCCACCAGTCGCTCGGCCTCCTCGACGGTGACGTTCTTCATCGAGAGGTTCCTGATCGGCGTGACCCGCACCTCGTGCGTCGGGAAGTCCTTCCACTGGTAGATCACGTCGGTCCCGACCGACATCACCCCGAATCGCACCTTCCCCGCCTTCACGTTCTCCATGCGGATGTCCTCCACGAAGCCCCCGCGGCGCTCGTTGGTCTTGACGTAGAACAGGCGGTACGCCTCGCTCTCCAGCACGCAGTCGTGCATGTAGACGTTGCGCACTCCGCCCGACATCTCGCTGCCCACGCCGAGGAGCACGTGGCCGTTCACGACGGTGCAGTTCCTCACCTCGATGTTCTCGCTGGGCGTGTTCAGCCGCCAGGCGTCCTGGTTGCGCCCCGACTTGATCACGACGGCGTCGTCGCCCTGGTCGAAGCGGCAGTCCTCGATAAGCACGTTCCTCGTCATCTCCACGTCGATGCCGTCGTTGTTGTGCCCGTGCGCGTATACGTCCAGCCCCCGGACGACCACGTCCTCGCACAGGAACAGGTGGATAGTCCAGAACGGCGACTCGCGTATCCTGAATCCCTCGAGGCGCACGTTCCTGCACCGGTTGAGGTGGATGAGGTGCGGGCGGACCTTGGAGTCCGGGATCTTGGTCACGTCGCGCTCCGCCATCGGCGCGTTGAAGCTGCACCAGTCGTATAGCCTCCGGGTCGCCTCCATGTGCCCCTTGCCCCTGCCGAACCACATGCGCCAGCCGTCCATCTTCGGGGCGAACGTGCCCTTGCCGGTTATGGCGACGTTCGTGCAGCCGAAGGCGTACACAAGGGGGGAGTAGTTCAGGCACTCCACGCCCTCCCAGCTCGTCTGGACGGCCGGCAGGTAGTCGTCGGGGTTGTCGGAGGACACGATCCGCGCCCCCTCCTCCAGGTGGAGCTCGACGTTGCTCCTGAGCCGTATCGGCCCGGCGATAAAATGCTCGCCGGCCGGGACGACCACCCTGCCGCCTCCGTTAGCCGCCGCCGCGTCTATCTCGCCCTGCAGCGACAACGCCGCCGCCAGGACAAATGCTGCTGTAACCATTTGGCTTCTCCTGTTTTTACGCCCGACATTATACCACAAATCCCGTCCGGAGGTAAAGAACCGCTTCTACACCGCTTTTACACTGTCAACGGGGTTAAGACTATTCAATGCGGGAATTTTCCAAACCAGCTACTGTATCAATGCTACTGTATCGATAAGCTCCGACCCTTCATTTCCCTTCGCGCCAAGCGAGAGAACGTCAATCGCCCCCGCGCTCGCCGCGAACACGGCGAAAACGCATGCCAAGGCAAAAAATGCAGCATACGCGGACAACGGGCGAACAGACATGTTTTTCATTTTGCCTCCTCAATCAAATCGGCCATTTCGTCGCGCCAGCGGTAGAGCGCGGCGGGATCGTCGTTGAAGTTCGCAAGCGTATCAACGACTTCGCGCGGCACAGCCAGCGCCTTGCGGGCGCGCCGCACCCAGGAGGCACGGTTTGAGGGTTGGACAGTCGAATTGACATTTGCGATTTGTGAACAATTGTCATTTGTGGTCATTTGTGAACAATCCTCGCCAAGATCCTTGAGCTTTTGCTCTAGGATCTTGGCGTAGGCATAGTCCTCCAGCCCGTCACGGAAGTTTTCCAGGCGAATTGTCGGAACCGGCGTGCCGTCGGGCCCGGCGCAGACAAGCGAACCGTCGCCATTTGTGGTTTCGTAGCTTCGCGGATTCCAGTCGGTAAACGGACCCGACGTTATGCAACGCGGAGAGTTCCACACAACTGTCTGATAGTACAGAAATCCGTCCGGCCTGAACTTCACCGCCTGAGCGCCCATCAAAGACCTGACCTCGACAGCCGAGCACTCCACGAACATGTTTGCATACGGAGGCAGGGGCCCGCAGCACACGTACCACCAGACCTTATGCCCGGCCTTGCGGCTCGCGTCGGCCTTTTGAAGATTGTAGTCGCATGTCAGCGGACAGAACCAGTCAACGCCATCGAGCGGCGAGCCCACGCCGTAGTCGCGATCCACCGCCGTCGTCGAGACGGGAATCCCCGGAAAGGCCCTTTTGATTTCCGCGACTGCGGCGCGGATCTCAGGAAAGCGCTCCTTCGGCTTTTCGTCGCATCCGTAGAAATGCGCCTGTCCAAGGATTCCGAGCGATTTTGCCCTTTCATACGCATTTGACATCGCCAGGAAGTATCGTTCCCTCCACTTCGCCAAGTCCTCCCCATTCCATGGCATGTCCCAATAGAGCAAATTGACGAGTCCAAGCCGCTCCTGGTCCTTCAGCCGCCTGACCGACCTTTCCGTCTGTTCGCCAAACTGACTCTTGTAAAGATGGTCGTGGGTTATTCCGTAGTCGGCAAAGAAGTCGATCCATTCGTCGATGCGTCTCTTGTATAGATTGATCGGCGCCTGCGGACTGCCCCACAGCGCAGATGTCTCGGCCTTGCTTTCGGGACTGGCGTCTTTGCCGCATGGGTGCGGCTGCCCGCATGACACGATGACAGGGAGCGCAGGCGTCCTGCCAAGCGAAAAACCGTTGACCCGCACCGAAAGCGGAATGCGAACGGGATTCTCCCCCCTCGCGGAAAGGACTACCGTTCCCGCATACTTCCCCGCCTTCTGCCCCTCGGGGCAATGCACCCTGATCCAGAAGCTCTGGATGTCCCAGCCCTTCACGTCGATGCCGTCCAGAAAACCGAGTATTGGATCGGGCCACCATCCGACATAAGCGGGGCGCACTTCCCGGACATACCCGGCACCTCCGGCGATTTTCCGCACGCAGGGTTCGGGACTTGAGGGAAAAGCGGTCTTCACGTACCCCATGACATGGCACTCGACATTTGTCGCCGAGAGCCGCAGACCGCCAGCGCCCGTCAGGTCTCCGTCGATGCGAAGCCGCACGTCGCCGAGATCTGGCCCGTCTGCCGCGACAATCAGCTGAACGCTTTCGTATTCGCTCTGCGCAAGGCGAACGGACAGACCGTCTTCACCAAGCGGCTTCGCCGAGAAGCGACCTCGCGGGAGTATCTTCTCCATTGAAGTCGCCTTGCCGAGCAGCATTCCGCCCGACCGCACGCCGTCCCTGTAGCACGCGGCGCGGAATCGCTCGTAGTCCAGACGATGCTCCATCTCTCCAAGGCGATCTCGCATGTCCTTCGTCTCACGTTCCGCAACCGGAAGAACATCATTGACGAAGAACCTACCTTGCGGCACTGGCGGAGGCTCGCCACTCTTCAACAGCGTTAGACGGTCGATTGCGACGGAAAAACCCTTGGGCCGGTAGGTGTTGAAGTGAACGCGCGTGATGTTGTTCGATGGCACGCCCTTCGGCCAACAGAGCGGAACGATCCACTGTGAATAGCCGCGGGACTGCATCGTCCACGAGCTCTTCAGGCTGTGGTTAATGTCGTTCTTCGGCCCTGTCACCTTGAGGGCAAGGTCGTCGCGCGAGTCACCAAGGCTGACAAGATCGATGGCGAGCCTGTCGTATTCGCTCCAGTCCGTGACAGCCGGCCGAAGCGTGAAGGACGGCCATCCGGACTGCGATGCGGGGAAATCGACGCGCAGGGCGCTATCGCCGGAAGTGGCAAAGGCATTCGTGACCGCCAGCCGGCATCCGCCCGCACTTGTCTTTGCAACGGCCTCGCGCTCGGCCTCGGTCTCGAAGTCGAAGAGGACGGTCTCGGCGGACGCTTTACAGACAACGCCAAGCACCGCCGCGAGCAGAGCCGTCACGACCGGATGAGCCCGCCTCGCTTTTCTTTCGATGGTGCAGCGAACCTTGCTCACCTGAAAACCAACACAAATCCGGGATTGGGAACGCCGCGCATGAAATATTCGACTGGCAGCACACCCTGTGATATCCGCAGTTCGTCGATAAACCCGCTGAACACATAAGAGCTCATCGTGTTGATGCCGAGGCAGCTGCCGTTAGCGTATTCCAGACACCCAGTGTCGGTTCCGACCCACCAGCTGTCGACCTGACTGTAGTTGTCGTAAACGGCAACGGAAAGACTGTTCGCGAACTGCTTGAACGTAATGCCGAGATGATGCCATTCGCCATCACAAAACGAAGATCCGAACGAATACCAATTGCGCCCAGTCTTCGTTGGGTTGATTACCATCATAAGTGCGCCGTCAGCAAAGTATACGCCCCAAATCGGTTCCGCGCTCCAGTCGCTGTTTGCCTGATTGAAGCGCAGAAGCGCACCGTAGTTTGTCGATTCCTTGTACTTCATGAAGCACTCGACCGTCATCTCGTTCATTTCGAGGTCGGCATTGTGCGGATACTTGACCTGACCGCCCCGAACATATAGCGCGTTGTCGTTCGACTTTCTGACGACAGCATTGTCAGGCCCATTCACAATACGTGCCATTGTCACATCATTCGTGTACACAGGATAGTCCCAGCTGTCGCCAGCCCTGTCGGCAGTGCCGACGCCGTACGAATCGGCCACATGGAGAAGCTCGGCATCAAGGGTGTTCTCGAACCCTGCTTGGAATGACGGGACAGTATTGAAGAAACGAAGGAACGAAGGGCCTGTCAACTCTTCATCCGAAATGCGTACCTCGTCTATAAAGCCACCCGGCTTGTAAACAGACCTGCACGCCCCAATATACAATGGTCCGTTATCGACATAATACAGTCCGCCGACCTCCAGCGTGATTTCCTTTTCGAGGAAGTAGTCCACATAGAGTTTGGCCGTCGTGCCGCTTACAGTAAGCGCGAGATGATGCCAATGGCCGTCCAGAATGCTCCTCGCGCCAGAAAAATTCTCCGCCCCGGCATTGGCCATGACATTGCCGCTGGAATTGTAGATGTTGACATACGGCTTACCATCAAAGTTGACGCAAATCGAATACGTGAATGCGGAATCGGCAACCGTCTGCTTTGACACAAGGGTCCACCCATTGTTGGTGCGATTGCCGAACCGCACAGGGCGAACAAGAAGCTCAACTGTGAGATTTGGAAGGCTCAGCGAAGAATCAGAATCGACTTTGACGCACCCGCCAAAACGCGCAGGGTAACCAGCCGTATTGTCGTCTCCATACTTGAAGTGAAGCGAGCGCTCGTTGCGGTTCGTCGTGCCGCCTACAGGATCGATTACATACATCATGTCCGGAGCGTCGTTCGTCGCCGCAGGCATGAACAAGGCTATATTTCCCAAAGAGAGATAATCTGCCGGATTTGCATCGCGGTTACCCATTGAATACGGCTTGCCGGGAAGTTTGCTTGGGTCTGCGGCATTGTAGAATGTGTCGCTTGAGACGACTGGCGTTCCCGGCGACACTTCGTCGAAGTGATACCAGGCAACAGTCCTGGCTTCGCCGACGCCGACACCTAGTGCTGCGGCGGCGAGAATCAGTCCGCTGATTTTCGAACCTCTGGCGTATTTCATTGTTCTGACCTTTCTGTTTGTTGTTCTGATTGAATGTTTGGAAACTGGACGAATACTGGCATGGAGGCGTTTTGAAGGCGATCCAGTGCGACAAGCCTGAATGTTTCTCCAACATGCCCGTCAATCGTCGCCGCCGTCTTGTCCGTGACGATTTCCGGGTGCGACTCGTCGCTGCGGAAGATGGCCGTGAACACGCCCTTTGGCTGTCCCTCGCCAGGTACAGGATGCCGCCACGTGATGGTCACGCGACCGTCGCAAACGCTGGCACGAACGTCAACGACCGGCATTGCCGATGCACAGGGGCGATCTCGATACAGAGGAGCGAGCGTCTTCTTCGCGTAATGCGGAGCAAGTCGGTCAACGACGCCTGATGGATTGCGTCCGAGAATATGCCCCGACCACCAGCAGACTCCGTTGAGGTTGGTCATCTGGGAATGCATCTGGATCATGTTCTCAAGTTCTGGCATCCCCTTTCGCGGGCCCTTCCCGACCGTATTGTTCAATGCGGCGACCTGTCGTCCAGCGAAGAACGGGCATCCGTCGACATGAGCGTCCCACCAGAACGATTCATGACGAGTTCCTTCGCCATAGTAAAGCTGCGGAATGACGTAGTCGATCCATCCTTTCCTGCCCCACTTGAGCGTATCCGCATAGAGATGCTTGACGCAGTACGCATGGCTGTTAAAAGGTGAAACGCCAAAGGGAATGTCCGGTTTAAGCTCGCGAAGACGATGCGCAATCTCGGAAATCAGCGAATCGACGTTGCTGGCGCGCCAGTCATCTACGCTCGCAAAGCTGCTTCCGTACTTTGCGAAGGTTTTCTCGTCGGGGAACGAAACGATTTTTCCGTCCTTCGTGACGGGATAGGGGTAAAAATAGTCGTCAATGTGTATTCCGTCTATGTCATAACGTGACGCAACGTCCATCACGACGCGAAGCGTCCATTCGCGGCATTCGGGAATGCCGGGATCGTAATAGACGCTCTTGCCGTACTTCACGAACCAGTCTGGGTGCTTGAAGTAGTTATGGTCCGCCGCCAGCTTCTTCTCGTCGCCTTCGTTGTAGGTCACGCGGAACGGATTGAACCAGGCGTGCAGCTGCATTCCACGCGAATGGCACTCGTCGATCATGAACTGGAGCGGGTCGAACCCGTCCTCCGGCTCCTTGCCCTGCTCCCCGCGAAGGTCCATGCTCCACGGTTCGAGCTCGCTCTTGTAGAAAGCATCGGCGCAGGGGCGAACCTGGAAGAAAACGGCGTTGACATTTACACGCTCGGCTGCGTCGAGAATCGACCGCCAGTATGCTTTTATGCCATCAACGGACTTCTTGGAAAGCTTCTCGGAGAAGCGATGGTCATAAACAGTCGCCACCCACACCCCTCTGAACGAACGCTCAGGGTTAAAAGTCTCCACGCCGTGGCGCAGGTTGTCGTTCTCCGCTGTCTTGGTCGTTTCCGAAATACCCATGAACTGCTCAATTTCGTTCTCGATGCAATTTAGAAGTCGCTTGCGAACGGGATAATCCTTGCGCCAGATGGCGTGTCCTCCGGTGTTGGCTTCGTCCTTCGCGGAGTACTGGTAGAAGAAGATGTTGTTTCCCGCATTCCTGTATGCGTTGCAGAAGTTGGCGGCGCTCTCGACAGGAACGACAGAATCTTCTTGCGCGTGGGTCAAGAGGATGCGCGGGCCGTTCTTACGGACAAGCTTCATGATGCTCATGGAGTCAAGGTCTGATGCGGTCGGTTCACGACCGCCAAAGAGCCGCACATATCGATTCGGATTCGCCTTGGCATCTGGAATTGGATCGGCGATTCCCGAGACGGAAATTATACCGGCAACCTGCTCCGCCTTGAGGTTCAGCCCTGTCCAAAGCGCGAGGTGTCCGCCAGCCGACACGCCGATGATCCAGATGCGGCTCGGCTTGAGCCCCTGCGCGGCAAATCCGCCGCGCAAAATGAACTCTGCGGCTTTCAGGCAGTCATCGCCACACGCTGGACAAGGGTTCTCCTTGCTGGCAAGGCGATAGTCAACCGAATAGACCGCGCAGCCCCTCTCGACAAGGAACGCGGAAACTCCAGCCGCGTCCTTTCGCGACATCGCGCTCCAGCCGCCGCCGTGGATGTTGAGGACAAAAGGCGTTTCGGACGCCACCTTCGCAGGAAGGGAAAGGTCGCCAGTCTGCTGCGGGTCGGAACCATACGGAACCTCAAGCGTGTCGGCATGAGCCAACGCCGCAAGCCCGGCGGCAAGAACGCTAACGATGAACAATTTAGATTTCATTGCCGAGTTCCTCTTTTGTTACTTTGCATCGGGATACGGTTCGCCTTTGCCGAGGTTTTCGGGCCATGTGCGCTTTAGACCAAGCGCATCCTGCGCTTCGTGCCAAATAGCCGTGCCAGAGCCGCGATGCTCACTTGGGAGAAGCGTGACCGTTTCAAGGTAGTCCATGCATTCGCGGTAGCGCTTAAGCTTCAGAAGCGCATTGGCGTATGCTAGGCGCAGAGGGTCGCGCTCCGGCCAAGTCTTCAGGTATTCCGCAGTGACTTCGAGAACCTTGGCGAAGTCGCCCTTCGCCTCGTAGATTTCCGCGAGGTGGCGCCCGATGCGCCAGCTGTCCTCGATCCCCTTCGCGCGCATGAGGTCGGGAATTGCGGCATCGCCCTTCCGCCGCGTCGCGCGATACTGGTAGAACACCGCCTCGTCCGGCTCGTCGCCGCACGATTCAAGGAGCGAATCCGCCTCTTTGTCATAACCGAAATACGCTTTCAACACGGCAAGCAGATAGCGGAACTTCCAATGGTTGTCCTTCTCAACCGCCGTCTCAAGCCACGAAAGCGTCTCTCGCCTGAACGGGAACACGCCACCGGCCTTGAGCTTCTTTGCGCCGTCAAGGTCGCCAAGCCAAATCTTGGCGATGGGATTCTCCCCGGCGAGGGCGAAGAACCGACGCGCATCCTCCTCTAAGCCGCTCTCCGCATACCAGCATCCGATTTCCATATATGTCTGGTCGGGGAGTTCACAGGCGACATAGCGCGTAAAATCCTTATCACCATCTGCAAGCGCAAGTTCGTAGCGAAACGCGTGGGCAAGCGGGACTCGGTCAAGGACGCCGCTTGCGAACGCCCTGCGCTTGTCGGCATCTTCTCCGCGCATGGCTACGGCGAGCGAAAGCAAGGCATCGAGATTGAGGTCGTTCGCCTTGAGCGCTTTTTGCGCGGCGTCTGCGGCGGACTTCGCGTCACCGTCACGCAGATAGCCGCGGGCGATAAGCGCAAGCGCCGGTGCGCGATACTGCGGTTGCTGCGCGGCGATGCCAAGCCGCTCGCGTGCCGTCGTCTGGTCGCCTTCCACGAAGTAGGCGAAGCCATCCGTGTAGTTTGCCAGCGGATCGTAGGCGTTGATTGCAAGTGCCTTTTCGCACAGTTCGTGTACACGGGCGTAGTTGCCGCGCCGCATCTCGGCGGCGGCGATTTCAGAGTAGGCCGGGGCGAAGAAGCGGTCCTTGGCAATGGCGCGTTCAAGGTGGTCGCGTCCAAGAGCATCGTAACGCTCCGCAATAGCCTGCGTTCCGCGCACGTATTCGCCGTAGGCGGAGTTCCAGTCAAAGTCCGCTGGCGCGTCGATTGGACGCGGCTTCGGCATCGGGCGCGTATCGGACATGTCGGATGCGACTTCTTTCATGTCACGGATCGGTCCCCAATGCTCGGCAAACGTCTCGGTCGAACCGGGCGCGAAGGTCTGGTGCTTGAACGGCGTCTTGTACGTGTTGTAGCGAGGCTGGTTGAAGCACCGGCCGGACTGCAACTCGGCGTTCTGCCCGTCGGAGTCTGTCTTGAACTTCATCCAGAGAAGTCCGTAGGGCGACATGGTCTGAAGCCATATCTTACGTCCGAACTTCTCGTACGGCTCGCTGCGGTGGTAGCTGCCGAAGCCGAGGTCGCGCCACCAGATGCCGTAGAAGCCGTTGTGTCCGGGGAGGATGTGGTACGACTTGGGGCCGCCCCACTCGTTCCCCGGCATGTCGTCGACGCGGCGGCCGTTCTTCTCCATGATCGGCCAGGCGCGAGTCTCGATTTCCCCTTCGTGGCCTATCACGTGCTTTCCGGGAAAGAGGAACTGCGGATTGTTCTCGACAGAATACGCGGCGTTCATCCAGTGGTAGTACGGCGCGGGAAGCGAGGACGAATTGTACCAGACAACGTGCGTTTCGAACTCGTCTGCATCCTTCGGGAGCCGAACTTCGACCTGCCAGAACGTGCGGGTGATGTAGTCCCACGCGGCGACGAAACAGCTTGCGGAGCCGTCGGGGTTCTCGCGCGCAAACCAATCGACGGGAGTGCCGGAATTGGGCGAATGGCCGATGATGCCGAAGTTGAACTCGATGCCGCCAGCGGTCCAGGGCCCGCGCTGGGCGATGTCGCGGAACTTCATCACGTGGTTCATGAAGAGGAAGTCGCGACCCGTCTTCTTGTCCGTCGCCGTCCAGACCTTGCCGCCGACCTGCGGGAGCATGATTACGCGGATTGCATCGTTCTCCAGCGTGACGGTCTGCCATTTGGCGAGTGTGCCGTCGTGGTACGTGCGGTCGTAGCGGAAATACGGATAGCGCGTAGTCGACGTGGCCGGAACCGGATCGGGGTCGGAGAACGGGTACGTCTTGAACTCCATCTCGCTGACTGCAACCGTAGATGACTCCCCCGACATGGCCGCAAGGACGGCAACGGCGGCAAATACTGTACGCAACATCTTCATTTTGCGCCTAAATGTTGAACTTCGGCTTCTGGGCGGTTCCGTAGTCGGAGACGATGCGGAGGTTCTTGTGGTAGCGCGCGTGGGTGACTGGGTAGTCGTCTCCGGGCTTGCCGAGGGCCGCAATTCGGAGGATCGTGTTCGCCCAGAGGTACGCCGTCGTCTCGTTGCGCGTCATGAGGAGCATCTTCCGCGCCTCAAGGCACTGCTTCATGCCCATCGTGATCGCGCGGCGCGGGAAGTTCTCGAGGTTGCCCGCAACGCCGCAATGCCGCGTCGCGTCGATGGTGCGCGTAAACTCGTTGATCTCGAGTATGCGCGGGTTCGACTCCGCGACGCCGGGGCCAGGCTCGTTGAACGCGACGTGTCCGTGGATGCCGATTCCACCGTAGCAGACCTCAATCCCCCCGAGGTCCTTGATCATCTTCGGAAGGTCCTTGATGTTCTTCGGCGTCGGGAAGATGATCTGGTCCTTCGGCATCAGGAGATCGGGACGGATGCGGTTGAAGAGCAAGTGGCCTATCTGTCCCCGGAACGAAAGCGGATTCGTCATCGGAATAAGCTCGTCCTTCTCGTCGTCGACGTACTCGTCCATAAAGAAGAAACGGACGTTCTTGAGGCTGATCTGGCGGTAGTTGATCTTCTCGGCCATCAGACGGTACGGCTGCGTCGGGCCGACGGGCATTATGAAGTTGACGACCTTCTTGCCCTTAGCGGCCTTGGCGAACTCCTTCACCATCTCCTCCGCGAGATAGTCGTACACCTCGTCGAGCGTCTGGAACAGGACAAGCTGCCCCTTCGCCCTCTTTACGAGTTCGTCCGTGTCCAGCGCAAGTATCCTGCGCACCTCTTCTTTGCGTTCCTTGTGTGTCATGGGTATAATTGTCCTTAGGTGTTGCTACCGAGTATTATACCCTACCGGACAGCGCCAATTCAACTGTACAATTTACAATTCGCCTGTAAAAAACGCCACAGAAGAAGAAAGGGACAGAAATATTGGCTCTTTTAGACAACCCTCTCAACAAGGGACTCCACGCCGACGGAAAGCGCGGCTGCAAGCGGCATAAGCGTGTCTATTCCAGCACGGTTGACATCCTTGCGGCCCTGCTCAAGTTCCTGAATCGTCCTCGCCGACACGCCAGAACGCTCGGCAAGCTCGCGCTGGCTCAAGTGGGCGTTGCGACGAATTCGCTGTAGATTCCGCTCTGGATACTTCAGCCGATAAAGCCTGTCCATCTCGTCGCAGAACTGTGAGATGTCCATCTCGTGGTATGGATGGTACATCGCCACGATGTCGTCTATCGGAGCAAACGAGTCTATGCGCGAAAATGACAATCCTCTGAACCATTGATAATGGGCAACGGACCATGCCGCCCAGAACTCCGGGGACTTTCCATCCGGTGGCGACGGATCGACGATGCGGCTAAACTTCTCCCCACAGCGCTCCAAGACCTCGTAGGCAAGCTCATACCCGCTCATACCGGCGATGAAACGTGCATCCCCCTCCCCGAATGACGCGGCGATACCCGATGCAAGAAACATATCCCAGAACCCTCTTGCAGAATAGCCGAGGCCATGGCAGGAGAAATCGAGCATTCGCCCAAGCGACTGCCGGGCGTGCAGGAGGTACGCTCTATCGTAGGCGTTCGTCATCAGGTCCGATCTCCTCGTCTATTATGCGGTCGATACGCAAGTCTCCCGGTACTCGCTGATGCCTCAACGCGCCCAGATACTCCTGGCGCGCGGCAAGGTCACGGGCATTCTTACGATCAAGCCATTCGGCGCGAAGCGCAGACCGCGACTCAATATGCCTGATTCTGCCGAAAGCCCTCCGGCTCTTGAGGACATACTGGTCGCCAAGATGCCCAAGACGCATTGCAGACGCAAGCTGCGAATAGGAAATCGCTCCAGATATGAAATCCTGAGCAAAAGTAAAGTAGCTGTCGTCCGCCCTATAGCCGATGATTGCATCCGCCTCTTTATATGGAACGGCAAACCGTGTCGTCAAATATGCCTTGGCCTCCGAAGGCAGTCCATACTCCGTTTCAAACTGGCGATTTTCCAGCAAGACAGCAAGCCAGTGCAGAAGGCAATACTGATTCGAATTCAGGTTGAGAACGTCCAAACCGTCGTCATCAAGCGAATAGACATTCGCCCATCCGTCGTGATCCCTCGCAACAGCCCACTCCTTCGCAAGGTCCTCGCTCTCCGTGCAGTAGAAACCAAGCCCGTTGTCGTTGTTTAGGCGTCCCACGCCAAACAACGGCTTGACGATTCTATCTTTTGATCCGTGATAGAGTATTCGGTTCATACGCCTCATATTATACGCCCATGGGCGGATACTTGTCAACCCCCCAGTAATCTATTGCCAGCGCACGATACTTGTCAGCAACTGCCTAACTTTGATACAATACTGGCCACAAAGCATTGATATTGTGAAGTCTGCGGTCTCCGACATGAAACGCCAGAAGAGAATCGCCGTCGCGGCAGAACGCGCAAGCGCCTACGGGCGCAACTTCATCTGCGGAGTCGCGGAGGTTGCGGAGCGCCATCCTGAATGGGATCTTGAGCTTGTAGATCCGGCAACGGCGGCGGCAAAGGCGTCTTCCGGCTTCGACGGCTGGATATGCCGAGTGACCGACAGCCGCATGGCAAGTGCCATCAAGCGCGGCGGATGCCCCGTAGTGGACTGCCTCTGCGCCGTGGAGACGCCCAGCTTCGCATCCGTCAAGACCGACGCGGACGGAATCGGACGCCTCGCGGCGGAACACCTCATAAGACATGGGTTCACCAACTTCGCATTCTGCGGATACCGCCGCGTCACATTCTCGGACAAGCGGCGCAACGCATTCGCGGCAGTTCTCGAAAAACGCGGAATACGTCCGTCCATATACCGTCCGCCGCTCAGGCCGACGCACAGGTTCGGACGAGACTTCATACTCGGCACTCGCGTGGAGTCCCCTCCGGACGCCGACGACCTCGCCATCTGGCTAAGGCGACTGCCCAAACCCGTCGGCGTCTTCTGCTGCGACGACGTGAGGGCGTCGCAGCTGCTGACGCTGTGCAGGTCGAATGGATTCTCCGTTCCAGACGACGTGGCAATACTTGGCGTGGACGACGACCCGATATACTGCATGTTCTCGACGCCGCGGCTTTCCAGCATCGACCCCGACGCGACGGAGATCGGCAGAACGGCCGCCTTGACCCTGGCGGAAATGATGGAATACGCAGGCAAAGCCGCAAAACCGCCGCAGCTGACGATTCCGCCAAAGGGCATTGTCGCACGCGAATCCACGAACACCTATCCAAACGCCCCCCGCTGGTTCGCAGAAGCGATATCGTTCATACGCGACAACGCGGCCAAGGGGATTTCGGCTTCGGACGTATTCCGCCACGTCGGATTCTCGCGTACGCTCGTGGAAGACGCATTCCGCAAAAGCGGATCGGCCTCCGTCCAGAAGCTTATCGCGCAGGCGCGCATCGACGAGGCGAAGCGGCTGCTCGACACGACTTCGCTTCCTGTCAAGGAAGTCGCCTCGCTCTCCGGCTTCTCGACGCTCGAATACCTCTCGCGCGCATTCGCCGCCGCGACGGGCGTCTCGCCGTCTGCATGGCGGGAACGCAACGTCAGGAACGCATAAGGGCCCTGCCGCCGACGATCGTCATGCGCGGGGAGAGCGAATCGTCGACCAGCACGAGGTCGGCGACCTGGCCCGGGGCGACCTCGCCGCGGTCCGTTATGCCGAGCGAGCGGAGCTGGTTGTACCCAGCAGCCTTCACAGCCTCATGGAGCGGCCAGCCCGTCACGCGGACGAAGCGGCGGAAGCAGTCGGGGAAGAGCGCGACGGACCCGGCGACGTTCGAGACGACCGCCTTGGGGTCGTACGGGACGTCGGCAAGCGTCGCCCTGCCCTTCTCGACCCTTACGCGCAGCCCGCCGAGCGAGTAGATTCCGTCCGGCTCGCCCGCGGCGCACATCGCGTCCGTGATGACCATCACGCGGTCCGGCCCCTTCGCCTTGGCGATGAGCCTGATCATCGGGTCGGAGAGATGGACGCCGTCCGTGATGATCTCCGCGAACACGTCGTCCGCTAGGAGCCCGCCCGTCACCATCGTCGGACGCAGGTGGTGGATCGGCATCATCGCGTTGCAGAAGTGTGTGAGGTGGGTCATGCCCGCCCTGCGCGCGCGCTCGAAGGTGTCGTAGTCGGCGGAGGAATGCCCGCCCGAGGTGACGATCCCGATTGCCGCGAGTTCGCGTATGCACTCCTCCGCTCCTTCGAGCTCGGGCGCAAGCGACACTTTCCTGACGGGCGAAATGGCGTCGAGCCGCCTGACGAACGCGGCGTCCGGCTTCCTGAGATAGGCCGGGTTCTGCGCACCCGCCATCTCGCCGTTGAAGAACGGCCCTTCGAGGTGGACGCCTAGGCAGGCGGCGCCTTCGGCGCGCGCCTTGTACCTTTCGGCGGCGCGGCACATCTCGGCGAGATCCTCCTCCGGGCG
>Ga0310696_10002926_pt1 | contig 21947 bp, 17 predicted proteins | sample AusTroGonzalo_MG_4_FD_203885 | JGI IMG/M metagenome (GOLD analysis project Ga0310696, IMG submission 203885) | Bovine rumen microbial communities from tropical cattle in Woodstock, Queensland, Australia - Gonzalo_02 (v2) (version 2) | ecosystem: Host-associated > Mammals > Digestive system >...
CAGCTCGTCCCTGGCGGCGTTGATGTAGAAGTTCATCGTGTCGCAGACCTTGTAGCATCCGGGGTCCATTTTATCGATGACCTTCAGCTGCAGGGAGGGGAGTATGTTGGCCAGGAAAAGGTTGGGAGCCTTCTTGTAATTCTCCGGGATCTTGGGATCGAAGGTCGCGAAGACGTTGAGCATGGTGCAGTGGGTGTCCGCGGCGTTCACGTCGTTCATGTATGATCCGGACCAGCGGAAGGTCTTGGCGCCTTTCACGATCTCGAGACCGTCCAGGTCGATGCCCCGGGATCTCAGAAGCTCTATGTGCGTCTTGGGGAAATCGTCGCCCGCCACGCCGATCAAGCCCACTTTGGCCTGGAAGGAGGCGCTGATGGAAAAATAGACCGCCGAGCCGCCCAGGCAGTTCTCGTGCGTGCCGTAATGGGTGGTCACGGTGTCCAGGGCTACGGAGCCCACGGCGGTTATGCTGGGGATCTCGCTCATGGCTCAAGGGCCGGGGCGGTGTCGGCGCCGCCGGAAACGAGGGTTGTTTCCTTGCCGGTCTCGCTGTCGATTATGACGATGGAGGAGGAGGCGCGGGAGAAGACTATGTGCCGGGAGTCGGAGGCCCAGCAGGGGAACTCGTCGTTGCTGGGATTGTTGGTCACGTTGACGGAGTTGCCGCTGGAAAGGTCGCAGACGCAGATCTCGTAGTTGGCGCCGATCTGGGCCACGTAGGCGATCTTCTTGCCATCCGGCGACCAGGCGGGGGACGTGCAGTAGCGGGAGACGTTGCGGCAGATGCGCTTCTTGCTTCCGCCGGAGGCGCTCATGATGTAGATCTGGGGGTTCTTGCCCTCGTCGCTGGAGAAGACGATCTGGCGGCTGTCCGGGGACCAGGAGGGGGAGGACTCGTTCTCGCGGCCCCTGGTGAGGCGCTTGTGGCCGCCGCCGGAAAGGGCGTAGGTGTAAAGTTCCGGGAAGCCGTCCTTGTCCAGGATGGCGGCCAGCTGGCGGCCGTCCGGGGAAATGGCGCCGGAAGTGTTCATGCCGGGCATGGCCAGAAGCTTCTGGTTCTTGCCGGTGGTGAGGTCGAGCTTGTAGATGACCGCCCGGTTGTCGCGGTAGCTGGTGTAGAGGATGTTCTTATGGTCGGGATACCAGTCCGGGAAGGTGTTGAGGTCGGCGCCGGAGGTGAGGGTCTTTCTGTCGCCGCCCAGAATGTCGGTCATGACGATGTTCTTGGCGCGGCCGCGGCCCGAGGCGAAGAGCAGTCTGGACTGGAAGAAGCCTTTCAGCTTGAGCACGTCCTGAACGATGTCGTTGGCGACGGCGTGGCCGACACGGCGCGGGGAGACGGAGCCCATGCTGTAGGTCTTGCTCATGACCGCCGAGCCGTTGGAGGTGTTGTAAAGGCGGAAGGTAAGTGTGCTGCCGTTGACTTCGCCCTTGCCTATGAGGGCGCAGCCCAGGTTGCGCCAGTTCTGGAAATGGATGGAGCCCTGGGCGTAGTCGGCGTTGCTGAGCTTGGTGGCGTCGGCCTGGGAGATGCGGGGAACGGTGAAGCCGCCGTGGATGTTAAGGTCTTTCCTGACCACTTCGGCTATGGAGACCGGGCCGCCGCGGAAATCGGCCACGTAGATAGGAATTCCCTGACGCTGCGCGGTGCCGCGCACCGTGCCCGGGGTTATGATCTCCTCGGCGAAAAGGGCCGAGGAAACGACGAAGAGCAGAGCCAGACAGATGATTTTTTTCATAGGGCATTCCTTGTATTAGTTAATTTTCTCCGCGTATGGAGAAAAATACTTATTATTTTTCATTTTACCATAAACCGTCGTGTTTGGTGAAAAGACCGGAAGGGGAGGGCGGCCCGCGTCTTACGCCCGCTGGGAAAATGGCTATAATCATAGACATGAGGTACCGTGATCTGAAAGAGGGAATATTCCTGAGCCGGCCCAACCGTTTCGAGGCTTACGTCGAGCTGGAGGGCGCGCGGGAGCTGGTCCATGTCAAGAACACCGGGCGCTGCCGGGAACTGCTGCTGGAAGGCGCGCGAGTCGTTCTGAGCGGCGGAGGCGGCGCCCGCCGCAAGACCCGCTACGATCTGGTCGCGGTCCGCAAGCGGGGACTGGGGCTCGTCAACATCGACAGCCAGGCCCCCAACAAAGTCACGGAGGAATGGCTCCGGGGCGGCCGCTCCTGTTTCCGAGACCTGACTTTGATCAAGCCGGAATATTCCTACGGGGATTCCCGCTTCGACTTTTACCTGGAGCGCGGGAAAGAAAAGATCCTTATGGAAGTCAAGGGCTGCACCCTGGAGAAGGAGGGGACAGGCTATTTCCCGGACGCGCCCACCGCCAGGGGAACAAAGCATCTCAGGGAGCTGGCCGCCGCGGCGAAAAAGGGCTTCTCCTGCTATCTGGCCTTCGTCATCGCCATGCCCGCGGTCAAAACCGTCCTGCCCAACAATGAGACCGACCCGGAATTCGCCGGGGCGTTTCAGAGGGCCAGGGCGGCCGGCGTGAAGATCCTGCTTCTGCGCTGCCGGGTGAGAAAGGACAGCCTGGACATAACGGATTGGGAAGAACCGCCTCAAAAATAGTCCGCGCGCGCGTGGGCAAGGACGGCGGACCGCGGAATGACAGAAAAAAGGCCTCCCTAGTGGGGAGGCCTTTTTGTTTCGAACGTTTCGAAATCAGAGGTTGGTGAGGGCTAGTTTTTCCAGCACGTCCTCGCGCTCCACGATGAAGCCGGTGCCTTTGGCCACGGCCAGGAGCGGTTCGTCCGCGATGGAGACGGAAAGGCCCGTGTCGTTCTCGATGCGCTTGTACAAGCCTTTCAGAAGCGCGCCGCCGCCGGCCAGCATGAGGCCGTGGTCCAGAAGGTCGGCGGACAATTCGGGCGGGCACTGCTCCAGGGCGTCCCTGACGGAATTGACGATGGCGTCAACGGGGTCCTTAAGGGCCTGGCGGATCTCCACGCTGGAAACGGTGATGGTCTTGGGCAGCCCGACGTTGAGGTCGCGGCCCCTGACTTCCTTCTTCAGTTCCTGCTCGCCCAGGGGATAGGCCGAGCCGATGGCGATCTTGAGCTCCTCGGCGGTCTGCTCGCCAATGAGGAGGTTGTACTCGCGCTTCATGTACTGGACGATGGCGTCGTTCATTTCGTTGCCGGCCACCCTAAGCGACTTGGAGTAGACGGTGCCGGAAAGGGAGGTGATGGCCACCTCGGTGGTGCCGCCGCCGATGTCGATGATCATGTTGCCGGAAGGATCGTGGACGGGAAGTCCGGAGCCGATGGCGGCCGCCATGGCCTGCTCGATGCAGTAGACTTTCCTGGCGCCGGCGCGCTCCGCGGCGGATTTGACAGCCTGGCGCTCAAGCTCGGTGATGCTGGAGGGAACGGCGATGACGATCCTGGGCGGCACCACGGAATGGCGGCTGTGGGCCTTCCTGATGAAGTACCTGAGCATTTCCTCGGTGACGTTGGGGTTGGCCACCGCGCCGTCCTTCATGGGCCTAAGGGTGTCGATCTTGCCGGGCGTGCGGCCGAGCATGCACTGGGCTTCCCGCCCGATCGCGATGATCTCGCCGGTCTTGTTGTTGATGGCGACGATGGTGGGCTCGTTGACCACCACGCCGATCCCGCTGACGTAGACGATGGTGTTGGCGGTGCCGAGGTCCACGCCGATGTCGCTGGCTAAGGCTCCCAGGAATTTACCCGAGACGTTCATGAAGGATTCGCGAATCCCAGAACCGAAAGTCTTGTTTTTCATATCCGTTTCTCCTTTTTACCTTGCTTTAGGAGGCAAAATATCTCTTAAAAAGCGCCCCGTCACGCTGTTCTTGTCGAGGGCGACCTCATAGGGCGAGCCGCAGGCGAGGAGACGTCCTCCCGCGGCGCCGCCGTCCGGGCCGAGATCGATAACGTGATCGGCGCACTTGATGAACTCAAGGTTGTGTTCTATTACTATGACGGTGTTGCCGGCGTCGACCAGCTTCTGCAGCACCTGTATCAGCCTTTCCACGTCCGCGAAGTGCAGACCGGTGGTGGGCTCGTCCAGGACGTACAGCGTTCTGCCGGTGTCGACTCTGGCCAGCTCGTAGGAAAGCTTGACCCTCTGCGCCTCGCCCCCCGAAAGGGTGGTGGCGTGCTGGCCGAGGGTGATGTAATCCAAGCCAACTTCCGAGATGGTTCCTAAAATACGGGAAAGCACCTTGTGGTTCCTGAAGAATTCCTTGGCTTCGGAAATCGGCATGTCAAGAACCTCGGAGATGTTCTTTCCGCGGTATTTAATTTCCAACGTTTCTTTATTATAGCGTTTCCCCTCGCATTTGTCACAGGTGACGAAAACGTCGGGGAGGAAGTGCATTTCGACCTTCTTCACCCCGGAGCCTTCGCATTCCTCGCAGCGGCCGCCTTTCACGTTGAAGGAAAAGCGTCCGGACTTGTATCCCCTCAGCTTCGCCTCGGGAAGCTGGGCGAAAATATTCCTGATGTGCGCGAAGGCTTCCGTGTAGGTGGCCGGGTTGGAGCGGGGCGTGCGGCCCAGGGGCGACTGGTCCACCACGATGACCTTGTCCAGGTATTTCAGGCCCTCTATTTCCTTGAAGGCGCCGGGCGTCCCCTTGGCGTTGTGGTAGTGCTTCCTCAGGGCCGGCAGCAGGGTGTCGGTCACCAGGGAGGACTTGCCCGAGCCGGAAACGCCTGTGACGCAAATTAAGCGGCCCAAGGGGAAGCGGACGGTCAAGTTCTTGAGATTGTTGTGACAGGCCCCTTTCAGGACCAGGGAGGGCGTTTCCGGGCCCACCGGGCGGTAAACGGGGATCTTTATCTCCCTCTTTCCGCTCAGATAATCCGCGGTGAGGGAATTCTTGCATTTCAAAAGTTTTTCGTAGGTCCCCTGGAAGATCACGTTCCCGCCTTCCACGCCAGCCCCGGGGCCCATGTCCACGACGTAGTCGGCGTTCCTTATGACTTCCGCGTCGTGCTCCACAAGGACCACGGTGTTCTTCAGGTCCCTGAGCTGCTTCAGGGCCTGCAGCAGTTTCTGATTGTCCCTGGGATGGAGGCCGATGGTGGGTTCGTCCAGAACGTAGAGGACGCCGGTCAGGCCGGTGCCTATCTGGGAGGAGAGGCGGATCCTCTGGGCTTCGCCGCCGGAGAGGCTCACGGAGCTGCGGGAGAGGTTGAGATAGCCCAGTCCCACGGTCTTCAGGAAGCCTATGCGGCTTATGATCTCTTTCAGGACGCCCTCCGTCACTTTTCTCTTCTCGCCCTTTATTTCTCCCTGCAGCGCCTCGAAGAAATCCAGCGCCTCGGTGAGCGGCATTTTCCCCACGTCCACTATGGTCTTGCCGCTGAGCGTGACGGCCCGGCTGTAGGCGTTGAGCCTTTCGCCGTGGCATTCAGGGCAGGTCTTGGAAAAATCCGAGAGCATGATGCCGAGCCCGAAGCAGGAGGGGCAGAATCCGTAGGGGCTGTTGAAGGAAAAAAGCCTGGCCTCCATTTTCGGGAATTCCTCCCCCTGGACGCAGTTCGGGCAGGCGTAGTTCCCTGAAAAATAAAGGTCTTCTCCGCCAAGCTTATGCGCCACCACCGAGTTTCCGCCTATTTTCAGGGCGGTCTCCACGGAATCCGCCAGGCGGCGCCTGACGTCTTTTTTTATCACCAGCCTGTCCACCACCACTTCCACGGTGTGGAGATTGTAGCGGGCCAGCTGGGGCGCGTCCTCCAGGAGATATTCCTGGCCGTCGATCCTGACCCTGACGAAACCTTCCCGGCGGGCTTTCTGCAAAAGTTCCTTGTGCTCGCCTTTCTTGCCTTTCACCAGGGGGGCGAGGATCTCGATCTTTTCGCCCTCGGGGAGAGCCAGGATCGCCTCGATGATCTGCTCGGGCGTCTGGGGGGTGATGGGGGCGCCGCACTTGGGGCAGTGGGGGACGCCCAGCTGGGCGAAGAGAACGCGGAGATAGTCGTGGATCTCGGTGGCCGTGCCCACGGTGGACCTGAGGCTCGTGTTTCCCATGCGCTGCTGGATGGCGATGGCGGGGGAGAGCCCGGTGATGCGGTCCACCAGCGGTTTCTGCAGTATGCCCAGAAACTGCCTGGCGTAGGAGGAGAGGCTTTCCATGAAGCGCCTCTGGCCTTCGGCGAAAAGAGTGTCCAGGGCCAGGGAAGATTTTCCGGAGCCGGAAAGTCCCGTGATGACCGTCAGGGAATCATGGGGGATGTCGACGTTGATGTTCCTGAGGTTATGTTCGCGCGCCCCTCTGATCGAGATCATGTTTAGATCTCCCGAAGGCTGCCGACTTCCCGGAATTTGCGATAGCGCTGTTCTTTGAGTTCTTCGCCGGAAAAAGCGGAAAGCTCGTCCAGGTGCCTGAGGACGGCCTCTTTCAAAGCTTCGGCCGCCTTGGCGTGGTCCCGGTGGGCGCCGCCCACGGGCTCCTCGATCACTTCGTCCGCGACGCCGAGCCTCTTGAGGTCGCGGGCCGTCAGGCGCAGGGCCTGCGCGGCGTCGGCGGCCCTTTTGGCGTCGTGGAACAGGATGGCCGCGCAGCCTTCCGGGGAAATTACGGAATAGTAGGAATTGGAAAGGGCCAGAAGACGGTTGCAGACGCCGATGCCTATGGCGCCGCCGCTGCCGCCTTCGCCGATGACCACGGAGACCACGGGAACGCTGAGCTCCATCATGTCCCTAAGGTTCACGGCGATGGCTTCCGCCTGCCCGCGCTCCTCGGCGCCGATGCCGGGATCCGCGCCGCCCGTGTCGATCAGGGTGACGACGGGAAGGCCGAAGCGGTCGGCCATTTGCATGAGGCGCATGGCTTTCCTGTAGCCTTCCGGATGGGCCATGCCGAAGTTGCGCTGGATGTTTTCCTTGGCGGAGCGCCCCTTCTGGTGGCCTATTATCATTATCTTGCGGCCGCCCATGGTGGCGAAGCCGCCCACCATGGCGCAGTCGTCGGAGAAACGCCTGTCGCCGTGGAGCTCCTGGAAATCCTCGCAGGCCAGGGAAACGTAGTCCAGCGTGTAGGGGCGCTGGGGATGCCTGGCGATCTGGACGATCTCGTAGGGCGTCAGGTTGGAATAGACCTCCGCGCAGAGAGCCTCGCGCTTTTTTATGAGGCTTTCTATTTCCGCGGAAGCGTCCACCTTCACCTCGGCGGAGTAGCGCTTGAGTTCCTCGATGCGCTTCTCCAGCTCGACTATGGGTTTCTCAAAATCGTAAACGAGCATTCTTTCCTGTCAGTCGTGGATATGGACGGGCGTCCCTTCCTTGACGAGGGAGTAGAGTTCCTCCACGTCCTCGTTCCTGAGCCTCACGCAGCCGGCGCTGCTGGCTTTGCCGACGGTGTCGGGCTCCCAGGTGCCGTGGATGCCGAAGCCCGGGGAGCTGATGGCCATCCAGCGGGTGCCCAGCGCGTTCTCGGGATCGCCGTAGGGGATGGGCTTGGAGTTGTCCTTGTACCAGACAGGCTCCTTCTGCTTCAGGTTGACGATGAAGTCGCCCCTGGGGGTGTTGTCGTTCTTGCCGGTGCCGCAGGGATAGCTCTTGAAGAAATTGGTCTGGCCGTCCCAGATCCTGTAGAGCCTAAGCTTGAACTCCGGGATGGAGACGTCGATGAGATAGCTGGAAAGGTCTATTCTCAGCCGCTGGTTGATCCTGATGCGGTCGTTGTTGAGCTTGTTGACGAAGAGGATAGAGTCGGCCGTGGTCTTGTACTTGCGGGCGATGGCGTTCAGTATCTCGCCGGAGCGGACCACGTGGTTGGTGATGAAGGAAAGCTTCGCTTCCCTCAGTTCCGAGATGTTCCTGTCGCCGATGTAGGCCTCGGCCTGCCTGGCTTCGGCGCTCTGGGGGAAGCCGTCTATGAGAGCCTGGCGTATGGCGTCGGCGTTCTGGGTGTCGCCCTTGGCGCTGGCGGCGTTCAGGCTTTCAAGCAGGAAGCCTTTGGAAGCCTCGTTCTTGGGATATTTCTCGCTGAAGGCTTTCTTGGCGGCGGCCTTGTCCGGGGCGAAGGCGATGAGCTCGAATTCGGCCCTGGCCTGGACGTCGGGATTCTGGTGCTCCTTCAGGACGCTTTCCCAGGTCTCCTTGTCCGGCTTGCCCAGGGCGGTCTCGCAGAGAGCCTGCTTGTAGAGCGCGTCGGCTTTGGAAGAGGGGTTCTTTTCGTATTTTTTGACCGCTTTTTTAAAGGTCGGCAAAGCGGCGGAATAGCGCTTTTCCTGAAGCGCCTTTTCCGCTTCCGCCAGTTTTTCCTCGAAGGGCCGCCTGGTGGCGCAGAGGATCGCGACCGTACCGGCGATGCCCAAAAGCAGGACTATCAAAAAAACTTTTTTCATTATCGGTCAGTTTTGATTGAGTTATTTTTCTTTCTTCGAAGGCTTGGCGGGCTCGTTTTTGCCGCCTTTCTGGCTCTTGGCTTTCTTCTGCTGCTCCTCGATGTCGGAGGCCACGGAGTCGGTGGTCAGAGGATAGAAGACCAGGTAGGGGATGCGGTTGCGGAAAGTTTTGTAGTTGCTGCCGATGTCGGAGCTTTCGGCGTCGCCTTCGCCCTCGGCGTCCTTGTCCTTATCCTTATCCTTTTCCTTGTCTTTCTTGTCCTTTTTGTCCTTGTCTTTCTTGTCGTCCTTCTTGTCGTCGGTCTTCTTGCCCATGAAAGAGTCGCGGTGCAGGCTGGCGAAATAGTTGTCGTAATCCTTGTCGAAGTTGCGGGCCTGCTCCTTGGACTTGCGCATAAGGTAGATGGTGGGCAGGGCGTCCTTGATGCTCAGGTATTCGTAAAGGGCGGAGGCCTGGCGCATGTAGTAGTAAAGCTTGGCGTTGTCGGTGGGGGCGCCGTTCTTCACGAACTGGTCCATGTTAATGAGGCCGCTCTTTTCCAGGGGCAGGGACTTGAAGGGCAGGGAGCCGGATTTGACTTTCAGCAGCACGTCGTAGGTGACGGGCTTGCCCTGGAAACGCGCGACCTGGAGCGGGCCGCTTTCCGTGATGACGGAGGTGAGGTCGCTGCAGTAGGCGGCGAAGCCCAGGGTGAGGAACTCGTTCACGGAGCCGCGGGGGTTCACGACGCTCAGGAACTCGTCCAGCACGGCGGAAGCCACCGCGTAGGCGAAGGCCTCGGCGTTCCAGTCCTTGTTGGCGGGAGTAAGGTAAACGTAGAATTCGCGGTAGCCCTTGGCGTTGTAGACGGTCTGGACCGGGGAGTTGCGCAGCCCGGTGCCTTTCAGCATCGTCCAGTCCTCGCTCTTGGTCACGAAGAAGACTTTGCCTCTCAGCTTGCCCAGCCAGTTGATGAAGTCGGTCATGACCAGGGCTTCCGTGGCGCGCTCGAAGGCGCTGTCGCCGGCGGAGAGGATCTTGTCGATGCCGTAGAACTCGGCGGTGTCGACTTCGGCGGCTTTGCCGCCCTTCACGACCTTGCACTTCTCGGGATAGACCGCGATGAAGCGCGTGCTTTCCGCGATGGCCCTTTTCTGGCCCTTCATGGCGGATTTCAGGCGGGCGGAGTGATTGCTGTCGCCCTGCTTGAGAAGCTTGATGTCGTTTTGACGGAAAAGCTTGTAAACGTTCTGAATGTCTTTTTCCGAGTTGACGCTGATCTTGTTGCAGTAGGATTTCGCGCCTCTGTCGCTGCCCGCCTTGGCGTTCAGCCTGCCCATGTAGTCCTTCATTTTCGGGGCCGCGAACTGGGGGCCGGCGGCGGCTTTCTCGGCGTCGCTCTCGGAGAGCGCGCCGGCGCCTTCCTTGGCGTCCTCCAGAAGTTCCGTTTTTTCCTCTTCCTTCAGTTCCTCGCTCACCGCGGGGGCGGCGGGAGCGGCGTCGCTTCCGGACTCGTCTGAGATTTCTTCCTCGTCGGCGTCGGACTCTTCGACCAGGGCGTTGCCTTCGTCGTCGAACTGGACGTCCTCATCCTCAAAATCATCCTCCGCCATAAGGGGGATCGAAACGGCGATAAGGGAGATCAGAAGAAGATAAAAAAGATTTTTTTTCATATCTGTCACCTCGAAATATAGTGAAAAGTGATTGTGGTCTGAGTCGTTTATTTGCTTTCCGAGACTTCGGGGGCGGGAGCTTCGGCGTCCGCGGCGGGCGTTTCGGCGCCGTCTTTGGCGGCCTCGGGTTCAGGTTCCTTTTCCGCGGCGGCGGGAGCCTCGGGGGCGTCCTTGGCGGGCTCGGCGCTCTCGGCGGCGGGCTCGGCGCTTTCCTTGGCGGGCTCAGCGCTCTCGGCGCTCTCAGCGCCTTCCTTGGCGGGTTCGGCGCCCTCGCCTTTGCCTTCCTCAGCGGCTTTCTCGGCGGCGGCTTTCTCTTTGGCCTTCTTCGCCTCGATGATGTCCTTCGTCATCTTCTCCTGGGTCAGCTCGTAGAAGCGGCGGTTGGAGGCTTTTTCCAGAGCCTTCAGGTCGGCGGAGCCCACGACGACCACGTTGGTGTCGCCGGGCTTGGCTTCCTTGACGGCGGTGCCGATGATGCCGCGCTGCATCTCGCAGTAGGAGAGGCTGAATTCCTTGTCGAAATTGCGGCCCTGGGAGAGGGAGCGGATGAGCGACAGAACGCCCAGGGGGGAGTTCTTCCAGAGTTCCTCGAAGACGCTCCGGCTCTCATAGAGGAAATAATATTTCTGCTCCGGGGTCTGGGGCAGCGTCTGGGTGTCCTTGAGTTCCGAGAAGGGGACGAGGCGCTTTTCCTTCAGGGGCAGTTTCTTGCCGACTTTGGGTCTTTTGACTTTAACGTGCTTGCCGCCGATGGTCACTTCGCCGACCTGCTTGGGCGTGAAATCGGGGGGCGTGACGACCGCCTCGAGCCCGGACAGCTCGCCGGCCACGCCGGTCATGACGAAAAGGGGAAGCTTGGAATCGGGGCGGCCGCTCAGCACTCGGCAGTATTCCTTCACGATCTGCTCGGAGATGGCGTAGCAGAGGGTCTGGGGAACGTACTCCGCGTCGCAGGCGTCGTCGAGGATCGCGAATTCGCGGGACCTGTCGTTCACGCAGCAGTTGGCGACGACGGACTCGGCGGATTCGTTGCTCCTAAGCCTGAGCCACATGGCGACGTTGGGGACGACGTAGATCTTGGCGGGATAGTCGGACCAGTCCATGAATTCGCCGATCAGGAGTTTTTCCGTGACGGCCACGTAGTTGGACTCGGCGGCGTTCAGCAGTTCCTGCAGATGCTCCCTGTTGTCGTTCCTTTTGTGCTTTTCCTCCACGAGGGTGGTGACGTGGCTGGGGCCGGTGATCAGGAAATATTCGCCCGTCAGCGTGATCTCGTTGCCGTACATCGCGCGGTACTTCTTGGTCTTGGTGATCTCCTTGGCGCGCTGGGGAATGTTGCTGCGGTCGGCTTTGGCCACGGTCTCGGTGTCGTAGAGCCTGAAACGGCTGTAAAACTCGTTGACGCCCTCGGGGGTGTCCAGGCCGAAAAGACGGGTGTAAAGCGTTATGGCGGTGCCGCTCTGCTCGACCTGGCCCACGGTCTTCTTGACCTGCAGAACTTTGGGGGGCTCGTCGTGGGAGGCCCAGAGGGCGCCTGAGAAAATAAGGACGAGAAGGGTGAAAATCATGACTTTCTTCATAGTCTTCCTCGCTTATTGTTTTGATTGATTGGGAACTTGTCCTGTCTTCAATATAATTTTACAATATTCCTGTGTGTCCGAAACCGCCTTCGCCCCGTTCGGTCTTTCCCAGGTCCTCCTCGCTTTCGCAGAGGGAGACCTTCGCCCGCTCGACTTTCTGGACCACGAACTGGGCCACGCGCATGCCGCGGGTCACCGCGAAGGGCTCTTTCCCGAAGTTGATCAGGATGACCCGGATCTCGCCGCGATAGTCGGAATCCACCGTCCCGGGGCCGTTGACGACGCCTATGCCGTGCTTGGCGGCCAGGCCGCTCCTGGGCCTCACCTGGATCTCATAGCCCGCCGGAACGGCGGCCTTGAGCCCGGTGGGAATCATGGCGAAGGCTCCGGGAGCCAGGACCACGTCCGCGGCGTTGGCGGCGCAGACATCCAGTCCGCTGGAGCCTTCCGTCTGGTAGGACGGGAGGGGCAGGTCTTCCGTCCCTTCCGTCCTGAAAAAACGGATGTCGACTTCGCCGGGCATGAGATCAGTCTTCCGGGTTGTCTTCCTGGCGGCGGCGGGGACGCTTGTCGCGGTCTCCGCCCCTGCGTTCGCGGCCGCCCTCGCGGGAGCCGCGGCGCTCGCTGTCTTTCTGGCTGCGGGTCTTCACCTTGCTGGGATCAAAGGGCTCGTCCAGGTGCTTCATGGTGAGGTTGACGCGGCCCTTGTCGTCGATCTCGATGACGCGGACGTCCACCATGTCGCCTTCCTTGAGCACGTCCTCGATCTTGTCGACGCGCTCGTCCCTGATCTCGCTGATGTGGACCATGCCTTCCACGTCGGGAAGGATCTTCACGAAGGCGCCGAAGGTCATGAGCCTGGTGACGGGGCCGCGGTAGATCTTGCCGATCTCGGCGGTGGCCATCATGCTTTCGATGACGTCTTTGCCGGCCTGGGCGATCTCGAGGGAGTCGCCGGCGATCTGGACCGTGCCGTCGTCCTCGATGCTGATCGTGGTGCCGGTCTGTTCCTGGATGGCGCGGACGTTCTTGCCGCCGGGGCCTATGAGGGCGCCGATCTTGTCAACCGGGATCTTGATGGTCAGGATCTTGGGAGCCAGCGGGGAGAGTTCCGGACGCGGCGCGGGCAGTTCCTGGGCCATGATGTCCAGGATGCGGAGCCTGGCGCTGCGGGCTCTCTCGAAGATGGCGGGCAGAAGATCCACGGGCAGGCCTTCCACTTTCAGGTCGACCTGGACGCCGGTGACGCCTTTTTTGGAGCCGGCCACCTTGAAGTCCATGTGTCCGTAATGGTCCTCGTCGCCCACGATGTCGGTGATGAGGGTGTATTCGTTGTCGTCAGCCACCAGGCCGACGGAGATGCCAGCCACGGGGGCGTCGATGGGGACGCCGGCGTCCATCAGGGACAGGCAGCCGCCGCAGACGCTCGCCATGGAGGAGGAGCCGTTGGATTCGGTGATGTCGCTGGTGATGCGGATGGTGTATTCGAAATCTTCGGGGATGAGGAATTTCAGGCTGCGTTCCGCCAGGTTGCCGTGGCCGATCTCGCGGCGGCCGGGGCCGCGCAGAGGTCTGGCTTCGCCAACGGAGTAGGGCGGGAAGGTGTAGTGCAGCATGAACTTCTTCTGGCTCTCGCCGGCCAGGCCTTCGATGCCCTGGGCGTCGTCGGCCGTGCCCAGGGTGGTGGTCACCAGGGCCTGGGTCTCGCCGCGGGTGAAGAGGGCGGAGCCGTGGCAGCGGGGCAGGAAGCCCGTTTCGCAGCTGATGGGACGGATCTCGTCCAGGCCGCGGCCGTCGACTCTGTGCGACTTCTCGCGGATCAGCTTGCGCAGGCAGACGCCGGTCAGATCCTCGAAAGCCACGCCAAGTCCGATGGGGTTCTCCTCGGCGCATTCCTCGAGGGCCAGGACTTCCTCCTTGTAGGCGTCCCTGAGGGCGTTGAGGGCGTCGTTGCGCTCGGCCTTGCCCTTGATCATGAGGGCTTCCGTGATCCTGTCGCGGTAGGTCTCGCAGACCGCCTGGGCTTTCTCGCTGGCCTTGATGTGGGTGTATTCGCGTTTCTGGACGCCGATCTTGGCGGCCAGCTCGTCCTGCAGCTTGATGAGGGGCTGGAGGGCCTTGAAGGCGTAGGCGATCGCTTCCGTAACTTCGGCTTCGGGGGCCTGCTTGGCCTCGCCCTCGATCATCACGACCTTGTCGGCGCTGCCGGCCACCACGAAGTCGAGCAAAGCCTTGGAGCGCTGCTCGTCGTTGGGGTTGATGATGAGCTCGCCGTCAACCTTGACCACGCGCACCGCCGCCAGGGTGGCGGCGAAGGGGATGTCGGAGACGGCGACCGCCGCGGAGGCGGCCGTCACGGCCATCACGTCGGGATCCTCGTCGCGCCTGGCGCTGAGGACCTGCAGCATGATCTGGACCTCGTTGTAGTAGTCCGCCGGGAAGAGGGGACGCATGGGCCTGTCGATGCAGCGCATGGTCAGGATCTCCTTGTCGGTGGGCCTGTTTTCTCTCTTCATGTATCCGCCCGGGAACTTGCCGACGGCGGGGAAGCGCTCGCGGTAGTCCACGGTCAGGGGGAAGAAATCAGTGTCTTCCTTGACTTCGTAAGGGGAGACGGCGGTGGCCAGAAGGACCAGGTCGCCGTGCTGAAGAATGACGGCGCCGTGGGCCTGCTTGGCGACGCGGCCGGTCTCAATAGAAAGGGTCTTTCCTAAAAATTCTGTTTCAACTTTGGAAACCATAGAGCTAAAAACTCCTAGATAATGAAATGTTTAAACGCGCGGAGGGCTTTCGGCCCGTCCGCGCGTTGCCCGCAAAATCTTACTTGCGGATGTTCAGTTGTTCAAGCAGCGCTTTGTAGCGGTCTTCGGCGGTGGCGCGCAGATAATCCAAAAGTTTCCTGCGTTTCGCGACCAGCTTCAGAAGCCCGCGGCGGGAGTTGTTGTCCTTGGGGAACTGCTTGAGGTGTTCCTGGATGTGGGAAATGCGCTCGGTCATGAGAGCGATCTGAACGTCGGAAGAACCGGTGTCGCCTTCGTGAAGGGCGAATTTTTTCATTACTTCCTGCTTGCGTTCAACTGTAATAGGCATAGTGCCTCCTTTTTGGTTAGCGTCCTTCGACGCGGTACACCCTACTCTAAGCAGACAACCAGATGCCAACCTGGGGTAGGGCAAAATAAAAACAGTATTAGGAATTATATCAAAAGGGGTCGTGGAAAGCAAACCGGGGCGGGGGAGCGGGGAGCCGGGGCTTATCCTCTTATATAATAAGGCTCCGTTCCGGCCACGGGAAGGCAGCGGAACGGACCGGCGCCGGACCGTATTGAATATAATGGACTGTTTTGATACAATGACTGAATAAAATAATTTTTTGCCTGAAAAAGTTTTTCCGGACCCGTCCTCGTAGCTCAGCAGGATAGAGCGACGGTTTCCTAAACCGTAGGTCGCCGGTTCGAATCTGGCCGAGGATAGTCCGGGAAAACAGGCGTCAAAATCGCTTTTAACAACAACATCTGCATTCGTAAAGACATCTAAAGGAGCCATATGGCAGGTTTTACCAAACAGGAACTGCGTCACGACGCGGTGCATGAAGAACTCGAAAAAATAACCGTGACCGTGGTCAAGAAACGCAACACGATCTTGCTTGTACTTCTCATCCTTCTGGTTATCGGTTTCGCCGTGTCCCAGATCATCAGCAGCAAAAAGAACAAGCAGTCCAGCGCGGACAACCTGCTGGCCCAGTCCGGCACGAACACCGTGGCCCTGTTGGACGTTCCCGCCAAGTATCCCGGCACCCACGGCGCCAAGGCCGCGCTCCTGAGGCTGGCCGCGGAAGCCGCGGCTTCCACGAACTACGTGGCCGCCAGGGAGTATTACACCCAGGTGGCGGAAGGCTATCCGGAAGACGAGTGCGCCGACGCGGCCTGGATCTCCGTGGCCCGCTGCTATGCCGGCGAGGGCGATTTCGACGCGGCCGCCGCGACTTTGAACGACAAGGTCATGAAAGGCCCCCACGCCAAGAACGCCAAGTACGCGCTCTTCAAGATCTACGCCGTGCAGGGCAAGGAAGCGGAGGCTCTCGCCGTGGCCGAGGAACTGCCTGAGCTGAAGGATTCCCCGCTGTTCGAGGACATCCTGTCCAGCCTCTCCCGCAAGGGAGGCAAGCAGCCCGCGGAAACCGAGGCCGAGACCGAGCCCGAGAAAACGGAAGCGGCCGAATAAGACGGAACCGACTATTTCACGAAATTAGAGACAAAATCATTTTTCCGAAAGGAGATGCTTATGAAATCCCAACATTTTCGCAACCTTTGCCTGGCTTTCCTGAGCGCCGTTTTCTGCCTCGGCGCCCTGGGAGCGGAAACCGTCGCCGAAACGGCCCAGTCCCTTTTCAGCCAAGGCGTGACGCTGTATGAGACCGGCGACTACCAGAACGCTTTGAAAGCCTTCCGCCGGATGCAGGAAGAGTTCCCCCGTTCCGCCCGCGCGGTCCGCGGCTGGGAATACATCGCCCTTTGCGAGAACAAGCTGGGCGACCCCTACGCGGCCTTCGAGGCTTACCAGCAGATCTGGGACAATCATAAGGAATTCACCAAGATGCAGGTCATCACCCGCAACCAGATGCGCATCGGCAACCACTACATGGAATACAAGCGCTATCAGATCGCGGAGAAGATCTTCTCGAAGATCCTGGAGAACGCCCCCTACAGCGAGGCGGCTCCCGCGGCCCAGTACTCCCTCGGCCTGGCCCAGTACAATCTGAAGAAATATTCCGACGCCAGGGAATCCTTCGAGGCCGTCTGCCAGAATTTCCCCACCTCCCAGCTGGTGGACGACTCCGCCTTCATGCTGGGCATCGTGGATTCCGCGGCGGCCGTGGCGGCTGACTATGACCAGACTTCCACCGACCGCGCCATCGCCTCCTTCCGGAACTACATCAGGGAATTCCCCACCGCCGAGCACGTGGGCGACGCCCAGGCCCACATCAGGGCCCTCCGCGACCGCAAGGCCCAGTCCCTCTACGACCAGGCTTATTACTACGATTATTCCGGACACGCCAAGTCCGCCATTATGCATTACGAGCTTCTCATTTCCGAGTATCCCGACACCGACTGCGCCGACAAGGCCAAGATGCGCCTGGCGGCCCTGAGGGGCGAACCGGTCCAGGGCATGCCCAAGGACAAGGTCACCTACGTGAACGACAGTTCCGACCTCGGCCCCGTCAGCAGCCAGCAGGAGCAGGACAAGGCTTACAAGAGCGGCTCCGAGGACGCTTTCGGCACCGTCAAGGCCAGCCCGGCGCCCTTCGACGAAAACAAGCCCGTGAGCAAGCCCGTCACCGCCCCGGAAGTCACTTCGGGCGGCTCGGCCTTCGACACTCCCCAGACTTCCGGCGGAACCAGCCTCTTCGAGGAGGATCCGGACAAAGTCGCCAAGGAGCGCGAGGAAAGGACCACCGCCCTGACCCAGCCCTCCTCCTCCATGGCTTCCACGGGGGACAGCTGGCGCCAGAACCAGTCCCGCCAGACGATCAACTCCTACATGCAGGATCCCAAGAAGAAAGAAGAGCTGACTTCCTTCATGAAGGAGGAGTATGAGAAGGAAGCGGAAGCCCAGGCGGCCTCCGCGGAGCTTCTGAAACTTTATCAGGCGAGCAATCCCGACGCCGTGCCGCCTCCCGCCAGCAAGCTTTCCGCCGCCTCCTACGTTCAAGACCAGGTCGAGAAGCAGAAGACCGTTTCCGTCACCAGCGAGACCATCGAGCTGACGCCCGTCGAGACCAGGACCCAGAAGCCGGTCAACAAGATCGAGAACGTCTGGGCGCCCGTGCCCGGCACGGAAGTCAAGACCGTGGCCAGTGTTCCTTCCCAGACCGTTTCAGCCGTGGAGACCAAGGCGGAAGTCAAGGAGACCCCCTCCTTCACCCAGCCCAAGCCGGCCCCCGTCCAGAACAGCGGCCAGCCCGTTTCCAGGATCCAGTCCTCCAGCTGGCAGACCGTCGGCCAGGAAGTCGATTTCGGCGAGGAAGTGATCGAGAGCGCCCCGCCCAAATACAGCAACATCAGCGAGAGCGAACTGGCTGAGATCAGAAGGAACCAGAATTCCCAGACCGCGACCGTCAGCGCGCCCGTGAGCGGCAGCGCTTCCGCGCCGGTCTTCAGGGACGTCACCGGATCCGGCGCCTCCGTGACCTACACCGCGCAGCCCTCCTCCGGTTTCCAGCCGGTCAAGACGGAAGTGAAGACCACCACCCCCAGCTTCGAGCCGGTGAAAACGGAAGTGAAGGTCTCTACCCCCAGCTTCGAGCCGGTCAAGACGGAAGTGAAGACCACCCAGCCCTCCTTCCAGGTGGAAGCCAAGCCGAGCGCCTCCGGCGTGCAGGTGACCGCCCAGACCACCGCCCCCAGCTTCACCGTGGAGCCCGTCAAGACCTCCGAGACCGTCGACACGACCGTCAAGTCCGGGAAAACCGCGGCGGATGATTTTATCAACGACCTGATCCCTCCCGCCGAGAGCAACAGCGGCGAGGTCAAGGTGACCGTCAAGACCAACGCCGGCCTCAGGGTCACCAGGGAACTTTCCACCCCCTCCTTCGACACCGTGGAGCCGGCCAAGACTGAACCCCCCAAGGAGACCACCGAGACCAAGGAGCCCCAGGCGGGCACCAGCGTTTCCTTCAAGGTCGGCAAGGCGGATGAGCAAACCACGGGAGCCACCTCCCAGGACATCACCTCCGTGCTGCCCTCGGGCCTCCTGGAGGAGAACGATCCCAACAAGGACGCCATCGTGAAAGTCCCCGAAGGCACGGTCATCCGCACCATGCCCGACTCCGGCCGCGTTTCCACCGCCATTTCCCAGACCCAGTACAAGAGAGTGGTGGAGGAAAAGAACGTGAAGGACGAGTCCTCCGAGACCACGCTGATCAACTCCTACAAGAAAGCCTACAACCTTGTGCAGACCGCCGAGGCCTACGCCAAGCAGAACGACAACGTGAACGCCCGCTTCTTCTACGGGCAGGCGCTGGACGCCTTCACGGCCCTGAAGGCCCAGGCTCCCCCCAACTGGAGGCACATGGACATCCTGGACACCCGTATCCAGAAATGCCGGGAAGAACTCCACCGCATCGACTAAACAGGAGAGTTGTTTTCTATGAAAAGCATCCATTTGATCATGCCTCTCGCGCTGCTCTGCTTTTTCATCGCGGGCTGCGAAAGGGACCACTCGGCCGACGCCCCGATAACCATCCTGGGCTACACCGCCGGTTCCCCCAAGAGGGAGGACAACATTAAGAAGCTGCACATTCCCAGGATCTCCTACGTTCCCGACAAGGTCAAGGAGCCCCATCTCCAGATGGAGGTGACCAACCTCATCATCAGCGAATTCACCAAGGAGCAGACCTACGAGATCGTGCCCACCGCCGAAGAGGCGGACGGCGAGCTCAGGGTGCAGCTGGTGGACATGTATTTCAGGCCCACGCAGTACGTGGACAAGAAGGACAACGCGAACGCGGCGGGCGTTGCCACCGCTTTCCGGACCGTCATCTACGCCAACGTCACCATGTACGAATACCGGGACGGGGAGCCTGTGCAGATCTGGAGCCGCAGCAGAGTGCGCGGCAAACACGAGCTCCTGACCACCGACGACATTTCCCTGACCAGGCACCAGTCCATCCTGATCGCCTGCGCCGACCTGGCCCAGCACATCTGCGAGCAGGCTGTGGAGCGCTGGTAAGTTTTGCCAAATATAATTAATAACTAAAATATAAAAAAAAGAAAGGAGACAAACATGTCTAAAGAATGCGATATCTGCGGCAAGAAGCCTTCCGTGGGCAAAAAGATCATCCGCCACGGTATTCCGAAAAAGAAAGGCGGCATCGGTCTGCACACCACCGGCATTTCCGTGCGCCGCTTCATGCCCAACCTGCAGAAAGTCCGCGTGAAGACGGAAGACGGCACTATCCTGACCGCCACCGTCTGCGCCCGCTGCATCCGTTCCGGCAAGATCACCAAAGCCTAAGTGATGGCTTCCGCTGTTGGGATAATTCCAGCACGCTACGCTTCCACGCGTTTCCCCGGCAAACCCCTCAAGCTTCTGAGAGGTTTGCCGGTGATCGCTCATGTCTGCGCCGCCGCGGCCAAAGTCGGGAACCTTAAGGAATTCCACGTGGCCACCGACGACGAGCGCATCGCGCAGGCGGTCAGGGACAGCGGATATTCCGCCATCATGACCAGGAGCGACCACAAATGCGGCACGGACCGCATCGTGGAGGCGCTTGGGAAGCTCGGGGAAAAATTCGACATCGTCGTCAACATCCAGGGCGACGAGCCCCTGATCGACCCGGCGGCCGTGGAAAAGGCCGTGGACGCCCTGGCGGGCGGATCCGCGGACTGGTCCACGCTCTGCCACCCCATAACCGCCGAGGAAGCGAGGGACCCCAACAAGGTCAAGGTGGTCATGGACGTCAACGGCCGCGCGCTGTATTTTTCCAGGGCGCCCATTCCTTATCCCAGGGACGGGTTCCCGGCGGAGTACTTCGGCCACATCGGCCTTTACTGCTACAGAAGGGAAGCCCTGCTCAGATTCGCGTCCCTTCCCCAGACGCCTTTGGAAAGCTCCGAAAAGCTGGAGCAGCTGAGGGCGCTGGAAAACGGCATGTCCATAGTCTGCGTGAAAGTGGCCGGCGCCGCCCCCGGGATAGACACTCCCGAGGACCTGGCGCGCACGGAGGAGATCCTGGCCAAAAGAGAGGCGGAAAAATGAAAGAGGCGAAACGCTACGACATAAACGTCGGCGCCCGCCGGGAAAAACTGGCGACGCGCAAAGTTAAGATCGCTTCCTTCCTCGGGGGAGGAGGGGAGAAGCTTTTCTTCCTGGCCGGCCCCTGCGTTATAGAAGATTTTGAGACGGTCCTTTACGAGGCCCGGGAAATGAAAAAAATCGCCGAGAGGTTGGGGATAAACCTTGTTTACAAGGCCAGCTTCGACAAGGCCAACCGCACTTCCGTGCAAAATTTCCGCGGCCCGGGTCTGGAGAAAGGACTGGAAATACTTAAAGCGGTGAAAGAGGACACGGGGCTTCCCGTGGTCACGGACGTTCACGAGTGCTGGCAGGTCGAGAAAGTGGCCGCGGTGGCGGACGTCCTGCAGATCCCGGCTTTCCTCTGCCGCCAGACCGACCTCCTGGTGGAAGCTGGGAAAAGCGGCCGCGTGGTCAACATCAAGAAAGGCCAGTTCGTGGCTCCCCAGACCATGGCCCAGGCCGTGGCCAAAGTGGAATCCACCGGCAACGATAAGATAATGCTCACGGAAAGGGGCGCCTCCTTCGGCTACGGCAATCTTGTGGTGGACATGCGCGGCCTCGCGGTCATGCGCCAGATAGGCGTTCCGGTCATATTCGACGCCACGCATTCCGTGCAGCTGCCCAGCGGGCAGGGAACCTGCTCCGGCGGCGACAGAACTTTCGTGCCGCTTCTGGCCAGGGCCGCCGTGGCGGCCGGCGTGGACGGCGTTTTCATGGAAGTGCATCCCGACCCGGACAAGGCCCTCTGCGACGGGCCGAACAGCTGGCCGCTGGCCAATTTCGAGGAACTCGCCGCCATGCTTCTGAAAGTGGACGGCTGCGTCAACGGAGAATAAAATGGATCATTTGAGCGTCGCCCGCAACGTTTTGAAACTGGAAGCCCGCGCCATCGACGAGGTCTCCGAACGCCTGACGGATTCCTTCAGCCAGGCGGTGGAGCTGATGTTCGCCTCCAAAGGCCGCGTCATAGTTCTCGGCATGGGCAAATGCTTTCACATAGCCAGAAAAATAGCGGCCACGCTGGCCAGCACCGGCACGCCGGCCTTCGCCGTGCACCCCGGCGAGGCCTTCCACGGCGACCTGGGAATGATAGTGGACGGCGACGTGGTCCTGGCGCTTTCCAACAGCGGCGAGACTTCGGAAATGACCGCCATTCTGCCCTGCATAAAGCAGCGCGGGGCCAAGCTCATCGCCATGACCGGCCGCCCGGATTCCACCCTCGCCAAGGCGGCGGAAGTTTTCATCTCCTCCCACGTTCCCCGGGAGGCCTGCTCCTTCGGCATGGTGCCCACCTGCTCCTCCACGGTGCAGCTGGCCCTGGGCGACGCCCTGGCCATGGCTTTGGTGGAAAAGCGCAACTTCACGGAAAAAGATTTCGCCCTGCTTCATCCCGGCGGCGCCCTGGGGCGCAAGATGCTTAAGGTGGAGCAGATCATGCGCACGGGCGACAACCTGGCGAAAGTGACTCCCGAGGCCATAGTGCGCGACGTGGTGGTCCTGATGACCAAGACCAGGAACGGCGCGGCCTGCGTGGTGGACAAGGACGGCAAACTTTGCGGCTTCTTCACGGACGGCGATTTCCGCCGC
>Ga0310696_10002928_pt1 | contig 21941 bp, 20 predicted proteins | sample AusTroGonzalo_MG_4_FD_203885 | JGI IMG/M metagenome (GOLD analysis project Ga0310696, IMG submission 203885) | Bovine rumen microbial communities from tropical cattle in Woodstock, Queensland, Australia - Gonzalo_02 (v2) (version 2) | ecosystem: Host-associated > Mammals > Digestive system >...
TCGGCGGCAAGAGGCTGGCGTACCGCCTTAGCGGAGACGCGGCGAAGCCTGGCGTGTTCGAGCTTGACTCTGCGGAGGAAGGTCCCTCCATCGGTACCGAGGTGTTCATAACGAACGTGCGCGCCGCTTGCGACTCGTTGCTCGACGCAGGCGAGACCGTGCAGAGCCTTGCGGCGAAATTCGCCCTCTACCTCAAGAGCTACCCAGACGTCCGAATCTATTTCAACGGGCTTCCTGTCACGCCGGTGATCGTGCAGAAGTCTGTCTCCGACTACAGGCTTTCCATGCCCGACGGGCAGGAGGCGAAGCTCGAGGTCATCGAGTGGAAGCGCAAGTTCGCCGGGTCGGGGAGGCTTGTGTTCGCGGGCGCCGACGGATTCCAGCTTCATGAACAGGCGGCTGGCGTGCGCTCTGGCGTCGGCGCGTCGTTCACCGCTTACGTAGTGTCGCCGCGCTTTCCGGCGCTGAACGCGGAGAATGCGTTCGTGATGGACGAGCTGAACCCGGAAGTGCGCATGTACCTCGACGAAGCCCGCAAGACCCTCAAGGCGCATTTCGCCGCGCAGGGCGTGGAGAAGAGCGCGTTCGAGACGGAGTGGGAGGAGCGCGTCGAAGCGCTCACGAAGGAGGAGCGCAAAATGCTCCTCGCCATCGTCAAGAAGTCGCTGAAGGCAAAGTGATGGTTGCGCACAACGTCATGTATTTGGTAAAATAAACAAATCATAAACCAAACAAAGAGAGGTGGGTTATCGGACAGTTCACTCGCGTAAACTACAAGATTCGCGTACCGCAGGTGCGTGTTCTTGACAGTCAAGGGCAGATGCTAGGCGTCATGGCGACGCGCGACGCGCAGCGGTTGGCGGAGAGCAACGGGCTAGATCTCGTCGAGATCACCCCGAATGCGCAGCCCCCGGTTTGCAAGATTATGGACTACGGCAAGTTCAAGTATGAACAGTCGATCCGCGAAAAGCAGGCCCGCCGCGCCCAGAAGCAGACGCAGGTGAAGGAGATAAAATTCCACCCTGGAACCGACATCGGCGACATCAACCACAAGTTGCGTCAGATACGCGAGTTCTTGGCGGAAGGCAACAAGGTGCGCCTTTCGCTCCAGTTCCGCGGTCGCGAGAATGCGCACCGTGACATTGGCGAGGACAAGATTTCGGAAGTCCTGGAGATGATCAAGGACGAATGTTTCGTCGAGCAGGCTCCTAAGACCGACGGCCGCATTCACTTCTGCCTTATCGGGCCGCCGCGCAAGAACGGGCCGAAGCCGGCGTCCGCGCCGCGCGCGCCGCAGCAGGGCGGCGGAATACAGATATCCGTCAACTGAGTCAAAAGAAGGTCTTGGCATGGGCAGGTTCAGGCTGAGAGGAAGGCGGCGGAAAAACCGCGAGCAGAGGCAGGACAGGATTCCGCTAAAGGCGATGATCCCCAATCTTGTCACTTCGCTTGCGGCTTGCGCCGGGATAACGTCCATCTCGTTCTCGTCCGAGGGGCGTTTTCTGCCTGCGCTGTGGGCGCTGTTCGTCGCAGCCCTGTGCGATGGCTTTGACGGGCGCATAGCCCGCATGCTCAACGCCGCGTCAAAGCTCGGGGCTGAGCTCGACTCCCTCGCCGACTTCGTCAACTTCGGCGTCGCGCCTGCCATGTTCATGTACTTCTGGTTCACCGGGGGGCCTTCGCACATTATAGACGGGGCGCCGGTTAACCCGGTGCTGATCCGTACGGTTCTCGCCTGCGCACTCTACTACGCGATGTGCGACTGTTTCAGGCTGGCAAGGTTCAACACGATGCTCGAGCAGGAAACAGCGCCGTACTGGACCAACTTCTTCACCGGCGTTCCCGCTCCCGGCGGATGTTGGATGGTTCTTACGCCTGCCATGATTGCCCTGGCGATTGACCTCAAATGGCAGCCGTCCCCGTACCTTGGCATATTCATGCTCCTTTTCGTAGGCACGCTGATGGGCTCGCGTCTTCCCACGATATCGCTGAAGCACGTCCATGTCTCCCGCCGCGCCATGCCGTTTGTGCTGGCGGGTCTTTTGCTGTTCATAGCGTTTCTGGCGTCCAACTTCTGGCTGGCCCTCGGGATCGTTGGCCTTGGATATATCTGCACGGTTCCGATCTCTGGCTGGTTTTTCATTCGTGCCCGCGCAAGATACGAACGCTTGCGCAACGACAGTTCGTCCGGGAATGTCGCATAAGCCTATGTTTGTACGGAAAAACTTGAGATGAAAACTTTTACAGAACCAGGAAAACTGCAGAAATGGTGCCGTGACAGGAAGCGCGAAGGGCGCAAGATCGCCCTTGTGCCCACAATGGGCTACCTGCATGAAGGCCACATTTCCCTGATAGAGAAGGCAAAGTCTCTCGGCGCGGAAGAGATTGTCGTGTCCATATTCGTTAATCCAGTCCAGTTCGGGCCTAACGAGGACTATGCCAAATACCCGCGTGACGAAAAGGCCGACCTCGCGAAATGCCGCCGCGCTGGCGCGACGGCGGTATTTCTGCCGACGCCAAAGACGATGTATCTCGATCGGCACTCGACTTACATCAACGAAGAGGATCTCTCGCGCGGGCTTTGCGGCGCGAGGCGTCCGGGGCACTTCCGCGGCGTTTGCACAGTCGTCGCGAAGCTGTTCAATCTCGCAATGCCCGACTTTGCCGTATTTGGAGAGAAAGACTTCCAGCAAGCGCAGGTGATAAAGCGCATGGTACGCGACCTCAACTTCGATCTGGACATCGTAGTGTCACCCATCGTGCGCGAGGCTAGCGGGCTTGCGAAGTCGAGTCGCAACACGTACTTGAGCGAAGACGAGCGGGCAAAGGCCCTCGTCCTCTCGCGTACGCTTGGCGAAATGGCAGCTGGCAAGATCAAAACCGTCGCGGCGGCGGCGAAGAAGATCGAGGCCGCAGGGCTGCGCGTCGATTATGTGGAGTGCGTGGACGCGGAAACTCTCGAGCCGCGCCGTCGCGTTGCGGCTGGCTGCCGCGTGCTTGTCGCCGCCTACTGCGGCAAGACGAGGCTCATAGACAACATCGCGATCTCTTAACCGCCTGTTACACGTCGTGCCAAACAAGTCGGTACAGTAAGAAATGACACTGCCACAAAGAATAACGCTTATCGTGAAGAGGGCGATGGCTCTCCTGCATCCGTGCGTCTATGGCGAACTTGGCGGACGCGACACCGCCGCTCTCATCGCGGCGGATCTCGCGAAGGAAATAAAGCTGCTCATGCCCGGAGCGGATGCGGACGCCATAGCCTCTGAGTTTACCGCTCGCATTCCCGACATACGGCGAATCGTCGACACTGACGTGCAGGCCGCATACGAGGGCGATCCGGCGGCGACGTCTCGCATGGAGGTCGTAATGGCGTATCCAGGACTTTACGCCGTCACCGTCCATCGTCTCGCGCACGAGCTCTACAAGCTGAAGGTGCCGATCATCCCTCGCATCATGAGCGAGCACGCTCATTCCAAGACGGGCATCGACATACACCCAGGCGCGACGATAGGGGAAAGATTCTTCATCGACCACGGAACGGGCGTCGTCATTGGCGAGACTACCGTGATAGGCAAAAACGTGAAGCTCTATCAAGGTGTGACTCTCGGCGCGAGGTCGTTCGACAAGGACCCCGTCACAGGCACTCTCGTAAAAGGCGTGAAGCGCCATCCGAACGTCGAGGACAACGTGGTCATCTACGCAGGAGCGACGATTCTAGGAGGCGACACGACGATCGGACACGACTCCGAGATTGGCGGAAGCGTGTGGATCGTTTCGTCCGTGCCTCCGTGCTCGCGTGTATATAACAGGCCTCCCGCCCCAGAGATCAAGGTAATAGGATAGTGCGCATGACGCACCTCGTGGCCATACTCGCGGCGGTCGTGGTGGGAACGTGGAACGGCAACTGGTTTCCGTCCGGACGCGCCGAACACAGGGCGCACCCAGATGTGGAGGCTGCGACAATAACGGCCGCGGCTAAGATGCTTTCTGAGGGGCTTGCCGCCATGGACCCCGAAGGGACGAACGACGTGGTGCTGGTTCTGAACGAGATTCGCGGACCAAGGGTTGCATCCAACCTCGTTGCGCAGATAGGCAGGAAGGGCCTTGTCGTCGCGTCGGTTTCCGCGTACCGCAGGCGCGACCGTTTCGACCAGCAGCAGGACGTGATAGCTACGACGCTGCCAGTTGCCTCGAAGGGATGGAGCGTCTGGAAGAACCACAAGCGAGAGACTCCGCCGAGAGGCTATGCGGTTGCGTCTCTGGTGTTTTCTCCTGCGGTGACTGCAAATGTATATGCGGTGCATCTGAAGTCCAATTACGGCGCGACGACGGAGGAGCTTCGCGAAATGAATCGAGTGAAGCGGGCTCACGCGGCGGAACAGCTCGTCAAGCAGGAGCGCAAGACGCCGTACGTCATCGTCGCCGGCGATTTCAATGCAGACCCTTGGCGCAAGGAGTTCGCGAAGGACACTCTATTCGAGACTTTTGGCGCGGCAGGCTTTCAAAACCTGATGGCGCTTGCACCGCCGGACGGACGCGGTACGCATCCGCACCGTCGCTACGGCGACAGCTGCCTCGACCATATTCTCTGCAAAGGTTTCGCGGTTGCCGTTCCGCCGAAGACAGTGCCAAACGATTCGCTCTCCGACCACTTGGCCGTCTTTGCCGTCATCGGCGAAAAATAGTCTTTTGAAAAATTAACGAAGAAAGGAATGTCAAATGAAGGTTGTTTGCTTCGGTGAGATGATGATGCGCCTCAATCCCGAGGGATACAGGAGGTTTGTGCAGGCTGACAGGTTCGAGGCCTCATACGCGGGCGGCGAGGCGAATGTCGCAGTGTCGCTTGCGAACTACGGACTCGAGGCGTCGTACGTCACGAAATTTCCGGCGAACCCTCTCGGCGAGGCGGCGAGGAACTCGCTGCGCCGCTTTGGCGTCGGCACAGGCGACATCGCGTGGGGCGGTCCGAGGCTAGGCATCTACTTCGTGGAGAAGGGCGCGTCGCAGCGTCCTTCCAAGGTCGTCTACGACAGGGCCGGCAGTTCCATCGCGCTTGCCAAGCGAGGCGACTTCGACTGGGGGAAGATACTGAAGGGCGCGAAGTGGTTCCATTTCACGGGCATCACGCCTGCGCTCGGCGGAGAGCTTCCGGCGATTTGCCTCGACGCTCTTAAATACTGTCGTGCGCACAAGATAACGGTAAGCTGCGACCTCAACTATCGCGGCAAGCTCTGGACGCGTGAAGAGGCGGGCAAGTGCATGGCGAAGCTCGTCCCGTATGTTGATGTCCTCATTGCCAACGAGGCGGACGCGGCGGACGTGTTCGGGATTGTCGGGAAGGGGTCGGATGTCGAAAGCGGCAAGCTCGACAAGCAGGGCTACATCTCCGTCGCCGAACAGCTTGTGAAGCGTTTTGGGTGCAAGAAGGTCGCCATAACGCTGCGCACTTCGCTTTCCGCGTTCGACAACAAGTGGGCGGGTCTTCTCTACGACGGCAAGAAGGCGTACTTCTCGCCGGAGTACATGATCCACATCGTAGATCGCGTTGGCGGCGGCGACTCTTTTGGCGGCGGGCTCATCTATGCGCTTGCGACGGGGAAGAAGCCTCAGCAGGCCATTGACTTTGCAGTGGCGGCGTCGTGCCTCAAGCATTCGATAGAACAAGACTTCAATCTCGTGTCCGTGCCAGAGGTTGAGTCGCTTGCCGCAGGCAACGCCTCCGGACGCGTGCAGCGCTGATTCAAGTCGGCGTCAGCGTGCGGAAGGCCTTAGCTCCGAGAGGGCGACGGAAGCCGCGAACTGCGAAAGGGGCGTCGTGACAATCGCGACGCCTTCGCGTTCTGCGGCGGCCTTCATGTCGTCGGGGACGGTGCGGCCGTGGCATATCAGAACGGCTTCTATTCCGGCGAGAGTGCAGACGGCTATCGCGTTGAGGTGATTCTGTATGGTGATGAGGACTGACTCGTCGCCGCAGTGCCCCATGACATCGGAGAGAAGATCGCTCGCGTATGCCGCGTTTATATTTGCGCCCGGATTGTCCACTACGAGCGTGCCGTTGGTCTTTGCTATGAGTTCTTCTAGATTCATGTGTCAAATTCTACCAAAAAAACGCGAATCGCGCCAGCGCATCCGCTTCCCGATGTTCGCATGGTATGGTTGAAGCCTGAAAACTATGACGGACGCCTCGGCACGTCGAGCCATGACGTATTTTCGCTGCGGTGTCCGGCATTATAACGAATTGCGGCGGTTCGGTCGGCAGTAAAGGACGGATGATTTTTCGCCGCGTTTTTGATATACTTTACAAACAACATGGTAAAGGTAAAGCTCACCAAGACAGAACTAAAGGCCCAGACGGATGCGCTGAGGCGATTTCAGCGTTTTCTGCCGATGCTTCAGTTGAAGAAGCAGCAGCTTCAGGCGGAAATCGCAGGTATTGCAGCGAAGGCCGAAGAGGTGGCGGCGAGGGAGCGCGGCGTCCGCGATGTCCTTGGCACGTGGGTTGGGCTTTTCGCCACTGACGAGAACGAGACAGAGGGGCTTGTCAAGGTGACGAACGTGCGCACTGGCACTGCAAACATCGCCGGTGTCGCAATACCGACTTTCGGCTCGGTCGATACCGAGGTGAAGCCTATCGACCCGTGGGAGACGCCCGCATGGATAGACAGCGCCGTTGAAACGACGAAGGAGATACTTTCGCTTCAGTGCGAAAGGGCCGTATATGAAGAGCAGCGCCGTCTCGTCGAAGAAGAGCTTCAGACTACGTCGCAGCGCGTCAATCTTTTCGAGAAGGTGAAGATTCCTGAATGCAAGGAGGCGATCCGCGTAATCAAGATCGCCTTGGGCGACGAGCAGACCGCGGCCGTTACAAGAGGAAAGATCGCGAAGGGGAGGGACAAGTCGTGATAGTTCCAATGCGACATCTCGATCTCGTGTGCCTCGCCAAGGACAAGGAGGCGACGCTTGAACGCCTTCGTTCGTTGGGCGTGATGCATCTTGAATTGGCTTCTTCCGCAGGAGAGGGCGTCAGCGCGGCGAAAGGCGATCTTGCGGACGCCGAACGGGCGGTGAGGCTTGTCCTGAAGGCGAGGGGAAAGCGCGAGATGGAAGTGCGCGACCATTCCGTCGCTGATGTGCTGGCCATAGAGAAGGACATGGAGAGCCTTGTCTCTGAGCGCGAACGGCTGGAACGCGAGATCCGCACTTATGCGCCGTACGGCGATTTCGACGTTGCCCTTGCTGGGAAGCTGCGCGACAAGGGCGTTGAACTTAAGTTGCTTGGCGAAGGAAAGTTCGACATTGTCCGTTCCGGCGAAGCTGCGGCGGATGACGTGCAGACGGTGCGCTGGCCGGAGATGCGCCTTGCAAAGATGGAGGAGAAGCTTGCCCGCGTCAAGAACCGCATCCGCATCGACTTGGACAGGCTCGCCGGATGCGACGAGAAGTCGATTCTCAGGAAGTTCCCGTCGTTGTGCGATCGCATAGGCTTCGAGCAGGCAAAGGGGCTTCTCGAAGACCACGGCGCCGTGTCTGTCGTGTCTGGCTGGATTCCGGCGACGCGCGAAAAAGAATTGATGGATGTAGTGACGAGCGCGGGAGCGACGGAGCTTTTCGAGCGCGTCAACTCTCCAGGCTGGGGCGTTCTCATACGTGACGCGGAACCTGGCGAGAATCCGCCGACTCTCATTGAGCCTCCGCGTTTGTTCCGTCCAGTCAAGGCGCTTTTCGAAGGGCTTGGCATCTCGCCTGCGTACAACGAGGCGGATGTGTCTGTTCCATTTATGTGCTACTTCTCGCTCTTCTTTGCGATGCTTGTAGGGGACGGTGGATATGGAGCGATCTTCCTTGCAGGGACGATTGCGATGCGCAAGAAGATTCCTTCCGCGTGGTTCACGCTTCTCACGGTCTTTTCGTCGGCGACGGTCGTCTGGGGAATTCTTTCCAATACCTGGTTCGGAGCGGGCCTGCCGTTCGCGGCGGAATGGCCTACGGTCAAGTGGCTTGCAGACCCGACATACGCCAACATGATGTTCCTCTGCTTCACTATAGGCGCGAGCCATCTTGTCCTGGCGCGGCTGTGGAGCGGGCTTTGCATTCTGAACGACCGCACGTGCCTTGCGCAGTTCGGGTGGGCTGGGATAGTGTTCTTCATGTATCTTGTTACGAATGCGATAGTCGGAATTTTCAGCGGCATCCCGCAGTGGGCGTACTGGATGTTCGGCGTCTCGCTATTCCTCGTGTTTGGCTTTACGCTTAAGGGAAGCGAACTAAAGAGCCGTGGCATTGAGCTTGGAATGCTGCCGTTGAACATCATGAGCGCGCTTGGCGACATAATCAGCTACGTCAGGCTTTTTGCCGTTGGGCTGGCGTCTGTCAAGGTGGCGCAGAACTTCAATGACATGGCGGTCGGGCTGGACCTTCCCGTTTGGCTCAAGATCGTGCCAATGATTTTGATACTTCTTGTCGGCCACGGGCTCAACCTCGCGATGGCGGGGCTGTCGATACTCGTTCATGCCGTACGTCTCAACACGCTCGAGTTCTCCAACCACAAGGGCGTGTCCTGGGCGGGCTACGCATTCAGGCCGTTCAAGAGGGCGACTGTGTGAGCAGGTTTTTGCAAAACAAATAAACAGAAGAAAAGGAGAGTCAAAAATGGATGCAATGGTAGTATCTGGCGCAATTGCGTGCCTTGGGTTGAGCGCTGCAGGGTCGGCGTTCGGAACTGGCTTCGCCGCCTCTTCGGCGGTTGGGTCGTGGAAGAAGTGCTACGCGGCTAACAAGCCCGCGCCGTTCATCCTCCTTGGCCTCGTCGGCGCTCCGATAACGCAAACCCTCTACGGGATGATCCTCATGTTCATCATGCTTGGCAAGACCGGGATCGCCGGCGCCGGAGTGCCTCTTCTCATCCTCGGCATTTTCGCAGGGCTTGGCATCGGCCTTTCGGCTCTTTTCCAGGGTCGTGCCGCCGCCGCTGCATGCGACGCTCAGGCCGAGACGGGACAGGGCCTCACCAACTACTTTGGCGCACTTGGCATCGTTGAGACCGTTGCCATCTTCACGATGGTGTTTACAATCATAGCCCTCGGCAAGATAGCGTAAATGCGCATCGCCCCGAAATGGAGCTGGTTCCTCGCCTTCACCGCGCTCTTTGCGGTGCTGGCGGGGTACGTGTTTTGGGGCTGTTGGGCGCTGAATGTCACGTTCGTCTCGCCAGACGACGGAGTTGGCTTTTTTACGTCGTATGGAGATGTCCTGGCGCAGTGGTGGAACGGTTTCGTTACGTCTGGCAGGATGCAGCCGACGGATTTGCTCTGGTCGGGGCTTCTCGGATCTCCGCTCTTCTGCCGCGAGCTCAAGTATGTCGTCGCGATATACTGTGCCGCGCTTGGGATGGCGTATTTCCTGCGCGGACGAGGTCTTCCGCGTGTCGCCGCGTACGGAGCGGGAATGCTGCTGGCGTTTTGCGGCTACTGGTTCACTCTTTTTTCAGCAGGGCACGGCGGCTGGTTCATCTGGATGACATACGGCGTTTTCGCGTTTGGCCTCATAGATCGCGCAATTGAGGTCGGGCGCGTCAGGCATTGGCTGCTGCTGGGCGCTGTAGTCGCGTGGGGCAGTTTCCATCAGCCAGACCTTTGGCTGCTCTTCTCGGCTTTCACGGGCGTCTATTTCGTGTTTCGCGCCATCATTGCTCGCCCTGCGTGGAAGAGACTTGCAAAGGGCGTCGCGCTCTCCGGAGTGGTGTTTGCTCTCGTCGGTGCGCCGAGCTTTCACGAAGCGCTCACGAGCTCCCTTAAGGGCAGAAAAGAGCAAATCGAGGAATCAAAGGGGACTGGTCTTGCCGGCAACTCGACGGACGATGCGGAGGCGAAGTGGGTGTTTGCGACCAACTGGTCGATGCCGCCGAACGAGACCGCCGAGTTTTTCTGTTCGCGGCTAAACGGCGACACGAGCTGTCCGATTACGCTCTCCGTGAACCATGCAAGGGGAACGCGCCCGTACACTGGCGCTCTTGGGCGTCCGCTGAATGCAAAGGAAGGCAACTACCGCCAGCACTCGCTTTATGTCGGTTGGGTTACGTGCCTTCTGGCCCTTGTTGGCGTTTTGGGCGTCGTGTTGCGGAGACGATTCGCCCCCCAGCTTTCAATGGTGGCCTTCTTCGCCGTGTCCGCCGTCGTGTTCTGGCTGTTTTCTCTTGGACGGTATTGTGAGCCGGCGTACCGTGTCGTTTTCGCTTTGCCGTTCGGCGACTATCTGCGCGCGCCGGTCAAGTGGCATCACCTGACGGAGTTCTGCATCTGCATCCTCGCAGGCTGCGGCATCGCCACGCTCAGTGGCTGGATAGATGCTTTTGCAAAGGGAGGTTCTTCCATCGCGAAGGCGCTCAGGTGCGCTCTTGTCGCATTCGTCGTCATAGGGGCCGTGGATCTTGCGTCCGAGGCGCGGCGATTCTGTGCGCCCGTAGATTACAGCCGCGCGATCTCCGCCAGGTGTTCGTCGCAGCTTACCGTTCTCGCCCGACAGCAGTTCTACGACCCCAAGATCGCGGAGATGGTCAAAAGAGGCGTCATCGTTTCCGTGGCCAAATGGCTCGGCAGCCCCGATGCATACCTTGTGCAGCTGCTGGAGCCGATCAAGCCTCCGAAGCCGGAGAAGCCCAGGCCGTTGCCGTTTGCGCTGGGCATCGTGTCGGTACTGTCCGCAATTGGGGTCGCGGTAGCGTGCTGCGCCGGAACATGGAAAACCTTTTTTTGGTATAATAGCGACACAAACACCCACAAGGAGAACACATGAAAAAACTCGAAGGCCTAATCGCCGCAGCCCACACGCCGTTCAATGCGGACGGTTCCATCAACTACAGCCTTGTCGCAAAGCAGGCTGAAACCCTGATCAAGCAGAAGGTCACGGGCGTCTATATCTCCGGCACGACAGGAGAGGGAATCTGCTGTTCCGTCGAGGAGCGCAAGCAGGTCTTCGATGCATGGGTCAAGGCCGCAAAGGGCAAGCTCTACCTCATCGCTCACATCGGAGCGCTCGCGCTTCCCGATGTCCAGGAATTGGGCGCGTATGCCGTCAAGTGCGGCATGGACGCGACTTCGATCGTTCCGCCCAACTTCTTCAAGCCCGGTTCCGTCGATGCGCTCGTCGCGTATCTCAAGGAGGCGCTCAAGACCTCGACCAAGCTTCCGTTTTACTACTACCACACCGGCATGAGCGGCGTCAACTTCGACATGGAGAAGTTCCTCCTGGCGGCTGACGGCAAGATCAAGAACCTCGCCGGCATCAAGTTCAACTATCCCGACCTCTACATGTACCAGCGCTGCGTCAAGTGCCTGGGCGGCAAGTATGACATCACGTGGGGCATCGACGAGTGGTTCGCAGGTGCCGTCGCGCTCGGCGCGAAGTCCGCGATCGGCTCGACCTACAACTATTCCGCTGGCATCTACTACAAGATCTGGGACGCCGTCAAGAAGGGCGATCTCAAGAAGGCGCAGACGGGAATGAAGAAGGTCTGCGACATCGTCGACATCCTGGTGCAGTACGGCGGCGTCGCCGGCGGCAAGGCCATGATGGCCGTTTGGGGTCTCGACATGGGCGGCGTGCGCCTCCCGAACGTCTCGCTCACCGATGCGCAGAAGGCCGATTGCGTAAAGCGCCTCAAGAAGATCGGATATCGCTAAGGAGCAACGATGATGGACGCGAAGACGTACTGGAAGAACTGGGCGGAGAAGTGCCGCGCCGACCTTACTACTAACATCATGCCGTTCTGGCTGAAATACGGCTGGGACCGCAAGAACGGCGGCGTATATACGTGCGTCGATCGAGACGGAAAGCTGATGGATTCGACGAAGAGCGGCTGGTTCCAGGGGCGCTTCGCGTTCACTTGCTCCTACGCGTACAACGCCGTCGAGAAGAACAAGCAGTATCTCGCGGCGGCAAAGTCAACGCTTGACTTCATAGAGGCGCACCTCTTCGACAGTCGAGGGCGCGCCTACTTCTCGCTGAAGGCGGACGGCACTCCTCTCCGCATGCGCCGCTACGTCTTCAGCGAATGCTTCGCGGCTATCGCGATGAGCGAATACGCGAAGGCCACGGGCTCGAAGGAGTATGCCGCGAAGGCGCTCGCGCTCTTCAAGCGCATCAAGAAGTTCATGGCGAATCCGAAGATGATGGCGCCAAAGTTCGAGCCGTCGTTCGAGGCGCAGGGCCATTCGCTCACGATGATATTGATCAACGTCGCGCTGCGCCTGAAGGACGTGTGCGACGATCCCGTCCTCGACGAGCAGATCGCAGAGTCGATAAGGCTCCTTCGCGAGAACTTCGTGCATCCCGAGTTCAAGGCTCTTCTTGAAACCGTTGGCCCCAACGGCGAATTCATCGACACGATGATTGGCCGCACGATCAATCCCGGTCACGCCATCGAGACGAGCTGGTTCCTGATGGAGGTCGCCGAGAAGACCGACGACAAGGAACTCCTAAAGCTCGCGCTTACGATCCTCGACTGGTCGCTGGCGTGGGGGTGGGACAAGAAGTACGGCGGCATCATAAGCTTCCGCGACTGCAAGAACTTCCCGCCGCAGTGCTACGAGCAGGACATGAAGTTCTGGTGGCCGCAGTGCGAGACCTTGATCGCGACGCAGTACGCGTGGAATCTCACGAAGAAGGCCAAGTGGCTCGATTGGCACAAGAAGATCCGCGAGTGGACTTACAAGCGCATGCCGGACAAGAAGTTCGGCGAGTGGTATGGATATCTGCACCGTGACGGAACGGTGGCGCAGCCGGCCAAGGGAAATCTCTTCAAGGGCCCGTTCCACATTCCGCGCATGATGACAAAGTCCATTGAACTTGCAAACAACGTAGTATGTGGAACTATTCCGAAAAAATGATGGACCACTTCCGCAATCCGCGGAACGTGGGCAGTATAGAGAAGCCGGACGGTGAGGCGACGGTAGGGTCCCTCGCGTGCGGGGATGCCTTGAAATTCCAGTTCAAGCTGGGACCTGACGGACGCATCACCGAGGCGAAATTCCAGACGTTCGGTTGTGCGTCCGCCATAGCCTCTTCGTCCGCGCTGACCGAGATGGTAATAGGCAAAACGCTCGAAGAGGCAAAGAAGATCACCAACAAGGAGATTGCCGACTATCTTGGCGGTCTTCCCCCGCAGAAGATGCACTGCTCCGTAATGGGGCGCGAGGCCATGGAGGCGGCGATAAAGAACTACGAGACGGGCGAGAACGCAGACCGAAATCTTGAGGATGAAACGCTTTGCACGTGCTACAACGTTTCCGAGAACGAAGTGCGTCGCGTCATCACGGAGAACCAGCTGACGACAGTCGAGGAGGTCACGAACTTCACCAAGGCTGGCGGCGGCTGCGGACGCTGCCGCGGCAAGATCGCCGCCATTCTCAAGGAGATGGGCAGATGAAGGTCGGTTTTGACAACGAGAAGTACTTGAAGGAGCAGTCGGAGGAAATCCGCCGCCGCGCCGGAAAGTACGGAAAGCTCTATCTTGAATTTGGCGGAAAGCTCATAAACGACTTCCACGCGGCGAGGTGCCTTCCTGGCTACGATCCAAACGTGAAGCTCAGGCTTCTGCAGACGTTGAAGGACCAGGCGGAAGTGATCCTCTGCCTTTTCTCCGGCGACATCGACCGCAAGAAGATGCGTGCCGACTTCGGCATATCGTACGCCGACGATGCGCTCAAGCTCATCGACGACCTGCGCTCTCTTGGCCTTACGGTGAGGGGCGTCGTAATAACGCGGTTCGAGGACCAGCCTTCCGTCAAGCAGTTCAGGGCGAAGCTCGAGCGACGCGGCGTGCGCGTCTATTACCACTACAAGACGGCGGGCTATCCGGCGGACGTCGACACGATCGTCTCTGATCTCGGCTACGGAAAGAACGAGTATGTGCATACGGAGAAGCCGATTGTCGTCGTGACTGCGCCAGGGCCAGGCTCCGGCAAGTTCGCGACGTGCCTTACGCAGATCTACCACGAATACCGCCATGGCCAGGTTGCCGCGTATGCGAAGTTCGAGTCGTTCCCCGTCTGGAACCTGCCGCTTGACCACCCTCTTAACATTGCATACGAAGCGGCGACCATCGACCTCAACGACAAGAACATGATCGACCCTTACCACCTCTCCGCGTATGGCGTCGAGACGGTGAACTACAACCGGGATGTCGATGCGTTTCCGCTTCTGATGGCGATCTGGCAGAAGATGACGAAAGGGGTCTGTCCCTACAAGTCGCCTACGGACATGGGCGTAAACCGCATCGGATTCGGCATTGTCGATGACGAGGTCGTGCGCAATGCCTCCAAGCAGGAAGTCATACGCCGCTTCTTGAGATACCAGTGCGCGTTCGCCGAGGGAACCACCGACCGTACGATGGTGGAACGCGCGAAATGCCTGATGGACAAGCTTTCTCTCAAGACAGAAGACCGAAACGTTGTCGAGGCCGCGCGGCTTGCGGCGGAGAAGGCCCAGATCGAGGGCAAGGGCAAGGCAGGCGGCAGGATCGTGTCGGGCGCGGCGATTGAGCTTCCTGACGGGCGCATCGTGACGGGTCGCAATTCCGACGAGATGCACGCTGCCGCCGCGATGGTGATGAACGCCGTGAAGACGCTTGCGAACATTCCGGCGCAGATTCCGCTCATAAGCCCGAACATCATACAGTCCATCGCCCACATGAAGCAGGACATCCTGAAGGTCGGCTACACGTCTCTTAACGTCGACGAGGTGCTCATAGGCCTCGCCATATCTGCCACTACAAACCCGGCTGCGCAGATCGCGATGGAGAAGCTCTGCGAGCTGAGGCGCTGCGAAGTGCACATGACGCACATCGTGACTCCCGGCGACGAGGCTGGGCTGCGTAGGCTCGGGTGCCGCTTTACGTCCGATCCGTACTATGCGACAAACGCCCTCTTCACTGGGGAGCAATGATGATCAGGGTCGCGGTAATAGACGATCATGTCGTCGTTAGGGCGGGGCTAAAATACGTCATCGCCTCCGATCCAGAAATGGAGTTCGCGGGCGAGTTTGGCGGCGGACGCGGCGCGGCTCAGTTCGTCGCGACGGTCGATCCTGACGTCACGCTGCTCGACGTCAGGATGCCAGACTTGAACGGCGTAGAGGCTCTCAAGGACATTCTCGCGGCGCGTCCAAAGGCGAAGGTTGTGATGCTCACGACATCCGACGCCGAGGAGGATGTCTACCAGTCCATAGAGTGTGGCGCGATGGGGTATGTTCAGAAGGAAGCCCCGGTCGACGAGATTCTTCGCGCGATACGAGCTGCCGCCGCAGGAGACGTCTATATGTCAGACGACATCCGCCGCATCTACGAGACGCGCAAGGGCGCAAAGGGTCTCTCTCCGCGCGAGGCCGAGGTGTTGAAAGCCGTCGGAGGCGGCATGAACAACCGCGAGATAGGTGCGAAGCTTGGCATAAGCGAAAACAGCGTGAAGATGCATCTTAAGCGAGTGTTCTTCAAGCTCGGCGCGACCGATCGCACGGAGGCCGTTAACCTTGCCGTAAAACGAGGCTTTTTGTCCATATGAAGAAGATCGCGATCCTGGTTGCGTCCCTTGCGGCAGTTGCGTGCGGCCTTGCAGAAGAAGGGGGGGCGTTGCGCATTCGCCGCGAGTTCAGAGAGGCGCGCGTCACACGCGGCAACACTAACATTCTTCGCATTCAGCCGATAGACGAGGCGTCGTGGGTGTGGCATCCTGACGCAAAGATGCCGGCGGTCGGAGGTGGAAACGTATTGCATTTCCTCAAGTTCCGCAGGGAGTTCGACGTCGCCGATGGCGATGGCGCGCTTGTCGTCGATGTTTCCGCCGACGAGCGATTCGTCCTTTTCCTGGACGGACGTTTCGTGGCGCGCGGACCAAACCGCGGCACTGTGGAGAACTGGCAGTACCAGACGTACGAGGTCTCTGGGCTCAAGCCGGGCTTGCATGTCTTCGAGGCGTATGTCCAGCATATTGGAGATGCCGCTCCGCTTGCGCAGATTTCATATCGCGGCGGCTTCGTCATGAAGGCCGATGGCGCGTATGACGCGAAGCTCACGACAGGCAAGGCCGAGTGGAAAGTCGGCTTGTTGTCTGGCATTCGCGACATTGGCAAGGGCGCTGGCGCCTGGGGTACGGGTTCTCAGTTCGAGATCAGGGGCGAGGGCCCGTATTCAGGAGAGCCGTCTGAGTGGAAGAAGGCCGTTGTAGTTCGCGGCCCCGCAGGTGTCAAGGGTCCGACCATATACGGCGGACGTACCGTCGGCTGGATGCTTTTCCCGTCGCAGATTCCAGACCAGACCGAGATGCGCTGCGTTCCCGGGCGCGTAAAGGCCGTAGCTAAGGATGTCGATTTCAGAAGCGAACACGTATTCACCGAAAGCGAGGCGAAGGAGACTTTCGACATCTCGAAGCCGTTCACTGTGCCGGCCAATACGCGCCTCCAACTCGCTTGGGATATGGGGCGCTACTGCTGCGCATATCCTGATGTCGTCCTTTCAGGCGGCAAGGGCGCGAGGTTCGCGATTTGCTTCGCCGAGGCGACGCATCGAGGCGACACTAAGCTGAAAACGAGCGAGCCAGATGCCAGAAACCTCATTGTCGGACGCTACCTCCCCGCGTTCGGCGACACGTTCGTTTCGGACGGACGCAATGGCGCAAGGTTCTCCGCGCCGTGGTTCCGGTGCGGCAAGTGGTGCCGAATCGACATAGAGACTGGGGACGATCCGCTGACCGTTGATTCCGTCGCCATCATAGAATCTCGCTACCCGCTGGAAATGGAAAGTGCGTTCGCCTCGCCTGACGATCCATCGCTAGGTTCCATCCGCGACATATCCGCGCGCGCAATGCAGATGTGCTGCCATGAGATGCTTTTCGACTGCCCGTTCTACGAGCAGCAGATGTATCCCGGAGATACGCGCATCCAGCTCAACGTGCTGTCCGCGATGTCGCAGGACGACCGCATTATAAAGCGCGCCATTGAAATATACGACTTGAATACGCGCGACGACGGACAGTGTCCGTTCAACTTCCCGACGCGCATCATGCAGGAAGGTGCGAGCTACACGTTGTGCTATCTCTTGATGTACGGCGACTATGCCATGAACCATGCCGACCGCGAGTGGCTCAGGGCGCGACTTCCGGGGTTCAGGAAGTCGATGGCGGGAATGGAATACTACGAAAACGAAGACGGCCTTCTCGAAAATCTGCCAGGCTGGAACTTCATGGACTGGACAGTCGGCTGGGATCGAAACGGAACGGCTGCGGGTTGCCGCGTTGGCGACGGCGTCAATGCCGAGCTGAATCTTTATTGGAATCTTGCAATGCGCTCCGCGGCGCTTGTCGAGCGTGCGCTTGGCAACGAGCTTCAGGCGCAGTACTGGGAGGAAAAGTCCGCTAAGCTGAAGGAGGCGATTGTCAAGGCGTTCTGGTCCGATGAGCGTGGCATCTTGGCAGATACGCCGAAGAGGGCCGATTTTTCGGAGCATGCGCAGGCGCTTGCGCTTGTAGGCGACGTGCTTCCGCCGGACAAGGCGGAGACGGCGTTCCGACATCTCGTCGAAGACAAGGATCTCAAGCGCTGCACGGTCTATTTCTCATACTATCTGTTCGAGGCGTATTTCAAGCATGGCCGCGGCGACTATTTTCTGCGGCGGCTCGATCTTTGGCGTGGCTACGTGGAGAGAGGCCTTACCACGACGCAGGAAGCGCCCGACGGCGGCAAGAACGGCCAGGCTGAATCGCGCAGCGACTGCCACGCCTGGGGCTCGCATCCGATATGGTTCATGCAGACGGGGCTTGCGGGAATCAAATCCGCCGCGCCGTTCTTCGGAAAGGTGCTCGTCGCGCCGTGCCCTGGCTCGCTCCGTTCACTCAAGGCGACGCATCCGCATCCGATGGGCTGGATAGAGGTTGATCTCAAGTTCGACGGTGGAACGGCAAGCGGAACGGTCAATACACCCGTCCCCGGCATGTTCAAGTTTGGCGGTCGGACGGTCGAGCTGAAGGTTGGCGTAAACATGCTGTGAGTCTGGTAATGAACTACGCATCGATAAGAACTTGCGACATCGCGAACGGAGAAGGGGTCAGGGTGTCGCTTTTTGTCTCCGGTTGCACGCACCATTGCAAGGGCTGCTTCAACGAAGAGGCGCAGGCTTTTGACTACGGAAAGGCGTTCACGCACGAGGTGGAAGAGGAACTCCTCGCAGCAATCGCCCCGTCCCATATCGCAGGCCTTACGCTTCTTGGAGGCGAGCCGATGGAGCCGGAGAACCAGCGTGCGCTTGCGCCGTTTCTGCGCAGGTTTCGCGAACGCTTCGGCGCGGCAAAGACTCTTTGGATATACACCGGATGCCTCTGGGAGAAGCTCGCCGGGAAAGATGGAGCGTATCGCTGGCGCATCGAGGTTACGGACGATATCCTCGCCATGACGGACGTGCTTGTTGACGGTCCGTTCGTCGAGGAGCTAAAAGACATTTCCCTCAAGTTCAGGGGGAGTTCAAACCAAAGGATAATAGACATCAAGAAAGGCAAGGTTCTGACATGAAGGAAACAATGACAAATCTCGCGGTTGCCGCGATGGAGTGGCTGAAGACGGACGGTGTGGCATATGGATTTCGCATCCTCGGTGCGCTTGCCATACTGGTAGTCGGCGCGATAGCGATAAGGATATTTGCAAACGTCCTCACGAAACTTCTTGAAAAGACAAGGCTCGGCGCGAAGTCTCTTGTCGCAAAGTTCATCGCCTCGGTGGCGGTGAAGGTCGCATGGGCTTTTCTTGCGGTAATTGTTCTCGGCAAGCTGGGCGTTGACGTCGGACCGCTTATCGCTGGCCTCGGAGTAACAGGATTCGTCGTCGGCTTCGCGTTCCAGGAATCTTTGGGTTCGCTTGCGGCGGGATTGATGATCGCGATAAACAAGCCGTTCAAGGTTGGCGACTACGTTTCCGCCGCAGGACTGGAAGGCTCCATTACGGCGCTTGACATGATGGCCGTGACGATGGCCACAGGCGACAACAAGAAGATAACGATTCCGAACAAGCAGGTGTGGGGTGCTCCGATCGTGAACTACTCCGCTCTCGCACGTCGCCGCGTCGATTTCGCCGTCGGCGTGTCGTACGGCACAGATCTTTCCCTCGCGAAGAAGACGGCTCTCGCGGCGCTGTCGTCCGTGAAGGGCGTTCTTCCCGATCCCGCGCCGATGGCGGAGGTGAAGTCGCTGGACGACAGCTCTGTCGCCCTGACTGTTCGTGCGTGGGCGAAGAACTCCGACTACTGGTCGGTCTATTTCGCCGGTCTTCAGTCCATCAAGGAATCGTTCGACCGTGCGGGCGTGAGCATTCCATTCCCGCAGATGGACGTTCACGTTACGCAGTCGTAAGCGTCACAGGCTTGCCGCGATTTCGGCTTTTTACAACTGGCAAAAGGCCGAGGGCGGCTTTCATGTGTTCAACATGTTCTCGCGGAGGGCCATGGCGACGGCCTCTGTCCGCGTGGCGACGCCGAGACGAGAGTAGATGATCTTTAGGTGCGCCTTGACGCAGTCTGGACCGATGCCGAGCAACTTGCCGATTTCGGGGTTGCTTAGTCCCTTTGCGACGTAGCCGAGTATTGCAAGGTGTCGCTCCGAGAGCTGTGGCTTGGACGACACTCCGGCAATTGTCCGCGAAATCTCGGGGCTTATGGTGCGCTTGCCTGCGGCGACGGATTTTATCGCCGCGACCAGATCCTTCTGGCTTGAGTCCTTGACGATGGCACCGTGCGCGCCCGCGTCAAGCGCCTGCACCACTTCGCCAGATGCGCTGAACGTGGTAAGCAGCAGTATGCGCGTCTCTGGGTGCACGGCGGCGATCTGCGCCGTCGCCTCAACGCCGTTCATGCGCGGCATCATGATGTCCATTACGACCACGTCGGGATGCAGCTTGTCGACGAGCTCGAGCGCGCTTTCGCCATCCTCAGCCTCACCGACGACGGACATGCCTGGCTCAAGCGATATGAGGGCCGAAAGGCCCATCCGCACGACAAGGTGGTCGTCAACGATGAGTATGCGAAGTGGCTTCTTGGATGTTTTCTCGCTCATGTCCTCTCCTTGAGTTCCGCTGCGTCGAGGGTTACAGTCGCCTTCGTTCCCTTGCCGGGGGTGCTTTCTATTTCAAGTTGCCCGTTGAAGGTCTTTAGCCGCTCGCGTATGCCCTGCAGGCCGAAATGTCCTGATGTCGCGCCGCCAGCCAACGCAGGGTCGAATCCGCTCCCGTCGTCCTGCACGGAGAACCGTATCGTGCTGCCGCTGCATTCGCCCGCTATGCGTATGCTCGCTGCGTTGCCATGTCGTACGGCGTTGACGGAAAGTTCGCGCACGATCCTGAGGATGGCGTGTATCGTTGACTCCGAGAGGTCGTGGCGCGGCGCGTTGAAGCTGACTTCGAGGCCGATGTCGCCTATGTGCGGCCTCACGGTGCGCACTATAGCCTCGGCGATGTCCTTTTCTTCGAACGTCCTGCTGCGGAGGTCCCATATGCAGCACCTGAGTTCGTGCCTGCAGGATGCGAGCAGCGTCTTTGCCGCGTCGAGGTAAGGTCGTGCGCTCCCCGGGCTGATTGCGTCTGACTGGCTGGCGGCATCGACCTGCATGGCGACTCCGGTAAGCGTCTGGGAGATCGAGTCGTGAAGCTCGACGGCGAGACGCCCGCGTTCCTCCGTCTTCTTCTCGGCGAGGACGTGTCCAAGCTGTTCGCGGTAGAGCTGGCGTCCGCGCCGCTCGGAAAGGACGTGCAGCGTGCGGTTCCAGATGAGGACAGCTACGAGGGCGGAGGCGAGAAGGGCGATGACGAGGAAAAGCTTTGTCGGCGTCCACCACGGCGGACGGCTGACGACGACTATGTCGTCGATGGTGCGCGGCAGTATGACGTACCGCCGAAAGCGTGGGATGGAGCGATGCGACAAGTCGTCCTTGAACTCGGAAAGGCAAAGTCCCGTTACCGAGACTTCCGAGCCGGGTTCCGGGGCGTTACGCGGTGCGTCAAGCCCCGACATGTCAACGGACACGCTGCGACCCTTGCTCTGCACGAAGAACGTGTCTGGCGACGTGCCGTCAACAAGGTCTGAAACCATGCCAGTGAAGCGGATTACCTGGCCGTGCATCGTGGTGTCGATGCGGTCGATGCCGTTTGTGTAGCGAAAAAGCCTCGTCAGCGCCACATCGTGCGGCGGCGGCAGAGGCGGGAACTGTTCTGCCGTAGGGCGCACGATGGCCTCGGAGAGGCGCAGCAGGAACGGATCAAGTTCGGTGAAGCCCGAGGTTTCGACTGAGTCGCCGGACTTCGGCACGGCGGACTCCTCGCCGACAAGCACTTCCATGAAGCGTCCCGTCCGCGTAGTCATGAAGAACCGTCCATTGCTAGCCGCGATGACTCTGCCCGCCGTTTTGTGGCGGTGCGGCGAGTCTGCGCCGCGAAGCTCGGGCACGTCGAACGGGTCGTCCGGCGGTGGCGTCAGTACCTTTAGGTCGTCTTTGTTGCTTAGCAGCAGGTGCATGCCGAGGTTTCTGCGCCAGCCCGCCTTGCGCGTGTAAAGGCCGGCAGCCTCGACCTCGGCGTCGAGAAGGGCGCGAAGTTGCGCATGCGGAACTATGCTGCATGACACGGCTATTTCGACGCTGTGCTTCCCGGTTTTTAGCATCAGCCTCCTGTATTCGGTGTCAAGGTCGTCTTGTACGACCGCCGTAACGACGCCGCGCATGCGGACGAACGAATATTCGAGGTCGGGGTCGTCCATGTTGTCGTCGGTCATTGAGACCGGCGGAGGCAGTGGCCTAGACCCGAGGATTTCCAGTTTCCGCACCCGTAGATGATGGAGGTCGTCAGGCGTAATCGTCATCTCGCCGCTTATGCGCACGATGTCGCCGAGCGACGGCTTTGCCCCGGACTGCCGGTGG
>Ga0310696_10002929_pt1 | contig 21939 bp, 15 predicted proteins | sample AusTroGonzalo_MG_4_FD_203885 | JGI IMG/M metagenome (GOLD analysis project Ga0310696, IMG submission 203885) | Bovine rumen microbial communities from tropical cattle in Woodstock, Queensland, Australia - Gonzalo_02 (v2) (version 2) | ecosystem: Host-associated > Mammals > Digestive system >...
GCTTATGTTTACGCTCCTGACCTGTGCAGCTACGGTCATGGCGCAACCCCGTACGAATAACGACGGGACGGTGACTTTCCAATACAAGAACGACTCAGCAAAGAATGTGCTGGTCGATGTGCAGTTCGCTGGTCGCAAAGAGATGACGCGCGGTGCCGACGGCACATGGACTGTCACCCTTGGTCCTGCAGCCCCCGATATGTATCCTTACTGCTTTATCGTGGACGGTATCAGCGTGATGGACCCCATGAATCCTCAGTATTTCCCCAACGAAGGCTTCAAGAACAGTCTGTTGGAGATTCCCTCACAGGAAAGTCCGCTGGCTCATGATATCCGCGACGTGGCTCACGGTCGTGTGGAGTATATACACTACTACTCCAAGAGTTTGGGTGCCACCAATAATGCGATCGTTTATCTGCCCCCTCGCTATATGGAGGACCAGCAGAAGAAATATCCCGTCTTCTACCTGATTAGCGGTACGACCGATACTGAGGAGGTGTATTATAAGGTGGGACGCGTGAACTATATCATGGACAACCTATTGGCTGAGAACAAAGCCAAAGAGATGATTGTGGTGATGCCTTATGGCAACCCCTCAAAACTGCTGGTAACGCCACCTGCGCAAGGTGCACCGCAGACCCGTTTCGGAGGTGATGTGTTCAGTAAGGACCTTATCAACGACCTGATGCCTTATATTGAGAAGAACTATCGCACCAAGAACGACCGCGACAGTAGGGCCATCGGTGGTTTCTCGCGTGGCGGCAACCAGGCACTGTTTAACGGACTGACTAATCTTGACAAGTTCTCTTATCTGTGCTCCTACAGTTCGTTCACATCGACCGACATTCCCAATGTCTACGATAAAGCGAACGATACCAACAAGAAGATACATTTGTTCTGGTTGGGCGTGGGCACGGATGACTTCCTCTATGGTAATGCCCGCGACTATATGCAGTTCTTGGATGACAAGGGAATCAAGAGCGTCAAGGAGTTTACAACAGACAAGTTTGGCCACACCTGGATGAACGCCAAGTATTTCCTTGCCAAGACCCTGCCTCTGCTGTTCAACAAAAAAGCTGCCGAAGCTGCAATGAAAGCCGGACAGCCCGCTCCCGCCAAGACGGGAAAGGAACAGCAGTTCACCGCTGGCGTGATGGCGCGCTTGTTCCCCCGCCCCATCATCTCTCCTGAATATACCCCAGAGGGTATCACATTCCGTTTCAAGGCTCCTGAAGCCAAGAAGGTATTGCTGGACTGCGAGATGTTGCCCGACTATCTAGCTATGGAGCGTGACTCTGACGGCGTATGGAGCATCAAACTCACAGATTACGTCTTCGACACTTTCAAATATTGCTTCGTAGTTGACGGCACCCCCGTCTGCGACCCCAGCAATATGTTCCTGTCACCTGACAAAGGCTTCAAGTACAGCATTGCCGACAACCCCCACTCACCGTTCAACTTCGCTTCTCAGGGAGAGATTGAGCACGGCAAACTGTCTTATGACCTTGACCACATGGAGGCTTGGTACACTTCAGTAATGCCACGCACCATGACTATTCCCACATTTATCCAATTGATTCCAGGCGAAGGTGACACCATGGAGAGCTGGTTTAAGGTTGGAGGTGCCGACGCCATTGCCGACCGTCTCGTAGCAGACGGTAAGACAAAGCCCCTCATTCTGACGACCAGCGCATTGGACTTCATGCAGGGTGCTCAGCAAATGGGTGGATTTAAGATGCGTACACTTCGTGCTGACGACTATCCCACATGGACACAGCGTCGTCGTGCACTCGTCAGAATGCTCCTTGAGGTAGGCCGTGAGCAGACGCCTCAGTTCCCTGGCTTCGGTGGAGGCAGACGCGGAGGCGGCTTTGGAGGCGGCTTCGGCGGCGGTTTTGGAGGCGGTTTTGGAGGTGGCTTCGGCGGTCCACAGTAATATAAAACACGTAACAAAGAAATATGAAACCATTAAAAACTTTTTTTGCTGGCTCGCTTATGGTCTGTCTTTCTACGACAGCCATGGCGCAGCCACAGGTATATGATCAAGAGAATACTGGTAGCCGTTATGCTTTGAAGAAATTCACGGCACCTGGCAAATTACCCGTTATCCGCGAACTGCCTAATGCCCTAGAGGGTGTCAACAGTTTTGAGGACTGGGAGCGCCGCCGTAATGAAATCGGTTCGCTCATCCAGCATTACGGTATCGGCGAGAAACCGGCAGTAAACGCCAAGCAGGTGAATGCTCGCATGGTAGGCGACACACTGATTGTTGATGTCACCGTAGGCAAGGAGACTCTGACGCTCAAGTCGCAGATTCGCTATCCGAAGGTTGGTCAACCGCCCTATGCATTGATGATTGGTACGGATATGATAGCACTGCCTCGCCAGTTGTTCGAGGACAGACCTATCGCCACAACAACCTTCTCGTCGGCACAGGTCAACGACTACAAACAATTCGGCAAGCACCACGACCGCGGTGAGCACAATTTCGACCGCCTGTATCCCAAACTGAAAGACAACGGAGCTTATAGTGAATGGGCTTGGGGCATGAGCCGTCTGATTGATGGTTTACAGCAACTGGGACCTGAAGTGACCAAGATAGATACCCGTCGTATTGGTGTCACAGGTTGTTCATACGCAGGAAAGATGGCTCTCTATTGTGGCGCTTTCGATGAGCGTATCGCCCTGACTATCGCACAGGAGCCCGGTGGTGGCGGTGCTGCAGCCTGGCGTAAGTCACATGAGTTGACGCTGAGCGGCAAGAATCTGGAAGACATCGACAAGACCGACTATCACTGGTTCTTGGAGAGTCAGAAGGAGAACTTCCATGGTGACAGTGTCTATCGTCTGCCTTATGACCAACACGAACTATGTGCGATGGTATGTCCACGCGCACTATTATTATTAGGCAACCCCGACTACGAATGGCTGGCCGACCCATCCATGCAGGTTTCGGCACAGGCTGCCAAAAAGGTTTGGGAAAAATTCGGCGTTGGCGACCGCATGGGCTGCGACATCATCGGTGGTCATGGTCATTGTCAGCTGCCTCAGATTCAATACCCCATCGTACAGGCTTATATCGACAAATACCTCTTGGATGGAAAACCCTGGAGCAAGGGCGGTTTCGAGACCAAACAATACCGTAACCTCTTTGCAGAGGTCGGACATAGTCGTGAAGAGGTTGACAAAAAGCTGCAAGAGGTATTCAATGACGTGTTCTATGGTCCCAACAAGGTTTACTTCGAGGTAGGTGACTCCATGGGCTACATCTCTGACATCAAGAACCATGATGCCCGTACTGAGGGTATGTCTTACGGTATGATGATTGCCGTACAGATGGACAAAAAGGATATCTTTGACCGCCTGTGGCGTTGGAGCAAGAAATACATGCAGCATCAGGACGGTCCTCGCAAGGGCTATTTCGCCTGGAGCTGTAGGACAGACGGCACACGCAATGCCGATGGTGCTGCCAGCGACGGGGAACTCTATTATATCACTTCACTCATCTTCGCATCCAACCGCTGGGGAAATGATACAGGTATCAACTACAAGGCAGAGGCACAACATATCCTCGACTGTATCCAGCCCCGCGAATACACACCAGAGCCCCGTCCGGGCTTCGGTGGCTTTGCCCCTCAGCAGCAAAGCGGTCCTCAGAAGATGTACCTGATTGACCCGGAGTCAAAACTCATAACCTTTACTCCTGATGGCTTCGGCCAGCGATTCACTGACCCCAGCTACCATATCCCTGCATTCTATGAGGTATGGGCTAAATGGGCCGACGACGGACGCTCAGAATTATGGATGGAATGTGCCCAGAAAAGTCGTGAGTTCCTGCATAAATGTATCAATGATACAACGGGATTGAATGGTGACCAATGCCAATATGATGGTAGCGAGATGCAGATGATGCGATTCCCAGGCAGACCTCAGGGACAACAGCAGAACGCAGCTCCACGCCGAAACGGAAATAATAACTTCCGCTATGATTCTTGGCGTGTTCCCATGAACATTGCACTCGATTACGAATGGAGCTGCGCTGATAAAGAGTGGCAACAGCAGTATGGCGAGAAAATACAGAACTTCCTCTATAGTCAGGGTATCGACACCTTTGTGGACCAGTACCGTGTAGATGGCAGTCTGCCTGAAGGCAATGAGATTCTGGGTGCTGGCGGTTTCCGTAAGTTGCGTCATAGCATCGGTCTGGTGGCCACATCTGCTGCCGCTTCCGTACTCTGTCAGCACGAGAAGAAGTCGGAATTCATCGAAGCCCTTTGGAATGCCAAGCACGTACCATTTGAAGATGGTTACTTCGATGCCTATTATGACGGACTGCTCCGTCTCTTCGCCTTCATGCATCTCAGTGGAAAATATCAGGTAATCTTCCCTTCTACGGACAAGAAATGAAACTCTGCATTTTCTGTTCCGCCAACCAAAATATCGACCCCGAGTTCTTCACAATGACAGAAGAACTCGGGCGTTGGGCGGCGAGGAATGGTCATTCCATTGTCTTTGGAGGTCATGACGCCGGTTTGATGCATGCCGTAAGCAAGGCAGCAAAAGAGGCTGGTGGACAAGTCATCGGCGTCGTTCCACGCAAAATAGAGGAGATGGGACGACTCAGTCCCTATCTGGACGTACATATTCCAACAGAAAACCTAACGGACCGTAAAGACCTGATGATGCTACAAGGAGATGCCTTTATCATCCTCCCTGGCGGTATCGGCACACTCGACGAGCTCTTTACGGTGGCAGCAGCGGCTACCTTACATTATCACCAGAAACCTTTGATACTTTGGAACATGAAAGGTTTTTGGAATTCACTTATCCATTGTATGGATGACTTACAGCAGAAAGGGGTCATTCGTGGCCAATGGCAAGACTACATTTGTGTAGCCTCAAATCTAAACGAAATCGAAGAAATTCTTTCCAAATAGTTACTTTTCCGTTGACAAAAACGAAAAAATGATGCAAAATAGTGCATTTTTTTTGAAATTTTATTGAAATAACGGAAAAAAGTATTACTTTTGCACACCCAACCATCAAACCTGATGATTTTAGGATAGAAAAAGCATAGAATATAGAATAAAAGATTGATTTTAATATTTATGAAAAAAAGACTAACAGTTTTCCTAACAGCCTTATTACTCTCTGTGGGAGTAGCATTCGCACAGAATAAGATAACAGGTACTGTGATGCAGGATGACGGCGAACCCGCTATTGGTGCTACAGTAAAGGTTGTAGGAAACAACAATGGTGTTGTTACCAATGTTGATGGAAAGTTCACTATCGATGTACCTTCCGGAAAGAAACTCGAATTTAGTTATATCGGTTACGTAACCAAGAGACTTGCCCCAAAGAATGGCATGAAAGTCACTATGACGCAAGACGCAAAGGTTATCGAAGAGGTTGTGGTAACTGGTATGCAGAAACAGGACAAGCGTCTGTTTACAGGTGCTGCCACCAAGATTGATGCTGAGAAAGCAAAGATCGACGGTGTGGCCGATATCTCACGTTCTCTGGAAGGACGTGTAGCCGGTGTGTCTGTACAGAACGTATCTGGTACCTTTGGTACTGCGCCCAAGATTCGTGTGCGTGGTGCTACTTCTATCTATGGTGCCTCAAAGCCCCTGTGGGTCGTTGATGGTGTTGTAATGGAGGATGTAACAGAAGTTGATGCAGACGCATTGTCAAGTGGTGATGCCAACACACTGATATCAAGTGCCATTGCAGGACTGAACGCTGATGACATCGAGTCATTCCAGGTTTTGAAGGATGGTTCTGCCACCTCTATATATGGTGCGCGCGCAATGGGTGGTGTGATTGTCGTAACCACCAAGAAAGGTAAGGCCGGACAGTCACATATCAGCTATACTGGTGAGTTCACCATGCGTTTGAAGCCCAGCTACTCACAGTTCAATATCATGAACTCTCAGGAACAGATGAGCGCATATAGAGAGATGTATAATGCTGGTTGGCTTACCTTCTCTGATACATACCGCGGTTCTGAGAGCGGTATTTACGGAAAGATGTATCAGTTGATGAACACTTACGACCCTGCAACAGGAAAATTCCTTTTGCCCAATACTGACGAGGCTATGAATGCCTATCTGCAGGAGGCTGAGTTCCGTAATACCAACTGGTTTGACGAACTTTTCTCTACCAGCATTTCACAGAACCACTCAATCTCTATGTCATCTGGTACAGACAAGGCTCAGTACTATACTTCATTCTCTGTGATGAACGATCCAGGATGGACCGAGCGCAGCAAGGTGCAGCGTTATACTGCAAACGTTAATGCCCTCTATAATCTGTCAAAGACACTCTCTCTGAACCTGATTGGTAATGCTGCCTATCGTAAGCAGGAGGCTCCAGGTACTACAAACCAGAGTGCTGACCCCGTGTCAGGTCAGGTTAGTCGCGATTTTGATATCAACCCCTATTCGTATGCTATCAATACAAGTCGTGCACTGGACCCCAACACTTACTACACACGCAACTATGCTCCTTTCAATATCCACAACGAGTTGGCAAACAACTATATGGATCTTGACGTGGTAAACCTGAAATTCCAGGCCGAACTGAAATACAAGCCCATCCGTCAGGTGGAGTTGGCTGCATTAGGAGCTTACAACTATTCTGTGGCTACCCGTACACACATGATCAAGGAGAATTCTAACCAGTCCATGGCTTTCCGTGCGATGGACGATGCCACCATGCGTGACAATAACCCATTCCTCTACCTTGATCCCGACGTGCCTAACTCTCTGAAATACTCAGTATTGCCAGAAGGAGGTTTCTACCGTACATACAAAAACGTCATGAACAGTAAGAACTTCCGCGCTACTGCAAGCTATAACGATGCTTTCGGACAGGACGAAGAACATATCGTTAATATCTTCGGTGGTATGGAAGTCAACGATATTGAGCGTAACGCCAACTACTTCAATGGTGTGGGCATGCAGTACGAAATGGGTATGCTCGGTGCTTATGACTATCATTATTTCAAGCAGGCCAGCGAAGAGAACAACATGTACTATGAGGTAAGCAACAATTACGAACGTAATGTTGCCTTCTTCGGCACCGCTACCTATTCATGGAAGCACCGCTACACCATCACCCCAACCGTACGTTACGAGGGTAGCAACCAGTTGGGTCGTAGCCTCAAAGCACGTTGGTTGCCTACATGGAACATCTCTGGTGCATGGAATGCACATGAGGAGTCTTGGTTTGCCGATACCTTCAAGAACATCCTTAACCATGCAACGCTCCGTCTTTCATACTCTCTGACTGGTGACAAGCCTGCCGTAAACAATGCTATGGTTATCATTGAGAGCGTGAACCCTTGGCGTCCCTTCGCTTCTGACAAGGAGACTGCACTTGACATTCAACAGTTTGGCAACCCAGACCTGACATACGAGAAGAAACACGAGTTTAACGTTGGTGTTGACCTCGGCTTGCTGAACAACCGTATCAACGTGACCTTCGACTGGTGGATGCGTAACAACTTCGACCTGATTGGTCCCCGCATGACAACGGGTGTAGGTGGCTCTATTACCAAATATGCCAATGTTGCAACAATGAAATCACACGGTGAGGAGCTGAGCATCTCAACCAAGAACATTGTGGCAGGTGACTTCAAGTGGAACACTGATTTCATCTTCTCTCACAATAAGACAGAGGTAACAGACCTGGATTCTCGCAGTCCTATCTACTATCTCACAGGTCAGTATCAGCGTAATGGTTTCACCATGGTGGGTTATCCCTATCGTGCACTCTGGAGTATTGATTTCCAGGGATTGGATGAACATGGTCTGCCAACCTTTATCAATCAGGACGGCAACCTGACAACAAGTGATCATGACTTCCAGTCATACGTTCTCGACCATCTGGTTTATGAAGGTCCTACAGATCCTACCATTACCGGTTCACTGGGTAACACCTTTACTTATAAGAATCTCCACCTGAATGTGTTTGCTTCATATTCATTTGGCAATGTAGTGCGTCTCGATCCTGTTTTCAGATCAAGCTACAGTGATTTGGATGCTATGCCCAAAGAATTTAATGATCGCTGGGTAGTCGGTGGTGACGAGTTACTCACCAACATCCCCGTTCTGGCAGACCGTCGTATGAATCAGGCAGACCCCTATTTGAGCTATGCCTATAACGCTTACAACTATTCTACGGCTCGTATTGCCAAGGGTGACTTCATCCGTATGAAGGAGATTTCGCTCTCTTACGATGTGCCCGCCTCATGGATAAACCCATTGGGTATCAACTCACTCAACCTGAAGTTGCAGGGTACCAACCTGTTCCTTATCTATTCTGACAGTAAACTCAACGGTCAGGATCCCGAGTTCTTCAACACAGGTGGTGTAGCCGTTCCTATGGCTCGCCAGTTCACCTTCACGCTCCGTGCCGGACTGTAAAGGAATCGACAAATGATAATTGATAATTGAAAAGAAGATTATGATTAAGATAAATAAACTAACGCCTGCACTTCTGTTATTCAGCATAGCAGTTACCTCATGTAACGACTATCTGGACAAATTACCCGATGACCGTGCTATCATAGATACAAAAACAAAGGTATCTAAACTCATCACATCAGCTTATCCAACGGCAAGCACCATTCTGGTATCAGAAATATCATCAGACAACGTTTCCGACAACGGAAAGAAATACAACACCCTTCCCCAGGTTGACGAGATGTATCGTTTCAAGACCGTTACAGCCAGTGACTACGACTGTCCACGTTACCTCTGGAATGGCTATTACAAAGCTGTTGCTACTGCCAACGAAGCACTTCAGGCTATCAACGACATGGGTAATACCGATGATTTGAAAGCCCAGCGCGGTGAGGCTTTGATGTGTCGTGCTTTCAGCATGTTCCAAATGAGCACCGTATTCTGCATGGCCTACGATTCACTCAAAGCCGATCAATATCTTGGTCTGCCCTACCCTCTGGAGCCAGAGCAGTCTGTTAATACCCATTACGAACGCGGAACATTGGCTGAACTCTATAAGCATATCAATGATGATATAGAGGAGGCACTGCCACTGATTGACGATGCCGCTTACGCCATTCAGAAATATCACTTCAACACAAAGGCTGCCTATGCCTTTGCCGCACGTTTCAACCTCTACTATCAGAATTGGGACAAGGTGATTGAGTATGCAACAAAGGCTCTGGGTGGCTCTCCTGCAGATTGTCTGCGCCAACGTGAGCCCTATAATGGCGCAGCTGGTGTTGACGACTATTTCAATATGTATATTCAGTCAAGTCAGCCTTGTAACTTCCTCATGGCTCCTGCCTATTCTATCGCAGCTCGTGTGTTGACAGGTGGCAGTTACCTGCGCTACGCCCATAACATGACCGTGCTGAGCTACGACACCTATTGGGCATATTCACCATGGAACCCAACAACGGCCACGTCAGGCAACTGTCTGCTTTGGTCGGCACACAGCCTCTATGGAAACAACAATTTCATCTTAGAACCTAAAATGGAAGAAGTATTTGAATATACCGACAAGGTAAACGGCATTGGCTTCGTGCATATTGTCGATATCCCATTCACTGGCGATGAGACCATTTTGTGCCGTGCAGAAGCTTACGCCCACAAGAAAGAATATACTAAGGCCCTTGCCGACATGAACACATGGGCAGAAGCCAACTTGGAGGAATCATTTGGCGGTTCTACTCGCACTAGCTTCACCGAAGAGAACGTAAATGCTTTCATGAGCAGCATCAAATATGCTGCCGTCCACCCCGTGAGTGAGTTTGAGAGAAGCATTAAGAAGACACTCCATCCTCAGGGCTTCACCGTTGAGGCAGGCACTCAGGAGAATATGATTCAACTGATTCTTTATATGCGCCGCGTCAACAACATGTTCCAAGGCCTGCGCTTTATGGACCTGAAGCGTTATGGTATTGAGTATGAACACTACATAGAGAACGAGGATCCCCTCACATTTACTGCTGGCGACCTGCGTGGTGCCATCCAGCTGCCTGCCGACGTTATTGCCGCAGGTCTGCAGGCAAACCCTCGTACTACTGACGAAACACCTGGAAATGGTGCTCAGCAGACTGAAGGACAGAACTCAGACCTGAATAAGCCCAACACCTCGGAAGTGGTTAGAGAAAAGATCAATTAATTATTTTCATGATGAACAACAAGATGAAAAAGATATCATATTTTCTGATTGGATGTGCCGTGGCTTTGGGCTTTACAGCTTGCTCTTCTGATGATGAGCCCAAGCAGCCAAGTATCTATGCCAACGATTTGAAGACCGACTCAACAGACTTCGACCGCTGGTTGCGCAAAAACTATAGTGACCCCTACAACATCCGCATCATCTATCGTTATCAGGACTACGAGACAGACCAGAAGTACAACGTGGTTCCCGCTAAGATGGAAAATGTCAAGGCACTGGCCAAGATGATGAGACACATTTGGATTGATGCATATAAAGAGGTGGTTGGCGCTGATTTCATCAAGAGCTATAGCCCCCGTATTTTCCAGTATATCGGTTCTGGTGAGTATCGTAGCGATGGCGCTATGGTGCTGGGTACCGCAGAAGGTGGTTTGAAAATTACACTGTTCCGCGTCAACGCAATGGATATTGACAATATCTTCATTGACAGTGTCAGTGCATTCCCCCAAACAGCTGCTGTGCCCATTGACATGAACTACTGGTTCTTCCACACGATGCACCATGAGTTCCTGCATATCCTGCAGCAGACCAAGAGCTATCCTACAGAATTCAATACGGTTTCTGCCGGCAAGTATCATGCTAACGACTGGATTAACGTAAAGGATGAAGAAGCTCCCTTAGAAGGTTTCGTTACCGGTTATGCCAGTGGTGAGGCTCGTGAGGATATGGCAGAAATCTATGCCACATACGTCACACACACACCCGAGGCTTGGGAGAAAGTTCTGAAAGCTGGCGAGAAAGGTGACGATAAGACTGGACGTGAAGCTATTGAGAAGAAACTGGAGATCATCAAGAAATACATGAAGGACTCTTGGGGCTTCGAACTCGACGACCTGCGTAAGGTAGTGCTGCGCCGCTCTCACGAGGTATTGGAAATGGATTTAAGAACACTTGACTAATCAGAAGGAGGATACATAATATGATGAAAAAACTATTAAAGGCGACTCTGCTGCTGGTAGCACTGACTACTTACACTTCCTGCAGCAATGATAACGATTTGAAGGATCCTTCTGAACGTCTGTCAGAAGCCACAACCAAATATATGGATGTCTTGACTTCTGCTCCTAACGGATGGGCTATGACCATGTATGGAGACCTGGATTTCGGAGGCTTCAATGTGTTATGTAAGTTTGAAAAGGACGGCAAAGTAAAAGTAGCCAGCGAGAAGTTTGCAGCAGACACAACAGCTATCAGTCACTTCAAGCTGGAACAGAGTAGTGGTGTTGTATTGTCATTCGACGAATACTGTGAATTATTCCACTATTTCTCAGATCCTCTCAACACCGATGGTTACAACAGTCCTACAGAAAATGGCTTTGGTGCCGATCTGGAGTTCCGTATCATCTCAGCATCTGCCGATTCTGTCGTGATGCGCGGTAAGAAGCACGATGCTAAAATCGTCATGACCCCACTTACCGATGATACCACGGAAATTACAGACTCTGTATGGGCCAAATATCTCAGAGACGTTGCTGCTGTTGCAAAAGTTATGCAAAAAGGTAGTTATCGTATGATTAATGGAGCAGATACCTTACAACTGAAGGCAAACAGAAGTAACCGCGTTTTCTCTTACATCACCATTGATGATAATGGAAACAGATCAAGACATACCGTTCCATATATCATCACACCTAAGGGTCTTACTTTCTATAATCCCTTCACATTTGGACAGAAAACGGTAAAAGGCTTCAACTATGCAGCAGGTAGCGAAAAGTATGAGCAAGACGGAACAAATGATGGCATCACACTCGAGAAGTTCATACCGAACCTTAATGAGCAGTTGATTGATGGTACATGGTTTATCAGTCAGGACAATCTCGGTACATTCGCCAAAAGATATTGGAATCGTCTGCGCGGCAATATGCTTAACAAGGCAAATAGTTATATCATGTATGCTGTAGTGGGCACATGGCGCAATCGTTTTGGCTTATCAATTGGCCCTGTCGATAAAGATGAATACAAAGGTATCTACATTTCTGAGATTTATTTCGACTATGAATTCATAGGAAGTGACCAAATTCGCCTATGGATTAATGGAGAATACGACGAAATTGGCAACGCAGAGTATTACGACGAACTCCTCACCGGTAAGTCTGGTAAAGGACCATACCTTACGGATGCATTCTTCCCCTTTGCAGGTATGGAAAAGAATAGTGCCAGAACTTTCAAAATTGAAACGGATGATTTGAAGGATCCCTCATACCTCAAGTTGGTTGATCAGAACCAAACAAGCAACATAATAACCCTTTCTGCCGAACAGGTTCTGTGGCCATTCGGTGATAAATATGAATAATCAGTCTATTCTAGATAAACAAATAAATTAAAGCATTAAAAATTATGAAAAAGTATTTACTCATTGCAGCAGCCATGATAATTTCAATAAGTAGCATGGCTGTAAATCAGAAGAAAGTGGTTTCATCAAAAATGCCGATGAAAAAAGAGTTCGCAGCTAAGATGAATCTTAACTCAGCTCAATCTGTTAAAGGAGAAACAAAATTCTTCTACTCTTCTCAGAACGGCAATTTATCTCAGGAGTTTACAAAAAATGTAAATCGTGCAGAATCAAAGATTAACCTTGAGCCTGCTTATTCATTATATACATATAGATGGAGTTATACCGCAAAGACTACATTAGTGCTGCCAATGTATTCTGAAGCATACTATGCAGTTGATGGAGATAACGCTTATGTAACGCTTTTTGGTACAGAATCAACTATTGTTAAGGGAACAAAAAATACAGAGATTGATAATCCTTACGCAGAAATTGGTGGAGTTCCCTACGTTTTCGATTTGAGCACAGTTTCTATTGAATTCGAATCAGATGAAACAAGCTACATTCTCCGTAGTGCTTCTGTAGATCAAGAAGGTAACATCATTCGTACCGACGCGTCGTCTGTTGTTGGCTACTATTTCCAAGAAAACGATGAGTTGTATATTCCCGATTTCATTGGTGTTTGGAACTCTGATCCAACCGTAAAAGAACCTGAAGATGGTTTTGCTGGAATAGATTTACAGCAGCAAAAAGCTTTGAACGAAAAATTTTTCAAAGCAACCTATCATACGACAAATTTCGGGGGAAAAGAGTCTGAAGGAGATGCTACAATTATATTTGCAGATGATTTTTTCTTTGTAAAAGGCATTGTCCCCTATTTGCCAGATGCATGGGTTATGTTCGTATTTAATAGTGAAGATGGTTCATCTGCAATGATTCCTGCATATCAATTATTGAGTGAAGGCATGTATTATGATGACAATACCAAGACAAGCACTCATCCAGAGCTATGGACAACAATTGGTGTTAGTGTAGACAGTCAGGGTGCTATTTCATTCCCTTATGAGGACCGTATTTCTACCTACTTTGTTGACCAAGATGAGACAAATGGTGTTCTCACAATTGCAAGTGACGGAATAGCATATATGGCAATTCTATGCGTTGGAGATCCCCAATCAAGCTATTATGTCGATTTAATCCTCACCGATATAACAATTTCTACCGCATTTGAACCCATTTCAAATAGCATTACAAATGTTTCTTCATATAAAACTACTGCAACAGCTTACTACGACATGCAGGGTCGCAAGGTAAATGCTGACCATAAGGGACTGATCATCAAGAAGAGTGTGATGTCTGATGGTAGCGTTAAGAGCGAAAAGATTATTAAGAAGTAAGAAACTATTATTTTCACTATAGAAGGGGAATTTCTAATGGAATTCCCCTTTATTATGGTTTATTGAATAATTATTCGTATCTTTGCACTCGAATAAATAAAAAGAAAAATGAAAAAACTTTCTCTGATAATACTAACGATTGTATTTGGAACGGTACCGCTCATGGCATGCCCAGGTTATTCAAAGCCCGTAGATGTGTTGCAACCTGATGGTTCCACCATCACCCTGCTGATGCACGGCGATGAGTACCGTCATTTCATAACCACCACAGACGGTTACACCGTAGTGAAAGGCAACGATGGTTTCTATCACTATGCCGACAAAGACACTTATGGTCAATTGGCAGCCACAAGAATCATCGCAAAGAACACCTCTGAACGTGACGATAATGAATTATCATTTCTGGCTAATCGCAAGAAAATGATAGCCCCAGATATGACCGAATATCAGAAAGAGATGCAAACACGCCGCTTGCAGATGCAGAGAGATTACACCTCTCCATTTGGAGGCAAGCGTAATAACAGAGCTGGCACCATTTGGCCCAATATCGACTATAGTAAATTCAAGGGACTAATTATTCTTGTTGAGTTCTCTGATAGGAAATTCACCACCAACGACCCCAAGACCCTCTACCAGAAACTTACCAGTGAGAAGAACTATAGCGACACTTCACATGAATATTATCCTGTAGATGTCGAGGGTAGTGCACGCGACTATTTCTATGAGAACTCTCTTGGCATCTTCGATCCTACTTTCAAAGTTGTGGGCCCCGTACAGATAGACATGAAATCAACAGACATGGGCGGCTATAATGCAAGCCCTCAAACGATGTCTAAAGTCCTAAAGAAGGTGCTAACAGGAGTAGACAATGAGATAGACTTCTCTGAATATGATACCGATAATGATGGCTATATAGATATGTGCTATTTCATTTTTGCCGGCTATGGCAGTTATATGCAGGGCAATAACGAAAAATACCTCTGGCCTCATGCTGATGATTTCTCACAGAATTCACGTTGGAGTGGTATGCGCTACGATGGCAGATATTTTGGACGTTATGCCTGCAGCGTAGAACTCATGGACTTTGAATCATTGTCTGAATCACATCAGTACTTGGATGGCATCGGTACTATCTGCCACGAATTTAGCCACGTGCTTGGACTGGCTGACCATTACGATACGGATTATGAAGAAAACGGGTTAGCCAAACACCCTGAATATTGGGATATTATGGCCAGTGCTACAGAGAACAATTATGGACTGACCCCTGTAGGCTACAACGCTTTTGAACGCTATGTATTAGGCTTCACTACACCCGGCGAAATCAATGCAGAAGGCAACTATACGCTAAATCCATTTAATACATCCAACGAATGCCTTATCCTTCAATCAGGTACTGATAACGAGTTCTTTTTCATTGAGAACCGTCAGCAACAGCGCTGGGACAGATTCCTGCCCGGTCACGGTATGCTGGTATGGCGCGCCAATCTTGCAGATGACTACGCCTGGAAAAATAATATGGTGAATGTCTCTCCAAACAACATGCACTTCGAATTGCTCAACGCAGCGCCAGACAAGAACATCAGTACAGAGTATCTGCCATTTCCAGGCAAAGGCAACAACACCGACCTGACCACCGTTACCAGTCCCGCCCTCATCTCATCAAAGCGCACAGAAGCGCCATATAACCTATACGATATCACGGAATCGACAGACGGCGTAATTACTTTCGAGGCAAGCAAGGAACAGAAATACAAGCGCTTGACAGAAGACTTTGAGATGATGGATGTGACCACGGCCGATGCTGCCGATGTGAAGGGTATCTTCTGCAACTGGACTTTCAAAAATGCTGTTGTAGAATGGCTCACCGATATCTATGGAAATGGTCAGCAGGCTGTAAAGATAAACCGTAATGGCACCATTGAGAGCTCACCCCTGACCATGACCCTACGTAACCTCTCTTTCCAAGTATGGAGCGAGAACTATCAAACCCGTGTCACCACAAGATACAAGGCTGAAGATGCTAACTCATGGACCATCATAACCAGCAGTAACGGCAAGAGCACAGAGATTATTGACAAGAACTCTACTGCCACCCTAAGCTACAACACAATTATTCCCAAAGGATACCAGATTCAGATCCTCGTACAAGGCGGTAACACAGCCACCGTGGGACACATCGACGATATCACTGTCAGCATCAAGGATAGTGACACCAATACCGATGCCGTAGAAAGCATTCAGGTTGCACATCGCGATGATTCACAGATATACAACCTGAATGGCCAGAAAGTGGGCAACCACTATCGCGGCATTGCTATTCGCAATGGCAAAAAGTACCTTATGAGATAAGGTGCTCTGCCATTGCGCGAGCAAAATCCTCATCTACATAGTTGTTCAGACTCTTGCACACATTGGCAGAAAACTGCATAGCACAGGCTATCACATTATCCCACTGTTCCTCCGTCAGTCCATTGGTCATCTGTTCACGGGTGATGCCATATTTGACAAGACCGAAGATAAAGCCTGCATTAAAGTTATCACCAGCTCCAATAGTGCTCACTACGTTATCGTTTTTCAAGATAGGATATTGCTTCTTGAAGCCACCATCAGCGCGCAATTCTACCGGTTCAGAACCGTTGGTACATATAAATTTCTTTGTATAGAACGATATCTGAGAGCGATAAATAGCATCTGGATCTGTCTTGCGGAACATCACCTCAAAATCTTCTGTTGAGCCACGCACGATATCAGCCAACTCCAGATTCTCCAGGATATTTGGCGTCAGTTTCATCACCTCATCCTTATGTGATGAGCGGAAGTTTACATCATAATACAAGATAGCGCCATGCGACTTGGCATAATCCAGGAAACCATGTACCTGCGGACGAATCACAGGATTCACAGCATAGAAAGAACCAAACACCACGACATCACCCTCGTTCACCTCAGGGTAATTAAAATCCAGGCGGTCCTTAGGATGATCCTTATAGAAGATATACTCCGCATCATTACGCTCATTCAGAAAAGCCAACGATAAAGGTGACTTAGAGTCTGGATAGACAGATACCGATGAAGAATCGATACCGTTTTTCTCCATAAAGCTTATGATATTCTGACCTATTCTATCGTTGCCTGTCTCACTGATAAACGACACGTTAAGACCGCAACGTCCCAATGAAACAAGGCAGTTAAACGTACTTCCTCCAGGTACTGCCGCCATGGGCTGATCACCTTTGAAGATGATATCAAGTACGGTCTCTCCTATTCCTATTATTTTCCGCATTTTTGATTTAAGTATTAATATGGTTGCAAAGATAAACAATAATTCTCAATTTTCAATTCCCAATTATCAATTATTTTGTACCTTTGCACCACAAATGTCGAAATACAATACATTAACACTTGAAAATGGCTTACGCATCATCCACCTGCCCTCCGATTCGCAGGTGGTTTATTGCGGCATTGCCGTGAAGGCAGGCACACGCCATGAATTAGCAGGCGAAGAAGGTCTGGCTCATTTCTGCGAACACCTATCTTTTAAAGGTACTGGACACCGCACATCCGTACAAATCATCAATGCCATCGAGGGACTTGGAGGCGAACTCAATGCTTTTACGAATAAGGAAGATACCGTCTTCTATTGTGCCATTCAGGCTAAACACATCAAAAAAGCCGTCGATGTGCTTTGCGATATCGTGTTTCATAGCACCTATCCCCAAAACGAAGTTGAAAAAGAGCGCGAGGTGGTATGCGATGAGATAGAAAGCTATGAAGACTCGCCCGCAGAACTCATCTTTGACGAGATTGAGAACATCCTGTTCGAAGGTCACCCTTTAGGGCATAACATCCTGGGCACCAGCAAGCAGGTACGACAATATAACAGCGAGGATGCTCGCCAATTCACCGCTCGCTATTATCGCCCCGACAATTGCGTTTTCTTTGTCAGCGGCAATGTGGACTTTAAGCGCCTCGCTACTTGGCTGCGCACCTGTTGCAACGAGGAAACGCATATCTCAGAAGGTTCAGTAAATCCTGAGTTATTAGAGAAACCGGGAAGTCACCCTGAAAAACTCCTTGTCCGCCATCGCGGCACCCACCAGGCTCATGTCATCATGGGCTCACGTGCTTATGCCGCCAACGACACACGCCGTTGGGCACTCTATCTACTGAATAATATCATTGGAGGTCCTGGCCTCAACTCACGGCTCAACCTGTCACTCAGAGAGCGCAACGGACTGGTCTATAGCGTAGAGAGTAGCATGGTGTGCTACGGTGACACAGGTTGTTGGTGCACCTATTTCGGTTGCGACCCTCACGACGTGAAACGCTGTTGCCGCCTGGTACGTCACGAATTGGACCGACTCATAAAATATCCGCTTAGCGCCTCACAACTTCAGAAGGCCAAACAACAGCTACAAGGTCAACTCGCCATTGCCAGCGACAGTCGTGAACAGTTTGCCCTCGACTTCGCCAAGAATTTCCTACATCAAGGCAAGGAACGTGATCTCTCAGACATCATGCGACACATTGATAGTCTGACGCCACAAGACCTGCAACAAGTTGCCCGCGACATTTTCGATTCAGAACATATTACCACACTGATATACGAATAAAAAAGACACAAAAAAGCCTCAGCATGACACTGAGGCTTCATTGTGGACCAGCCAGGGCTTGAACCTGGGACCTCCAGATTATGAGTCTGTTGCTCTAACCAACTGAGCTACAAGTCCGGTGCTTTGCATAAAAGCGAATGCAAAGGTACAATAATTAAATGAGAAATGAGAAATGAGAAATGAGAAATTGCCCATAATTTAACATCAATTATCAATTATCTGTCTTAAATCTCAAACCTCAAACCTCAAATCTCAAATAAAAATTTGGTTTTTCGCTCAGTTTGCACTACCTTTGCACTCACATGAAAACAATATTTTTCCCTGACCAGACACTCAATGATGGCACGTATGCTGCTACCATCGGCTTTTTTGACGGCGTACATCAAGGGCATCAGTTCCTGATGGCACAACTGAGGAAAGAGGCTGCCGAACGTGGTATGCGGTCTATGGCTATCACCTTCGAGAGTCATCCGCGCCAGGTGGTACAAGGAGGATGGAAACCGGAACTGCTGACAAGCCTTCACGAGAAATTGCGACTGCTGAAAGCTACAGGCATCGACACCGTCGTTGTACTGCGGTTTAACCGACAGATGGCTGCCTTCTCCGCCCGCGACTTCATGCAACTGATGTACGAGCGCATGGGTGTGCGAGTGCTGCTCACAGGCTACGATAATCGTTTTGGTCACGACCGTACAGAGGGTTTCGAAGACTACCAATGCTACGGACGCGAACTTGGTATCGAGGTGCTATGTGGCGACGCCTTAGCTATAGGGAAACAAAATGTGAGTTCCTCACGCGTGCGCCAACTGCTCAAAGAAGGCAATGTTGAGGAATCTTGCTATTGCCTGGGGCGTCCTTATAGTCTTGGCGGACAGGTGGTCCATGGTGAGCAGATAGGTCGCACCATCGGTTTTCCAACCGCCAACCTGCAGCCCGACGATGAAAAAATCATTCCTATGGATGGTGTATATGCCGTGATGGTTGACATTGACGACGACATACGCAAACAGGGCATCATGAATATCGGTACACGCCCAACATTCAATGGCACGAACCGTACCCTCGAAACCAATCTCCTGGAACCTATCAGCGATATCTACGGACACCGTCTGAACATCCATTTTATAGTCCGCCTGCGTAGCGAACAGCAATTTCCATCTGCCGAGGCATTAGCCCTTCAGATACAGAAAGATAAAGAACAAGCAGAACAAATACTCTCAAATTATAATCTTTGAATGATGACTCATGAACTGAAAAAGCCTCTGAGCGCCATCGGCTATATCGTGGCATTCCTTATCATACAAACAGTGGCCCAACTGATTGTACTGGCCACCGAGATGGCTATAAAGGGCAATACGAACATTCAATTGGACAGCATCGGTATGCTCATCGCCATGGGCAGTTTCACACTGATCACCATCGTGCTGTTTGCCTGGTTGAAATGGGCACCACTGAAAAGGACCTTTATCCAGTCACGCCCATGGATGACCCTCTTCTGGTGTTTTGTCGCCTCATTAGGCGCTATCATCCCTTCAGTATTTCTGCAGGAACAGATGCCCGAATGGTCCGACAGCATCAAGCAGTATATAGAGCAAACAGCTCAGGCAATGCTTCAGATGATGAACACCACTGGTGGATACGCTGTTATCTGCCTATTAGTACCTGTTGCCGAAGAGATGGTGTTCCGCGGTGCAGCACTAAGAACGCTGCTGGAATGGAAGCCCGAGCGCCGTTGGCTGATGATTACCCTCTCTGCCCTACTCTTTGCCTTGGCCCATATGAATCCAGCCCAGTTTATCCATCCTTTCCTCATCGGTCTGCTCCTTGGTTGGATGTACGAACGTACGGGCAGCATCATCCCAGGCATCATCTACCACTGGGCAAACAACACAGTGGCCTACCTGCTGACACGCATCTATCAGGATCCAGAGGTTGGCATAACAGACATCTTCGGCTCCCAGTCGCGTGCCCTGATGGCAGTAGGCTTCTCGTTACTGATTTTCATCCCGGCCATCTATCAGCTAAACCAATGGATGAAGAAAAGCTAAGAATACCCTTACGTTGAGAGAATCAAAAAAAGCCATCCTTTGCGGGTGGCTTTTTTATTATCTTTCGAAGTTTTCTCAACTTCCAGAAAGCAATGTTTTAATCCTTAAAAATGAATGTTTTAATATAGAGAAAGCATAGAAATGTATCATTCCAAATAGCCTGTGGGCTTGTAGAGCGAGTCGCTCACCAACGAGTCGGTAGTATGATCGTATGCCATAGCTGGCTCATCGCCCGTGGCTTCATATTTCAATGCATAGTCCGACTGATCGGTCCATACCTTATCTTCCTTGAACGATTGGTTCAGCGCAGTAGTCAGCGTGATGAGAATAGCCACTACAGCAGCAGCACGCATCAGCGGACGGAAGCGTTCAGACATCGAGATGGTACGAGCCTTCACCTGAGGTTTCTCCTCAATCATCTGCAACATCCGCTCGTCGAAGTCATCGCCCAGCATCTCGTCCTGTTCGAACGAAGTGAAGAGCTCGCGATAGGCACGCAGGTTCTCTGGCAACTCCTCCTCGCTCTGCTCGAAGAAAGCTTTCAGAATCTGCTCCTCCTTCAAGGTCGTCTCGGCCTCAAAGTAGCGATCCATTAACTGTTCGATGTACTTATAATCCATATTGTTCTTGTTTCAAAAATTCTTGTTTTATTGTTTGTCGCGCCCTGAAGATGTTTACCTTGACCTGTTGCTCTGTGATATTCATCACGGCGGCTATCTCCTTGTACGACTTTCCTTCGACGTCGCGCAACTGCATGCAGGTGCGCTGTTTCTCAGGCAATTGGTTCATCAGACCCCTCACGCGCTCCACTCTGTCGCGCTGCATAACCTGCTCTTCAGGTGTTCTGACGTTCGAGGGATGTATGCTCACGCTGTCTTCATCTTCCAGCGACACGTTCTGGTTCTCCATCCTTTTCTGGTGGTCCAGCGCCACGTTGCGGCATATCGTCATACAGAAGGCCTCCATCGACTCTATCTGCGGCCATTGCTCGCGGCGGTTCCAGACTTTCATCATTGTTTCCTGCACCACATCCTCAGCATCGTCTCTGTTGAGAGTGATACGGAGTGCCAGGCGGAAGAGTTCATTCTTCAGCGGCAACACGTCGGTGCGAAAACTGATTTCTTTCATCCTCTCTAAATATTAAGACGATTAACCCAATAAAAAGTTACGGCAAAATTACAATTTTTTTTCGAAATAATGTCGTAACGCACTTTTTTTTATATGATTTTGACTTTCTGGTTCACGTTTCAATTTGTTTTTTATGGTTGCTAAGTATGCCACTTTTGTTACAAAAACAAATCCCCCCATACATAGAGAATCTGTATGGGGGATATTTGTTGTGAAGTGCTTAAATTCTCTTATTTAATTTTCTTATATTTTTGAGCGAAGCG
>Ga0310696_10002930_pt1 | contig 21938 bp, 13 predicted proteins | sample AusTroGonzalo_MG_4_FD_203885 | JGI IMG/M metagenome (GOLD analysis project Ga0310696, IMG submission 203885) | Bovine rumen microbial communities from tropical cattle in Woodstock, Queensland, Australia - Gonzalo_02 (v2) (version 2) | ecosystem: Host-associated > Mammals > Digestive system >...
GAAATGGATAAGAAATGAAAACATCCTCTATGAAATGGGGGCTGTTTGGATTGAGCAAACATTGCTCGATGGGAATCTGGATCCACAGTTTTTAAAAGAGAGCGTTTTCCATCACGTAAGCAGACATCCGGATTTATTAGGTTTCAAACATGAAAATGAGCGATGGGGACAAATATTGGGTAAAGAAGGTGATGTATCTAAAACAAACATGTACCAGGGTTACTCAATGGCCCCGATGCTCTATTATCTTACCACAGAAAAGAAAGATGAGGGATTCGACACAGCGTCCGTCCTTGAACTGCACAAATTATGGAGAAAGAAATGGACTGACACATATACATCCTATAATATTATAAACGAATGGATAGGGTCTCATGACTCATGGTTCTTTTCTTATGACCAGATTGATGACTATTATCTTAAACTCTGGAAAGGTCAGTTGATCAAAGACTTTTGTGTTCACGATGTCGTTGGACATGAACAAAACGTAATAAACGAGTTCAGTGAAAAGAAAAAATTCCAATTTGTCTATAATTGCTATCCACATGGATGCACAGTCAACAAAGTGAACCTCAAGGGTTTTTACGATGTGGATATGAGCGATAAAAAAATTGTCATTAAGCAATATTCAAAAGATGTACATACGTATGTAATCCTGACAGATAGCAGTAGCAATTGCAAGAAATATAGGCAGGTAACAAGGGGAGATAAGATCTTGGCCCTTGAGGCAGGAGACTCCATCGTTCTCAATGGTAAAGTATTGGAATCACTTAGGTTGACCGAAGGTAATTATAAAGGAGAATTCTGCCATTCGTTCTTTCTGCTTACCACAAACAAGAGCAATAGCATATACAGTGAGACCATTAATCCTTTTCAATTAACCTTTGAACTTAGGGACACCATCTCTGTCGATCCAAAAGAACTTAAATACCCTGCTGAGGGTGGCACAGAGAAGGTGATTGTAAATTACGGATCATATAAATATTATGGTTACAAAATCGAGAAAAAAGACACGTCATGGATCAGTGCAGAATACGACAAGAAAGATGGCGTTGGAGTAAAATTTACCGTAAAACCCAATACAACCACATCGCCCCGTGAGACCACGGTCTATTGTTATGTTTCCAACCAGGAAAAGTCTACCGAAGAACAGCGAGCCTATCTACCAGTCAAGATCATGCAAGCAGCAGCAGAAGCTCCAAGTGTATTCCCCACTGGGCTGACGTTTGAGGCTTCAGGCGGCACGCAGAGCGTGAAAGTCACCGCAAAAGGTTACACGAAGTTCGGCTTCCACATCGACAAAGAATACACCTCCTGGCTGAAAGGAAAAGCCATCTCGGGTGGTACCGTAGAGATTACCGCCCAACCTAACGACACTGGTAAGGAGCGCACAGCAACCATCCAATGCTACGTTACCAATGTGGATGATGCGACGGATGATCAGAAGGTGTTCATGCCTGTGACAATTGTGCAGAAAGCAGCTGAAGGCCCTACATCCAATACATTCACGGTTACATGGTTTAATTTCGGCCATGCCATCAAATCGAAGACTATATCACTATATGATAAGTATTTCCCCAACGATACTACGATAAGCAGATCAAATACTATATTTTTCCCAGACCCTGACCTGGATCCTACAATAATGGAAATGTTTAATAAAATGAGTTTCGATGCTACTTTGTCTGGAACCACTGCACATGTAATTGCTGAAACAAGACATAATTATAAAAATAGTTATGGAGAAGACGTCAGCGTAATTCATCAATTCTCTTTTGAAATCGAGAATTTCCCCACTACTGAGAAAACTTTTTATGATTATGAAAGTAATACTTGCATCATTAAGAACCTAAAATACACTACAACGAGTAAAAGTACAGACAGTGAAAGCTATTTTAGCTTTCATGTAACTGACCTGCCAGGAAAAGGTAGCTTCCAAAGGACATCCAATGGATTCAGTTTCCATGCAAGTTTCGGAGGAAAAGAGTCTACTGGCATGAAGTTTCTCGACTTCACCTCCCAGAGTTCAGGGTATGATTTACAAGCACATTACCAAAAGACAGGAAGCCTCATTCATGATGAGGACAACACTGTATTTGTAGAAATAGAGATGGATTTATAGTAGTTAGAACTCCTACGTCCGCAGAACACATGGGAACAATGTGTATATCCAATTGGCGATTATGATGAAAGGAACATATATAGAGGATTAAATAGAACTATGAAGAAAGGAGTTGCATATCGAGTGATGCTGACAGCAGTGCTGTCTTTGACCATCATGACAGCAAGTGCGCAACCAAGGAGTGAGGCTTCTGCTGAGGCCATCGCGCAGAAATTCTTAGGCCAGAGTCAGAAGGTAAGCAAGACGCCACAGATGGCGAAGGTGCAGGATGAGAAAATCGTTCAGTTTGCCAGGAGCAGGGGCGCGAATCCCCAACAGACCGCCAACAGCTTCTACGTGTATAACGATGAAGCCAATGGTGGCTATGTGGTTGTTTCGGGTGACGAACGGCAGGTGGAAGTGTTGGGTTATTCCAACGACGGGACGTTCGACCCGGAGGACATTCCTTGCGGTCTGCGTGTGATGCTGGAGCAATATAGTCAGGAATACGAATGGCTTCAGGAACATGGCGACAGCTATGAAGAAACAGAAGCGTACGATATGCCGGAAAAGGTCTTTTCACGGGGTACCCGGACAGCGATAGGACCACTGATGAGAACCATGTGGGGGCAGTCTCCTTATTATAATAATGAATGTCCGACGGATCCTACCACCAACAAAAAATGTATAACAGGTTGTGTGGCGACAGCGATGGCACAGATTATGACGTACTACTGTTATCCATCGGTAGGCCAGGGGCAAAACTCCTATACTTCTAACTCCCGCAAGATCAAGCAGAGCATGGACTTCTCGAAGGTAAAATTCGACTGGGGAAACTTGTATACTGGTTACGACAATTCATCTACTAAAGCATCGGTGAATGCCGTGGCTACGCTTATGCATGCCTGTGGTGTCTCTGTCAATATGGACTACAGGAGTTCGAGTTCCAGCGCTAAAACCGCGAACGTGCCGTACGCCATGACACATTATTTTAAGTATGACCGCAGTGCCAGATACTACGACAGGAATTACCATACTGGCGAAGAATGGGAACAGATCATCCAAGAGGAGCTGACGGCAGGACGACCCATCCTTTATGCAGGAAGAAGCTATCCTGACAGTAACGGAAACACCTCTGGACATGCCTTTGTTCTGGACGGGATGGACGACGCAGGCTACTATCATTTCAACTGGGGGTGGAGCGGAAGCGAGGACAATTATTTCCGGCTTTCATCACTGACTCCAGGATCACACGTATACACCAATGGCCAGCGAATGGTCTGTCATATATCACCCAATAAAGCCGGAGATCATGAAGATCCCTGGTATGCCAACAAATTCGAATTCAACCCAAACAAATTGGAAATCACCCTTAATAATGTATATTGTTATAGTACAGATGCCACCAGTGAGATTGCTGGTTTTAGCGGCTTTATTGGGTGGGAACTAAAAAATGCCGATACTGGCAAATCAAGTTATGGTTACAATGAGATTTCTGACTTTAAGACATCTATAGGATTTCCGCAATATCATATTTCCGTCAATAGCAAACTGCTCGCAGAAGGCGGTTCGTATCTCCTCTATCCAATCATTTTGGACAAGAACAAGACTCGGACGACCTATATCCGTACCCAGGGAGGAGAGACGGACTATTATCTGCTGCAGGTGAAGAACGGAAAGATACAGGTGACCGTAAAGGGCGATCCCAAGCCTGCCGCCACGGCACCGATAGTAGATATTATCAGTGTGACCTGCGACAACACGAACCTGACGAATATGACGAAGAACGACGTGCTAATCCTGCACGGCACCTATAAGAACACGGGCAAGACAGGCGATGTGGAGACCCGTCTGAGAATCTGGGACGAGAATATGAACCCGATAACCACCAGCAAGACCATCACCAAGTCGTTCCCGAAGAATTCGGAGACGACAGTTGACTTCAAATATTCACTTCAGGACTTGCCTGAGGGCAACTATATCGCCACTGCGCAATTCTACAAGACAGAGGACAAACCAGGTTGGACATACATGAAGAATATGCTAATACATTTCTCTGTAACAGCCGTGCAGCCCACAACTCCGAATCTCATTCCCGTAGGCTACAGCAGTGACAACCAGAACTTGGACAACCTGTCGCACAACGACGTCCTGACAATCAGAACTACCTATAAGAATACAGGCAAGACGGACAAGGTGAAGACCCGCCTCAGAATCTGGGACGAGGACATGGAGCCCGTAGCCCTCAGCGACGTCCAAAGTTACAACTTCAAGCAGGACTCAGAGACCACGGTCAAGTACGACTACAAACTCACAGACCTGCCCGAAGGGAAGTATATTGCCACCATACAGTATCAAGAATCATGGACAGACAACAATTGGCACTACTATGAAAGTTTGTTAGTCGATTTCATTGTGAAAGATGCCCAGCATCCGGAAATGTACTGGGTCTCCGTCGACTGTGACAACCAGAACTTGGAGAGCATCTCGCCGAATGAGAAACTGGTGTTCCATGGCACCGTAGGGAACAACGGAAGTACTGGCGACTGCAGAACACTCATCATGGTATGGAACGACGAGACGGGCAGGAAGTATGTCAGCGATCCTGTCACCAAGACCTTCAAAAAAGATCAAGAGACCACCTTCGACTTGGAATACACCTTGAATAACGTACCCCCTGGTGAATACACCGCCACCGTGCTCTATGAGAAATATTGGATAGAAGGGCCTAGCAACTGGAACTACAGTCCATCGATGGCAAAGGCCATCACGGTGGTGGAGGCCACTGTTCCAGAAATGGTATACGTCTCTGTAAGTTGCGACAGCTGGTTGCCAGATTTAATGTCACAGGCAGAAGACCTGGAATTACAGGCCACCTTCAACAACAAGGGGCAAACGGCAGACGTCAAGACCCGTATTAGGATCTGGGACGAGAACATGAACGCCGTAACTGCCAGCGAAGGCGAAACCATGCACTTCAAAGGCGGAGAAGAGACTACAGTGAAGATGAAGATGCCTTTGGCAGCTCTCCCTAAGGGGAAATACATCGCCACCATCCAGTATTATGATTATTGGAACAAGAATTCTTGGATGCTCAATAAGAATCATCTTGTAATGTTTGAAATTGTTACCGACCTTGTGGGCATTGAAGGCATCAAACCCGACGAAGAGACGGACTTACCTGTCTACGATTTGAACGGCCGACACCTAAACAAAGCCCGAAAAGGACTCAACATCATCGGTGGGAAGAAAATATACGTGAAATAAAGCAGAAAGATAATCATGTGGATTCGCGCATGAAAATGTATTTCGTGTTTTTATCTGCCATCTGCCACCCAATCTTGGAAATGCTTGTGTTTAAGGCAGATTCAGGGTGGTGGCAGATGAGTGGCAGATGGCAGCATTTGGCTTATATCCGCAGTAAAAGTCCACAGTTTTGTGTGTAAAGGGCCATAGTTTACTTTGTTTTCTCTGAGAGAAAACGGTGTTTTCCCTCAGGGGAAACGATGGTTTCTCTCAGAGAAAACAATATAAACTCCCCTCGGAGACGATGAATCTCTTCAATCTACGGGAATTGAGAAAAGGGCTATCTGCCACCCATCTGCCACCACCCTGAATCTGCCTTAAACACAATCATTTACAATGCAGGGTGGCAGGTGGCAGATAAAAACAAAATTTACTTGCAAATGATCATCTAATAGTTAAAAATGACGATTTGCAAGTCTTATTTCAATTTTAATTCTTATCTTTGCGCCATAAATTACTCATCACAAACCCAAATCAATCATGATGGAAGCAAAACCTAAGACTCCCAGATGGCTGCTCACCCTGCTGAGTACCCTTTTCATATTGTCAGGCCTCACCGCCTGCAGTTCAACAGAAGATTCAATTGATGACTCGACGAAGCCAATGCCCGAAAAGCCAGTCGCAGAAGACGATTGGCAGACCGTCCCCGTTTCTGGCGGCACGATCACAAAGGACAGCATTTCCATCACCTTCCCCAGCGGCACGTTTTCGAAAGAAACGAAAGTGGCTATCACAGACATCAAGCATGGCGAGATGTGTGGCGAATATGAAGCATCGAAATTCTACCAGATCACTATGCCCATGAAAATAGACAAAGAACTGACCTTGAGCATTCTGTGTAAGGAGAATGCCAAAGACATCCGATTCGTGGTCTTCTCATCGGCTAAGGATGAGTCTACAGGCAAGGAAACTACAGCAAGCTTCAGCCTTTTAGGTACATACTACAATGGTGAATATAAAATGACCATACCTGCCACCAATAATGATGAGGATGACGGAAACGGTTTCTTTGTGATAGGACTGGTTAACACTTCGTCTGTTTCCGAGGCCTCTACAAGAGGTACTCGTGGAGACATAGAAGGAAAGGTTGGCAACATTTCGTGGTACTATGATGACTATAGCATTATGTGGCTCTCGAAATCGCTGAAGACTGAAGTCTTTGGTCTCGAAGGCAAGTTAAACAAATGTATTAGCGAAGCCATCAAACAGATCCATTCACTTGGATTCTCTATCAAAACGCATATCGACAAACCTCGTCAGATTCCCATTCGATTTTACAATGATCCGAGTAAATGGGACCAGAATGGTCTCTTTGATCAAAGTATGATATGTGATGAATGGAGTTCTGTGAAACTCAATTTGGCAGCATTAGTTCCGAAAAAAGATGATGATTCGTTTTTAGGGCGGGTGGCCATCCATGAACTTTTCCATTATTTCCAAGCAGAATACGACCCGCGTTCCCCCTGTAAGAAATCCACAACCACAGGTGAACATAACGTGTTGTGCGAAGCAGGCTCTGTATGGATAGAGCAGTTTGTGAATGGCGGGAATCTGGATGCACAATTCTTAACGAATTATATTCCATATTACAGAAATAGTCTATACAATATTGAAGAGGCATGGAAAATGGACTCCGAACATAACAAGGATCCGCATAAAAGATGGGCAGCCCATGGATATGCCATGTCTACACTGCTCCATTATATAACAAGTCCTGTTTCGAACATGAAAGAAAACTATGGCATAGACAAGATGAAGGTTTTGGATCTTTTTAAGAAATGGAAGACTTTTCCCACCCTCACTTTTGATCCTCTTGAATCTTGGCTTCGAGACCATAATGCTTGGATATCTTTCACTTCCCACATTTGGGATGAATATATGGTAGCGCTATGCAGCGGCAAAGTAGTGCCTGAGTTTAACGAAGCTGACGTTATGAATAACACAGGTGGCAGATACAAAAAGAACATCCAATCTAACAGCAAAGTAGAAAGTACAGAGTCTATACTGACCTACGGATGTGATGTCTTCCAATGCAACATTTCCGGATATAAAAACGAGAAGGGGGAGAACTCTTTCGATGGCAAGGAAATCGTCATCAAGCAGCTGAGCCCTGATGTGAGGACTTATGTAGTTGCCAAAGGCAAGACTGCATACAAGCAGATTGGCACGGCGCTTGAGAAAGGTGACTCGTTAGTCATTGCCGGCGAGAAAATCAAGGGGTTGGCAGGAAATGAAGACGCCAAGTTGTTTAACTTGATAACCCTGAATCACATGCCTACGACAAGCAAAAACAACGTGACATTTGAAATCAGGGACGCAAAAAAGGAAGAGTTCCCCGACAAGGTCAAATCATTAACAGTCTGGTATGATGTTTATACCAATAACCACTCCGACGACGCATTTCCTCGGGAAAATAATACAACAATAAAATTTGAGGCAAGTAATCTTCAGGTCACGAAGTCGGGCAAGACTCTCAGCATCTCAGGTAATATGTCTGATAAATATAAGCATTCTGAGACCGACATAACAGCCACAATCTCGTTGAATGTAAATTATGGCTCAGGTTCCTGGTCCGACATAACAGATGTGAACATTACAGCAGCATTTTCTAACTCATTATGGAAAGAAAAAGATGAAGTGTCTGCAAGTAAACTTACGCTCAACGGTTTAGAATATGGCTATGGTTATAAATGGGAAACAAAGGGTGATAACATCACGAAATTTGTCCATACCCATAACGAATCTGGTAATGATTATACAGAATACATCAAAACAGAAGAAAACAATTATAATTTCGTGAGAATATATATTGATTTTACAAACTAATAACATCTATGCAATTAAATTACAAATAATAAGTATTTCTAAAATTACAAGTATGAAAAAGTATCTATTAATGATGATGGCTGCAGTCACAATGCTGACCTTCGTGGCCTGTGGCGATGACGATGATGAGGTCGTGGTGACTACGGACTCAAACATTCTTTCGTTGATTCCCAACAAGTATCTTGCTGAGATTAAGAAACACATGACCATCAACGAAGGAGAAAACCCACCAAACGTTGAAGGCATCTATCTGATTGCTCCAGCTGTGCTGCACTACGACTCTTACCACGCAGAAGGTGTGGATTCTTTCAGTAACAGCTACATAGAGTTTTACAACCAGGACATGACCAACAGAACGCTGAGGACAAGAGAACAGGGAGGCAACGACGCCCAAGGCACAGGCTCCTATATTTGTGGCGAAGGCAACGACTTCACGGTCTTCCTGAACAATACAGGCAAGAATGGTGTAATCACTTTCAAGACTGCCGTTATCATCTCTGGCACAATGACATCAAAAGGAATCAAAAACCTCCAATACGGTTTCCTGATGCTAGAGAAAAACAATGATGTGAATGACGAGATAATGGATCCTGGCCGCTATCGTATCATTAAAGACAAGGATGGCCTGAGCGAGTACACCAACTGGCCAGCGACAAGAGCATATATTAGCGACTTTGAAGTTGGTTTTGTGACAAAGTAAAGAGACCATTACCTGCAAGAATATGTCAATTGCATGCACTTTGCGGCATGCAATTGACATTTTTATGCAAAAAGACGAAAGAATATGGTGGTTTGTCGGATATTTGCTGTAACTTTGCAGCCAATTATATATAAGGTATAGGAAATGAAGTTATTCGACGTATATCCGCTCTTCGACGTGAACATCGTCAAGGGCAAAGGCTGTAAAGTGTGGGACGAGAAGGGCCAGGAGTATCTGGACCTCTACGGCGGACATGCTGTGATTAGCATCGGCCATGCCCATCCACACTACATCAAAAAGGTGACGGAGCAAATCGAGAAGATTGGATTCTATTCCAACTCGGTGATCAATAAACTGCAGGTGGAGCTGGCTGAGCGCTTAGGCAAGATCAGCGGCTACGACGACTACCAACTGTTTCTGATCAACTCGGGTGCCGAGGCAAACGAGAACGCCCTGAAGTTGGCTTCGTTTACGAATGGCAGAACAAGGGTGCTGTCGTGTGAGAAGGCTTTCCACGGACGTACCTCACTGGCTGTTGAGGTGACGAACAATCCGAAGATCATCGCCCCCATCAACGACAACGGCCACGTGACCTATCTGCCGATGAACGACCTGCCCGCCTGGGAAGCCGAACTGGCTAAGGGTGATGTCTGTGCTGTGATCCTGGAGTGTATCCAGGGTGTGGGTGGCATCAAACTCGCCACGAAGGAGTTTGCTCAGGGTCTGGCTGCTGTCTGTAAGAAGTATGGCACCATCCTGATTTGCGACGAAATCCAGTGTGGCTACGGACGAAGCGGCAAATTCTTCGCTCACCAGTGGCTCGACATCCGTCCTGACATCATCACCGTGGCCAAGGGCATCGCCAATGGTTTCCCGATGGGAGCCGTGCTGATTGCACCAGAGTTCAAGCCCGTCTATGGACAGTTGGGCACAACGTTCGGAGGTAATCATCTGGCTTGCGCTGCTGCACTGGCTGTGCTCGATGTGTTTGAAGAAGAGAACCTAGTGGAGAATGCCAATGCCGTAGGTTCCTACCTGATAGAGCAGCTGAAAGAGCTCCAGAAAACAGAGAAGCATATCGTTGATGTGCGAGGCCGTGGTCTGATGATCGGCATCGATCTCGACATTCCTCATAAGGATGTGCGCCAGCCGCTGATCTACCAGGAGCACTGCTTCACTGGTTGTGCTGGTACGAACATCCTGCGCCTGCTGCCACCACTCTGTCTGAGCAAGCAGGATGCCGACGACTTCATTGAGAGACTGAAGAAGTGTTTATGATATTGAAGACTAAAAGTTATGAGCAAGATATCAATCATCGGAGCAGGTGCCATGGGTGGCGCCACCGTAGAAGGCCTTATCAAGGGCCAGCAGTTTAAAAACGAGGACATCACCGTGAGCGACCCTTCACAGGCCGTAGTGGAGAAGTTCTCGAAGATGGGCGTCAGCGTGACAACAGACAATAAGTTGGCTGCCGACAGTGCAGACATCGTTTGTGTCGTGGTAAAGCCCTGGCTCGTGGAGCGAGTGCTGAAGGACATTAAGCCCGAGCTCGATCCCAAGCGACAGATACTGATCGTGATAGCAGCCGGAGTATCGTCGGAGAGTATCAAGGGATGGTTGGGTGAGCAGTGCCCACCGTTATTCCTCGTGATTCCGAATATTGCTATTGCCGAGATGGCTTCGATGACGTTTATCGTGCCCATCGGTGCCTCGGAACAGGCTACGGAGACCGTGGTCAACATCTTCAACGAGATGGGTAATACGTTGATTACCGACGAGCAGCACCTGGCAGCAGGAACGACACTCGCCTCCTGTGGTATCGCCTATGCCATGCGGTATATCCGTGCAGCAGCCGAGGGCGGTGTGGAGTTAGGCTTCAAGGCCAACGACGCCAAGGCCATCGTGATGCAGACGATGAAGGGTGCTGTAGAACTGCTCGAGGCCAGTGGCTTGCATCCTGAGGCAGCCATCGATCTGGTGACCACTCCTGGCGGTGTGACTATCAAGGGCCTCAACGAGATGGAGCACGCAGGCTTCACCTCTGCCGTCATCCGCGGACTGAAGGCAGGAGCGAAATAAAGGTAAAAAAGTGAAAAGGTGAAAAAGTAAAATAAAATATGGACGAACAACTGAAACAGATAGGCGAACGCCTGAAGGGACTGCGCGACGTGCTTGACATCCCTGTGAGTGAGATGGCAGAGACCATCGGCATCAGTGCCGAGAAGTATGAAAAGATAGAGGCAGGCGAGTTGGATATCACCATCTCAAACCTGATGAAGATTGCCCATAAGTATGGTGTATCGACAGAGGAGCTGATCTTTGCCGAAGCCCCACACATGAAGTCATACTATGTGACTCGCAAAGGTCAGGGTATGAGCATCGAGCGTACTAAGGCTTACAAGTACCAAAGCCTTGTAGGTGGTTTCGTAAACCACAAGGCCGATGTGTTTATCGTCACCGTCGAGCCGAAGCCAGGAGCAAGAACCATCTATAAGAACACTCATCCTGGTCAGGAGTTCAATATGGTACTCGAAGGAGCAATGGAACTGTATATCGGTGGTAAAACCATGATCCTTGAGGAGGGCGACAGCATCTATTTCGACTCCACCAAGCCCCATGGCATGCTGGCCGTAGGCGACAAGCCCGTGAAGTTCCTGGCATTTACGGTCGAGTAAAGGTAAAAAAGTGAAAAGGTAAAAAGGTGAAATAATATAATATGATAGAGAGATTTTTAAAGCAGACGAAGTTCACATCCATAGAGGATTACAATAAGAACCTAGAGTTCATCATCCCAGAGAACTTCAACTTCGCCTACGACGTGATGGATGCCTGGGCTGCAGAGGCTCCCGAGAAACTGGCCATCCTGTGGACAAACGACCAAGGCGAGGAGATCCGCACCACCTTTGGCGAATTGAAGGAACAGACGGATCAGGCAGCCAGTTATCTGATGTCGCTGGGCATCGGCAAGAACGACCCCGTGATGCTCATCCTAAAGCGTCGCTACGAGTGGTGGGTTGTCATGCTGGCCCTGCATAAGATTGGTGCCGTGGTCATTCCCGCCACCCACATGCTGACAAAGAAAGACATTATCTACCGCAATACCCGTGCTTCGGTGAAGGCCATCATCTGTGTCGACGATGCTTACGTCACGGAACAGATCAAACTAGCAATGCCCGAGAGTCCGACGGTGAAGGTCTATATCACCATCACCGATCACGGCAAACCCATTCCCGAAGGTTTCCACGACTGGCAGACGGAGTGTAAGCAGGCTCCGAAGTTCGTTCGCCCCGCCTTCGTCAACGACAATAACGACACCATGCTGATGTACTTCACCAGTGGCACCAGCGGCGAACCGAAGATGGTTGCCCACGACTACCTTTACGCCATGGGCCATCTCTCGACGGGTGTCTTCTGGCACAACCTCCACGAAGGATCTTTGCACCTGACGGTAGCCGATACCGGCTGGGGCAAGGCTGTCTGGGGAAAGTTCTATGGCCAGTGGTTTGCTGGTGCAACGGTGTTCGTGTTCGACCACGAGAAGTTCAATGCCGACACCCTGCTGCGCCAGATCGAGAAGTATCATGTAACAAGCTTCTGCGCTCCCCCCACCATCTACCGCTTTATGATCCGTGAGGACCTGTCGAAGTACGACCTGTCGTCGCTCGAATATTGCTGTACGGCTGGCGAGGCCCTGAACCCCGCTGTGTTCGACAAACTGAAAGAGAAGATCGGCCTCAACATCATGGAGGGCTTCGGACAGACAGAGACCACCATGACCCTCGGCACCTTCCCCTGGATGACGCCGAAGCCCGGATCGATGGGAATCCCCAACGCTCAATACAATATCGATCTGATACGTGCTGATGGCACCAGTTGCGAGGATGGTGAGAAGGGTGAGATAGTGGTCCGTGTTGGCGACCGCAAGCCCATTGGCCTCTTCAAGGAATACTACCGTGACCCCGAACTGACCCGCGAGGCTTGGCACGACGGTATCTACCATACTGGCGATATGGCTTGGCGCGACGAGGATGGCTACTACTGGTTCGAGGGTCGTATCGACGACGTGATCAAATCCTCTGGTTATCGCATCGGTCCGTTCGAGGTTGAGAGTGCCTTGATGACCCACCCCGCCGTGGTAGAGTGTGCCATCACTGGCGTGCCCGACGATATCCGTGGTATGGTGGTGAAGGCCACCGTGGTACTCGGCAAGGAATGGAAAGACAAGGCCGGCGAGGAACTTATCAAGGAACTGCAGCAGCACGTAAAGAACGTGACCGCTCCCTATAAGTATCCGCGTATCATCGAGTTCGTCGATGAACTGCCGAAGACCATCAGCGGTAAGATCCGCCGTGTGGAAATCAGACAAAAAGACGAGAAAAAATAAAAGGTGAAAAGGTAAAAGGGTGAAAAGGTGAAAAAACGAATAGTTGTAAAGATAGGTTCGAACGTACTGACGAGGAAAGACGGTAAACTCGACGTCACCCGAATGTCGGCACTCGTTGACCAGATTGCCTGGCTGCGGAAGCAGGATATCGAGGTGATCCTGGTGTCGTCGGGTGCTATGGCATCAGGACGTGGAGAGTTGAAAGTAGATCACTCGCTCGACTCCGTGGAGCAGCGACAGTTGTTCTCTGCCGTCGGTCAGGTGAAACTCGTGGGACTCTACTACGACCTGTTCCGTGAGTTCAATATCCACGTCGGCCAGGTGCTTACCATGAAGGAGAACTTCCAGCCTGGCGAACAGTACCGTAACCAACAGGCCTGTATGAAGGTGATGCTGGAGAACGACGTACTACCTATCGTCAACGAGAACGACACCGTCAGCGTCACCGAGTTGATGTTTACTGATAACGACGAACTCTCGGGCCTCATCGCTCAGATGATGGAAGCCGACACACTCATCCTGCTCTCGAACATCGACGGCATCTTCACAACCCATCCCGACGACCCGAAGGCCGAACTCATCCGTGAGGTGGCTCCTGGTCGCGACCTCTCTGAATACATCCGTCCCGAAAAGAGTGCCTTCGGCCGTGGCGGTATGCACTCGAAGTACACCACCGCCTCGAAAGTGTCGCAGGCCGGCATCCGCGTCATCATCGCCAATGGTGAACGCGAGAACATCCTTATCGATCTCATCGAACGTAAAGACGAAACCCCACATACAGAGTTTATCCCATGCAATTGAAAGAGACATTTGAACGAGTGAAGCGTGCCAGCAAGAGTCTGGCCCTGTTGAGCGACGAGCAGCGCAACGACATCCTGAATGCTGTGGCCGATGCCATCATCAGTCAAAAGGAAAGAATCCTCGGGGCCAACGCCCAGGATCTGGCTAAGATGTCGAAGGAGAACCCACTCTACGACCGTCTGCAACTGACGGACAGTCGTCTGGAGGGTATCGCCAGCGACATGCGGAATGTGGCCACCCTGCCCACGCCCCTCGGACATATCACCAAGCAGAAGACGCTGCCAAACGGTCTGCGACTTTGTCGTGTATCCGTGCCATTCGGGGTTATCGGTATGATCTATGAGGCTCGTCCCAACGTCACGTTCGACGTCTTCTCGCTCTGTTTCAAGAGTGGTAATGCCTGTGTGCTAAAAGGCGGCAAAGATGCAGACTGCTCTAACCGTGAAGAGGTGGCACTCATCCATGAGATTTTAGAGAAATACGATGTCTGCCCTGACGTCGTGGCGCTGTTGCCTGCCACCCACGAGGCTACTGGCGAGATGCTCAATGCCGTAGGCTATGTGGATCTTTGTATCCCCCGTGGTGGGCGAAAGCTCATCGACTTCGTCCGTGATACGGCTCGCATCCCCGTCATCGAGACGGGAGCTGGTGTCGTCAACACCTATTTCGATAAGGACGGCGACTTGGAGACGGGCAAGGCCATTATCAACAATGCCAAAACCCGTCGTGTCTCTGTCTGCAACGCCCTCGACTGTCTTTTAGTTCATCAAGATAGACTAGTAGATCTAGTAGAACTAGTCAAGCCTATGGCCGAGAAACATGTCATCATCTATGCTGATACTCAGGCCCATGCAGCTCTCAGTGGCAAGTATCCTTATCTCCAGCCTGCAACGGAAGAGAGTTTCGGAACCGAGTTTATGGACTACAAGCTGGCCATCAAGACCGTTGCATCACTCGAAGAGGCCCTCGACCATATCGACGAGAATGGCTCTGGCCACAGTGAGGCTATCATTACGATGAACGAACAGGCTGCCCGCAAGTTCCAGTCTCATGTCGATGCAGCCTGCGTCTATTGGAACGCCCCCACCTCATTCACCGACGGTGCACAGTTCGGCCTTGGTGCCGAAATCGGCATCTCCACCCAGAAGCTCGGGCCTCGAGGTCCGATGGCATTAGAGGAGATATGCACCTATAAATGGCTCATCGAAGGCGAAGGACAAACGAGACCATAACAATCATCAACAAAACATATCTATGAAGACCCGAAGACATAACACCATCCTACTGATCCTATGCGCACTCTTCGTGCTCATAGTCGTTACCTGCCGTCAGGAAACTAAAGAAACGAAACTGACGCAAGAACAGATCGACAATCAGGACTCTCTGGTCTATGCTGCGATGGACAAAGACCATCATTACGCTCTCCAGCTGGTCGATAGTCTTGAAGACTTATACCCCAGCAACGAGGCTAAGATTAATTTCTACCGCGCCCAGATCTACAATAAGATGGGACAGGAGCTCAGTGCCGAACTCTACTATAAGAAGGCACTGTCTGGCGATGAGCTGTATAAGGAGCGCCCCTCTATCTGTTACTTCGCCTACGACCAGTTGTCGACGATCCTCACAATCAAGGGAGACCAACAGGGATCACTGGCCAACGCCATCGAAGGTTACGCCCTAGCAAAGGATGATGATACAGAGGCCGGACAGGAATGGAAGGCGATTCTGCTTCACGATATCGGCTATTGTCAGATGCTATTGGGCCGCATTGCTCAGGCTGAGAAAAACTTCACTCAGTCTTATAACACTCTGAAGCAACTGGCATTAAGGACCAATAAATACAATCACATCTTTTCCTGGGCGAGGGTTTCCTATAACATTCTGGATGCCTACATCAGCACCGAGAGGTTCGAACAGGCCGAGAAGTGGGTTGTCGCTTCAGAGGAAGCCATCAAAACCATGATTGCCTCGCCCGACTGTCCGAAGCAAACTGCCGACGAATATCAGGGTAGCCTCAACACCCATAAGGCCGTTGTGCTCGTCAGGACAGGAAAGCGTGCCGAGGCCGAGAAGATCTATGAGGAGTTCCTGAAATCCGACCATGCCAAGACCAGCGTCGGGATCTTCGACAACGCTGAATACCTGCGGAACGCCGAACGGTGGGAGGATCTGGCAAACATGATGCCTAAACTCGACTCTCTTGCCACTGCGTGGAAGATGCCAAAGTCGATGTATTACTTGAAGACCTACCTGGTGCCCATCTTCACTGCCTATCAGAAGGCAGGCCGTAAGGAGCAGGCCCTCAGCACCGCCCAGCGCATTGTCAATGCCATCGACTCTGTCGACAGATATGAGCAGAATCACAATGCCGCCGAACTGGCTATCATCTTCGAGGCCCAGAAGAAGGAGGCACAGCAGAAGAAATAAATAATAAGAGTTAAACATTATATCATATAAAAAATGAAGAGTTTCATTAATGTGGAGGACCTCGGCGACCTCCGGAAAGCCCTCGCCGAAGCACAAGAGATCAAGAACGACCGTTATAAGTATCAGCATCTGGGCAAGAACAAGACGCTCATGATGATATTCTTCAACAACTCGTTGCGTACCCGTCTTTCTACCCAGAAGGCTGCCATGAACCTCGGCATGAATGTCATCGTGCTCGATGTCAATGCTGGCGCCTGGAAACTGGAGACGGAGCGTGGTGTCATCATGGATGGCGACAAGAGTGAGCACCTGCTCGAGGCCATCCCTGTGATGGGCTGCTACTGCGACCTCATCGGCGTCCGTTCGTTTGCTGGTCTCACCGATCGCGAATACGACTATGCCGAAACCGTGCTGCAGCAGTTTATCAAGTACTCGGGTCGTCCTGTCTTCGCTATGGAGACAGCCACCGTCCATCCCTTGCAGGCCTTTGCCGACCTCATCACCATCGAGGAGCATAAGACCGTCGAGCGTCCGAAGGTTGTACTGACCTGGGCTCCCCACTGCCGTGCTTTGCCTCAGGCCGTGCCTAACAGCTTCGCCCAGTGGATGAACGCAGCCCCCGATGTCGATCTCGTCATCACCCACCCCGAGGGCTACGAACTCGATCCCAAGTTCGTAGGCAATGCCGTCGTCGAGTACGATCAGAAGAAAGCCTTCGAGGGTGCCGATTTCATCTACGCCAAGAACTGGAGCAACCCTGGTGTGACGAACCTCGCCGACTATGGAAAGATCACCTCTAAGGATATGTCGTGGACCGTTGATACCGAGCACATGTCATGGACCAACAATGGTAAGTTCATGCACTGTCTGCCCGTTCGTCGTAACCTCATCGTCACCGATGATGTCATCGAGTCGCCCAACAGTCTCGTCATCCCTGAGGCCGCCAACCGCGAGATCAGTTGTTCGGTAGTTATCAAACGGATGCTTGAAGCTCTTTAAAAAGTGAAAAGGTGAAAAGGGTAAAATTATGATATCCTTTGAATGCGACTATAACAACGGGGCCTGTAAGGAGGTTCTTGATAATCTCATAAGGTATAACGCCGCCAAGCCCACGCCCTACGGCTTCGACGAGTTCTCCGAACGCGCCAAAGCCCGAATCCGTGAGGCTTGCGGACTGCCCGATGCGCAGATATTCTTCCTCACCGGAGGCACCCAGGCCAACGCCACCACCATCGACTCGATGCTCTATCAGTACGAGGGAGTCATCTGTGTGGGGTCTGGTCACATCAATGTCCATGAGGCAGGAGCCGTCGAGTTCACGGAGCATAAGATCATCACCATCCCTGATACGGATGGCAAGATGGAGGCTGCGACGCTCGACAAATATCTCGACGACTACATGCACGACGGCAACAAGGATCATGCCGTTCATCCAGGGCTCGTCTATATCACCTTCCCCACGGAGTTGGGCACCCTCTACTCTGCCCGAGAGTTGGATCAGATCTACGAGGTGTGCCAGCGCTACGAGATTCCGCTCTATATCGACGGGGCCCGCCTCGGCTATGGTCTGATGGCCGAAGGCAACGACATCACCCTGCCCTATCTGGCCCGTCATTGTGATGTTTTCTATATCGGAGGCACGAAGATCGGAGCCCTTTGTGGCGAAGCCGTCGTCTTCACCAACCGCAAGGCCCACAAGCATTTCTTCTCCATCCAGAAGCAGCATGGAGCCGTCATCGCCAAGGGCGCTCTCATCGGCCTGCAGTTCGATGCGCTGTTCACAGACAAGTTGTATTTCCGCCTCTCCGAACACGCCATCAAGATGGCCATGCGGATGAAGGAAATCTTCAGGAAGAAAGGTTACCAGTTCCTCGTCGACTCGCCCACCAACCAGCAGTTCGTCGTCATCGACAACGAACTGGTAGAGCGCTTAAGCCGGGAAGTGGAGTTCTCCCACTTCGGCCAGACAGACCATCACCACACCATCTGCCGCTTCGTCACCAGCTGGGCCACGACTGAAGAAGAGATCGATTTCCTGGAACAAATCATATAACTATAAACTACATTTGACTATGACCTATTACATTCTTATTTTACTACTGATTCTACTCATCGTAATGGTGCCACTTGTAAAGAGTTGGCGGAAGCAGAAGCGTGAATACGAGGCACTCCGAATCGAGGTGCACAAGATATTCGACAGATACAGCTTCCTGGTAGACAAGGATTTACGAGTGAAGGAAACAAACTACTACGACATCCACAAGGACCTTCTAGACGACAAACCTCGCGTCTTAGGCAACGTGATCCATTGCCAGACAGCCTGTGACTCAGGCCTTTGCGGCACTGGCATCGCCTGCAGCACTTGCCCCATTCGCCTGGTACTGAAAAATGGCTTCAAGCACCGTCGCGACTTCAATGACATCAGTGCCACCATGCATCTATACAATGCCAAGCACGAAGTGAAAGATGTCGATGTAAAAGTCGATGGCCGCTTCACCACCATCGGCCGCACCCCCCACTTCCTCGTCACAGTCCACAAGCAGAATTGACCAGATGCCAATTAAGGGTTGCTAAGATGCTTTCCACGACAGTAAGGGCAGCCTTCTCAGGGTTGTTAAGATGCCTGTTATACCCCCTAAAGTGCCAGTCCTTACTCTGTTACTAAGCTTTCCTTACTGTGTTGCAAGGCATCTCCAACACCCTTAACAGGCATCGTTACAAACGCACCCCTGATTTTGCTATCTGAAGATTGCAGTTTTGAGCAACAAATCGAGCGCAATCGTTCAAAACTGCCCAACACCTAACATAATCCTTCTGAAACGCCTTTATATAAAGGATCTTAGGCATGTTAGGTGTTCCTTCAACACCTAACATAGAGGTAACATACACCTCACATCAGACCTACTTTTTTCTAATTTGCTACCGAAAGCAGAATGTTAGGTGTTAATTAGGTATATGTTAGGTGTTTCAGAAACACCTAACACTCATCAAACCCTTTGTACATCGGCATTTCCGGCGATTCATGTTAGGTGTTTGAACTTTTTAGAGAGATACCAAGCTAATACACGATATGCGAAACAGTTGTATCTGTGCCAAGCCAACAGCCAAAGGGGAATAAGTGTAATATTTACATTTATTGACAATTCGGGCAAAAATTGATAGTGTACGGGCTACACTTATGGCATAAAAAGTGCATAATTTTAGCTTATTTTGTGTTAAAAATGGCATTTTGGCAAAAAAGTATCACATTTTGCTAAGATAAAATAGAAATTTATAAAAAATTTATATTACCTTTGCGACCGATTATAAACAAATCATATAACTATAACTCTTAAAAAAAGAAAACTAAAAACGTATGAACCAAAACAACTCCTCTTAATAAACGGAGAGTCGCGCGTACCTTATTATTATAATAAGGCTGGGACTCAGGTGCCTTGTCGCACCAAAACTCGAATGGATTTATTAAACCAATTTAATCTATAGTAAATACTTAAGTATGAATCGAAATTTTAGAAAGACAGCGCTGCTGATGAGTGCCATGGCCCTGTTGGGACTCGGTTACTCGTCAAATGCCAACGCCGCTGGCGCTCCTCAGGAGATTCAGCAGGCAACGAAGAAGATCACAGGTACTGTGGTCGACGCTCAGGGCCCCGTCATCGGAGCCAGCGTAGTGGAAAAGGGATCCTCGAACGGTACTGTTACCGATTTCGATGGTAATTTCTCTCTCAACGTCAAGGAAGGTGCAACGATCGTCGTATCGTTCATCGGCTACGAGACTCAGGAAATCAAGGTTGGTAACCGTGACAACATCGAAATCACGCTGCGCGACGACAATGCCGTGCTCGAGGAAGTGGTGGTCGTAGGTTACGGTACCCAGAAGAAAAAGCTCGTCACTGGTGCTACTGTTCAGGTGAAGGGTGAGGAAATCGCCAAACTGAACACCACCAACGCTCTGACAGCCATGCAGGCCAGCACTCCTGGTGTGAACATCACACAGGCTTCGGCTCAGCCTGGACAGGGCTTCAAGGTGAACATCCGTGGTATGGGTACTATCAACGAGAGCTCTCCTCTGCTGATCATCGACGGTATCAATGCCGGTACAGCTGATAACGGTCTGAATGGTCTGAACCCCAACGATATCGAAAGCATCGACGTGCTGAAGGACGCTGCCTCTGCAGCTATCTACGGTGCCCGTGCTGCTAACGGTGTGATCCTCGTGACCACCAAGCAGGGTAAGTCTGGTAAGCTCCAGATTCAGTACGACGGCTTCGTTGGTTGGTCTAACGCCTATAAGGTGCCTGCTATGGTGAACGCTAAGCAGTACATGCAGATCATCAACGAAACTAACTTCAATACTTACGGAACAGCTCAGAACTGGGCCAGCATCGTCCCCCAGAGCATCATCGACAAGGTGAACCAGGGTTGGGAAGGTACTGACTGGTTCAAGGAGTATGAGAACAAGAACGCCCTTCAGTTCAGCCACGCTGTAACACTGAATGGCGGTACTGATCGTTCTAAGTTCTCTATGTCGCTGAACTACAGCTCTAACGAGGGTATCATGGGTGGCGACAACGCTTCTTCATACAAGCGTTATGGTGGCCGTATCAACTCTGACCATGTGCTGCTGAAGGGCAAGGACCTGCTGGGTGAAGAGCACGACATCATCACCCTCGGTGAGAACCTGAGCTACTGGTATCACAAGAGCCACTCTCTGGCAGAGTCTAACGGTTACTGGAACGTGATGCAGGCTGCTTACATCGCTTCTCCGCTCGTAGAGCCCTACGACGCTAACGGCGAACTGACCAGCTATGCTAACAACCACGCTGGCTACAGCGATATGATCTACGGTCAGCCTCTGAACCACTTCGTCAATGGTGGTTTCGGTTCTCTGAACCTGAGTCGTGACTTTGGTGTCGGTGCTACCTTCTACTGGATCATCGAGCCCATCAAGAACCTGAAGTATCGTGGACAGTTCAATACTGGCTACAGCGCCAGCAACTATCGTCAGGTTGGTAAGCCTTACTCTTCAAGCTCTACATCTGCCAGTGCTTCTTACACACTGAGCCAGAGCCAGAGCCAGAGCAGCAGCTTCACCATTGAGAATACGCTTTCTTATATCCTGCCGAAGCTCGGTAAGAACACCATCGACATCCTGATCGGTCAGTCTTTGGAGCGCTCTGATTGGAGCACAGGTTTGAACATGAGCTTTGAGGTGACAGAGGAAAACCTGAACACCTTGGTGCTCAATGGTTGGGACTACAACATCCCCGCTAACTACGAGACTCAATATCTCACTGGTCACGGTGGTTATGACAACCCAAGGTCTGGTAGCATTGCTTCGTTCTTCGCTCGTGCCAACTGGAACTACGACGAGAAGTACATGGCAACAGCTA
>Ga0310696_10002931_pt1 | contig 21937 bp, 13 predicted proteins | sample AusTroGonzalo_MG_4_FD_203885 | JGI IMG/M metagenome (GOLD analysis project Ga0310696, IMG submission 203885) | Bovine rumen microbial communities from tropical cattle in Woodstock, Queensland, Australia - Gonzalo_02 (v2) (version 2) | ecosystem: Host-associated > Mammals > Digestive system >...
TGGCTATTATGTTGACACGACTGGTAAAAATACTGCGAAAATAGCAGCGTATATTCAAAATCAGTTGAAGGAAGACAAGTACGGAGACCAACTGACTATGTTCGGGAAGGTCTAGCCCGTTTACGGGATCGCCGGTAAGGTCATCATGCAGGTGCCAATTCGTGCAACGCGACGTGACGCGTGGCTAGTATTCTAGGGCAGGGCCCGCATATGAAGAACCACCGGCTACGCCGGTGGGTCACTTTTTTATTTGTTTGTACTCTTTTTATGTATATTGAAAGCATAGAAGGAGGTGCGAAATGAAAAAGAACTTTTATTGTGGTTTGGCTGCTTTTACGGCGCTTGCTCTATCAGCCTGTATGGAAGATCATGACGTGAGTGCTGTGATGCCGCCGATTGCTGTTGATTCGTCAAGTTCTGTAACTACAATATCGTCAAGTTCCGCCTTTGTAGGATTTTCAAGTTCTTCGTTTGGGCTTTCATCTGGCGATGCTTTTTCTAGCTCGCTTGTGAATTCTTCATCTAGTTCACTTGAGATTTCTTCGTCTAGCTCGTTTGCAGAGTCTTCTACCGGTGTGTGCCGTGGTTTGATGTGGTTTGGTGATGAACCGGAGGATGGTGTGCGTGTCCCTGTTGAGACATGTGCAGAGTCTTCGTGGCCGGCAAATGTAGTTGCCGATGGACGTTGGCGTGTTATGGAAACTGATAACGCGGATGGAGGAAAATCGTCTATCGTTTGGCCAGTGGAATTTGCTGATGGCGTTGATTCTATGACTGCTGTTAGTGAATATTGCGGAGGAATTTGCGGTTCGGCCGTTTTGGGTAAAGGATCCTTGACGTATAATCCGTTTGTGTCGGTCGGCTTTACGTTTGCGAGGGATAGCTCAGGCAATCCGGCCCCTGTAGATGTGTCGGACTGGGGTGGTATTTGTATCTCTTATAAGTCTGAAATTATGCCTATGCTTGTGTTGAAGTTAAGTGATTCGGTTATAACGGATGTACTGAAATATGCGGAACCGCAAGCGGGATTGCCGAAGTCTTTTTCTTATACTATAAAATGTATTCCATGGAGCGATTTTAAAATTCCGTCCTGGTTTAGAGGTGATGATCAAGGTTGGAAGGATAATCCGGGTGCTAAGGCGGCTAAGCAGCTTGTTGGCGTGGAATTTAAATTACAGAGTACGCCCACAAATGTTGGTTATAAGTTTAACATAGTATCAATATCTGCTTATAATTCAGGGCGCGGTTACGCTTGCTACGGGGCTAATTAGCTGCTAGCATGGAAAAGCTAGATTGGTGATTTGGTGTAAAATAGTACTCCTTATTAGTTTGCTATCCTCGATGCTCGTGGCCGCGGAACTGTGCCGTAGTAGTAAGTGTTTTAAGAATTAAGTTTGTTATGCCCGCTTTTTGTAAGCGGGCTTTTCTATATACAGTACGAGGTGTACTGTATATGAATATTTTTCGTTTTTATAATTGTAAAAAATGCTGAATTTTGATAAAAATAAAGAAAAATGTACTCTAAACTATTGACTTAATAAAGATACGGACGTATATTTTTGAATATGAAACCAATAGTTGAATATCAAGATTACCATGCTTTTTTAAGCGACTACTACGAAGAACGCAAGCGCACTTCGGCATTCTCTTGGCGCGAGTTTGCAAAGATCGCTGGCTTTGTTTCTCCGTCGTATCTCAAGGATGTTTGCTGTGGAAAGACTAACCTCAGCAAGGTGACCATGGGGCGCGTGGCTAACGCTGTTGGACTTGTTGGCTATGAAGTGGTGTACTTCGAAGCGATGGTTCAGTTTGGCAATGCCAAGACGGACGATGCAAAGAAAAAGTTCTTGGAACAAATGCACTCGATTGCGCTTGATCATAAAGTGCGAATTATCGATAAGGATGCTATCGAGTATTACGACAGCTGGAAAAATCCTGTGGTGCGCGAACTTGCTCCGTTGATGCCGGGGGCGATGCCTGGCGAAATTGCCAAGATGTGTACGCAAGAAGTCTCTGCGTACGAAGTTCGCAAGTCGCTTGCGTTCCTGGAACGTGCTGGGTTTCTCAAGCAGGTGGGCGAAAATGTCTATGTGCAGACGGGAAAGTCCGTGGAGGGTTCCAAGGAGGGCCTGTCGCTTGCCCTCCGTTTGATGCATCGCGAAATGGGCTACCTGGCTGTCGATTCGCTGGATCGTTTTGCTGCTGATGAACGCAATGTCACAGGCGTCACGATGGGCATCGACCATGAAACCTATGAACGCATTGTCCGTGAATTGGACGAATGCCGTAAAAGGATCACCGCGATGGCCGAGGCGTGCGAAAATATCAAACAAGTTTACAGATTGAATTTACAATTTTTCCCGCTTTCCAAAGAAGTGGTGAAATAAGAGGAGGCTAAAGATGAACAAGAAACTTTATACGGCTTGTGGCGCGATGGCGCTGAGTCTTGCCGCATGCTCTGGAGAAAACGGAAACATCAGCGGTACTTCAACGGAACCGAATCCGATGGCGTTGGGATCGTCAAGTTCAGTGGCCGAATCTTCTTCGGAAAGTTTTGGGCTGAATGAATATGATTTGTGGAATCCCCTGGCGGGCGATTACCATATTAACACGGCGCGTTATTCAGCCTTGCTGTCTGCGGATGTTCGGGCGGATGGATATTGGTTCTGGGAAGCTCGCGGTGCGGATGAACTGGAGGGCGGACAGTCTTCTATTATCTGGCCTGTAGAACTCGGGAGTGGTGCCGATTCCCTGTCTACTGTTATTGACTCGTGCCAGGGTATTTGTGGTATTGCCAGCTTGAAAAATGGCTCTATGACGTATCAGCCTTTTGCGAGTATTGGCTTTGTAATGGCTAGGGATGCGGCTAATAATCCTACTCCGGTCGATGTCTCTGATTGGAAGGGCGTTTGCATTACGTATACGTCTGATTCGGATGCCTCGCTGGTGCTTGATCTGGGGGATTCGTTGGCAACGGTGCTTGACGATGGATTTGCATTCCCGTCTGCGAAGTTGCCGAAAGCGGTTGATGAAGTTACCAGATGCTATAGCTGGAGCTATTTCAAAATACCTTCCTGGAAAAAGGAAATTCCTGATGGCTGGGGCCAAAATACCGGCTGGAGGGCCGCTAAGCAACTTGTTGGGGTGATGTTCAGGATCCAAAATGAGCCTGGGAATTATAAGTTCGATATCAAGTACTTTGGAACGCGAGCGGATGGTACGCCGGAAGATGGAAGCCCGGCATCTTCGGGCAGTGCTCAAGGTGGTACGCCGTTTGTGCCTGTGCTGGAAGGTAGTGACGGAGGTCTTTGGGCACCTGTGAATGATGCTGCCCGGGTTAAAACGTCAACTTATTCTGAAAACCTTTGGCCGGAAAATGCCGTGGAAGACGGTCGTTGGTATTGGAATGCAGATGAGGATGTTGGCGGAATGTCGTCTCTCAAGTGGCCCGTGGCGCTTGGTGACGGAGGCTCTTTGGCTCCCGTTGTCGAATCGTGTAAGGGCATTTGTGGGGAAGCTTCCTTGAAAAAGGGGGCGAGCCAAGGAAATCCGCATGTAACACTTGGCTTTGGAATTGCCTCGGATGCTGCTGGAGAACCGCTGCCTGTCGATGTCTCGAACTGGGAAGGACTCTGTCTTGAATATTATTCAGAATTGCCTATAAAGGTTGAACTCGTTGTGAACGATACGTCGGATGGCCTGCCGTGGGTGGAGCTACCCGTCTCTTTGGAGGTGCAAAAGCTCTGCTATGATTGGTACCGTTTCCATTTGCCTAATGATTCTATTGCATCTTTTGAAGGTAGTGATATTAATGAAATGATGATTCATTACATTCGCGAAACGGATCGTATCGGTGAAAAGGTGGAAAACGCAGCCAAGCAGTCAATTTCTGTAAGGCTGAAGATTGAAGCGGATGAAGATGACGATTACAAATTTGGAATAGGTGCTATTGATAAGTATTCCCATCCGAATTGATTTTGTTAGGAGGAAAGGAAAAGGGGCTCGGCGATTGCCGGGCCCTTTCCCCTAAACAACAGGAGACTTTGCTCACTGTCGGTCCCTTGCGGAGAACACTCGAACTTGCAAGGGTGTTTTTTTATGCTGTTAGTTAGCGGAGCTTGACTTGCTTTACGCTCTTCTGGCTGCCCATCTTGACGATGACAACTGCGGAGCCGCGGTAGTTTGTGTTCAGCTGGACTTCGTTTGCGCCTGTGTTTGCGCTGAAGTTCTTCTGAGCAATGGTCTGACCGAGCGTGTTCATTAGCATTATGGTGCCGCGAGAGGCCTTGTTTGCGTTGAATGCTGCGGTGACGCTGCCTTGTTCAACGTTCAGGCGGAGGCCAGATGCCTTGGCGATATTCGGCATGCAAATTGCATCTGTGCTCTTGCCCCAGTCGCCCGTGGTGTTTGCCTTGATGAGTTCGCCCTTGGCAGTACCTTCAAGCTTCGGCTTCTTGGTGTTAAAGTTCTGGAGCGTGTCTGCGGTGCCATCGGCCTTCCAGAGGAGCATGTTGTCGAGGTACATGTCGCCAGTGAACTGTGTGCCGTAGAGGTTGATGCCGATTGCGTTTACCTGGCTGAGGTCGGTGAAGGCAAGCTGGCCATCGCCGTCGCCGAATTCGATCTTGTAGTTCTTAAGTGTTCCGAGGTCGTCAACATTGCCGAGGCTGATTTCTTTCCAATCCCAGCTGCCAGACATGTTAAACAGGGATACGCTTGCCCAGCCGTATTCGCCGCAACCATCGCGGGTGGCGTCCAAGCACGGGCCTGCGACTTCGCCTGCGACGCGCATGTCGAAGGAAATCGCTACGTACTGGCTCCAGCTCTTGTTGATGTCGATACGCATCGTGCCAGCTTCGGAGGAGTCTGCCTGCTTGGTCGTGTACATGATGTGGAGTGCCATGTCGCCTTCGATAATTTGCGTGTGTTCCTTGACGGTAGAGTCGATGGTGTTGCCCGGAAGAGCTGCCTGACCGTAAGCTTCGCGCATGGCGTTGAGCGTTTCGACGTCGGTGATGTCGCCGACGTTGCCGCCGAACTTGTTCACCTGACGGCGGATGATGGTGAAGTTTCCATCGCCTTCGTCGCCGGTGTCCCAAACGCAGGGGACAAGTCCGTTCTGCTTTGCGGCTGCGACCGTGTAGCCGTACCAAGCAGCGCGAGCCTTCAAGTGGGCCTTCAGGTTGTCGCCAGAGAGAAGGTCAAGACGCTTGACGGCGCCCATTTCGCCAATCACGACCGGGATGCCCTTGTCGTAGAAGCGAGTCTTGAGGCCGCTGAAAAGCTGGTCAATGGACTTCTTGGAGCCGAGAGCCGTGCCGGAGCAGGTGTGGGCTGCATCGTTACCTGGAGTCTGGTCTTCCCAGTAGTAGAACATCTTTCCCCAGTCTTCGTCGCCGCTAGTCATCAAGGAGAACTGATAGGGGTAGAAGTGGACCTCGGCCATGGTGTAACCATCACCGGCCGGGTCGACTGGGTAAAGTTCGGAGAGGAGCGGAGCCTTGTCAATTTCGGTACGCGGAGACTGTACGACCACGATACGGGTGGCGTTGTTGCCGCCGGTGGCACGCACGGCCTTGAGGCAGGCTTCGTGGAATTTCTTGAGGACTTGCATACGGGTAGCGTCAAATGCCCATTGGCCGTTGTCGGCGCCGCCGTTCCACGGGTCGTTCACGCCCGGTTCGTTTGCAGATGCAAAGATGAGGTGTTCGTCGTAGGCGGCGAACTTGGTGGCGATTTGCGTCCAGTAGGATTCTTGTTTGGCGGCGACTGCGTCTGCGGAGCTGTTCACGAGGCCCGTCTTGTCGTAGCCTTCGCCGTCAAAAACGTGGTCTTCGAGCCAACCACCGTCCCAGTGGCTGTTCAAAATGGCGTACATGCCGTTATTGATGACGAGATCGACGACTGTCTTCACGGAGTCGAGCCAGCCTGCGTTGATGGTGCCGTTGGAGGCATGGGAATCCCACGCGCAAGGAATACGCACGGTGGTGAAGCCTGCGTCCTTGATGGCCTTCACGTAAGCGGCATCCGGGAACGGGTTGCCCCAATCGGTCGGGTTCTTCGGGACTTCCATCGTGTTGCCGATGTTGTAGCCGAGGCCCATCAGGGGGTAAATTTCGGTTGCCTTGGGAAGAGCAAAAGCTGAAGCTGCAGCCAAGAGGATGGAGCTTGCGGCGATGCCGAAGGTGTTCAATCTCATGTCTAAGACTCCTTGTTGAGACTTGTGATTGGGTGCCTTATTTTGTGAAATTTAAGCGATTTTAGAAATTTTTTGAGAACATTGTTCGTGCGAACTAGCTCGCTCTCAAACATCCCTTTTCTCATACACGTAAGAATACACCCGTTGTATGGCTACTAATATATATGAAAGCTACTTGAAACGCAACAGGGAAATTGTTTAATTGTGTAAAAATAGCAAGTTTGTAATAAAGAAAGTGCTAAAAATCACATTCGTTTGAGAACTTTTTTTGAGAACATTTGGATCGGCGCGGGCGAGATTCGCCGGATTGTGAGTCAAAAGCGACCCGTATAAACGGGTCGTGTTGACGAGAGCGAGGCGAAGAAGGAATATTTTGAGTGAATTTGAGCCGAGCGGTTTTTAGTGCGCTTCGAGCCAGTTTTTGCCGAATCCGACGCTGGCAACGAGTGGAACTTTGAGTTCCATTGCACCTTCCATTTCGGACTTGACCATGGCAGAAAGTTCTTCGACTTGGTCCTTCGGGCATTCGAACACGAGTTCGTCGTGCACTTGGAGCATCATGCGGAGCGGGAGGTTCTCGTCGTTGATGCGCTTTTGAATGCGGATCATGGCGATCTTGATGAGGTCGGCGGCGCTGCCTTGCACGGGGGTGTTCACGGCCATGCGTTCTGCCATTTGCGATTCCATGCGGTCGGAGCTGTCAATGCCTGCGATGTAGCGGCGGCGGCCCGAAAGTGTTTCGACGTAGCCATCGCGGTGGGCGGCAGCCTTGGTGTCGTCGATGAACTTTTGCACGCCCTGGTACATTTCGAAGTAGCCGTCAATGAAGCTCTTGGCCTGCGCCATCGGAATTTTCAAATCGCGGGAGAGGCGGAATGCGGTCATGCCGTAGAGCACGCCGAAGTTCACGACTTTCGCGTCGCGGCGCATGTCGGCGGTCACGTCTTCGAGGCTTACGCGGTTGATGGCGGCTGCCGTGCGTGCGTGGATATCTATGCCTTCCTTGTAGCTTTCGATGAGCGCTTCGTCTCCGCTCAGGTGCGCAAGCATTCGAAGTTCAATCTGCGAGTAGTCCACTGCAAGAATCACGTTGTTCGGGTTCTGCGGTACGAATGCTGCGCGAATTTGCTTGCCGAGATCACTACGGACGGGAATGTTTTGCAAGTTGGGGTCGCGGCTTGAAAGGCGGCCTGTCGCAGTCCCCCACTGGATGAAACTCGTGTGGATGCGCTTGGTGTCCGGGTTCACGAGCGTCGGGAGCACAGAAACGTAGGTGCTCTGCATCTTCTTGAGTTCGCGGTATTCGATGACCGCAAAGACGATTGGGTGTGCTGCGCGAAAACTGAGTTCTTCGAGGACGGCGGCGTCAGTGCTGCGTTTCTTGATCTCGGGGAGGCCGAGTGTATCGAAGAGCACTTCGCCGAGCTGCTTGGGCGAGCCGATGTTGAATTCGCAACCCGCCATGTCGCAGATTTCTTTTTCAAGCTTTTCGATGCGGTGCTGCAAATCGGTTTCAAGCTTCTTGAGAATCTTGGTGTCGACAAATGCGCCGACGCCTTCCATCTGGTAAAGGACCTTGAGGAGCGGCATTTCCTGGCTGAAGAAGTACTTTTCGTAGTCGTACTTCTGGAGTCTAGCGCGGAGCGGTGCCCAGAGACGGAGCGTGTAGACGGCGTCTTCTGCGCCGTATTCGGTGGCGTCCTTGATGGGCGTGCGATTGAATGTGATTTGGTTCTTGCCGCGTCCGATGAGGTTCTCGATCGGGATCATCTCGTGTTGCAAAAGCTGCATGACCTGATTGTCGAGGCCGAGCCCGGTCTGGCCGGGCGAAAGCATCCAGGCGGCGATGAGCGTGTCTACGATGTTTGCGGAATCGATTTGCTTTTGCGTGAGGCCAAATGTGCGGGCGAGAACGTGCAAATCGAATTTGGCGTTGTGGAAAACGAATGCGCGCTTGGATTTGCCGTCGGAGTGTGTGCAAGAATCGTTCCAGAAATCGATGAACCACTTTTTCGTGGCGTTGAAGTCAAAGTTGCCGCCCTTGCCTGCTGGGTAAGGGAATCCGATATCGTCGGTATGGCCGAGCGGGATGTAATAGCCTTTAGGGACGTTTCCGTCTTTTGTAGCTGCTGCAAGGCAAAGTCCGACAATGCTGCACTGCATTGGGTCAAGTCCATCGGTTTCCGTGTCGATGCCTATTTCGGTCGCCTTGTCAAATTCCTTCTTCATCTGATCAAAGCTTTCTTCATTGTCAATGCAGATGTAAGTGGGCGGGAGGTCGGCGGGTGGTTCGGCAGGCTCACCAACCTTGTTGTTTGTTGTCCCTGCTACAGAGTCGTCGGAATCGTCTTTGCGCACGAATCCTGTTTTACTCGGAACGTTTTCAAGCAGTCGGATGAGGCTGTTGATTTCGTGTTCCCTGAAAATGCCTTCAAGAGTGTCGCTGTGGATGCCGCAGAATTCAAGCGCGTCAAGATTGCCGTGGTAGGCGCGCTTTGTCTGTAGCGTCACGAGTTCGCGGCTGAGGAACGCCTGTTCCTTGTTGTTCGCGAGATTGTCGTGCAAACCCTTCTTTTTGATGTTGTCGAGGTTTGCGTATATATTGTCCATGTCGCCGTATTCGGTCAACAGCTGAATGGCTGTTTTCGGGCCGACTTTCGGAACGCCTGGGACGTTATCGCTGGAGTCGCCCATGAGGGCTAAGTAGTCACGGATTTTTTCGGGTGGGATGCCGTATTTCTCAATGACCTGCTGCGGTCCAAAATCAATGCCGTCGGCGCCTTTTTCCAAGTGGAAAAGGTGGATTTTGTCGGTCACGATTTGCGACATGTCTTTGTCTTTGCTGATGATCACGACATGGTCGAAACCGGCATTGACTGCGGCCTCGGCTGCGCTTGCCATCACGTCGTCGGCTTCGTAGCCGGGTTCCGACAAAAGCGGGATGCCGCTAGCTTCCATCGATTCGCAGAGGAGCGGCATTTGCGCTGCCATTTCTTCGGGCATGGGGCCGCGATTGGCCTTGTAGTCTGGGTAAAGTTCGTGGCGGAAAGTCTTTGTGTGCGCGACATCGCGGGCGATTGCAAAATGCGTGGGCTTGTGCTTTGCCAAAATACGGAGGACAGCGCCCCAGTAGCCATGCATCATGGAAACGTCCTCGCCCTTGCTGTTGACGAGCGGGTTCTGGCTGTAAGCGTAGAACATGCGGAACGCGAGTGCGAAAGAATCGAGAAGTAGTAAAGTCTTTTCTGCCATACTGGGGAATGTAGCAAAAACAAGCGAGGCGAAAGTTGCACAGGCAAGCTTGCTTGCCTGTATAACCGAGCCGAAGCAGTTTTGGCGCGGAGCGCAATTAGTAGGAAGTAGGCAGGAAATTATGGGGGAAATGAGCTTGTGATGGGGTGCGCGGAGAGGCTTGCTTGCCTGTATAACCGAGCCGATGCGGTTTGCACGGAGTGCAATAAGTAGGCAGTAGACAGTAAACTGTAGGGAAATGTGCTTATTGGTGTTGCACTGAGAAGTTCGCTTGGCTGTTTTGGCGCGGAACGCGTTAGAATGCTTTGTGCAGATTCTTGATGATGTCGCTTGGGAGCATACTGAATGCGCCGAGTTCTTCTCGGGTAATGCGCCCAGCTTTCTGGTGTAGAAGCGCTCCGAGAACGGCTGCTTCGGGGGCTGCCAATCCCTGCGAAAGGAGTGCAACGATGATTCCTGAAAGAACGTCTCCGCTTCCGCCTTTTGCCATGCCTGAATTTGCTGTAGGGATGATGTAGACGTGTCCGTCGGGTGTGGCGATGTAAGTGGGCGCCCCTTTTAAAAGAATGACTTTATCCGTACTTTGGGCAATGCTTCTTAATCGGCTTGGAATGGCGTAACCGCTGTCAGGAAGGTCGCCAAAGAGTCTTGCGAATTCACGCACATGGGGCGTTAAGACGGCTGTTGCTTGCAAATTCCGCAAATATTCAATGGCGGCTGCGTCGCAAGTGGGTGCGTTGTCGTTTAATGAAGCTATCGCGTTTAGGGCGTCGGCGTCAATGACGGTTGAAACCTTGAACTGCGGGAGTAATTCAAGAACCGCTTGGTTTGTGCCTGCATTTGAAGAAATGCCTGGGCCGATGGCTATGGCGCTAGCGTATTTCGTTTTTCGGAGGATCGTCTCGATGTGTTCTGGTTGCAAAGTCCCGCAATACTCGTTGTTTTTATCGCCTGATTTGTCAATTCCGCTTTCAAGTCCGCAAAATACGGGTTCCGAAAGCTTTGTTTGGATAATCGGAGTGATGGCGTCGGTTGTCGCAAGTGTGACTAGCCCTGCTCCGCTGCGGAGTGCAGCTTCCGTGCAAAGGGCGGCTGCGCCTGGCATATTTTTGGATCCCGCGATGATTAGTGGGTTGCCCTGAACTCGCTTGTCTCCCCATTCGTCTCGCGTGGGCAATAGTTGCGGTATGGCCTCTTCTGTGGCGAGATAATTCTTTTCGTCAAATTGCTGGACGATTTCGGCGGGGTATTTAAGCGGGGCGACTATGGCTTTCCCGAATGCGTGCCCGCTTTCTTTTATGTAGGCTTCCAAACGTGGAAATCCGAACAACATTGTTTCATTGGCTTGAATGCGAATGTTGTTGCAAATATGCATTGAGGAGTCGTAGCCCGTAGGGGCGTCCGCTGCGATGACGGGAACTTTGCTTTCGTTGATTGCCTGTGTGATGGCAGCGTATTCAGGGCGTAACTCGCCTTTAGCCCCGTTTCCGAGCATGCAATCGACGACAAGCTGAAAATTTTCGCGCAAAAATAGAGGAGCTTGCTTATCTTTTTCGGTGATTGCCTTAAAATCTATGAGCGCGCCGCCAGCTTGTATAAAGTCGTCAAGAGCAAGCTTTGCCTCGTTCCTGAATTTACTTTCGCTTGCGAGGCTGAAAACGACGCTTTTGATGCCTGAGTTCAGAAGATGCATGGCGAGGACGAGACCGTCTCCGCCGTTGTTACCGCCGCCGATAAAAATGGCGATGGGCGCGAGCGCTTTGGCTTGGACGAACTTGAATAGCGCAAGCCCGGCTTCTTGCATCAAAGAGAAACCGCTTTGGATGATGTCTTTTTCAGAAGGCGCGTTCGTTGCTTTTTGTGCTAAAAAGGTTTTAGACGCGGCATCAAGACCGCGCATTCCTTCGGTTGAAAGAACCGGTTGCAAATTTAAAGACTGGAGCGAACGCATCTTGTTTTAGCTTAAATGAACCAGTAGGTGACGCCGAATTTGAACATCATTGTGTGGGCGCCCTTCAGGTTGATCGACGCCCATTTGACGCTGCTCTTGCTTTTTTCGTCTTTGATGCTGTTCATGTCGCCATCATACTTCACATCGGGGAAAACTTCGGTGAATCCCATATACCAGCGGAAGTTGAGACTGAGGTTGTCCAAAATGTAATAGCCGGCGCCAAAGTTAAGGCCGAATTCTGCTGCGGCTTGTTCAATCCTTTCAAATTTGTTCTTGTGGCCGTCATAAGTGTATTCGCTGCTGGTATTGATGGAAATCTGCGGGGCGACTTCAAGGAAGAATCCGCCACCGAGAATGCCGCGTATATAAAATGAAAAATCAAGGAACATCTGGTTGTAGCATCGTTCAATTTCGTCTTCGTCGTGACTTAAATTGAAAATGCGGAAGGTGATTTCCGGAGAGAACTGGAGGCCGTCAACAATGGCATACCGTGCTACGACGCCGAATTCGCCGCCAAACCCTGTGGGCGGTTCAAGCCCGTCTGCTTCAAGGTCTTTGAAACCCCAGAAGTTACCGTAGATAAACGCTGCTCTTGCGCCGATGCCGATGCGGGGTCTTTTATGGGGCGCTGTGTAGGGATCTACGATGTGTGAATCCTGTGCAGTTGAATCTTCGTCTTGTGTGACCGCTGTTGCTGTGATGCTTGTGGTGTTTCCTTCGCTTGTGATTGTCGCACTTGCGTAAGCTTGGGCGGTGGATGTTTGTGTTGTTGTCTGGATGACCTGCGGATTTGCGACTTGTTCGTTGGATTGGTCTATCGGCTGTGCGATGGAAAGTGCGGTGGCGCAGAATACGGTCAAAATACCGGCTGCAAATTTCTTCATAAAAACTCCTTTTTGAGGCGGCCCTGTTGATGGACTCCTAACTTGTAATGAAAATATAATAAAGAGGGGCGCGTGGATAGTCATGTTGAGTCGTGAGGTGGCTTTGAATTCTGTTTTTTTTGCTTTTTTTTAGCAAATACTTTTGAAAAGGGTGAACTTCTCTCTTGCCATGATTGATGAAAATATGTATATATGAATTGTTGTTCATATATTTAAAATATTGAAATGGAAGCGTTTATGAAAAAAGAACAGAATATACAGGATGTTTCGCTAGATACGCTATTTGAACTATCGGAATTTTTCAAGTTCTTTGGCGATACGACGCGCATCCGCGTGATTCACTTGTTGCTTTCGGGCGAAATGTCTGTGAGCGCTATTGCCGAGAAACTGAATCTTGAACAGTCCGTGGTGAGCCACCAGCTGCGCATTTTGCGTACGGCGAATCTTGTGAAGCCGACTCGCGACGGTCGCAAGATTTATTATGCGCTGGATGACGAACATATCGGCGAAATCTTCAATACGGGTCTCGCTCACATTTTACACAAGAAGAAGGTCTAAAAATGAATATTGTTACTGATTTTGTCTGGGAGTTTATCACGCTTTTTTCGGAGATGGCTCCGTTTCTGTTGCTTGGCTTTTTGCTCGCTGGAATTTTGCATGTCTGGGTGCCGAATCATTTGTATGTGCCAAAAATTGCAAAGTCCAATTTTGCGTCGGTTCTCTGGGCGGCAATTTTTGGAGTTCCACTCCCGATTTGTAGCTGCGGCGTAATCCCGACTTCGATTGCAATTCGCAAGGAAGGTGCTAGCAAGGGCGCTAGCGTGAGTTTTTTGATTTCGACTCCTGCGACGGGAGTGGATTCCATCTTGGCAACGTATTCGTTGCTGGGTCTCCCGTTCGCTATTTTGCGCCCGGTGGCAGCGTTTGTGACGGCGTTGTTTGGCGGTGTGCTGACGAACTTTGCAACGCGTGGTGAAACTGATCACGGAGAGTCTGCTGGGAATGCGGCTGCTGTTGCGCATGCTGATTCGGCTGTAAAACACGAACATCACCACGAACACCTTCATCATCACGATGATTGCGACGATGATCATTGCGAATGCGGCGACCATCATCATGAACACGAACATTGCGGTTGCTGCTGTGACGATGACCACGACGCGCCTGCTGCAACGTTCCTGGGAAAGATTAAAGAGACGTTCCGCTATGGCCTTGTGAACATGGTGGGCGATGTGAGCAAGTGGCTCATGATCGGCCTTGTTCTTGGAGCATTGATTTCTGCATTTGTTCCGAATGAACTGTTCCTTGCATTGCGTGAATACCCGATTCTTTGCATGGTTTGCGTGCTGCTTTTGGCAATGCCGATGTACACGTGCGCCACGGGTTCCATCCCGCTTGCACTTGCTCTTGTGGCGAAGGGAATTACTCCGGGGGCGGCTCTTGTGCTTTTGATGGCTGGGCCTGCAACAAGTATCGCTTCGATGCTTGTCGTCGGCAAGGCGTTCGGCAAGCGCACGCTCGCAGCATACTTGTTCTCAATTGCGTTTGGCGCGATGTTCTTTGGCTTTATCGTGGATACGTTCTTTATGGATACGTTCCTCTCAGCGATGCTCCCGCAAGGCCATGCAGATTGCCATGGACATGAAGCTTTAGGCGTGTTTGATTACGTTTGCGCAGGTCTCCTTGCTGTGTTTATGCTGTACGCAAAGTTTGCGCATAAGGGTTGTGACGGTCATTGTGGCTGCGGCTGCGGTTGCGGCGATTCTTGCAAGTGCGCGGACTCTTGCGAGGACGATCACGATCATGACCACTGCGAATGTGGCGAATCTTGTGGATGCCATGAACACGACCATCATGAACATTCCGAACACGTCTCTAAAACGTATCGCGTGAACGGCATGAATTGCAGCCACTGTAAAGCGTGCGTTGAAAAAGCGGTTCGCCCACTCGATGGAGTTGTATTTGCCGAAGCCGATGTCGCGAGCAAGTCGTTGCACGTGGAATGGCACGACGATGATGATATTGACATGGCCTCTTTAAAAACTGCTGTCGAAGAAGCTGGCTTTGAATTTGCTGGTGAAGCTTAAAATTCGTGCTTCCAACTGAGGGCGATGCAGTCAAAGTACCATTCTCGTCCAGATTTTATAAGGTGAGGTTCTTCCTCGCCTTTTTTGTGTGCTGTTGTAAAACTGCGGCGGCTGGAGGTTCTTGCGGCAATGAGTAACGAATTCTTTTGGTTTAAGGCTAGCCTTGCAAAAAGATTGAGCTTGACAATCATGAATTTATCGTAGGTGCTTGCCCAATCTCCATAGTCTTTTTTGCTGTATTGTCCGTAAAGATTTGCCATGAAACCCACCATGTCTACAAATAGCGGCGTCTGGTATCCAATCATGGCCGTGAAATCATAACCGAGTCCATTTACAAAACCTTCGGTGGTCTGCCACGCCCAAAAAGTCCCTTTGTCTAAACCGGTGATTCCTTGGTAAATCATCTGGTAGTAGGTGTAAAGTAAAATGTGACTCCACTCGCCATCAAAAATGGCTCCTGTGTCGAATTGAAATGTCGCTCCTAGCCAATGGGTGTGGTAGTAATGCGTAAATGGCGTTAAGTTTTTGTAATGACCGTTTTTGTAAACGCAGAAACCTTCAAACCCGATTAAATTCCAGCCAGTGCCAATACTTGCGCCTGCGTCAAAAAGAAGAAACGGGAGCGGTGAAAATGTAATCGTTGCAATGGGACGGATGGAAAGGGGTGAAATTTCCATGGATCCTTTCAGTTCAATATCAGCACTTGAAAGGAGCGGACTTTGGCCGAGCGGGGTGGGTATTGTGTAGGTGCTTGCCCAAGTCGCTTTTGCAAGGATCCCGTCAAATGGACCTGTGGGGTTTGCAATGTGGTCGTCTCCCTTTTTAAAGTCGCTTTTGATATAGTAAGCCCCATCCACAGTTAGCGAGTGCTCAAACTTTTGGGTGTCTTCGGCAAACAAAGAATTTGCAAAGAACAGGCTTGCGCTCATGATAAATGCGCTTGTTAAAAACGCTTTTGAAAAATGTTTTTTTAAAAGAGAAAGGTTCATGCCAAACACCCCCTTTCGTTAATATAATTTAAACTTCTCCAATGCGTGCTAGTTTTAGCAATGGCATTCCCGCTTCGCGGCTTTCGTCAAGATTTACCGTGAAGTCGATGCTCCAGTCGTTAAATCCTTCCTCGTCCTGCAACATTTGTTGAATCTGCATGATGCAGCCTTCATACGTGACAATGGTGTGGGCGAGTGCGCGGCCTTCCACGTCCATACGGAACCTATGGTGCTCGGCAGTGTAGGCGGCCATCGTTTCGATGAGTCGTTTTTCTGTCCATGGCGTACCTTCGGCATCTGCTAAAAGTTCGCCTTCGGCAAGGTCGTCGGCGAGGCTATCCAGAACATCTGAAAAGTCCTGTTTTTGCAAACTCATCATAATCTGGAAAATGCGCTGACGTACCATGTTGAGGAATCGCTTCTTGTCGTAGGTGATGTCTGCGGCGGCCTTGTCAGCTCCGAAAGCCTTTTCGACTTCGTCTTCTGAAGTGCCTTCGTCCAGTCGTTTCTGATAATCTTCCGGATGCGCCATCTTTTCCCATTCTTCCAAGAGGCTCGAGTCTACACGGCGGATCATTTCGCCGAGGTAGTCTTGCATTTCCAGAAGCTCTTCATTCTTGTAGCCATCTGGCACGGTCTGCGAAAGCACCTTGTAAACGCCGTTCAAGTGACGGAGCAAAATCGCTTCCATACGCTGCAAGTTGTATTGCTTCACGTAGCCGCTGAATGTGGTGAAGTTTTCAAACATCTCGCGCACGATGGATTTGGGTTCAATGTTTTCATCGACCCATGGATGGACGTCGGCAAAGGCGTTGAATGTGTCGTAGATAAAGTCTCGGAGCGGTTTTGGGTATTCAACCTTCTCCAGCTCTTCTAGACGCTGGTTGTATTCCATTCCTTGCGCCTTGAGTTCGTTCATGCGTGCATCTCGGGCCTTGCTCTGCTGGATGCGCAGAATAGTCTCGGGATTTTCAAGGATGCTTTCGCACAAGGTAATCACGTCAAGCGCATATTCTGGTGAATCCTTGTCAAGCTTCGGAAGCGTGTCGAGTAGGTACAGCGAAAGTGGTTGGTTCATCGAGAAATCGTCTTGCAAGTTCATGTTGACTCGCAAGTGGCTGTAACCCGGTGCTACGGATGGCACGAATTCGATAATCTTTTTTTCGACGAGACTCCTGAACAGCAAAAAGGCGCGGTGCTGCAATTGTTTTTTGCTTGCAGCGCTTTCGTGGCAATCCTTGAGGAGAGTTCGCATGGCACGACAGCCGTCCGTCGGGCGGCTCAAGATGTTCAAAAGCATCCCGTGATTCACCTGGAAGCTCGATGTCAGCGGTTCCGGCGAAGCCTCGATCAGCCGCTTGAATGTGTTTTCGTCAAACGGGATGTAGCCATGTTCAGGCGGCTTCCTCTTTTGGAATTTTTTGCCGGTTGTGCGCGACTTTGCTTCGAGTTTCAGATTCTCGATGACGTGCTCGGGCGCTTGCGCGACAACATAGCCGACATTGTCGAAACCTTTACGGCCTGCGCGGCCTGCAATCTGATGAAAGTCGCGTGCGGTCAAAATGGCGGTCTTGTCACCGCTGTATTTGCAGAGCTGCGTAAAGAGGACCGTGCGAATAGGAACGTTCACGCCCACGCCGAGGGTGTCTGTTCCGCAAATGACCTTGAGTAGTCCTTGCTGGGCGAGCTTTTCGCAGAGAATGCGGTATTTGGGTAAAAGACCCGCATGGTGTAGTCCAATGCCTTGCTTAAGCCAGCGCTTGACATCCGGGCCGTACGGACTTGCAAAACGGACTTCCTTAATCGCTTCGTTGATTTTTGCCTTTTCTTCTTTAGTGCAAAGATCGAGACTCATGAAGTTCTGTGCATTGCTTGCCGCAGCAGCCTGTGTAAAATGGACGACGTAAACAGGGGCCTTGCCTTCGTTCACGAGCTTTTGCACTTCGGTCGAGATTTCGGTGGTGCTGTAGCTGAAGTCAAGCGGCACCGGGCGTTGTGTGGATCGGACGGTCACGGATTCGCGGCCAGTGTGCTTGGTCATGTCGCGTTCAAAAAAATCCGTAGCGCCAACGGTAGCGCTCATCAATAGGAATCTCGATTGCGGAAGCGTGAGTAGCGGAACTTGCCAGGCGACGCCGCGCTCCTTGTCGCTGTAATAATGGAACTCGTCCATCACGATGTCTGTGATGGTGAGCGTTTCGCCTTCGCAGAGCGCCATGTTCGAAAGAATTTCTGCGGTGCAGCAGATGATGGGCGCGTCCCGGTTGACGGTTGCATCTCCGGTTGATAGCCCGACGTTTTCGGCGCCGAATTCTTTACAGAGTGCCATCCACTTTTCGTTCACGAGTGCCTTGATGGGGCTTGTGTAGACACTCCTGCGGTTGTGCACGAGGCTATCGAAGTGCAGCGCAAGCGCCACCATGGATTTCCCGCTTCCGGTCGGCGTGTTGAGAATGACGTTCTTGCCGTCCAAAAGTTCAAGAATTGCTTCTTCCTGGGCTGGGTACAACGTTGTACCTCGGGCTTCTGCCCATGCCATAAATTGTTCTAAAACGTCTTCGGACGAGATGTCCGAACGGTGCCCGTTCGCTTTTTGGATGAGTTCTTCTAGAAAATCTTTGAGAATCCGCTTGTTTTGCTCTGCCATAATGGCTCAAAGATAACTTTTTGAAAATATTTCGTAATAAGTTTTCTATTTTCAAAAACATAGGAGATTTGTTATGAAAGGAATCGTTCTTGCTGGAGGCTCCGGCACTCGTCTGTATCCGCTCACGATGGTCACGTCGAAGCAACTTTTGCCGGTCTATGACAAGCCGATGATTTATTATCCGCTTTCGACTTTGATGTTGGCGGGTATTCGTGACATTCTCATTATTTCGACACCTACGGACTTGCCGAACTTTGAACGTTTGCTCGGTGACGGTTCTGCAATGGGCCTCAACTTGAGCTACAAGGTACAGCCGAGTCCAGATGGACTTGCCCAGGCTTTTATTTTGGGCGAAGAATTTATTGGTAACGACTGCTGCGCGATGGTGCTCGGCGATAACATTTTCTACGGAAACGGCTTTAGCCAGCTTTTGAAGGCTGCTGTCAAGAATGCCGAAGAAAATGGCCGTGCAAGTGTCTTTGGCTATTATGTCGAAGATCCGGAACGTTTTGGCGTTGTCGAATTTGATGACCAGGGCAAGGTAATTTCTGTCGAAGAAAAGCCAAAGGAGCCGAAGAGCAATTACGCTATTACAGGCCTTTACTTCTATGACAATCGCGTGGCTGGATTTGCCAAGGTGCAAAAGCCGAGTGCCCGTGGCGAACTTGAAATCACGGATCTCAATAAGACGTATTTGGACAAGGGTGAACTGGATGTAAAACTCCTCGGTCGTGGATTTGCTTGGCTTGATACCGGTACGATGGACAGTCTCATTGAAGCGGGCGAGTTTGTGAAGATGGTTGAAAACCGCCAGGGTATCCAGATTTCCGCCATTGAAGAAATCGCTTACAGAAACGGCTGGATAGACAAGGAAAAACTTTTGGAATCCGCCGCCAAGTATGGCAAGTCTCCTTACGGTCAGCACCTCAAGAAAGTCGCTGAAGGAAAAATTCATTACTAGAGAAAAGCGACTAGTTACTAGGTGCTAGTGCTTTACTCTTTACGCCCGGCTTTGTGTCCGGGCTTTCTTTGTATGGATAAAATCTTTGTTATATTTTGTTTAGGAGATTTTATTTAAGACTCGCAAAAATAGGAGGAGAGCGGTGAAAATAATCCTGGCCGTGTTGCCGTTATTGATTTTGGCATCACAAAGTTTTTCAAATCCAGCAAGTAATACGACGTTTCCTTTGAAACAGCCTGATGGGACTGTTGTCGAGGTACGACAGGAAGGCAATGAATGGTTTCATGTCCTTGAAACTGTGGATGGCCATATTTTGCTGAAAGATTCGCAGGGCTTTTATGCTTATGCGGATGAAAATGGAAAACCTTCAAAGATTTACGCTCGTGATGCGCGGGATCGTAGCCCAGCTGATGTTCTGTATCTTTCTGGGCTGAATCAAGATGATATTTACAAAAAGTTGTATAGCGAACATGCTGTTGCTGAAAAAAAAGAATATGATGCCCCAAAATACTTGAATTCTGTGGTAAAGCGTATACCTACCTATAATCGTTTTAAGACGTTGGGCGATGTCCGGGTTCCCGTCATTCTTGTGCAATACGCTGATGTGAAATTTAAGAGCGCTGACCCTGTAGCTCAATATACAGATTACCTGAATAAGGAAGGTTATAATGAATATCACAATGTGGGTAGTGTAAGGGACTATTTTATACAAAATTCCAATGGACTCTATCGGCCTACTTTTGATGTGTATGGACCTGTGACTCTTTCTAAAAAACGGAGCCAGTATGGAAGTAGGGATGGCAGTGCCATGAAAGAAGCCCAAAGCTTGCTTAATTGGGACGAAATTGACATGTCGTTATATGGTGGTGGTTATGCGATTAGCTATGCTGCTTTTATTGTTGCGGGTGTTGGCTCAAATGGCACAAGCGTCGATGAGGCTCTTTGGCCTCATGCAGGGCGGTTAAATGGGTCGCAGCTGTGGGGACACAATACCTCGATGGTTGATTATTATTCGAGCTCTGTAGAAATTTCAAGTGGCGCGTATGTTCGTGACGAATCTACAAGTGTTTTGGATGGAATAGGGGTCTTTGTTCATGAGTTTAGTCATCTTTTGGGTTTGGAGGACCATTATGATGTTGGTGGCGAAAATAAACACGCCACGACTAAAACTTGGGACGTAATGGATACAGGCAATCATAATTGCCCAAGCAATCCTGAATATGTAAGAGGCTGCGCTCCTCCGAATTATTCTGCATTTGAAAGGATGTCTTTGGGTTGGCTAACGCCGACGGAACTTAGTGAAAGCGGTCCTGTGCGTTTGGATAAAATTGAAAAAAATGTGGCTTATAGCGTTACAAATCCTAACAATCCGAATGAAGTTTTCTTGCTTGAGTATAGATCGATGAAAGGTTGGGATGTTGGGCATTATAATTCCGGGATGTTGATATGGCATATTGATTATGATTCTAAGGCATGGTTGTATGAACGTGTTAATGTGGATGGGGATCATATGCATGTTGATATTGTGGAGGCTGTTCCTGAAAAATATAATGCTGAAGGAGACTATTATACGGTGTCCACTTTTGAAGTCCCGTTCCCCGGGAGTGGACATGTGACCGAATTCAATAAATTTGTTTTTTGGGATGGGCGCAATGCGAATATCGCTATTTCAAGCATCAAGGAATCCGAGGACCATGAATATGTTGTATTTAATGTTTGTATGAATGCGTCTACGTGTCCGACGATTGAATGGTCCAGTTCTTCCTTTGAATCGTCGTCTTCGGAAATGCCACCAAGCTCTTCTGTAGAGTCTAGTTCATCCGAATTCCCAGATCTGTCAAGTTCGTCAGAAGAATCCAGCTCTTCGGAGACGCTTAGCTCGTCTGACATTGCGCCGGAGTCTTCGTCAGAAGAATCCAGCTCTTCGGAGACGCTTAGCTCGTCTGACATTGCGCCGGAGTCTTCGTCGGAAGAATCCTCGTCGTCAGAAGAAGTCTCTTCAAGTTCTGAAACTGTTTTGTCAAGTTCCGTGAGTGAATCTCGCTCGTCTAGCAGCTTTGTTGAATCGTCGTCTTCGGAAATTCCATCAAGCTCTTCTGTAGAGTCTAGTTCGTCCGAACTTCCAGAACTGTCCAGCTCGTCTGAAGAATCCAGCTCTTCGGAAACATTTAGCTCGTCAAGCATTGAGCCGGAGTCTTCATCAAAAAACGTTGAATCTAGTTCCAGCGAGCAATCTGTCAATGTCGTTTCAAAAATTCATTTGCAGGGTGTCCGTATTAGCTCTTGTAACGGGGTTGTCAACGTATACGCTCCGCAGCAAGGTGTAAAAACGGTGCGAATCTTTTCACCGCTAGGATCGCTTATGCTTGAAACGGTAATGGATGATTTTGAACAAAATATTAATGTCAAGAATTTGCGTAATCCAAATGTTGTTTTATCCGTGACTCAGGAGGGTAAAACTCTGTTTAAAGGCGTAATTCGCGTGCGGTAATAGCTCAAGTCCGTAGATGATGTGACTTTGTTTTTCAAAGAACTCGGCTTTTGCGCCGGGTTCTTTTTCTAGTGGCAGCGACTTTTTAATAATCCTCTAGCAACTACTGACCAATAACCAAATTCTAAGCTTTGAGTTCTAGAATTTGCCAAGTGCGGCAATGCGTCCTTTGCTATATTTCCCGTGTAAATTGGAGAAATTCATGAAACGATCCATCGTAATTACTGGCGGGGCTGGCTTTATCGGAAGCCATGTGGTTCGCCTCTTTGTCAACAAGTATCCTGAATACAATATTATCAACCTTGATAAGCTCACGTATGCGGGCAATCTTGCGAACTTGAAGGATGTCGAAAACAAGCCGAACTACAAGTTCGTGAAGATGGATATCTGCGATTTTGACGCCTTCTACAAGCTTATGCAAGATGAGCATGTCGATGGCGTCATCCATCTCGCCGCGGAAAGCCATGTGGACCGCT
>Ga0310696_10002934_pt1 | contig 21917 bp, 26 predicted proteins | sample AusTroGonzalo_MG_4_FD_203885 | JGI IMG/M metagenome (GOLD analysis project Ga0310696, IMG submission 203885) | Bovine rumen microbial communities from tropical cattle in Woodstock, Queensland, Australia - Gonzalo_02 (v2) (version 2) | ecosystem: Host-associated > Mammals > Digestive system >...
TGCTCGATGAGCTGGACACCGACGGCAAAGGAGCTCCCAGGGAGGAACTGGAGAGAAGGGCCGAGGCAGAGGGCATCAGCAGCATCGAGCTCGAGGAGGTATCCAACTCCCTCATGGACAAGGGCCTTGTATACGAGCCGAACCTGAGATATCTGAAACGCATCTGAAACGAGGGAATTGCCCCTCATTATCCCTTTTTGGGCCGGTAACGGCCCTACCTCATTTCTCGAAGACACGCGACGCAGAATAGCAACACGCCGGGAAAGAACAGAATGACAAGAGATGACCCCCTTTCGGGGGCCTGGAGTTTGAGAAGCTCAGATGAGCTTGGCTTCGAAGTCGTCGATGGACAGCTGGAAGTCGTTGGGGTCCTTGAGGTCGCCGCGCCTGGTGAGGACTTCCCTAGCGAGGATCCAGTAGACGCATGCGAGGGCACGCCTTCCCTTGTTGTTGGTGGGGATGACGAGATCGACGTTCCTGGTCTCGTTGTTGGCATCGCAGAGTGCGACGATGGGGATTCCGAGGTTCAGGGCCTCGTTCAGGGCCTGCTTGTCGGCTGCGGGGTCGGTGACGACCAGGACCTCGGGCTCGATGAACGCGGGGTTCAGGGGGTTCGTCAGGGTTCCGGGGACGAAACGGCCGGCGAATGCGGGTGCTCCGATTGCCTTGGAGAACTCCCTGGCGGGCTTCTGTCCGTACTGCCTGGCTGAGACGACGAGGATCCTCTTGGAGTCGAACCTTGCAAGGAATGCGGCCGCATCCCTGAGCCTGTCGTCGGTCTTCTTGACATCGAGGACGTACAGTCCGTCCTGCCTGACCTTGTAGATGAAATCCTTCATGTCGGCAGATTTCTGCTGTGTTCCGATGTGGACTCCGGATGTAAGGTAGATGTCCTCCTCGACCAGGAGTTCGGTTCCGGGTGCTACATATGTTTCCTCTTCGCTCATATTGAAACCTCTTTGATTAGTTCTTGACAACGGAGATCGGTACGAGATCCCTGTCGAATTCCAGCATGGCGATATCGATGGGGTCGAGCATATCCTCCGGATAATCCACTAACACGGGAGCTCCGTAAGAGATTTGCAGTGCCCTCGCTCCGATGATCCTCGCTTTCTCGAATCTTGTGTACTTATCATTCGTCATATAAGTCACCATACAGGATAGAGCCGTGTAATCTGGTCCCGATTATAAACCTTTGCTCCTCCCTTATTTTTACTGTTAGTATATACTCAAACAACGCACGCGCGCGCGAGACGTAGCAAACCATTTTTAGACCCTTGGGGATGAGGTATCATGGTCGATGAGCTCACGGTCTGCGCAGCTGCATTCTTCCGCAGCATAGGCAAGGATTTCACCACATCCAACGAGTTCGTCATGGTCTCGTCGCTGGAGCTCAAGTGGATGCCGCCGTCCGATTCCAAGCTTCTGCTCAGAGCCCTGCTCTCCAGGAACATCCTGACACAGAGGGGGGAATTCATACGCCCCGCCGCCGACCTGAGCGCGATAGACCTGCCTCTGGCATACAAGCCGTCGCCGGAGCTCATAGAGTCCCTGCACTCCGCACCCGCCCCTCCCAAGAAGGAGGCCGATCCGGACACGTTCCACATCCTCGTGGAGGTCGCCAAGGAGAACGGCATACAGACGAAGGACTTCGTCCCGGCATGTTCCAGGATACAGAAGAGGCTCGACATAGACATCTCGGCCGCGGCACTGCTGGTCCTCAGGGACAACGGGGTCGACATCGCCCCCTATGTCGAGAAGGTGCGCTCCGCCGTCACCGGCGCAGAACGAACGGATAGGGCCTGATCATTCCTTCCTTATGAAGTTGCCCAGGGTCATCTTGCTGTTCCCACCGCCGCCGCCCACGGAAACACCAGACTGGACGGTCTCGGTCAGCTTTATGCCCAAGGCCTTCTCGATCTTCTTGATGAGCTTGTCATCGGGGACCAGCGCTCCTGCCTCGACCTTCGAGAGCGTACCCTTCTTCTCGAGGATGGATGCCGCGAACTGCTCCAGGTCCATGCCCTTGGCCTCGCGTGCCTCCCTGATGACCGTCCCATAATCGGCGATAAGCTCTGTGGACGATGTTCCGGAGTAGATGTCCTTGGTCTTCATCCTCCTCTCGCGCTTCTCGAGCCTCTGCTCGATGACGGATGAGGACATGGGCGCGCCGCTCTGGCCTGACCTGTAATCCTCCCCGAATCTGGCACAATTGGGACAGACGTTGAGCTTGCTGCCCTCCACCATGACTGTCTTGGTGGTGGGGACTTCCTTTCCACACATCTCGCACATCATACTTTCTCCATGATACCAGGTTGTAAATAAGCCTAGTGCAGAATTGGTCGACCTGTCAGCACACAATATATATGATGAACCCGCAATGTCCGTGCAATGAGCAACGACGAGACCATTATTGATAGGAACAACTCCGATACGGTCCTCTCGGACGACATTGCAGAGCTCAAGGCAAAGATCGTGACCCTGGAAGACAGGAACGTCAGGCTTGTGGAGGATCTCCGTAATGCGGAAAATGAGAAACGCTACGCAGAGGGAGAGCTGTTCAGACTGCAGAAGGACATGTCAAGGATCAGGGGAGAGATGGAGAGGCTGAAGACCCCGCCGCTCATCGTCGGATCCCTTAGGGACATTCTTCCGAACAACCGTGTGGTGGTAAAGAGCTCCACAGGTCCCGACTTCGTCGTAGCTATATCCGACTACATCGACCCCAAATCCCTGATCCCCGGATCCAGGGTGACCATGAACAAGCAGACGCTTGCGGTCATGGAGGTCATCCCGTCCTCCGTCGACCCGATCGTATCGGGTGCCGAGGTCGTGGAGAAGCCCAACATCACGTACGACGACATCGGAGGACTCAAGAAGCAGATGCTTGAGCTCCGTGAGGCCGTCGAGGACCCGTTGCTCCGCCCCGAGCTATACGCCAAGGTCGGTATCGAGCCTCCCAAGGGAGTGCTCCTCGTGGGACCCCCGGGAACCGGAAAGACGCTGATGGCCAAGGCCGTTGCCAACGCCACCAATGCGACCTTCATCAGGCTGGTGGGATCGGAGCTGGTCCAGAAGTACATCGGAGAAGGCGCCAGACTGGTCCGCGACCTGTTCGACCTCGCGAAGCAGAAGGCCCCCAGCATCATTTTCATCGACGAGCTCGACTCGGTCGGGGCCAAGAGGCTGGACGTCGCGACGTCCGGAGACAGGGAGGTCCAGAGGACGCTCATGCAGCTCCTGTCCGAACTGGACGGATTCACCGCGATCAGCAACGTCAAGATCATCGGTGCCACCAACAGGCCCGATATCCTCGATGACGCCCTGCTCAGACCCGGCAGGTTCGACCGTATCATCGATGTGGGGCTCCCTGACCTCGAGGCCAGGAACCAGATCTTCAAGATCAACATCAACCACATGAACGTCGACAAGAAGGTCTCCATCAACAGGCTCGCCGAGATGACCGATGGCCTTTCCGGAGCAGAGATCAAGAACCTGTGCACCGAGGCGGGTATGCTCGCCATAAGGGACGGTCGCGAGAAGGTCAACGAGAAGGACTTCATGGCCGCCAGAGAGAAGGTCATGGAAGCTGGTCGTAACAAGGCCAACCCTGCGCCGGCATCCATGTTCCGGTGAACATCAAAGAGGGGTCACCCCTCCTTTTCATTTTTTTCACACCTCTTCGGCGATCCGCCCCGGGATGGCCGAACGTTTCAAAGGATCGCATCTGACGCTCGGATGCTGCTACAGCATCCACTATCCTGCAAGAACCCCATAGAAATGCTCAGGACCTCTGGTTGTCCTCTCCGCCGAAGAAGACCAGCTGCGCCGCGGCATAGATCTCCTCCAACCCCACCATCGTCTCGGACGAGACCGAACGTATCTCTCCGAAGACCCCGGTGTTCTCCATCGCCTTGAAGAGCTCCAGGCCCACAACCGTCTCGGGATTGGTGTCCGCATCGAGAAGGTCGCCGTAGAGAGCGTCCGGTACCGAATACCAGTCCAGCATCCTCTGCTCATCCTCCTCCGAGAGGGTGTCCGCCTTGGACAGGAGGTTGATCATCGGAATCTGGAGCCTGAACTGGGCCAATGCTCCCAGAACCATCGCCGTCACGAATCCGTTGGGCGACCTACAGAGCGAGGGGTCGGACAGATAGATCAGCATGGAATCCTCCCTGCCGAACGAATCCACCAGAACGTTGGAGGATTCCCTGAAGGCGAAGAGCTCAAGCTGACCCGGCGTATCCACCAGGACATAATCGGTGTCGTACCCGAAGATGATCTCCTGCATCTTGGAGATGTTTACCGCCATGAGGTCGGCCGCGACAATCTGCGCCCCGTTGGGGCCCAGGCTGTACTCGGACATGACCTCCTCGAGGGATATCCATTCCCTGATGTCGACATCCGCGGTGTACGGGAGGGACTCTGCCCCGGGATCCATGTTGACCACGGTCGCATCGACGCCCGAATCATCGCACCACTGCTTGAACGCTCCGACGAGCGTGCTCTTCCCACTTCCAGCGGTTCCGATGAAGAATAAAAATTTCAATGACGAAAACCCCCCTTTTCCACCTGCTGACACGGGAAATCAATATAAAAGAAATACGCAATCCTTGCCTCATGGTTACTAAGCAAAAAAGCGTAGCTCCCTTTGCTTTCGTCGGAATCCTCAGCGGAGTGTTGGCACCCATCATGTTCGTCATAGCGATCTTCGCCGACGGCAGTTGGACGTTCAACGTCGACATGCTTTCAGCACTCGGTATCTCCAATGTGGCAATAGCTGCGTCCTTATTCAAATGGACCTGCGTCGTAGCGGGTATCACTCTCCTGTTCTTCGGAGCGGGGAAAGCCTACATCAGAATGACGGGCCTCGATGCGGTCAGCGGTCTGTTCTTGGCTGTCTCGGGAGTATTCCTCGTCGGAGTAGGACTCGTCACCCTTGACAATGCGAACATCCATCATTTCTTTGCCGCGCTCCACTTCGCGATGATATTGATCGCAATGGTCGCCGGCACTGTCGGCGACTGGCAGAAGGGAAGGCTGATCACAGCGTCCGTAGGCGCTTGCGCATTGGTCATATTCCTCTGCTCCACCGTTGGCCTCACCATGGCCGGGGCAGAAGTCGTTTTAGTCTTCTGCTTCTGTGTTTGGACGGTCGTTCAGAGCCTGTCTCTGGCATTCAGCAAGAATTAAAATAAGTAAGCGGATAACAGGACGGTAAGAAAATGACTGAAACACCCAAAGTAATGAAGGTCGGAATGGCCGTTGCCTTCGTCGGTGCGATCATCGCTTTCGTCGCCATGGCCCAGGCCTGGAACGGAACCGTTGGCTCGCTCGGTTACGTTGGGGTGGATATGGCCGTGTCGATGATGTTCTTCGCCACAGCAGGATCCCTCTCCACGTACAGCCCCGTCAAGGGAAGCACAGTCGTCCTCCTCGCGGCGATAGCTATCGCATTCTCGATTGTCGCAGCTATCTATGGAGCGATGGACCCATTCTGCACAGTCGTCCTCGTCATCTTGGGAGCAGTCTGCGTATTCATAGGCAGCCTCCCTGTCACAAAAGAGTACGTGGATGCCAACAGAGTGATCTGAAACCTATAATCAAGGTCCGAAAGGACCTTACCCTTTTTTTCTAAGACTCGCTCTTAACTTTTTTATCGCGACTGCAAATATACAGTTGCATGGATGAGAAGTACGCGTTCGCCCTGCGCAAGCTAGCGCTCATGGGCGCCCTCGACGATTACATCGCCATATCCTCGAGAGAGCTGGGCGATGCACTGGAGATGAGCCAGCAGTCGGCCTCCAAGAGGATATTGGAGCTCATCGACTGCCAGTTCATCACGAGGGACCTCGGCACCAGGAAACAGCGCATCAAGATCACTCCCAAAGGGGTCGAAGCGATGAAGAAGGAGTACGCCGAGTATCGCCGTATATTCGAGCGCACCGATCACATCAGCATCCGCGGTGAGGTCGCGTCCGGCATGGGCGAAGGAGGGTTCTACATCAGCCAGGAGGGTTACCTCAAGCAGTTCAGGGCCAAACTCGGCTTCGAGCCCTTCCAGGGGACCTTCAATGTCCGCATCTACCCCGAGGAGATCGGCAAACTGGACATCGTCAGGAGCACCGCCGGCATCCTCATCGAAGGGTTCACCTACGAGGGAAGAAATTTCGGCAACGTGATCGCGTACAAGACCAAGATCCACAACATAGATTGCGCCATACTCGTGCCGGAGATGTCCCATTACACGGACATCCTGGAGATAATCGCCGCCTGCAGCATAAGAAGGACGCTCAGCCTGAGCGACGGCGACAGGGTGGACGTGAAAGTAAGTCTCTGAGACGGGGATGCCCCGTCCCAGGACATATTCAGTGTTTTTCGAGATACCTCATCACGGATTCGAAGACGCATCTGCCGTCCCCTTCCTCCGTCGTATAGCCCCTCGTCCAGTCAGGATGGGTGAACCTGGTCATGACGCGCTCCGGGTGGGGCATCATCCCCAGGACGTTGCCGGCGGGATTGCATATGCCGGCGATGTCCGACGGCGACCCGTTAGGGTTCCAGGGGTAATCCGCGGCGGAGCCGTCGGGACGCACGTACCTGAAGACGATCTGATCGTTGTCCTCCAGCTTCTGGACGAAATCTGGGTCCATGCTCATGAGGTTCCCCTCGCCATGGGCGGACGGGATCATGAGGAGCTTCTTCTCGGGGACCGACGAAGTGAACAGGCACTTGCCCTTGTTGTCGTTCCTGAGGACGGTCGGACGGCATTCGAATCTTCCGGAGAGGTTGTTGAACAGGACGGCCTCGGGCTCGTCCGCCATGACCTTGTCGAAGGCGGGAAGAAGCCCCATCTCGACAAGGATCTGGAATCCGTTGCAGACTCCGAGCACTGGCTTGCCGGACTCCACGAACCTCTTGACGTCCCCGCCGATGGCGGACTTTATCCTGGCGGCGAATATCGCCCCTGCGCGGACATAGTCCCCGGCGGAGAAGCCTCCCGGGAAGGCGAGGACGTCGTAATCCTCCAGGCAGCGCCTCATATCGGCGGGGGCCTGGCCCGTGAGCTGCTTCAGGTGGACCTTCTCTGCCTGGGCGCCGACCATGCGGAAAGCCTCGGCCATCTCGTCCTCGCAGTTCGTCCCCTCTATACGTATAACGCAGACCTTCACATCCTCTGCCTTCATTGAGAAACACCTCCCATGATGTTCCAAATGGGATCGTTCCATGCCTTCCTCATCTCCTGGACGGGGATCGACACGCCGTTGTCCTTGATCACCAGCGAATCGCCCTTGGTGATCCCTATTATCTGGGCATCGTCGCCCATGATCTTCGTGAACTCGGTCACATCCTTTCCGTCGACCTCGACGATCCAACGACTGTTGCTCTCGGAATAGAGCTTGGTCCTGAGGTTGCCGTCCATGGCGGAGAGGTCTATCTGGGCACCGATCTGGCCCGATATGCACATCTCGGCCACGGCGACCGCCAGACCTCCGTCCGAGCAGTCGTGGCAGCTGAGGACGAGCCTGCGGTCCATTGCCTCCAGGAGATTCGCCATGTTCCTCTTCAGAGCGGGGATGTCCACGCCGGGCACGTCGCCTCCCTTGCCTCCGAATTTACGGAACAGCAGGGAAGCACCCATCTCGTCCTTGGTCTTGCCGACCAGGAATATGCAGCTCCCGGTCCTCTTGAAGTCGGCCGTGACGGCCTTCGTGACATCCTCTATGATCCCGCATCCGAGCAGCATGGGGGTGGGCAGGATGTGCTTGCCGCCGTGGGCCTCGTTGTAAAGGCTCACGTTCCCAGAGGGAATCGGTATGTTGAGCTCCCTCGCTATCTCCCCGAGGCCTCTCACGGCCTCCCTGAACTCGCCGAGCCTCTCCGGGATCTCCGGATTGCCGAAGTTCAGACAGTCGGTGAACGCGTTGGGCATTGCCCCGACGGCGACGATGTTCCTGCATGTCTCGTCGATGGCCGCCATGCCTCCCTTGTAGGGATCCGCCTCGGTGAACCACGGGTTGCATCCGACGGCCGCCGCCAGACCCCTCTTGCTTCCGGGGACCGGCAGGAGCACGGAGGCATCCCCGGGCCCGGTCATGTTCAGCTCGCCGACCATCGGGTGGATGGCGGTCCCTGCGCGGACCTCGTGGTCGTACTGCCTTATCGCCCATTCCTTCGATGCCACGTTGAAATCCGATAGGAGGGTCAGGATGACCTCCTTGTCCGAGGGCAGGTCCGGGAACACCTCATCCTTCTTGGAAGAGACCTTCGGCAGGGTGTACGACCTGTTGTAGACCGGTCCGCCGGTGAGGAACTCCAGGTCCATGTCGAAGATGAGCTCTCCGTCCCAGAACAGACGCGTGCGGCGCTTGTCGGTGGTCCTCGCAATGGGTGTCGCTAGGACATCCCACATATCGAAGATCTCCAGGACCTTGTCGACATTCTCCGGCTTGCATGTGCACATCATACGCTCCTGCGACTCCGACACCCAGATCTCCCAGGGTGCGAGCCCGGACTCCTTGAGCGGGACCTTCTCCAGATCCACGTCCGCGCCGCAGCCGGCCTCCAGGGCCATCTCTCCTACGACGCAGCTTAGCCCTCCTCCTCCCAGGTCCTTCATACCGGTGATGAGGTGCTTGGCGTTGATGTCGAAGCAGGCATGCATGACGGGCTCCTTGGTGATGGGGTCTCCGAGCTGGACCGCGCCCCTCGAATCCTCGTCCGAGGTGGCCGTCAGGTCCGCAGATGCGAAGTTGACACCGTGGATACCGTCGCGCCCGGTGCGCCCGCCGATGAGGATCATGACCTCTCCGGGGCCGCCGGCGAAGTTGTTCGCAAGGTCCTTGCGCTTGACTATTCCCAGACAGGCCACGTTCACCAGGCAGTTCCCGGTGTACTTCTCGTCGAAGAAGAAGCCTCCTGTTATCGTGGGAATGCCCACACGGTTGCCGTAGTCCCTGATGCCGGACACGACGCCGTTGACGAGATACCTGGGGTGCTTTGTGCCCGGCGGCAGCTCGCCCTTGAAATCGATGGGGCCGAAGCAGAGCGGGTCGGCCAGCCCTATGGGCTGTGCGCCCATGCAGACGACATCCCTCAGGATCCCTCCGATACCGGTCGCGGCGCCTCCGTAGGGCTCGACCGCGGAAGGGTGGTTATGGCTCTCTATCCTCAGGCAGTATCCGTAGTCGTCATCGAACACCATGACGCCTGCGTCACCCCTGGAGAGGATGTCCTCCCTGTCAAGTCCGAAGACGAACTCCTTGAGGATGGGCTTGCTGCTCTTGTAGCAGCAGTGCTCGCTCCATGCCTGACCGAGGGACTGGAGCTCCACATCGGTGGGGTTCCTGCCCTCCGCCTTGAAATAATCGCGGATGACCTTCATCTCGTCCACGGAAAGCCCCAGGGCCATTTCCGCGGAGACCTGCTTCAGCTGGTCGTCCGTGGCGTCCAGGATGGCGACGTCGTAGAGCGGGAACGGCACATCGCGCTTGATCATCAGATCTGCCATTGGATCATCTCACTGTGACCTTGTAATTCTGGATCACGGGGTTGGCCAGCAGCTTCCTGCACATCTCCTCCCCTGCCTTCTTGGCCTCCTCGGGAGGAAGGTCCACCTCGACCTCGAAGAGCTTGACGAACTTCACTTCCCCGAGACCCTTGAATCCCAGCGATTCCAATGTCTTCTTAGTGTTGCTGCCTTCAGGATCGGCAACGCCTTTCTTGAGCTCGATTCTGATCTCTAATACGGCCATGCCCCTCCCTATCGCGTGCGTGGATAATAAACCTCCCAGGTTGCGGCTGACGCCTCAGGACAGCCTTTATGATGGCATAACGCATTGGGCCATGCGATGGAAGATTCCATATCCCTGAAGGTAGCGATGCCGCATCGTCAGACGGAGTCCGGATACGGCCGTGCACGCTTGGACAGCGTTTCCAGGCGGAAGCTCGGTCTCGAGATCGGCGACGCCGTCGAGATAACCGGCAAGCGCACCGTGGTCGCCAAGGTGTTCCCCAGCCCCATCGAGGACGAGGGGCACGGGCTGATAGGGATAGACGGTCTCATGAGGACCAACGCAGGGGTCAGCATCGACGAGAACGTCACGGTGAGGAAATGCCATCCGGCCGAGGCGGAGAAGGTCACCCTCGCCCCTAACATCCCGGACGGGAAGAAGATCCGCTACGGCAAGGATGCCGCGGACGTGTTCTCCAAGGACCTGCAGGGAAGGCCTCTGATGGCCGGTACCGACATCATCATCCCGAACTTCGCCCTCATGGGCAACAGGTCCACGTTCAACGTGGTGTCCACGGTGCCCAAGGGCCCCGTGATGGTCACCGGAAGGACCCAGATACTCCTCAAGGACTCCTCCCAGAAGCAGACCGTCAAGTCGAACGTCGGCAAGCAGATCACCTACGATGACGTGGGAGGCCTGGACGACGAGCTCAGGAGGATCAGGGAGATGATAGAGCTCCCGCTGAAGCATCCGGAGCTCTTCGAGAGGCTCGGCATCGGTGCGCCGAAGGGGGTCCTCCTGTACGGCCCTCCCGGGACCGGCAAGACGCTCATAGCCGAGGCCGTGGCCAACGAATCCGGGGCGACGCTGTTCTCTGTCCGCGGACCGGAGATCATAGGCCAGTACTACGGACAGAGCGAGGAGCGGCTCAGGGACATCTTCAAGCAGGCGTCCGAGAGCACCCCCAGCATAATCTTCCTCGACGAGATAGACTCCATCGCACCCAACAGGGACTCCGTGTCGGGGGAGGTGGAGAGGCGTGTCGTCGCACAGCTGCTCACGCTTATGGACGGTCTCGGGGACAGGGGAAACATCATAGTGGTCGCCGCTACCAACAGGGAGGATTCGGTGGATCCTGCGCTAAGGCGCCCGGGAAGATTCGACAGGGAGATCGAGATAGGCATCCCCGGAAGGAAGGCCCGCATGGATATCCTCGATGTGCACATGAGGGGGATGCCCCTCACCGAGGACGTGTCCGTGGAGACCCTCGCCGGGATGACCCAGGGGTTCGTCGGAGCGGACCTGGCCGCCCTTTGCAGGGAGGCCGCCATGAAGTGCGTCAGGTCACGCTTCAAGGACATCGATCTGGACAAGCCCATCCCCAGCAGCATGCTGGAGGACATGAAGGTCAGCATGATGGACTTCAAGGATGCCCTCGCGGATGTGGAGCCCAGCGGCATGAGGGAGGTCCTGGTGGAGATACCTAAGGTCACTTGGGATGACGTGGGAGGCCTGGAGGACGTCCGCAGGCAGATAGAGGAGGCCCTGGTCCCGGAAGAAGGGAACGATGCTTACGAGAGGCTCGGGATAGAGCCCGCCAAGGGTGTGCTCCTGTACGGGCCTCCGGGGACCGGGAAGACCCTGATCGCCAAGGCCATCGCCAACGAGACTGGCGCCAACTTCATTTCGGTAAACGGGCCGGAGATGGCCAGCAAGTGGCTGGGCGAGAGCGAGAGGGCCATACGCCAGATCTTCAAGAGGGCCAAGCAGATGTCCCCCTGCATCATATTCTTCGACGAGCTGGACTCCATAGCCCCGATCCGCGGGGGAGACGGCGGATCCTCCTGGGAGAGGGTCGTGGCCCAGCTCCTGACATCCATGGACGGGGTGGAGAGCCTGACCAACGTCATGGTGATGGCGGCCACCAACCGTCCCGATATGATCGATCCGGCACTCCTGAGGCCGGGCAGATTCGACAAGCTCATCCTGGTGGGGAAGCCCAACGAGGCATCCCGCCTGAACATCCTGAAGGTCCATACGCGCAAGATGCCGCTCAAGGATGTGGACCTGGCATCCATCGCATCCCGGACGGACGGCTTTGTGGGAGCTGACCTGGCGGCACTCTGCAGGGAAGCGGGCCTGACGGCCTACCGCGAGGACCACGGTGCCAGATTCGTCACCATGGACCATTTCGAGGAGGCCCTGCTGCATGTGTTCCCATCGGTCGATTCGCATATGCTAGACAACTATGACAGGATCGAGAAGGACATCAAGAAGCGCCGCTCGGGCTGGGACAACGTCCCGTTCTACAACCGATCGGAGATCCTTCTGCATGTATGGCAATGCCTTGCGGAACCCCAGTGACTCGTAATACCTTCTTACGCCGACACCGCTGGTCACACGGATCGCCGTCTTGGAGTTCTCCCTTGCGATGCGCTCCGCCTCCGCGACCAGGGACTTACCGTAGCCTCTGTGCTGCCAATCGTCGCCGTCCTCGCCGATCGAGACGATCTTGCCGAAAACCTTCAGCTCCCTGATGGTGGCCGCAGGGTTCCCATCGATCCTTACGCGGGCGTATCCGACTATCGAATCCTCGTACTCCAAGGCAACGAAGTACTCGTGCCCTCCGCTGGCCTCGTACTCGGTTATCTTCAGTGCGACCTTGTCCGGATCGGTCAGACTGATGCCTCTGTGACCGACCTCCCTACAGCGGATGCACCTGCATTGCGTCCCGCGCTTCGCCATCTCGTCGGCTACCAGCTGCCGCAGGTTGCTCTTCATTATCCCTGCGGTGATCTGCGGGACCGGGATATCCCTCTGTATGCGTTGGATCCTGACGTACTCCGGCACCGTCTCCTTCATCCTGCAGAGCAGGTCCACGGCCTCCTCTGTGCCGAGAGGGGAGTATGCGCCCTCCTTCCACCAGTCCAAGACCTTCGTGCCTTCCACCACGAGCGTGGGATAGAACTTCAGCATATCGGGGCGATAGTCGGGGAGGTCGAACACCTTCCCGAAGCACTCAAGGTCATGCTCCGGGGACGAGCCGGGAAGTCCGGGCATCAGATGGTAGCACACCTTCAGCCCGTGGTCCTTGCAACGCTTGGTGCAATCGCGGACCGCATCGGTCCTGTGACCTCTGTCCACCCCATCGAGGATGCCATCGTCCAGGATCTGCACTCCCAGCTCCACCCTGGTGGCCCCCAGCCTCATGGACCTCTCGATCTGCGCATCGTCGAATACGTCGGGACGAGTCTCCACCGTGAGCCCGACGCATCTGTGCGCGGACAACTCGTTAAGGGCCTGGGCCTCGCCCAGGGTAGTGGAGTCGATGCCGTTCATGGCATCGAAGCATCTGCGGACGAACCATTCCTGATACTCCGGATCCCTGCAGGTGAACGTGCCGCCCATGACTATGAGGTCGATCTTGTCCGTCTGATGGCCGATCTCGGTCAGCTGGTTTATCCTGTCCGAGACCTGCCTGAAGGGATCGTACTCGTTCCTCCCCGCGCGCCTGGCGGCGGGCTCCTTCCCGGTATAGGATTGGGGGGAATTGTTGGCCACACCGCCGGGACAGTATGCGCATTTGCCGTGCGGGCAATCAAAAGGGGATGTCATCACGGCGACGACCGCCACACCGCTCATCGTCCGCATGGGCTTCTTGATGAGGAACGGGGTAAGGAGCTTGCGGTCCTCCGGCTGGACATTGGCAAGGATCTCGGAACTCTTGGGTACCTTCTCCAGACCGTGGACGCCGCACAGCTTCAGCTTGAGGTTCTGCAGCTCGTCGCGGTCCTTCACGCGGCCGGACTTCACGGCCTCGATTATCTCGGCGGAGAGGGCCTTGACGCGATCATCCATAGTACACGCTGCCCGGTTCCTTCTTCTTGGAGAATCCCTTCGGGGCGTCCTCTAGGACGTCTACGTAGATTATCTGCGCCAGATTGATGAATCTGAGCGTACCGTCCGGAAGCTCGAAGACCATGGCGGTCTCCGTGCCCATGGCGGAATATCCCTTGAAAAAACCGATGGTGGGTTCCTCATCGCCGTGGTTAACACGGCATTTCGACCCGACAGTGACTAAGAACTCCCCTTCCATGACGATCACTTCTGCGACATGAGCTCCTGGAAATGGATCACCGTCTTGCGGTAGTTCTCCATGGCCATGTTGACATTGGCCTCGGTGAAGCTCCAAGCCTTGACGATATCCCCGAACCTGATGCGGTATCCTTTGCGGACCTGGTCGTTGAACTCGACGTCCATCGCCTCGAGGAGATCCATGGACTTCAGCTTGTTGATATGCCTGTAGATGGTGGGCTTGGTGGTCTCAAGCAGGACTGCCAGTTCCTCCACGGTCCACGCCTTGGAAGGATGCGCCATCAGGTAATCCATGAAAAGACGGTAAGGGACGCTCTCGCGGATGGTCGCCGCTCCGGTCTTGGGATCGTAACCCTTCGGGAGATATCCTATCTGAACTAGGAGCGTCTCCGCTACGACGTTCACGTCCGTGACGCCGCTCATAGGTGTGTTACTGACCACCTGCAATTCGAACATCTGATACCGGAACGGGATAAGTGGTCGATGTTTTTAATGGTTAAGGTAACACGTTAAAAACGCTAAGACCAACCTTTAAAACGGGCAGAAAAATAGTAGGAAATCAGAATGATTCCGTCAGTTTTTCGATGGCGACGTGGATGCTTGCGGTGGGTATCACCCTGGACACCGGGATGGACAGGATCCTCTCTACCGTGGGGGCCACGATGGGTGCGCAGACCACTCCCAACGCCCCGTCCCTCTCGGCGCGCACGGCCGCTATTATGGCGTCCTCCAGCGTCGCGACCGGATACTCATGCACATGGATGACCATATCCTGGACCGTGATGCTGGAGGGGATGCTCTCCAACGCATTGGATGCGGCTATGATGGCGATGAAGCGCTCATCGTTCTTCGGTTGAAGGAGCCTTATGGTCTTGACGACCTGGCGCACAGTCCTGAGATTCGGCTCCCTTCCGCCCTCCATCACCTTGTACATTGTGCTCTGGGATATCTGAGCCGCCTTGCAGAACTCGCAGAGGGACATGCCCAGCTCCTCGTCCAGTATATTGAGGAACGCCTTCTGGAACCCGCCCTCGTCCCTGAGCATGCTGGTGATCAGGTCGTCGACCGTCATCTCATCTGCCCTTGGCGAAATCCGCTGCGGCGAGTCCCGCGACGCATCCTTGACCGACCGCCTTGGCCATCTGCCACGGCTTGCCCGTTATGTCCCCGCACGCGAAGACCCCCGGGACCTCGGTCCTGCATTCGGCATCGACCTTGATGGTGTCGTCCATCTCAGGCATCACGCCGATATCCATCGCTATGTCCGCGGCGGATTTTGCACCCAATTCGATGAAGACCCCGTCCGTGGGGATCGCGGTACCGTCCTCGAGGACGAGCCTCTCGACCTTTCCGTCACCCTCTATCGACTTGGGCCTTGACCTGAACATCTTCACTCCGGAGTCGAGGGCCTTCTGTACCACAGATTCGTTCGCGGTGAGGTCCCAAGCGACCCAAGAGGTCTCCGATGCGTAGGAGGTCATGAGTTTGGCGGACATTGCGGCCTCGGACTCGTTCCCCACTAGGACGACGCGACGTCCCTTGTAGAAATTGCAGTCGCATACGGCGCAGTAGCTGACCCCTTTGCCGTAGAGCTCCTTCTCGCCGGGAACGCCCAGCTTCTTCCTGGATATCCCGGTGGCGATGATCACCGCCTTTGAGGATATGCGCGTGCCGTCATCCGTCTCGAAGACGAACGAATCGCCGTCGCGGCTGGCCGATACCACGTTCTGATCCAGGATCTCCGCGCCGAAGGATTTGGCCTGTTCGATCCCGTCCCTGAGGAGCGCGTCTCCGTCGCCGTCGGCGGCCAGGTAGTTCTCGATCCTCGTACCGTGCAAGGAGCTGTTTATGGCCTTGCCTACGACGACCGTGCCCGCTTTCTTGCGGGAAGAATGGATGGCGGCCTGCAGACCTGCAGGACCGCATCCTATGATCAAAACATCGGTTTCCATGATCAGAGGGTGTTGACGAACTCAAGGATGCTCTCCTTGGGCCTGAGTCCGACCAGCGCCTCGACCAGAACCTTGTCCTTGAATATCAGGAGCGTGGGGATCGCATTGATCTGGAACCTGGCCGCTATGCCCTGATTCTCATCGGTGTTGAGCTTGGCGACTCCGGCACGGCCAGCCAGCTCTCCCGCGAGCTCATCGACGATCGGCCCCATCCTCCTGCAGGGTCCGCACCAGGGTGCCCAGCAATCGATGATAGCAATCTTGTTGTCTTCCACAAATTGATCGAAGTTGTTCTCGTTAAGTTCGGTCACCATTTGACTCACTGAGTAAGCATGATTGTCCTCCCATAAAAAAGGGCACATCCCTGACCTGTGTCCGACCGCAACAGATCTGGGGGACAAAAAGTAATCCAATTTTGACTTTTACCGCCTTGATCTGAAAAACTGGAACTAGTTACGAACTGATTACGGAAAAGAGGACCAGCACACAAAAAGTAAAGAATCGAGAACATTCGAGCTCGATCATCCCAAAAAGAACGTAGTTGGCCGGCGCCATCCGACCGCGGATATGGGTGCGCCTATCGCAAGCTACAGCGAATGCGGCCATACCACGATCGGATGGTCTGAAATATCTCAATCCAGGTCGAATTGGTCCACCGTCTTGAGCTTGGGGTACTCACCAATCTTCTTAGGGATCGTGTCGAGATCCGCACCGTAAAGGTCAGAGAGCTCCATGTGGAGGAGCTCCACCCTGTCCGCTCCGCGGAAGGCACCTTTGTTGATCAGCTTGGAAACGGAATGGTTGTGATCCACGACCCTGTTGTCGCTGACAAGGTTGTCCGCGTGGGCCACGATCTTCTCCTCCAGCGTCCTCGGGATATAGTCCCCGGGCGGCAGGCCCATCTCCTCGACGTCATCATCGTCGAGACCGGCCCCGGTATGCTTGCGGACGATCTCAGACAGCTCATGGGGGAGTCCGTAATCCTCCACCATCTTGGAACCGATGTAGGCGTGGAATATCGTGTGGTCCTTTGCGCGCCCTATGTCGTGCAGCAGCGCACCGGCCACCACCAGGTCCCTGTCGGCCGAGGGTATGCCTGTAAGGATCTCATCGGCCACGGCCCTTACGGTGCAGCAGTGGATGATCACCCTCTTCTTGCAACCGGCATCGATGAGATACTCTATGCACTCGCGATCGCTCGGAATTGACAACCGTCTTCCCCCTCTCGTTCGGCACGACACTGATCTTGCCATGGCGGTCCTCGTACAGGGCTTTGCCCTCGGTGAAACGGTCCAGGAATATCGCCAGGGCGGCTATCTCCGAATGGGGCTGATTGCCGACGGAAACGTTGAAGTCCGCCCTCTCGTACACCTCGAAGGGGACCTTTGAGGCGCCGACGATGATCATTATGTCCTCGTCCTTGGGTATCTTCGGTATGGCGTCCACCACCTGCTGTCCGTACATGGTCAGATGGACTACCTTCCCGGTGAATCCCTTGATCGCCTCCTTCCACGTGACGCCGGTGCGGATGACGTAATCGCCACCGAACCTGTCCACGACGCTGCGGATGTTCTCCTCCAGCACCGGATCGTATGTGTCCACATAGATCCCCTTTGCCCCCAGGGCCCTTGAAGACAGGGCCACATGGGTGGTCACCCTCTTGTCCCTCTCGGGACGGTGACCTATTCTCATGATCCATATATCTGACATCTCAATCTTCTTTGATGAGCTCGATCCTGTGCCCGCGGTAATCCATCTTGACGGATCTGCGAACAAGGCTCTTCAGCATCGTTGAAGACAGACCCAGGGTCTCTGCTATGTCTCCTGAGAACTTCCCGTCCTTGCCGACCTCGGCGAGGATCTTGGACTCTATCTCGGAATATTCCTCATCGCTCATCATGGCGGCCGTGAGAACATCGCTGATCTCATAGACGGGCCACTGCGCGTTGATGTTGAACGAGGTGTAGTATGTATGGTAGGACTTTTCGGGATAGTTGCCATCCTTGGATAGCCAACGCATCTCGACGAGCTTCATCTTCTCGAAGAAGATGATAGCATCCCTGCCTTCGCGACCGTAGTTCTGTTCGATCTCGTCGGCTGTTCTCCATTCTAAGGTCACCTCTTTCAACACCTCTCTTTTGACGGGTGTGTCAACGGACCGGAGCATGGGAACCAGCTCGGACGGTTCATTGATGACCTTTATTCTGTTCATGAACCAACTTAATGCCGTTACGTTTATTTATAAAACGGGGAGAATCTAACGGCGAAGATAGGGAAATTGACCGATTATCAAGGATTTTGGTACCGAATCTAACAATCTAAACGCTGACGGACCGTCCCCCGGACCATTCCGTCGATGCCCTGGATGGTCCTGATGACCGACAAGGACGAATGTCATCGATCGGCCCCGTTGGCGATCATGACGGGCATCCCCCGGCCTCTTTTTGACCGGAGGATCCGTTTCACTCCTTCTCACGCTTGGAATCCATCCTCTTCTTGATGATTCCGGGCAGGTATTCGGCCAGGAGAACGATCACTGCGACCGAGACCGCCCAGTACGCTATGTTCTCTGCAGTGGAGACGGCTGGGAACACGTTCACGGACGAGAGGTGGTGGAAAGGTGCCATCATCAGCTTGATGACGAATATGTGCAGACAGATCAGAGCGATGCTGTGCTTTCCGGCGGTCGCGAGGACCTTGGACAGCACAGGTATCCTGGCCACCAGCGAACCTATCACAATCAATGCGAGACAAGTGAAGGTGGCCGCGATGAAGTAGGGATATGCCGAATAGCCCCCGTATTCACCGAAATACGTCATGTCGAACCCGGTTCCAGTGGGGAAGATTAGGACCACGACCGCCCCGATGGCCAGCGATATGAAGAAGAACGCCCAAAGCTTACCGCTCTTGAGACTGGCGCCTTCGATCCGCTCCAGCAGACCTTTCCTCCCGAGGGCCGCTCCTAACAGCATGAATGCCGCCGCCAGAGGGGAAAGCTGCGCATAGAAGGGGAGCCTCATATCGACGAATTCGCGAAGCAGGACGGTACAGGTGACCAGAAGGAATATGGCGACGAACAGTTTCTTGGGATCGTCCAACACCTTCTCCGCCAGAATGTAGAACGGGATGAATGCGACAACCATCAACTGAAGGAAGTAGTACCCGTTGTAGACGAAACACATCCCTATGTCGATGCCGGCGGACGTGTATGTGTCGAATACATGAACGCCACCCAAGACCGCCTTGTAGCTGGGGTAGAGGTCATCCCATGTAGGGGCCTGACCTAGCGCCGTCAGATAGGCGAAGAGGATAGTCGGAAGAACGATCAACCCTACAAGGATCGGTATGAGCAACTGGACCACACGTTTCTTGATGTTGTTCACAACACCCCTGTCGGGCCGGAAGAAGTATCCTGCGGATATGAAGAACAGCATCAGACCGAGATACAGCATCTGGATGTAGACCGGCGATACGGATCCCGGCCTGGAAGTATGGGCGTCCGACAGATAGAACAGATGTATCAGGACAATCCCTATCATCAACGCTCCTTTCAGAACATCCAATGTGACTATGCGTTTACTGCTGGCAGTTCCCTCTCCGACCATGAGGATGCAACAAGCGTCGACTTAGAAAAGAATATTGTTCAACTTCCTCTAGTGCAATCAAACCGAGATGGTCGCTATACTTCTCAACTTCTCTGCTGGATTCCCGCCGTTTAAACAGCGGATCATGGGTAGGAAAGTTTGTCCGTGGCAAATAACTACTAGTTTTTTGATTAGTCAGAATCAACCCTCGACGGGAGAGAATGAGGCCAGTTGGCTGTAATGTAACCAAACCCTTATTAACCGACTTCCTAATCCACATCCCATGAAGCAGACCAAAGAGCCCGAGCTCAGGTGGCAGTGTCTGAACTGCTACAAGGTATACAAGGGTGCTGAGGGAGAGCAGAAGGCTCTCGATTGCTGCGGATCGCTCATCCAGGGATGGTGGACGAACTACGGCAAATGGGGTAAGCAGAACTGGTACGGAAGATGAGACCGTACCTTTACTGAACCCTTTTTAACCCTATTTCCTATACATCTTAGTTGGTATTAGGAACATGACCGACGGCAAAGAACCGATAGGCTCCATACTGGAAGAGTTCGCGCTCCTTGAGAGGCACATCCTTATACTCAAGACCGTCAAAAACAACCAGCCCATCGGTCTGATCAGACTGTCGGAGACCACTGGAATCCCAAAGCATAAGGTCCGCTATTCCCTGAAGCTCCTAGAGAAAGAGGGGGTCATCAAGGCCACCCCTGAAGGTGCGACCGTCACAGAGGGATACGACGAGTTCCTGAAGAGCATCTCCGAATACGTCCACGGGCTCTATTCCAAGGTCGAGGAGCTCCTCGACCATATCTGATCGGTGCGCCTGTCACGGAATCTGCCACATCTCCGCCATTCTCGCACAGAAAGGCATCCGCTCGAGCGGATACGCCTCTGCATCATCCAGGTCTGCAACCAGACCAAGGATTACATTTTAATATGAGCCCATCATTCCAAGCCTTACTACCAAGCCGCTGTAGCTCAGTAGGTAGAGCGTGTGACTGTTAATCACAAGGTCCTCGGTTCAAATCCGTGCGGCGGCGCCATTCCTTTTTCGGTTTCCATGAATATTGGCGTCCCTATGCGATCGGATCTCGCTATCCTGTGTGGACATGCCTTCACGGGGACTTGTCCATGCTGTCCATGTACTCACGCATCTTGGCCTCGTTAACGATGCCCTGCTTCTGTCTGGAGGATTTGTTGGTGATGTAATTGACCAGGTTGGATCCGGACAGGATGATGCTCGAAGGACCGGAACGAACATAAAACTCCTCATTCTTGCCCTCTTTCAGGAAGACGGGCTTTTTGCATTTCTCGCAGTCCGCACGTACGACCGACTTGCCGTCACCCATCTCGATGAGCCTGAGCGTGATGTAAGGGGAAAACTCATCACCGATCTTCGAGGATATCAGATGGGAGAGATGCTGGTACATCTTGTCCTTGGAATCGAATTGTTCCTCATCCACCCCGCATATCTCGCCCGAGTCGGTGACCCCTATCAAAAGTATGCCGCCCGACGTGTTCATGAAGGCCACCATGCTCTTCAGCACAGCCTTCTCCATCCTCTTGTCCACCTCTTTGGTCAGCAGATTTGTGCATATCGTGGACTTGAACTCCAGGATCTCGGATTCGCCTGACTTGATGATCTCCAGAATGCCTTCCCTCGCGAGCTCGTTGGAATACTCTTGAGGGAAATATGACTCCATCATCTTGTTGATGCTGTTCTCCATGAGCAGCTTGTCGAGGCCGAGCTCGGAGAGTATTGCGGTCAGGAAACAGCCGAGGAGAGAGAACAGGATATCCATCGTCGCGTCCCATGTATCGAATCCGGGATTGCCAGTCATGTTGTTGTACACCAGCTGGACCAGGAACATCAGCAGCAGGACGGCCATGGCTATACTAAGGGCGAAGATGTTGATTGATAGACGACTGACCTTCTGGTTCCCGGGTGCGGAATGGAGGATCGTATAGACGAAGACCAGCCCCATCATCATCAGGCTCACACCGGTCAATACGCTGGAAAGAATCGCCAGCAACGTATGGAACTGGAGGATGGCCGACAGCACCGCAAGTACCATCGCCGCGATCATCGCGACGATTATCAGCGGCGGCACGTGAGCGACCTCGCGGTCGGTTATAATAGCGATCAACAGCATGAGCGCGATCGGCACCGAAAGGAGAAGCTGGTTCACCCTGTTCGTCGAGATATCGAACAAAGTGATGATGACTGTAATCACCAACAGGATACCATACGTCACCAGGGTGCGCGTGGGTATCTTGGAACTTTTACTCGACTGGAGTGCCGCCATGGGTGCTGATTAATTTACGGATATAAAGCGATGGGTGAGCTACCCCCGATTGAAATCTCGCCAGGTTGTTCGATAGATTATTATGTATAGTCAGTTTAACCTCGGAACGATGGGCTCTTAGCTTAGTCAGGTAGAGCGCTCGGCTCATAACCGAGTGGTCACTGGTTCGAACCCGGTAGGGCCCACCACTTCTCTACCCAGATCTTGTAGAAAATTTCTATGGTTTGCGTTATAGCTTC
>Ga0310696_10002935_pt1 | contig 21912 bp, 20 predicted proteins | sample AusTroGonzalo_MG_4_FD_203885 | JGI IMG/M metagenome (GOLD analysis project Ga0310696, IMG submission 203885) | Bovine rumen microbial communities from tropical cattle in Woodstock, Queensland, Australia - Gonzalo_02 (v2) (version 2) | ecosystem: Host-associated > Mammals > Digestive system >...
AGTTGCCATCGGTACCGATGGTAGCCACGCCTATCGCAGTTCCTGCGAATCTCACGGCTCACAGTTCCTGCACTGACCCCGATCACTTCGCCTATCTCCCTCAAACTCATCGGTGTCTGCAGCAACACCTCTATCGTATATCGCTGCTCCTTTGTCAAATGCTTGTATCCCATCCTCGGTCGCTTTTCTGGTTATGGCAGTAAAGTTATACTGTCACGCTTTAAAGCGTTGCACTTCAGAGTAGAATCCAGCTTGAGCGGTCACAAGAAATACGACACATTCAAGAAGTATGTCAGGTTGTCTCTGGATGAATATGCAGATGATATTGCTAAACACGCCGAACATTCTATCAACCTTCTAATATCCAAATCTTTCGGTAGCTAATATCAGCGCACGATAGCCACCGATACCTAAGCTCCCGCCCGAGGCACAAAAAAGAGCTGCGAACAATCGCAGCTCTTTTTGCGTCGGACAATCGCATCAGGGCTTTACTACATAGGTAAAATCGCTGTCCTCGGGGCCGTTGAGGTTTTTCCAGATGACGGTGTAGCCGTTGGTAAGGCCGCCGACCGTGGCGGCTTCCTTCATTATGTCAGGGTTCTGGTCGAACAAGGCCTTGGAAGCGGCTACGTATGCGGAAATCTCGTCATCCGTATCGGCCGATGTGTGCTCCTCCTTTTGCGTGAAGAAGTAGCTGTTGGTCCAGTAGTAATCGGCACCCAGGCGGCTGATCAGATAATCCTCCGCATCCTTGCTGTAGGGATCCATTGTCATGGCCCATTGTTGCTTGTACTGGGGAGGTGTGACGATGTCATAAGTCCAGTTCGTTTCAATCCCAGTCCCGAAATAGACCTCGTGGGTCTCAGCGATATCTTCTATTATGGAGAGCCACTCATCCGTTGCCTGGAAATTGCCGTTCAGATGTACGACGCCTTTCCCGAAAGCCGGGACACTCCATATCCAGGCCTGGTGCAAGGTGCAGGTGTTCTTCAAAATGGAAGCGGCCAGGTCATGCTCACCAATGTCAGCAAATTCCCAATGGGTGCCCGGACGGCTCCCCTTGTAAGTCCAGGAGACTTCCCCGCTTGTCGTCAGGTTGGCCGTAGCGGCCAGGTCGGGGCTGAATTTGGCCACGGAAGTGCCCCAGGAGAGACCTATCGAAGCCGATGCCGAGGGACCGGAAGTGCCGCAGCCCATACTGCCACCCAGGGACATACTGAAGCTTTCGGTGACGGTGGCTCCTCCGGAAGTTGAATTCTCCGGGTCATAGCCCACAACCGTGAGGGATTGCCCTGCATCGTTCGTCAGGTTGTTGTCTATGGCGATGTAATGCATATAGGGGCCATAGACATAATTCTCACCGTTATCCGGGTCTTGTCCGGCGGCTGACATGGCATCACGCCATGGCTGCCAACTCCTTGATACTTCCGTCCAGTCCTCAGAATTCTCAGGCCCGCAGTACAGCTCATTGTTATAGGCCGTAATCTCTTCTTTGATGCAGTAGAAATCCCGATTGTCATCCCCAAAGGAATGCGCCTTCCATATGTAGTACACCAGGGAAATGTCGTGGTACGTACCCCATCCGGACTTGTCTCCGGTCTTCACAAAAATATCGATACCCATATCCAGGGTGATTTCCTGGGCCGAGCACAGGTCCTGGAGCGCCTGCTCCACATCATCTTTCAAGTTGGCCTGAAAACGGACGGGCGTGGCATCAGCCTTCAACCAGCCCACCAGTTTATCGATCCGCTTACCCATCAGGTAATCGTTGGACGTGACGTCCTTCGGCCGTTTGAAAGAGATATAGGCTTTCCCCCTCTTAACGGCCATAAGCGCTATCGGCTGGTCTTTCTGGGGGAGCGTGGGCATGTCCACCGTTCTCCCCAGGATTTTGGCAAGTTTGCCGATGGAAGCGGCATCGGGTTCGAGCACCACGATATTTCCCCCACGGGCCGTCACATCGCGCAGATATCTTCCACCCTTTTCACCGAGGGCGTTCAATTGCGAGACCCCAATGACAAGGGTGTGCAAAGTAGGATCGGTCAATCCTCCGTTTGTAATATTCGTGAGCCGCCGCTGCAGGGCCACACATTCCGCCGACGAATTACTGCCCAAAAACAAGGCCGAATTATCCAAGACGTTGGAAACGAGATCGTTCGTAGGTGTCGGCTCCAGAGGAATCGGGTTAAAGGATGGGGTATCAGGAGTATCAGGCTGTTTATCACAAGCCAGTAACAGCGAAGCGCACAGCGCCGCCGTCCAAAGTTTTTTATTCAAAATCCTCATATTCATCATATTTAAACAATCATGTTTGTGCTATTTAACAGCCACGCAACGGGTAGGAAGGGCCAGGGCACGGTAGCAGTGTGTTGCTGCCCATGCTTCCGTATGGCCTTGCCCTTGACGGTTTTGAAGGTGTAAAAACCAGGCTCGGAGACCATAAAGCAGTTGGCGGGATCCGCGAAAAGCGTCGCCTGTGATTCAGGGTCGGGGGTGGGCGTGATTTTGTCGCAAGAAGCAAAGGTCACGAGTCCGACTATCAGCAGGAACAGGGAAAAACTGATGTGCTTGGTCATGGCAGGATTGTTATGTGTTATCAAAATGTTACGAGGTACTTATAAACTCTGCCGGTACTCTGTGGGTGTCATCCCGAACTGGCGCTTGAACTGCTCCCGGAAGTTGGCGGGCGTGAACCCCACGGCGTCGGCAATGCCGCCGATGGGGGTGTCGGGTTCTTTCTGCATCAGACGGATGGCATCCTGCATACGCAGGCCATTGATATAGGCGGTAAAGGACTGGCCGTCGGCGTAGGCCGAGAACAAGTCGTTCAAGGTGTGGCGGCTTATGTCAAAACGGTCCACAATGTCCTGCCGCTGCAGATTGACGTTCGTATACAGTTTTTCCTTCCGGATAACCCCGTCAATCTGATCAAACAGTTTCCTGTCGGGCTTGGGCGTCTCGGCCTGTGGCGATACGCCGACCGCGGAGAGTTCGCCGATCATCCTCGCCAATGCCCGGTTTTTCTGGATGATGGCATGCCGCTGGCGCATCGCATAAATGGCAAAGGCGGTAATGATGAGCAGAATCACCACAATCACCTGGATAATGGCGTCTTTCCGGGCCGATTGGGACTCCGCCTCCCGAATCCTCTGCTCCTGTTCCAGGGCGTGATAGCGGGCGGCATAGTCCTGGGCTTCCGATTCATGCCGTTTCTCGTTTAACCGCTCCTGGAGACTGGTATAACGGTCCATAAAGGAAAGGGCCTGGGCGTAGTGCCCTTTTGCCTTGGCGGCATCTGCCCTGTCTTTCAGGATGGTGGAAAAGTCTGCATTCAACGTGTCGCCTTCCATCAGGCGCTCCGCCTCCTGGTCAACCGAGAGGACTTTATCCCACTCGCCCAGGGATTTCCAGACCTGGGACAGCATCCATCGGCCGCCGAAAGTGTGCCCATAGTCCGATTCTTCCACCAGGCGGACATATTTCCGCGCTTTGGCCATGTCAGGAGGGGCTATCATGGTGTAGGCCCTGGCTAAAAAGCACTGGGCCTGGGCCCGGTAAAACTGACAGTACTTGGCGTGGGCATTGTTGTCCGGCGGAAGGCGGAAACTGTCTTCGGCATAGGCCGAAGGACGGCTCTCATAGTCATCCAGTTTCTTTATGATGGCTTCGGCATCCGGAATGATGTCCTGATAGCGGTCGGCGTGGTCCAGCACCACGATTCTGCGCTTACGGGCCACAATGACGGCATCCATCCGGTCCACGCCGGGGTCCCCTTTGTCAAGTGCATTAATAGCTTGCTCCAGCTTGATCATCCCTTCCTCGCGTCGGCCCATACGGGTCAGGGCAGCCCCGATCTCGGCCTCCATGCGCAGGGACTCGGTTTCCATGCCCATGCTTCGGCACAGTTCGGCTCTCTCGATGGCATAGCGAAGCCACTTTTCGTCTTCTCCGTTGGTGCGGCAGGCGCCCAGCAGCACATCCAGCACATTGTTGCGGTTGATGGCTGTCTGTTTGTCTATGACCTGCGTGGAATCATGCAGGAGCAGTTTCTCACAAAGGACGATGGCGGCGTCCCGCGGCGTTCCCTCCTGTGAGCCGGCGTATATCTTAGCCCGTAAAAAATCGGCCTTGAACTCGCTTACATTGCCCAGAATAAGGGCCGAATCGACAAGGGCGAGGGCCCGCTCCGGCTGGGTGCCATAAATCTTCATGGCCGCCCGGGCCGTGTACAAAGAATCCGCGGCCTGAGAAATGTGGGCAGGGGCTTTTCTGCTCCGGCCACATCCCCCCACCGCAAGGATGACGCAGGCTAAAATGAAGATTCTTCGTGTCACTAATTATGCTTTAAGTGTCCAATATAGTAAAAAACCAGGATTGGTAAACAAAACCGTATGCACGCATTCGGGATGATCCCAAATGCGTGCATGCGGCTATTTTGCTTTTCCCCGGATCATAGGGCGGGGCACAGAGTTTGTATGTTCTTGTTTCCAAACAGATTAAACCACAAGCTACCATGAAAAGAACGCTCATTACACTGGCCCTGATGTGCCTGGCGCTTAGCTCCTACGCCCAGCGGGATGTTCAGGCAGGAGGATGCATGGAGGTCGCCTCGATCGAGAACAGTGATTCTGTCGGAAATGTGGGTTTCGATAAGCAGATCGCCCTCTATAAGGTCAAGGACAATGACGGGAATCCTGATTTCTTCCTGGCCATAAGCAACACGACGGCCTCTTTGACCTTCGGGACGGAGGACTCCTTCACTTCGTTCTCGTTTCCAAGCGGTGGTGGCGTCCTCCTGGATCTCGGGACCACGTACGAGGAGGCCATGGGCAACCTGGATGCCCTGCTGGACCTGTTCAACAAGCAGGACGGCACGCAGAAAGAATGGCCCTGCCACGACGGGAGCACGATCATCTGCACGCTCCACAAGGGCTTCCTGGGGATGAGTATCAGCATTGCGGAAACCTCCCTGTCCAAGAGCGATATCCGGTCCCTGAAAACCAGCTTCAAGATCTCCAAGATGCTGCATCCGGATCTGTAGCAGTTTCCCAAAAGGCAGTTACACGATGAACAAACGAGCCTGGCTCCTTCCCGTACTGATCGTGGCCGCGAACGCACTGGCCATCCTCATCCGGTGGAAGTCTTTGCCGGAGATGCTTCCGGCGCATTTCGACCTGCAGGGCAACGCCGCCGGGACGATGCCGCGCAACACCCTGCTTTTCTATCCTTTACTGGGGGCCATTCTATGCGGTATTGCCTATGCGGTGGCCCGCATAGGCAATACGCGCTCGAAGAGCAAAGCCAGGGCCGACGGTCTCCGGTCGGGCCTGATCATCCTGTCCGCCGGAATCGCCCTGGTGATCCTGTCTTCGACGATGGTCACGCTGACGACCGGCACGATGCCCGTGTTCATGCTCGCGGAGCCCGTCATCCTCGTGGCGGCCCTTGCGGCATTCGTCGTGTGCCTCGTCCGGGCCCGCAAGTAAACAACTAAGCCAGCAGGGTAAGAATCTTCTCCACGGCCTCGTCCTCGGTCAGGTAGTCCATGTCCAGGATGAGGTCGTAGTTGCGTACGTCGTAGCGGCTGAGGCCGGTGTAGCGCTTGACATAGTTGTCCCGGCCCTTGTCGATTTTCTCTATCAATTCGACGGCCTCTTCGCGGGACATGTTCTGCTTGGCCATGATCCGCTCGATGCGGTGCTCCTTGGAGGCGGTGATGAAGATATCCACCTTGTTGGGGCGGTCTTTCAGCACGAAGAAGGCGGAGCGGCCGGCGATGACGCAGGATCCCTCGTCGGCGATGGCGTTGATGATCTCATTCTCCGCTTCGAAGAGGTCCTTCAAGGTGACGGTATCCTGGAAATCGCGGTAGAAGGTATATCCCGCCATCTTCATGGTGGCTACGGGGGCGGGCTTGACCTGCTCGAACATATCGGTGAACCAGTTCTTCTTCTTGTTCTTCAGGTGCTCGATACTGCCGCGAGTCAGGTTGAATTTCTCTTCCAGGGACTGGAGGATCTGTTTGTTGACAAAGGGGACATTGAGCTTCTCTGCCAGCTTCTGTCCCACGGTGCCGCCACCGGAGCCGACTTCCCGGCTGATGGTAATGACGAAGGGATCGTTGAGTTTCATAAGGCTCTATTTTTTGTAAAGTTAAAAAACAATCATCAAACAAGCAAGGGCTGTCTACTTGAGCGTGATGATGGCCGTCATGCCCGGCATCAGATGCGGATGACGGGGCAGCTCGGCCTCCATGTGGATCATGCCGGTCTTCTCGACGGACGGGCTGACGGCGGTGACGCTGGCGTGGTGCACCTCGCCCGGATAGGCCACGGTAATCACTTCTACCTGGGAACCGATGGAGAACTTGGACATCTCATTCTCCAGCACGTCGAAGGAGGCCTTGAGATGCTCGGTGTCCACCACATAGAAAAGGGGCTCCCCGGGATTGGCCGCGCCGTACAGCGTGGCGCGGATGTCGCTCACCGCCCCGGTGATGGGCGCCGTGATGGTGCAGAACTCCAGCTGCTGCTCGGTCTTCTTCACGGCGGCCAGGGCCGTATTGTACCCGCTGTTCACCCGGGCCAGCTTGCGGATCTCCTCGGACGCCTCGTCCAGTTTGTCCCTTTTGTAGCCCTGTCCCATCAGGATGGCCTGGTACTGATAGTCGGCCTGCTCCAGCTCGGCCTCCCGCCGGAGAAGCTCCGCCCGGATATCGCTCTCGTCCAGGCGCACCAGCACCTGCCCCTTGCGCACGCGCTGGCCCAGCTCCACGTTCAGCGCGTTGATCTGGCCGGAGATGCGGCTGAAAATGGGAACCACGGAAACGGATTCTATGGTCCCTTTGCTGGAAAGGTGCGTGTCGGACAGCAGGGACTGCAGGTGGGCGGTCTCCGTCTCTTCGGCTGCAGACGGAGCCGGTTCCAGCGCAGGGGCCGCCGGCGCGGTCCCCGATTCCGAAGGACCGCAGGAAGGCAGCAGGAAGACGGTCAGGACCGCCAGGGAGCACAGCTTAGAATTCATGAAGGGTAAGGGAGGCTAAATGGTAATAGGTAATCCAGTAATCCTGTAAGGTGGCCAGGTGGCGGCTGTAGGCCTCGTCCCGGTGGTTCTGGGCCCGGACATAGGAGTTGATGTCCGTGAGCCCCTGGGCGTAGTTGTCCGAGATCAGGGCAAAGACCTCATCGGCCATCTCGACGGCCGACTGGGTGTGCCGTAAGCGGTCCTGGCAATCCGTGAAGTCGTGCACGGTGGCGGCCACGTCCTCTTCCAGCTGCCGGGCCGTCTCCTGCAGGAGGCTCTCCTCCCGGGAAAGCCAGGCTTCGCTGGCCTGCCGGCGGTTGCGGGCCGCCCCGCCGTCCACGATGGGGATGGAGATCGACACGCTGCCCAGCGCATAGACCTGCTGGTTGCGGAAGACGTCCCGGAACACCGGGTTCATCTGCTGAAGGCCCAGGTTCAGGTCCACGCCCACTTGCAGCCCGGACTCCTTCCGGGCTTTGTCGCGGGCCTGGGCGGCCTGTGTCACATAGCCCAGCTGTTTCTGGTAGGCGGGATGGCTCTCGCGGCTGCGATCCAGCGCCTCTTCCAGGGAAATGAGCAGATAAGGCTTCTGCTCCGGCACCGCCAGGGTGTCCGGCAGTGCCTCTTCCGGGATCCTGAGCCAGGACAGGAGCGCATCCCGGGCCACCTCTTTGTCCATCCGGGCTTCCTCCAGGGCGTTTTTCGCGTTCATGCACTGCAGCTCCAGCGAAAGGAGCTCGCCCTTGGTGATGATGGCAATGCTGAATTTCTCCTTGGCGATGGCGTACAGCGTATCAGCCGTCTGCAGGTTGCGCTCGCACACGGCCGCCTTCTGCTGGGCTGCCACCAGCGAGAAATAACGGCGGGTGGTCTCCTCGGCAATCTCATATAGCGCGTGCTCGTGTTTGAGCCGGGCGGTTTTCAGGGCCTGGTCCTCGACCGCCTTCTCCCATTTGTAGGGGTTGTAGCCGATGAGCGGCATCTTGAAACCGGCCACCAGCGGCATCAGGGCAAAACGCGTGTAGGCGGGGTCCCCGTTCAGGAAGCGGCTCCACAGGAACTGGCTGGCCACATAGGCTTCGGCGCCCAGGCCCACCAGTTTCTGGCTCAGCCTGAGCTGGGCGCCGGTGGACAGGATATCGTAGTCCCGCTGATAGACATAGCTGCGGGAGGGATCGTACAGGTAGCGGGTATAGTTGGGCTGCAGGTTGAACACCAGCTGCGGCGTGCGCAGCGCCAGGAACTCGTCGTAGTTGCGCTGGGCATACTGGTACTCATACTGGTTCTGGAAGGCCAGGATGGTGCTGTCCTGTGCCATCCGGATATACTCCTGCAGCCCCTGGGCTTTGAGCCCGGTGCCCAGCAACGTTCCCGCCAGCAATATTATCAGATACTTTCTCATAGGCTTTGGCGGCGGTTAATCTCGGAGAAGTAGCCCTCCCGTGACATAAGCTCGTCGTAAGTACCCTGGTCGGCCACTTTTCCGCCCGAGAGGACAATGATACGGTTGCAGGCACGGAGGGTGGACGTACGGTGCGCAATCACAATGCGGGTGCATCCCAGTTTGGCCAGATTCTCGCTCACAATATGCTGACTGATGTTGTCCAGGGCCGAGGTGGCCTCGTCCAGGAAGATGATGGCCGGCTTGCGGATAATGGCGCGGGCCAGCAGGATGCGCTGCCGCTGACCGCCGGAAACGCCCTCTCCTTCCAGGGAGATGCGGGTCTGCATGCCGTCCGGCAGCCGGCGGATATCTTCGTCCAGGGCCACCATCCGGGCGGCCTCCCAGGCATCTTCCTCGGTGAGCCAGCCTGCGTTGAACAGGATGTTGTCCAGGATGGTTCCCTCCAGCATCTGGCCGTGCTGCAGGCAAATGCTCACGCAGAATTGCCGGAAACTCTGTTTGTTCAGGCCTTCCAGGTCGTGCATATCGTAGAAGATGGAGCCGCTTTCGGCCTTCTCGAAACCCATCATCAGGCGCACCAGCGTGCTCTTTCCGCAGCCGGAAGGACCCACGAGGGCCACGTATTCTCCGGGATTGACGTGCAGGTCCAGGCCGTCGAAGATATACGGGGTTTCGGTGTTGTAGCGGAACTTGAGGCCCCGGATGTCAATGGCGCCGCTGATTTCCTTCACCAGGGACAGGCTTTCGTCTTCCTCGGGAACGGCATCCAGGATGGGTTTGCACAGGCGGGATTCCGGCATAATGCGGCCTACCGCAGCGGAAATGTGGAAGAAATCTTCCATCGCGCCCACGGCTATGCTCAGGACGGCGCAGTAGGCGATGTAGTCCGACAGGCCCAGGTTGTACTTGAACGCCGCGAACATGGTCACCAGCATGGGCAGCAGGCGCACGCAGTAAGCGAGGGCTCCGGAAACCACGCTGATGCGCGGATACAGGGAACTGTAGGGTTCTGTGGGCTGATAGGCCTTGGCCCAGATGCGGAAGGCGCGGTATTCGGCCCCCGAAGTCTTGATTTTCTGGGAGCCGGAGAAGAGGCTGTGCAGCACGCCGAACAGGCGGGAATTGGCCGGGTTCACAGCACTTTGTACCATCCGGGTATAATGATAGTGCAGGATGGTAGAGAGCAGCATCAGCGTCAGGACGGCAATACCGGAGAAAAGCAGCGGACCGCCGTACAGGAAGAACTGGATGAAGAGGAATCCTGTGAACAGGAAGGTAAGCACAACTGATAGGATGTTTTCCGTAATGAGGGCGCTGAAGCGGGACAGCGAAAGCACCCGGTTGGAAAGGTCTCCCGGCTGGTATTCTTTGAAGAAAGACGGATGCAGCTGGAGCATACGTCCCATCAGCGCCGTCTGGACACTATATTCCACCTTGTCCTTGATGCGGAACGCCACCAGGCTCCTGGCCAGTTTCAGGGCCGCCAGGCCGATGGCCGTACTCACCAGCAGCACCAGGATGGGGAAAAGTTGGGAGCCGTCTCCGGAAGGAATCACCTCGCTGAAGAGCAGCTTGTTCACGTAGGGCGACATCATCTGAAGCAGCACGAAGCCCACGCAGGTGATGAGAATGTAGAGATAATCAAAGCCGCACAGGCTCTTCGTCCCGTAATGGAGAATGTCCTTGAGCCTGAGCTGGCGCACGGGGAGCGGCGGGGTAAGGGTAAAGGCTTCCGGTTTCAGCGTCTGGGCGGCCGCTGCGTCGTTCACGCGGACCACCTTCCGGCTCACCGGATGTACGTAGGTATAACTGGCAAAATGCGGCTTCAGGATAACGGGAGCGTCGGTATCGGCCATAAAGGCCAGCAGCGTGCCGGTGCAGGTGGCCCACCACGCCCCGGTGAGGCTTACCTGACGGAAATAGTACCCCTGGGAGACCAGGAAGGATTGCAGCTCCTCCAGGGACTGGGGAATGCCGCCGCTCTCCTTGAGCTTTTTCATAAGGTCGCGGTCCAGCATGGCCAGGAAGATCTGCCGGGAATCTTCGAAAGCCTGACGGTCGCCTTGCATGCGACGCAGTAGTTGTTCTAACATCGGGTCGGTCATGGCGTCAGGCGTATTGGTTCAGTTTTGCATAAAGGCCGTCGGGAATGGCCGCCAGCTGCTCGTGTGTGCCACGCTGCTTGATTTCCCCATACTCCATCACGCAGATCTGGTCGCAGTCCCGGATGGTGGCGAAGCGGTGGGCCACCATGACCAGGGTGAGGCCCAAGGCCTTGATGGCCATCATCACCTTTTCCTCGGTCTTGGGGTCCAGGGCCGATGTAGCCTCGTCCAGAATGAGGATGGACGGTTCTTTGGCCAGGGCCGCCGCGATCTCGATGCGCTGCCGCTGACCGCCGGAGAAGTTGTTGCCGTTGTAGGATACCTGGGCCTGGTAGGCGTCCGGGCGCGCGGCAATGGTCTCGTGAATCTGCGCGTTGTGGCTGGCTATGATCATGGCGAAGTCCTCGATGGAGTCGTCCCACATCTTGATGTTGTCGGCCAAGGAGCCCTCGAAGAGGGTAATGTCCTGGTTCACCACAGACACGGAGTTGTTGAACACCCTGCGGTCTATTTCCTTCCGGGGCTTGCCGTCAAAGAGGATTTCCCCCTCCCAGGGCTCGTACAGGCCCGATATGAGCTTGGCGATGGTGCTTTTTCCGCAGCCGGAAAAGCCCACGAAGGCAATCTGCTGCCCGGGCTCGATCTTCAGGTTAAAGTGCCGCAGGATGGGCGGCTTGCTGCGGTCGTAGCCAAACGTGATGTCCCGCAGTTCAATCTTTCCCCGGAGCTTGGCCTGTCCATCGGCCGGAAGTTCATCGGAGAGCGCCATCTGAGGGAGTTCCTCTTCATAGTCATTGATCTCCTCGACTCGCTCCAGCGCAGAATGCATGCAGTAGAGATCCTGGGCCGACGACACAACCTTGCTCAGCGGGAAGATGGCGTTGCCCATCAGGCCCTGGGAAGCCAGCAGCATACCCGGGGTGAGGTCTCCCTGCAGGATGAACCAGCCGCCCAGGCACAGGACCAGGCCGTTGCACAGTTGCATCACCAGCATCGGGATAATCCCGGTCCAGACCAGAAACTGGTTGGAGGCGATGCGCTTGTTCAGGGAATCGGCATAGGTGGCCTCCCATTTGGCATAGAAATCCTGCTCGGCGCCCGCCGATTTGATGGTCTCGATGTTGTTGATGCCGGCCATGGTGACGCTCTGTAGCCTGCCATCCGACTTCTCCATCATGCGGGCCTTGTTCTTCTGGTATTTCGAAGACACCCGCATCACCACCACCATCAGGATCACCACAACGATTTCCACCACCCCCAGCTTCCAGTTGTACAGAAGCAGGAGGCAGGACGTGAGCAGGATTTGCAGGATCATGACCAGGGCCTGGACCGAAGAGTCTATGGTTTCGGCCGACTTTCGGATGCCCTTGTAGCGGGCCACCAGTTCTCCGGACGAGAATTGGTCCAGCACGGCCATCGGGAGGCGCAGGACGGTCCAGATAAACTTGGACGATGCCGAAATGATGAACTTGGGCAGTTGACGGCGGCGCTCGTAGTTCAGCGTGACCCAGGCGATGAGTTCGATCAGGAACAGCAAGACATACACCGCCATCAGGGGGCCGAACCATTCCGGATTCTTCCGGGTAATGATGCTGTCGGTAAAGATTTGCTGGAAAAGGGGCGGAAACAGCGTAGCGCCCAGGGTAATGACGGAAAGGATGACGTTAATGACCACAACCAGCTCGCTTCCTTTGAGGAAACGGGCGATCAGGGACAAGGTGGACGACTTTCCTTTCATTATTCCAGTTGCAGCTGGGCCGAGCGGATCAGGACCCGGCCGCGCTCAAACAGATACTCGAAAATACTTCTGGTTCGGGTCTCGGTGAGAATGGAACAATACGTACCCACCCCCATGTCCACGTCCAGCGGCACGCCGAAGGACCAGTCGTACTGCGACGGCGCATCCTGCATCTTCTTCAGCTGGATGGTAACGCGGTAGGCCGGGCCGTCCATGGCCATCAGGGTGGCGATGATCTCCGGATTGCGGAAAAGCAGCTTGGCCTGATCGGCCGACATAGGATAGGGATCTACAGTAGTGATGACGCCGCGGATGTAGCCGATCTCGTCGCGGGATTCATCCTCCGGCCACACCTGCGCTTCCATCCCCACGCGAAGGTCCCGGTGGGTGGCATTGTCGGTGAAGGCCACCACGATGGAGGCGGCGCCGTCCGTGTCTTCCCCCGCTCCGATGATGCTCACGATGGGTTCGAAAGCCTCGAAAGCCTCATTGTCCATCTTGGCGCTGAGTACCGTGCCGCTGACGGAGCTGGACAGGATGCTGTAGCTCTCCCCGACCGAGACCAGGGCGACGGGCTGCCCTGCCGTTACGGGGTCCCCGCCATGGACAATCATGGAGCGGACCACGCCCTGGTTGGGAAGTATGACGTCCGTGGTCCCGCTCGCGGGGAATACGACGCCGGAATAATGGGCCTTGTCGCTGACTTTCCCCAGGAAACCCCAGACCACGAACGCCCCGAGCATCAGCATCAGGGCAAAGCCCAGCAGAAAGGTCGAGGCGTGGGTGATGTGGAGCAGATTTCCCATCTGCCCGGGAGATGCTTTGGTGCGGCTTCGTCCGACCGCCGAAAACGGGTTCTTCTCGGAGCTGCTCATACAATCAGTCCAGCGGGATCTCCGGGTGCTGCACGGCCAGCGGAAGGCCTTCCTGCGTGAGGTAGAACATGTAGAGGACGACGGGCTTGTCGCCCCGGTTCTCGCCGTGGTGGATGGTGCCCACCATCTCGACGATGGCCTCGCCCTCATGCACCTCCTTCTCCAAGCCATCCTGGCTGATGATGGTCAGGTCGCCCTGCACCAGGATGCCGAAATTCATCACAGGGTGGAGGTGCCACCCCAGCTTCTGCCCGGCAGGGATCTCATATTTCACCCCCACGATTTCGGGGCGCCCCACCAGATAGTCGGGCAGCTCCACGCCGTCCCAGCTCTGGCTGGTGCGGATCAGCTCGGTGCTCCGAACTTCCTGGACTTCGTTGTTTTCCTGTCCGTCTGTACCCTTGCAGCCCATCAGGAACAGTGCGCCGCAAACGAGGGTGGCGGCCATCACCCGACTGAAAACCCGGTTCATCTCAAGTTGTTTTTGAAATAACGTATAAACTTAACAAAAAAACCGCTAAATCTTACCTTTGGCGAGCCATTTTCTCTTGTGGATGTACACGGCGCACTGGATCCAGATGCAGAGGGCATAGACGCCATCGGCCGTCCAGCACACGGCGATGCTGGATTTGAGGATGCCGATGATGACGGTGCAGTACACGGCATAGATGACGAGGGCCACCACGTCGATGCGGAGGCAGACGCGCGTATCCCCCGTCCCCGCGACCGACTGCAGGTACACATTCCACGGCAGCGTGAGCGCCGCGGCGGCGCACATCACCCACAGCGTCGGGACGGACGCGCTGACCAGGCTGGGGATATCGGTAAACAGGCCGATGATCAGGTGCGGGAAGAGGGCGAAGAAGGCCAGCAGCGGCAGCATGGTGACGACGCAGAGCAGCAGCACCCGCCAGATCACCTGGGTCACGCCTTCGGGATGGCCTTCGCCGATGATGTTGCTCACCAGCGTCGCCGACGTCGAGGCAAAGGCCGCCGAGAAGACGAACGGCACCTCGGAGATGCTCCGCACGATGTTCGCGACCGCCAGCGGCTCCTCGCCCAGGTGCTCGATGAAGAGGAAGAAAAGCAGCCACACAGAGACATTCAGCACATACTCCAGCATCACCCAGGAGGCGGTGGAGAAAATATGCCTGAGCTCCTTCCACACGGGCCGGACCACCTTCTGCAGGCCGTATTTCCTGTCGGCCGTGAAGGCGGCCCAGATCACGAAGAAGACGAAGGAGATGCCCTCCGAGATGGTCGACGCCAGGGCCGCGCCCTGGATGCCCAGCGCCGGCGCGCCCAGGTGGCCGAAGATCAGCACCCAGTCCAGAAAGATATTGCTGCCCACCAGCACCAGGGAATTCCAGGTGAGGCTCTCCGTCTCCCGCGTCCCCACATAGAAGGCGCGGAACAGCGCCGTCATGAAGGCAAAGAGCAGCCCCGGAATCCGCCAGTTCACATAGACCACGGACGCCCGGAAGATGTTCTCCGACTTCAGGAGACCCCGGAGCAGGGGCGGGGACAGGAAATAGGAAAGGACCATGGTCAGGACGGCCAGGGCCGCGAGGAACCAGGCTCCCTGCCAGAACACGCGTCCGATGGCGCCAAAGCCGCTTCCCTTCTCGAAAGCCTCCCCGTTGCGCCGTCCGATGATGATCTGGACCCCGATGGAGAAGCCGAACCCGAGCATGTACAGGATGTTGAAATACACCCCCGCAATGGCCGAAGCGCCCAGCTCCACTTCACCCACCCGGCCCAGGAAGGCCGTATCGGTCATCCCCAGCAGCTCCTCCATCACCAGGGCTACCAGGATGGGGAAGGTGATCCTCCAGATGGTTTTGAAGGAATACCGTTGCGGGAGTTTGTAAGACGTAGTCGGCATGGTTGCTTATATCATTTCAGCAGTTTGCCGCGCAGTTTTTCCTGCTCCTGGGCGGAGAAGCCGAGGGCCTTCTCCAGATAAGCCTCCAGGGAACCGTATCGGGCGTCAATGAGGTCCAGGGTGCTCTCGAAATTCTCCACGCTCACACCCACCATGGCGCGGATGAAGGCGAGTTCGCCCTCGCCGCCACCCAGCTGCGCGATGCGCTCCGTCAGTGCTTCCACTGCGGGCGCATAAGACACATTGGACAGGGAGAAATCCTCCACGATGGTCTTCCGGTCGGCGCCCAGGGCCGCCAGCACGAAGGCTGTGGCCCAGCCGGCCCGGTCTTTCCCCTGGGAGCAGTGCCAGAGGACGCCGCCTTTGGCATCCAGCACGCCCCGCAGGAACTCCCCGTAGAGGCGCTGGGAGAGCGTATCCATCACGATGCCGGGATAGAGTTTGTCCGCCAGTTCCTGGGCCTCGGGCACAAAGGCGTATTCGGCGAGGGCCTCCAGGATGTTCGACGATCGGATCTGCATGGTGTCGGTCCTTCCGGAAGTGAATACGTCGACGAATGCCTGCGGGAGGGTAGAAAGACGGGTGATGGTCACCCCCTCCATGGGACGGTCGGGGTCGGCCCCGGCCTCGGCGTCGAAACGGAAGTCATAGACGTCGCTCAGGTGGAAGCGGTCCTTCAGCAGGGCGACATCCCGGTCGCTCGCGAGGGACAGGTTCCCGCTACGGACCAGTTTCCCCCGGCGGATGCTGCGCCCGTCCTGCATCACCAGGCCGCCCAGTTCGCGGGCATTCTCTATCCTATCAAAAGAGATGTTACGGTCTTTGGGGTTATGCGTGCAAGCGGGAATCGTCATCAGTAATAAAAGGTTACAGAGGATAAGAGTATGTTTCATCAGATGAATAATTGAACAATCCTCTGCAGGGCTTCGGCCGGGAGGGAGGTGTGGTATGCCATATCAAAGACATACGGGACCTTGGCGGCATAGAAGGGGAAGAGACGCTTAGTATAAGCTTCCAGTGCGCCCGGATCCGTTGGTCCCAGGTAGGCGGGGAGGAAGATATTCCAGTGCTTGTTAAAGGTTTCCGGCGTAATGTGGAAAAGGTTGACCGAGCGGTCGGCCTTCATATTGTGCGCCATCGTCCAGAGAATGGAGATGTCCCATTCGGGAACGCCGTGACTGAACTCGCCCACGTCGATCCAGAGCGTGCGGTCTCCGTCTGTGATGATGTTCCCGATCTGGAGGTCTCCGTGCAGGCAGGTATCCGCTTCCGGCACCCTCTCCAGGAAGGCCAGGGCGCGCTGCTTGTACTCTTCCGGGACACGGTCCTTTTCCTGATAGAACCGGGTAAGGACTTCCCTGTAAGAGTGCAGACGGGCCGTGTCGGCCTTGTGGGCGTGCAGTTCCCGGGCGGCGCGTGCGAAGGTCAGGGAGATCTCCTCCAGCCGTTCGGGTTCTTCTGAGAGGATGCGGGCAAAGGAGCGTTTGCCCTTGATGAGCTCATATTCGGCGCCGAAGCGCACCCCGTCGGTGACCAGCCTGTAAGGCTCCGGCGTGGGGATGCCCATCTCGAAGACGGTGCGGGCGGTGAAGAATTCCGCCGCGGCCCTGTCGGCCTCAAAGCCGGGATTGTAGAGCTTGGCCAGTGTTTTGCCGTCCTTGCGTGTGTAGGCCTGGGCGGTGCCGCCCTCGCCGGTCTGGACATAATCTTCCAGGTTTATCTTCTCGTAATTATCCATAGGTGTAAAAATAGCATAACTTGCCGATTATATCAATATGTAACGGTCTCAGTCTGCAAGTTATGCAAATCCTGAAACATTTTTGCAAATTCTGAAAGTCGGTAAGAACTGCTAATACGCGTAGATTAGTCCATACTTTTCGTGGAGCTGACGGAGGCTGCCGTCGGTCTTCATCTGGCGGATGGTGGCATTGACCAGTTCCAGAAGGTCTTCCTGTCCTCTTCGCATCAGCACACCTATCTGTCCTCGTGTAAAGGGTTTGTCCAGGAGCGGGGCGGCCAGCCGACTGTCGTTCTGCACGTACCACGGGGCCTCGGTGATCTCGGTGATCATGATGTCGGCGTTTCCTTCGGCCACCTGGTTGGGAATCTCTTCGTTTTTGTCAAAGACGATGAGCGTACAGTTGGGAAGGTTGGCGCGGGCGAACTTCTCATTGAGGCCGCCGGGGTTCACCATCACGCGCACCTCGGGATGATTGAGGTCCTCCTGGCAAGTGTACTTCCCCGCGTCTTCCTTGCGGCAGAGGATGGTCTTGCCGTTTCCCAGGTATCCCTCGGACATGTCCATCGTCTCAAGCCGGGTGTCCGTGATGGTGATGCCGCCGATGGCGAAATCGAACAGCGCCGGATCCTCGACATCTGCCGTCAAGGTGGGCCAGGACGTGGGAACATACGTGACGGAAACGTTCATCTTCTTTGCGATCTCTCCGGCGACGTCCATGTCAAAGCCCCAGTAAGTCCCCGTTTCCGGCTCCCTGTAACTGAGGGGCCGATAGTCTCCCGTGGTGCCCACGAGCACGGTCCCGCGCTGCTGGATTATGTCGACGGTGGGAGTTGTGGAGACCACCGTGGACGTCCGGCAGGATATGCCACAGCCCAAAACGGCCATGGCCAGGGAGACAAGTGCTACAAGCGATAGAACGGTTCGTCTATTCATGTTTCATACACAAATGGATTCAATAAACCATCAGGCACTTGCCGGTCATTTCCTCGGGTTGTGCCAGGCCCATGATGTGGAGGATGGAAGGGGCTACGTCGGCCAGAACGCCGTCCTGCACAGCAGCATTCTTTTTCTCTGTTACGTAAATGAAGGGAACCGGGTTCGTGGAGTGGGCCGTATTGGGCGTGCCGTCATCATTGAGGGCATGGTCGGCATTCCCGTGGTCGGCTGTGATGATGGTTTCATAGCCCATCTTTTTAGCGGTTTCCACCACTTCATTCAGGCAGTCATCGATTACCTTCACGGCCGATCCGATGGCGGTATAGACGCCTGTGTGGCCCACCATGTCGGCGTTGGCGAAGTTTACCACAACCCAGTCATATTTGTCTGTCTTGAGCGCCTCCACCAACTTGTCTTTCAGTTCAACGGCAGACATAGCGGGCTGCAGGTCGTAGGTGGCCACCGCCGGAGAGTTCACCAGGATGCGGTCTTCGCCCGGGAACGGCTCTTCCCGTCCGCCGTTGATGAAGGAGGTGACGTGGGCATATTTCTCGGTCTCGGCAATGTGCAACTGCTTTAAGCCCTTGCTGGAGATATATTCCCCCAGCGTGTTATTCAGGTTCTCCTTGGGGAAAATGACGTGGACGCCGGTAAAGGAATCGTCATACGGCGTCATGCAGTAGTACTGGAGATTGGGGATGGTCGTCATGCCCTCCTCCGGCATGTCCTGCTGCGTGAGCACCACAGTGAGCTCCTTGGCGCGGTCGCTGCGGAAGTTGAAGAAGATGACCACGTCGCCCTCCTGGATGCGGCCGTCGATGTTGCCGTTGACCAGCGGTTCCATGAACTCGTCGGTGTTCTTGTGCTCCTCGGTGTGGCTGTCGTAGCACGACTGTACGCCCGCCACCATGTCGTCCACGACTCGGCCCTTGCCGCCTACGATGAGGTCATAGGCCAGCTTGATGCGGTCCCAGTGCTTGTCGCGGTCCATGGCATAATACCGGCCGATGACAGACGCGATGCCGCCAGTGCCCGTTTGGTCCATGTGTTTCTGCACATCAGCAATAAAGCCTTTGCCCGAATAGGGGTCCGTGTCGCGCCCGTCCATGAAGCAGTGTACGTAGCAGTTCGGGATGTTGTACTCTTTGGCGATGTCCAGGAGTTTCAGCAGATGGCTCAGCGAGGAGTGGACGCCTCCGGTTGAGGTCAGGCCCATCAGGTGCAGGCTCTTGCCGCTGGACTTGGCATAGCTATACGCCGCCTTGATCTCCGGGTTGTCCAGGATGGAGTTGTCGGCACAGGCGCGGTTGATCTTCACCAGGTCCTGATACACCACGCGCCCGGCGCCGATGTTGAGGTGCCCCGTCTCCGAGTTTCCCATCTGTCCGTCGGGAAGGCCCACGTATTCGCCCGAAGCCTGCAACTGGGAGTGGGGATAGTTGGCGGCCAGGTAGTCCATGTAAGGCGTATCCGTCTGCGAGATCACATCATCCTTGCCCTTGTCGCCGATGCCCCAACCATCCAGAATGATCAGTAGCGCTTTCTTGCCAGTAACGTCGGGCCCATCGCCTTTTGTGCACGCGGGAAACACGCCCACGCTGCAAATGAGGACGAAGCAAAGAAGCGTGCGAAAACTCATTTTCATTCTGGCAGTTTTTCTTTTATATAATATGCCCTCACCTTGCTCTCGGTTATCAGGACGGATTCTTGATGGAAAAAGGCGCAGAGATCTCTTGCGATGCCATCCACAACACCCTCCTCGGGATCAAGCAAACAAAGGACAAGGGTCTTCTCCTGTGTATAATCACCATTATCGTGAAAATAACCACCGTCTGAAACGATAAACGAGAAAGGGACGTGGTAGCTTTTACATACATGCTTCATCACGTCGACGTACATCTCGGTCTGATACTCCTGCCGCTTCGTGACGGCATCATTCAAGCCTACGCTTATGGTTATCTCTGTCATGTTTTATTTAGTAGATAAATCCGAACAGCCAGATAGGGATCGAGTTGCCGTCGAGTATTCCCGTAAGCGTTTCGCCGTCCTTGGCCGTATAATCGGCCGAGAGATTGGCAAGATCCACCGTCTTTACTCCGTCTATCTTGCCGCAGGCCAGCACAAGGAGCACGGCGCTCAGAATAATCAATACTTTTTTCATTCTGACAGCTTTTCTTATATGTAATACACTATCTCAAAACAATGCGGAAACCTAGAGTAGCGTCGCGGCCGTTGTGCTCTTTCTCACGGCCGTGGTAGGAAGAGGTGCACGTGTAGGACTCGCTACTGTAACAGCCGCCGCAGCCTGCAATCTTTTCACCTGAGACGGGACCGGCATAGTCGATGCCCTGGTCGGCGGGGAGGTCGGTCAGGTCGGCATACCAGTCGTTGCAGTATTCCCAGACATTGCCGCTCAGGTCGTAGAGGCCCAGCTCGTTGGGTTGCCTGGAGGCCACGAAGTGTGCGGCCCCTTCGGCATTGTCGGAATACCAGGCCACATCGCCCAGTGTGTTTGAACCGGCGTAGGTGTAGCCCTTCGATTTGCGTCCGCCGTGGGCGGCATAGTGCCATTCGGCCTCGGTGGCGAGGGCGAACTGCATCCCGGCAGGCAACTGGTCGGCGCACATCGAATTCAACTTTTCCAGGAAGCCGCCGCTCCCCGTGATGTCCTCGTAATTAACCATCGTAACGGGGTAGAGGCCCTCGCTCTCGCTTTGGCCCTGGGGCGAAGAGCCCATGACGGTCTCCCAGATGTAGTTCATCGTCTCGGTCTGGCAGATATAGAAATCGGAAAGCGTTCCGCTGACGGTTTTCTGCTCACCGACGCGCTCGTAGACCAGCTCATAGTTGCCGCCCTTCACTTCAACCATCGGGAGGAAGTAGCCGACAGTCCCGTTGTTCACGGAGATGGAAAGAAGGTTGTCGGGCTGGGCGGGTTCCACGAGCGTTTCTTCTTCGAAGTCATCCACCAGGACGAGTCGCAGGCCGCGGCTAACATAGTTCTGGTGCATTGCAATCCACGTATGGTAGGCAGTTTCAAGCCCCTCCTGTCTGGTCCCGTAGCTGCCGCCGCGGTTGACGCGATAGTTGTTGTCGGCGTTACAGACGTAGTTGAGACCCTGGTCGAGCGTGAGTTTGTCGAAGTAGACAAAGTGGTCGCGGGTCCATTCCCAGACGTTGCCGGTCATGTCGTAGAGGCCGAGCTCATTGGGCTGCTTCAGGCCGACGGGGTGGGTTGTGCCGTCCGCGTTGCCGGCGTACCACGCCACTTCGTCCAGCGTGTTGGATCCGGCATATTTGTAGCCCATCGACTTTTGTCCGCCACGGGCGGCATACTCCCATTGGGCTTCGGTGGGCAGCGCGAAACGCTTGCCAGAAGGCAACTGGCTGGCGCATAGCGTGTTCAGCTTGTCGATGAAGCCGCCTTCCCCCACGATGTCGTAGTAGTTCACATTGCTGACGGGGTACGCGTCGCCGTTGTTGGGTTGTCCTTCGGGCCTGAATCCCATCACATCGTCCCAAAGCTTGTTGGTCACCTCGACGGGACAGATGTAAAAGTCGGAGAGCGTTCCTGTTACGGTCTTCGCTTGATCATCGTACATATACTCCATCGAGTAATTTCCACCTTCCACTTTTTTCATAATAATATCAGTGGAATTATTCACCTTGAAGGTGAGCGTCTCTGCGCCCCACTGGTTGTTGCTTGGATTGTCCTTCCAGCAGCCGGTGAGGGCCGCGGCGCAGAAGATGATGGTGGCGACAGGTATCTTCAACTTCAATCTTTTCATTGTTCTTTTACATTCCATCCAGCTTAATCCTCTCGTAATTCTATCTTGGTATTAACTTCACAAGATTAGTTTTATCCGGAAACCGCGGCCTGTGGGCTCCTCCACTACTTGCGTGCAGACAGCGGAAAGGGAGCTGCGCTGCGCCTCGGAAAGCGGTGTCTGCTCCAGGTTCTCCACCATAAAGTCCAAGGCGGTGACGGCTGACATCTCACTGTAGGTGATGCGTACGGTGATGGGCCGGTAAGCTGCCAGTTCTTCACACAGCATTCTCTTGCAAAGCTGTTGTGCCTCCTCCTGCTTGTGACTGATATTGTACTTGTGGCAGAATGCGGCCATGGCAGAATACATGCCCAGGAAGTCAAAGTCCTGACCGTCAATGACAAAGACCTCCTTACGGATGCGGTGGATGAAGGCCT
>Ga0310696_10002936_pt1 | contig 21909 bp, 9 predicted proteins | sample AusTroGonzalo_MG_4_FD_203885 | JGI IMG/M metagenome (GOLD analysis project Ga0310696, IMG submission 203885) | Bovine rumen microbial communities from tropical cattle in Woodstock, Queensland, Australia - Gonzalo_02 (v2) (version 2) | ecosystem: Host-associated > Mammals > Digestive system >...
CCGTGCTGTCGCATCCCGCGGCGTTGGTGAAGGTGCCGCCGTAGGTGCCGCTGGTGGTGATGGCCGTGTCGCCCGAGGGCCTGTGCCAGAGGTAGCTGTCGCACTCCGTCACCGTCAGGGTTGTGGGTTCGCTGCTGTGGTTGATGGTCACGGTCAGGGTCACCGTGCTGTCGCATCCCGCGGCGTTGGTGAAGGTGCCGCCGTAGGTGCCGCTGGTGGTGATGGCCGTGTCGCCCGAGGGCCTGTGCCAGAGGTAGCTGTCGCACTCCGTCACCGTCAGGGTTGTGGGCTCGCTGCTGTGGTTGATGGTCACCCTCAACGTGTCCACATACACGCACCCGCTCACCTCATGGCTGAAGAGAAACTCTCCACTTCCCGTAATTGTCGTGTCGCTGCCGTCTGCTCGGTGCCACGTGTAGCTGTCGCAAGCGGTAACCGTTAACAAATCCGACGGATATGTCGGCCAGCTCCACCACTCACACGCCGATTCTGGCACGCTCCGATAAAGCTGGATAGGTTGCTGATTGCTGTTGCCATAGTATCGAAAACGTTGGTCGCCAGATCCGCTCCCATTGTTAAAACGCAAGTGTGTTTCACCAGTCCCCTTGATGTCAATATTCCCATCAATGAAACTTACTGTATTCTTGTAATTGTTCGTGTATGTGTCAGTAGTATTTAATCCGTTAGTACTGCCACCTTTCCCGATGTATTTCCCACTTGCCGACTGGATGGAGTAGGTGTTGTTTTCCTGAGGGTTGATAGTGAACGAGTACGGCTGGCAGCTACCGACGATTTCACCGTTGCTGACGGTGACGGGCTGGTAATTGCTCGCCGCGTCCAACGTGCTGAGCGACCCGTCAAAAACCTTGTTCCCTGCCGTATATGCGATTAAGTACTCCCCCGTCCAGTCGCTCGTGTCCGAGGTCACTTTCTTGTATTTGGAGCCTCCCGTGGGGGTGCATTTCCGATAAACCGCAAACAGCGTGTCGTCGGTGGCCGACAGGTAGTTTTCCCCTTCAAGGTAGAGGGGGGACGGTTCCGTGGTGACGGCTGAGTCAACCGGCGCGGTGGACCAGCCCGCGAACACATAGTCGCTGGCGCACGGCGTTGCACTGGGTAGCGTGACGCCGTGCTGGCACTCCATCTGCATGCTGGTGGTGGCGCAGGTACCCCCGCACGGATTGAAGGTGACCACCGGTTTTTGCTTCACTACCACATAGAACGTGTCCACCTGCGCACAGCCTCCTTCGGGGGTTACAGTTACGTAGTAGGTGGCGTCGTTTGAGGGCGAGACAATTATGTTGGACGTTGTTGCACCTGTGTTCCAAGCGTACTGGAACGGGGTGTTGTAAACAACAGCTACTGAGTCAAGGAAAAAACGCTGGAACATGCCCGAGTTGCCAATCGTGATGGTGGATGTGGCAGTGGCCGCTGTGGAGGATGGGTAGTTGTAGTAATCGTATGCTCCGTCCCAAGCACCGATAGGAATGTTCTCTTCCATGACAGTATTGCCATCCACTTTCAGGAAGAAGTGCGGTTGTTCAACGGCACGGTTCCACCCCCTTAACCATAATTTGACGGTGTAAGGCTGGCTCAGGTCTATAGGCTTCGAAGTTATATAACCGCCCACCGAGTCTTTCCCAATGCGGACATGGCCACCGGCTTGGTAAACATAGTCACTGTAAACTGGGAAATTGTCAAGAGGATCATGGCTGTAAGCATAGCTGGATCCTGAGCTGCTGTTGTCATTGCCGTGAGTGATGGCACTGAACCCTTCGTTGAAGAACGGTCGGCTCGCATCCAGCACGATGCTCTCCCCCTCGCAAATTATGTCGTGATGGATATTCCCCTCCGGCGCCAAAACCTTGATACTGATTGTCGTGTCATAACACCCCGACGGGCCAACCAGCCGCAAAGTGTCCTTGATTGTTGTTTCCTGTGACACTATCGGCGCATGAAACACGAACGCGGTGTCGTATTCGTCAGTGGTGCCAGGTGCAGTTTGTCTTGTAAAATATTGCGTATCTTCAGCCCATGTGTCCGGAGAATTTGGATCACCCGGAACTAATACCGCAGCACTGTCAATGGAACCACCGCTGCCACCGCTTGCCAAACCGTCGGCGAAGACAATCTCCCAGTCGAAAAGGTAGCCGTTGAAACCTGTGTTTTCAACCATTCCTTGCAGCCCCATGTAGTCGAATATTTCAATCACCCAAGGACCATCTATTTGGCAGCCTTCAAAGCCTTGGAAACTTTGATCTGGATGGTAAAAATGAGTGAATTCTACAAGGTTTGTGGAATCAAAATAAAAGGGGCCAACATCGGGGTCGTCATAAATGATGTTGTTGTATATGAATCCCGCATACTGTTCGACACTAATAGCACTACTGTTGTTTGACCAACAATAATTCCATCCGGTTTGGGGAGCATTGTAAGTATTTGTGGAATCACATGGATAATATTGAGATCCAATCGTATTTCCTTCACCAAAGCTGGCTTCTATCCCGTAGTCTAAACAATCATTATTATCACAATTCCAACCAACGTTGTTGGGGTCATAACAATTGGATTCATCAGAAGAAGGTTCTTCAAGAGCATTTAGAATATTTTTACGAGCACCGCTTGGACAAACAAGACGAATATTAAGCTCTGATGCAGAGCCATGCTCTATGTTCAAGCGCACATATTTGATGTCATTGGAATCAGAAATAGTCTGGTTATTGTAACCCGAAATAGTGATAGTGTCAGAATAAATAGCGCAACCACCACCATCATCGCACGGGTATTCACCGCTATTACTTTGTGGTATAAACATCCTCTTCGCCGAATCCACATGCGGCCCACCAGACCTCAGCACGATGGAGTCGTGCTCGGAGTCGTAGCCGACCGAGAACCGGAGCTCCCCGCCGGAGCAGACCGTCATCGGTTTGATCGTGTTGACAACCGTGGAGGCCGGGCCGTCGCATACCTGTCCCCGCGCCACCCCCGCATAAAGCACAATCAATACCACAAGCACCACAAACCGTAATGCCTGTGTGAATCTTATGTGTGTGTAATATGTTGGTTGAATGTATCTTATACCTGAACGCAAACCGAATTCCTTTTTTTGAAACAGATTGCGAAGATACGAAATAATTACATTGAATATAACATATAGATGTACCATCTTTTCGTTTTCCTGTTTTTTTCTTTTGGTTTAACATATTTTGTCGGCGGCAAAGATAGTCTTTTTCCGAATACCGCCAACCATCCGAAGTCTTAATCATTGTTAAAAATCGTATCTTTGCCGCCTCATTATCCTCCATTATGTTCAAGGCGGCCATATTCGATCTCGACGGAACCCTCTACAACAAATCCGGACTCGCCATGCGGCTGGTCCTGAGTCAGTTGCGGAAGGGTAGGTTGGGTATGCTCAAGCGCGAGCGCGAGGTACGCAGGGAACTGCGCGGCCGCCATTTTGCAAGCGAGGACGATTTCTACGACAACTTCTTTGCCCGGTTTGCTAAACCCGAATTTGCCCGGCGGTGGTACTTCGAGGACTATATGCCCGATATGGTGACGATTCTGCGCAGACACTATTGCATCGCCGGATGGGTTGCCTCCTGCATGGCGGATATACGGGCAGCAGGCTGCAAAACCGCCGTTTTCTCCGACTACGGCTTCGTGCGCGAAAAGTTAGAGGCCATCGGTTTCGACCTCTCCTGGGCGGACTTCCTCTTCGAAGCGCCTGCCCTCGGCGGCCTCAAACCCTGTCGGGAATCTTTCGAGAAAATCTGCCAGATAATGAATATACAACCCGCTGATTGTCTGATGATTGGCGACCGAGAAGATACCGACGGCGCCGGTGCCCGATCCGTGGGGATGGCGTTTGCCCACGTTAAAAACGCCGCACGCGCACCATTAAACCTAACCCCTGTTTTTACATCCATAAATCGCTAAACCGTTAAACCGATATGAAAAAAACACTGACCACCTTCCTGCTGATTTTCGCTCTTGCTCTCTGCCACGCGCAGACCCAGCCGATGAAGTTCCTCGGCATCGGCATGAACAGCACCATGTCCACGTTCGTCTCCAAGCTGAAAGGCAAGGGCTTTGTGGAGGATGTGAACCGGACGAAACCGAACTTCACTGTGATGAAAGGCACCTTCGCGGGTGAGCGTGTGAAGTTGGAGATACGGTCCGCGGCCAAAACGCACCTTATTTATAAGGTGGATGTCTATTTCAGCCTGAGTACGCAGTTCACCTACCCCGACCTGCAGGGGCGGCTGAGCGACAAATACGGGGAAATCACGCAGGAGGTCAACAATATCAAGGAGGAGCCGGTCTATGTGAAATATACCTCCGACTACTCCAAGTGGCAGACAGACACCGACACGTTGACGCAAGGTTACAACACCATAATCCTCTCCAAATGCAGCTACCACAGCACCTCGCCGGTGGTCATTTCGTACATAGACGGAAAAAACTCCAAGGTGGAGACCTTAGAGGTGAATTCGGATTTTTGATTCTGTAGAGACGTGGTGTACCGCGTCTCTGTGGTGCGCCGTAGAGACGCGCCACGGCACGTCTCTACAATGTCTAAAACAAAAGATACAGATTTACCGGCAGCAGGCGGTTCGCCTTGTCCAAGGTTTCGCAGCTGACGGAGAAAATGCGCATTTCTTTGCCGAAACGGCTGGCCTTGCCTTTCTCGGAGAACAGGTCGTTCCAATAGGGCGATTCGTTGTTGAAGATGACGAAATTGAGGACGGAGGCTGACGCAACGGCTTCATTCACAAAGGGAAAGTAACGGTTTTGTGACAGCGAACCGTTGCTCCTCATACTGTTGAGATACGCTTTCATGGCCTCCTGCGAAGGCGCGAAGACGAGCGCGTTTGTGCGCTCAATGAAGCAGGTGAGGGAGTCGGGCGCGAAGGCTTTCGCCAAAGGCAGAATGTTGCCGGGCGTGGGGAAAATGCCGTCGGGGTGCGCGGCCCGCACGGAGTCTGCCTTGTCGCCGTACAATGCCTCCAACGCATTTTTGCTGGTGTCGGCGAGCACGAGGAGATACGTGTAGTCGACGGAATCCGCGCGAAGCGAGAAATAGCCGACCTCGCCGGGATTGAGATTTTGGAACAGCGTGCCTTCCTTCGTGTTGCTTTTCACCTGACGGAGTTCACGACAATTCGGTGTTTCTATGTGCGCATACCAGTTGACCTGCGATGGATAAACGTCCGTGAGGGTCATGCCGTCCCCGTTGCGGTTTTCGAAGAGGCTGATGTTGCTGTCGGTGGAATCATCCGTGAGCATATAGCCGGAAAGCACCATCTCGTTGCCGGAGAAACGCAGCTGCAGCGCCGTCCATCCCGCATTCTGCAACGCATCAGACATCTTTCGCGACACCTCTTCTTTCATAAAGGAGGAGAAATAGGACAAGTAACGCTTGGGGTTAAGAATCAGCCAGTTCTGCTTGCGATTTTTCTCCGTGAGGTTGTACATTTCCTTGAACTGCTTGTCCGACAGCAGGTTCTTGGGGTGCGTGTATTGCACGACGGCGCGCTTGAGCAACTCCATGTCAGTGGAGAGGGTGATGATGTGGTTCACGTAGGTGAACTTCACGCTCTTGAAGTTGGTGCCGTAGGTGTAGATGCGCGCCCCTTCGAACGTGGTGTGGTTGTTGGGGTCGATGCTGAGGGCACGCAGCAGCCGCTTGAAAGCCGCCTTGTCGGCATGCATGTTGAACAGCACACTGACACCGTCGTTGTCGGCATGGCCCGACACGGTGAGGTCGTACTCGCCGGCGGGCAGCCCCTTCCGGATGGTCTGGAACGCGGGCATCGCATCCAAAACCAGCAACTCGTCTAAATAAGGGGTGAGCGCCTTCGCCCCCGACACAAACCCGTCGTTGTCGTTCAGGGCGAGGATAAAGGCCGCGTCCGTGGGGATGGCCTCAATCAGTTCCGACTTCGACTGACGGAACATGTTGTAATAGAAGAAGATGCCCACGGCGATGAGCGCCACCGCGACGCAGGTCAGCCAGATTATCCAAGGACGGTTGTTCATGAAATGGTGGTTATTGGTTATGGGTTATGGGTTATGGGTTATTGAGGCCTAAAACGGATATGTTTGATGGTTAAGGGGAATTGTAGAGACGCGGCGCGCCGCGTCTCTACAAATGGGGATTATTGGTTGTTTGTTTCTTCGGTGGTCGGTTCCTCTTTCTGAGGCTCCTCCAAATCAATCAGGTCGTGTGCCACGAGGATGTTGTACCACGTGAAGACCTTCTTCATGTTGGAGACATAGACGCGGTCGCGGTCGTATTCGGGCAGGATTTCGGCGAAATAGGCCTTGATGGCATTGTTGTCCTTCGGCATCACCATCTGTTTGCCGTCTTCCTTGCGGTAGATGTTCTGGAAAACGGTCTGCAGGGGCACTTCGTCGGTTTCCGTGAAAATGGCGATGTTGTCCAAGGCGGCCACACCGTCGTTGGAGAAGGCGGGAAAACGCTTGCCGTCATCGAGACCTTCCACGATGAAGCTGTTGGGGGTTTTTGAAAGGAATTTGAACAGGCCTCCTTTGCCTGTGATCGATAAGATTTTGCTTAAATCCATTTCTTTAAGGTTTATAGGTTAATTACTTTGTGTTTTTTACTTCGTGTTGGTGAGTAAATGCTGGTGAGTAAATGTTGGTCAGCCTTCGGCTGTTGGTGGGTTATTCGTAATAATCGAATGTTCTTTGTTTGACATAGACGATTTGGCCGTCCACGGCGCAGACCTCGGTCTGCCAGTTTTTGTTCGCATCGTAGTCGAAGAAGTAGTGGAATTCCTTGACGTGGTGCAGTTTGTCCTCGTAGATGACCTTGCGCACGCGGCCGTCTTGGGCGTACTGCGTATAGGTGTATTCAATCATCTGGTCGCCAGCCTTATAGACACAGCGGTTGACTTCGTCGCCGTAGTTGTCGTATTCGATTTTGGCGGTCTTGAAAACATCGCCGTTAGGCTCGTGCTCAACAATCTCGTAAACAAGTCCCTGGTCATTGTAATGATACTCCGTCAGAAACTTGTCGGGCGTTTGCGAGTACTTTTTCACCGTTCGGATAATGTTCCCGATGCCATCCGTCGTGTGGGTGAATGTCAACTCAAGCGAGTCCCGATCGTCATACGTTTGAAATATTTCCTCCTTGGCCAAAAAACGGTTGCGGTCGTAGTGATAAAGACAGTAGGTCAGCGGCCGGTCATTCAAATCGAAGCAGTCCCACCGCTCGATTTTCGCATCATCCGCATACTTGTATTTGGTATAATCATAAATGTCATCCTTGCCTATCCACCCATATTTGATGTGCTCGAGAAGATAGCCGTCTGAGGTATACCGTTGCAAGTAGTGAGCAATGTGGGATAAGTGATCGTCAAGATCGTAATATTTCTTCAGCTTTTCCAAATCAGCAGTGTCGGCCACGGCAACGGAGTCTGCCCAAATATTGCAGGTCTTCGTCTCCAACGTCTTGACCTTTCCGAAGATATGGTTCCTTTGCAGGTGGTTCTTCTCAATATCGGGGGTGATGACGATGGGGGCGGGCTTCTTTCGACAGCCAGCGACAATCGTCATAAGAAGGATGGCGAAAACGAGGAATTGGTATCGGGATTTGGGCATCTGCGATGATGGTGAATTGTAGGGGCGAATCATTATTCGCCCCTACGGTTACACATTAGAACATTTTCTCAATTAACGCATCGTCCGCGAAATTCGGTAACGTCACATGCAATTCCGGACAGGCCTCCATCGCGCGTTTGATGGCGAAGAGGGCGCCGTCGTTGCGGGCCCATGCGCGACGGGAAATACCGTTGTTCACGTCCCAGAAGAGCATCGAGCGCAGACGGCGGTCGCTGTCGTCACTGCCGTCCAACACCATACCGAAGCCGCCGTTGATGACTTCGCCCCAGCCGACGCCGCCGCCGTTGTGGATTGAAACCCACGTGGCGCCGCGGAAGCCGTCGCCGATGACGTTCTGCACGGCCATGTCGGCGCAGAAGCTACTGCCGTCGTAGATGTTGGAGGTCTCACGGAACGGGGAGTCCGTACCGGAAACGTCGTGGTGGTCGCGACCCAACACGACCGGAGCGGAGAGTCTGCCGTCGCGGACCGCCTTGTTGAATTCGGCGGCGATCTTCGTACGACCCTCACAGTCAGCGTATAAGATACGAGCTTGGGAACCCACGACGAGGTGGTTCTCCTTGGCTCCCTTGATCCAAGTGATGTTGTCGCGCATCTGTTGCGAAATCTCAGCGGGTGCGTGGTCGCTGATCTCCTTCAGCACGTCCATGGCGATATGGTCGGTGACATCGAGGTCCTCGGGCTTGCCGGAAGTGCAGACCCAACGGAACGGACCGAAACCGTAGTCGAAGCACATCGGTCCCATAATGTCTTGAACGTAAGAGGGATAACGGAAGCTGCCGTCCTCCTTGAGGATGTCGGCACCGGCGCGGGAGGATTGCAACAGGAAGGCGTTACCGTAGTCGAAGAAGTACATGCCCTTGGCCGTCAGCTTGTTGATGGCGGCCACCTGGCGGCGCAAGCTGGCCTCCACGGCGGCTTTGAACTTCTCGGGGTAGTCGGCCATCATCTGCTTGGCCTCCTCGAAGGAGATGCCCACAGGGTAGTAGCCGCCCGCCCACGGGTTGTGCAGCGAGGTCTGGTCGCTGCCGAGGTCGACTTGGATGCCGTGCTCGGCGCAATACTCCCACAAATCGACAATGTTGCCTTGGTAGGCGAAGGATTTGGCGATCTTCTGGGCGCGAGCCTCGTTCACCTTCACGAAGAGCTCGTCGAGATTTTCGTGCACTTCATCGACCCAGCCCTGCTGATAGCGCTTCTGCGTGGCGGCGGGGTTGATTTCGGCGGTGATGGAGACCACACCGGCGATGTTGCCAGCCTTCGGCTGTGCGCCCGACATGCCGCCCAAGCCGGCGGTCACGAAGAGCTTGCCTCCGATTTCGCCACCGATCTTACGGCTGGCGTTCAGCACCGTGATGGTGGTGCCGTGTACGATGCCTTGCGGTCCGATGTACATGTAGGAGCCGGCGGTCATCTGGCCGTACTGGCTGACACCCAGCGCGTTCATCCGCTCCCAGTCGTCGGGTTTGGAGTAGTTGGGAATCACCATGCCGTTGGTCACGACCACGCGGGGCGCGTCTTTGTGTGACGGGAAGAGGCCCAGCGGGTGGCCGGAGTACATCACGAGGGTCTGCTCGTCGGTCATCTCCGACAGGTATTTCATAACCAGTCTGTACTGTGCCCAGTTCTGGAAGACAGCGCCGTTGCCGCCGTAGGTGATCAACTCGTGCGGGTGCTGCGCCACGGCGGGGTCGAGGTTGTTCTGGATCATCAGCATGATAGCCGCCGCCTGCTGGCACTTGGCGGGATACGCGTCGATGGGACGGGCGTACATCTCGTAAGTCGGACGGTAGCGGTACATGTAGATGCGGCCGTAGTCGTGCAGTTCTTGGGCGAACTCGGGCGCGAGTGCGGCGTGTTGCGAGGCCGGGAAGTAGCGCAGGGCGTTGCGCAGGGCCAGCTGTTTCTCCTTCTTGGTGAGGATGTCCTTGCGCTTCGGCGCGTGGTTGATGGTCGGGTCGTACGGGCGCGCGGCGGGAATCTCCGCAGGGATGCCCATTCTCAAATCGTCTTGGAATTCTTGTAAGGTCATATCTTTTGGTTTACTGTTTGCTTTTTATTCCTAGGGCTCGCTATCGCTCACCCTAGGTTGGCATAGGTCGGGCTTTCAGCCCTTATTGAATGATGCCTGGTGACTACTGTCTGGCAGGCTTCAAAAAAACAGCGGCAAAAATACGAATTTTTCGTTTAAGACAACATTACACAAAATGGATGACACGGTAGAGTTTGAGTAGAGTTGTATCGGAGTTACACCGGAGTTACACCGGAGTTACACCGGAGTTACACCGGAGTTACACCGGAGTTACACCGGAGTTAGGCAGGTGTAGAGACGCAAAATTTTGCGTCTCCGCAGATCGCGAAAGACAAAATTTTGCGTCTCTACAGACAAAAAAATTGTACCTTTGCCGCCGCTTTTTTGAAAATTATAAAATCAAATACTATGAAGAAATTATCCCTTCTCATCGTGTGCGCAGTCGCCTTCGTGATGGCGGTTCAGGCGCAACCCATCACCAAAGACGGCGGGCTGTCGATGCAGCAAATCAACATGTTGCGCGGCTCCTACCAGTCCAATCCCACCAACAAGGCGTTGCGTAACGCCATCAACAGCAACGACATCAGCAAGCTGGCGGTGAACTACGACAACAACACCGCTTTCAGCGCGGATATTTCCAACACGGTGCCCTCCAAGGCCATTACCAACCAGGAATCGTCGGGTCGTTGCTGGATGTTCACCGGCATGAACGTGTTGCGTAACAAGGCGATACGGAAGTACGACCTCCCCGCCGACTTCCAGTTCTCGCAGTGCTACACCTTCTTCTATGACCAGTTGGAGAAAGCCAACCTCTTCCTGCAGTCTATCCTTGACACTCGCGCCAAGTCGATGGAGGACGAGACCGTGCAGTGGCTTTTCAAGAACCCCATCGGTGACGGCGGACAGTTCACCGGCGTGGCTAACCTGATGACCAAATACGGCGCGGTGCCCAAAGAGGCGATGCCCGAGACCTACAACAGCAACCACACCTCCCAAATATCCGGACTCATCAAGCTGAGACTTCGCGAGGACGGCCTTCGTCTGCGCGAGATGGCCAACAACAAGGGCACAACCGAAGCGAAACTGCAGGCCGCGAAGATGGAGATGTTAGAGACCATCTATCGGATGCTGGTCTACGCTTACGGCGAGCCGCCCACAGAGTTCACCTGGACGCAGCGCAACAGCAAGGGCGAGGTTGTCAGTACTGAGAAATACACCCCGATGTCGTTCTTCAACAAGTTTGTGAATGAGGACTTTGCCAACTATTATATGGTGATGAACGACCCGACGCGCGAGTACTACAAGGTGTACGAGATCCAGTACGACCGCCACGTGTATGACGGCCAAAACTGGAAGTTCCTCAACCTGCCGATGCCGGAGATTTCCCGCATGGCCATTGCCTCCATCAAGGACAGTACCATGATGTACTTCTCCTGCGATGTGGCCAAGTTCCTCGACCGCGACAAGGGCTACATGGACATCAACAACTATGACTACGGCGCCCTCTTTGGCACGACCTTCGGCATGAACAAGAAGGAGCGCATTAGCACCTACGCCAGCGGCTCCTCCCACGCGATGACGCTTTGCGGCGTGGATCTCGATGCCAACGGCAACCCCACGAAATGGATGGTGGAGAACAGCTGGGGCAGCAACCGCGGCCACAACGGCTTCCTCATCATGACCGACGAGTGGTTCAACGAATACATGTTCCGCCTCGTGGTGGAAAGCAAATACATCCCCAGCGCGACACTTAAACTTTTCGACCAGAAACCCATCCAATTGCCCGCTTGGGACCCGTTGTTCGCCCCTGAGGAGTAGCGGTTAGGGTTATGTAGAGACGCGGCGCGCCGCGTCTCTACAGGACGATAAAAGATAATTGTTTGGTTATGAGAAAGATTGTTTTGTTTTTGGTAATGGCGATGGTTTGCTTCGGCGGTTACGCACAGAAAGCCGATGACATCTTAGGCATCTATTTCTGCGTCGACCCGTTCTCAAAGAAGCAGTCGCAGGCCGAAATTTACAAGGCCAAGGACGGCACCTACGAAGCCAAAGTGGTCTGGACCAACGACATCAAGGGTCAGGACCAGGTCGGGCTGGTGTTCATGCGTGGGTTGACCTACAACGCTGAAAAGAACGAATACCAAAACGGCAAGATTCAATATCCCGGAAAGAAAGGCACGTACAAATCCTACATCCGCATTGTGGATGGCGGTAAAACGCTAAAGATGCGAGGATACCTTGGCGTTTCCATGTTCGGCATGACCGTCGATTGGAAACGAGAGGACAAGGTGCGGCCTGCACCGACGAAATAACGATAATCCATTGTAGAGACGTTGCGCGCAACGTCTCTACGGTTTTAATACGGATACTTTGTGGGGGCGTATGCGATGCGCCCCTACGGTTTTAATACGGATACCTTTTCGCCGCCGCAGTGCGCGTTGTGCGCGGGGGCGTACATGCACTCGACCGTGGCCGCGCCCTGCGAGAATGTGCCGCTCTGCGTGGCAAATACATCATATTCGATGACCGTTGTGCCCTGCGGCAGCCAGTCAAAGAAGAAGTGCGTGGCCGCGTCGCGGGGGCTTTCCACCCACCATACGCCGCCGGAGCCCTTCCGTTGCTCGTGGATGTTCACCGGTTCGAAGGCCGCTGCCCGAGGGTCTTTCACATGCACGTACTCTAATTCCCGGTCGCTGCTGACGACCAGCCGCACGGTGATGCGCTCGCCGATGTGTGCGGGGCTCTTCGTGGTTACTGGTTTGGCTGTCACGCTGTTGTCGGACGGTTGGTGGAGAAGTGTGCGCTGGATGGTCAGCCCGTCGCCGGAAGCCGTCACCTGGTCGGGATTATCAAGATATTGGTAGTAGCACGCTCCGAAGGTCGGGTGCACGCTGTCGGTGCGCACGGCGATATCGGCTAACTGCGGGGTCAGCGCTTCCGCTTCCCAAACCCGCCGTTGGTAGCCCGTGCCTGCCTCCGCACTGTCGTCTTTGTCTGTCAGTACTGTTTCGCCGCCCACGGTGACCACCGTGCTGGCCGGTGCGAACAACGCTTGCGGCGCGTTCAGCAGCAAGGCGTAAACCGCTGCGGAGGAGGCTTTTGTACTGCTCCAGCCGTGGCTTTCCTTCTGCAGGAGAATCCATTGCTTCATAGCCGACAACTCCTCCTCTCTGGGAGAAATCTCCGCAAATGCCTCGATGAGCATGGCCTGCCGCTCCACGGGTGCCTCATACCAACGATAATAACTATCGACGCGCCAATCCCGCTGGTGATCGCCGGGGAATCTTCCCCAGTACATCCCTTTCTCGCGGTCGCGGAACGCCTGCTTGCGCAAGGACTCCACAATCGTTTGCGCCTCTTTGGTGCGACCGGTTCTGTACAGCACCAAGGCCATTTCCGCTTGCCGCATATAGTTGGCTTTCTGGATGTTCCGGCAAGCGAGGTCCATCAGATTGCGGACGTAGGGTTGTGCCAGCCAGTGGGTGTCTTTCGGGGTGAAGGAGCGGGCATAGAGGTAGTGGACGTCCTCCTCACGGAACGGGAAGGTGGTCGCGGGATGCTCCTTCTTTGCGTCAAGGTAGTCTTGGTAGCGTTCCTCCTGTGCGCGGTCAGCCTGTTGGAGGGCTTTGCTGAGCATCCGTTCAGTGTCGTTGGGCAGGTCAATACCGAGTCGCTGCAGCTTGTAGAAGCCGGCAATGAGGTAGTCGGTGATATACGGCGAGTAGCGATATCTGCCGTACCAATCCCAACCTCCCTCTTTCAACTGGTTGTGCAGCAGTTTGTTGAAGTTGCGGGTGAGCTGCTGGTCGAGGTTGCTGTGACTGAAAAGCTTGGCGTTCTCAGTCCGTTGCCGCGATTCGTTCTGGGCGGTACGCAGCCACGGGGTCTCCTCCAGGAGGATGCTATGGAGTGCTTCGTTCCGAAGTAGCGGCGACTTTGCCGTGCCGTTCAGGGTGTCGTTGCGCCATTGCTCGAAGATGTCGGCCAATCCGGGGTTCTGGTTGAGAATCCGGCGCACGATAGCGGCAGCGAACAACTTGCTGAACAACTGCTCGTTGCACTCGTGCGGGTATCGCATCAGCGAGGGTAGTGACTGGAGGACAAGCCATGCGGGGTTGGTGGTCGCCTCGACGGTGTAGCGCAGCGGTTGTTTCGTGAGGAACGCGAAGTCTCCGTAACGGTTGAGTATGAGAGCGTCGTTTCGGAAACGTTCGAACAAGAATGCGGTGTCGCTAAGAGGCGGTACCACGAAATGCTGCGCCTCGGTGACGAGCATGCGGTTCGACAGCACCGGCAGCATTTTCTCCTCGCCGTCGCCGACAGCATTCCCCTCCTCGCCGCACAGCGCGACAATGCGGTAGATTACAGCATCAGGTGCTCCTTCGAGCACCATAACGCTGAAATGAACCTCTTGGGTTGCATTGGCGGCCACGTGGAAATCGACACTGTCCTTTGAAATAAGGCAAAATATGGCGTTTTCACAAGTCGTATCCATGATTATGCAAACCGGCGTACTGTCTGACGCATCGAAAAACGCCAACGTAACCTTTCCGTGCAAATCTTTGTCGCTGGTGTTAATGACTTTGGCTGAGAAATCGAACGAGTCGCCCTTGCGAAGAAGACGTGGCGCGTTGGTCTGGAGCATAGATGGCAACTTGGAAACCACAGAGCCGGAGAGGCGGCCCGCATGCTGTTTCTTCGTGAAGGCAATGGCGTAGAACTGCCAGGTGGTCAGCTGGTCGGGCAGGGTGAAGTCGAAGGTGACCCTGCCAGCTTTGTCGGTGTAGAGATTCGGGTAGAAGAAGGCGGTCTCCTCAAAACGGCTGCGTATTTGGATGGGATGTCCAGAATGTGCAGCATCGCTTCCGGCCGTGAAGTCATCGGGAAACTCTTCTTTCTCGCGTATCCGAACCCCGTCAACCACGGTCCGCGTTCCCTCAAACGGCGACTGGAACGCGTGCGAAATGGCTCTGCCCGGGTCTATTCGGACGTTCTCGCCAGAGAGCCGAGAGGATGAGGTGGTGTTGTCGGGGCGGAACATGGATGTCGCGAAGGGCGGGTGGATAACGAGGGTGTCTAACAGCCGGTCGAGTGCGTAAATTGGGTACTGCTTCGTGAGTTTCAGTCGGAGCTGTCTTGTTCGGAAATCACGCGGCCGGGCGGTATTGTTCGCTATATTGTTCATGGTGAAGTAGATTTGTTTGGCCGAGCGGTAATACCCTTCGTAAGGCAATATCCAGTCGTCAAACTTGTTGTCGTCCAAGGTGATGAGACTGCTGTCCACCATCCAGACTTGCACCTCTGTGGGCTCGGGCTTGCCGGTGGCCACATTGCGCACTTCCATCTCCCAGCGCGTCTTCTCGCCTGGTGTCAGCAGCGAGTTCCAGCGCACGAGGTTCAGCTCCAAGGTGCCGGGCTTGAACCTGTATTTGAGATTGTCGGCGAGGAACAGCTGATAGACTCGAGTGTAGGCTTTGCTGTTTTGGGTAGTATAGCATAACACCTTGACACGCGGCTTCTTTTGAATACGTTGGGTGATGGTTTTCTGCTCGTTGTCTAATTTTATAACACGGGTGGCGATTTTGCGACTTTGCTGAAACACGTCGCAATAGACGAGGACGTTTTTCAGCGTGGAGCCTACGGTGATGTTCAGGGAACGGCTGTCGTGACTGTCCAACATCATATACAGCGGGTTGCCTTTCAGGGCCTCGTGGTTTCGGGTGTTGAAAACGAGGAAATCAGTGGTGGTGGTGTCGCTTCGGCCGTGACTGTCCACTGCCACAGCACGCAATTTGTAGGTGCCAGCGGGCCAGTCTTTTGCATCGATTTTTGTGATGTATCGCCCGGATTTCTGTTCCTCATGGATATAGACGGTGTCTAAAGCGGGCCATAGTCTTGGATCGTTGGATGTGAACGAGTAGTCAGGAAAATAGCGACGGTACTCTTCTTCCGCGAAAATGGGGTTCGACGGCTTGCGGTATTTCGGGTAAATCAAGGGCTTGAACTCATCGGGCGCATCCAACCGACAGATTTCAGTACGCACGGAGATCTCTTCGCAGTTGTCGCAGGTCCAATCCGTGATGTGGTAGGAGATGTGAAGGGTGTCGCCGTTTTCGTATTCGATGAAAGAAGGAGTGGCATAGAAAATAAAAGAATTGTCCTGCAAGGAGATTCGTTTTTCGGCGCTGTGCGTCTCGCCGGTCAGGTCGGTTACGTCCGCCGTCATTTCAACCCAAAGTGACCCGCCTCTTTCGGAACCTTCCTCTTGTGTGGGAAAATCGACGTGGAAGCGGCCTTCAGCGTCGGTGCGGAGAAGGTGTCTCGCGAAGACGGTGCCGCTGCGTGCGTACGGGGGCTTGATGGTGATGGTCACCTGTGCGTCACGCACTGGCTCGCCCGTGAAGGTCACAGCCCGTCCGCTGATGGGCACAGTGTCGCCGAGGGCCAGCCGTTCGCGGATGTCGTCAAATTCCACCCGGAAGGTGGGCAGCTTGTAGGCAGCCACCTCTAAAGACGTATTGCAATACACGTCCCAATTACCGACCGCATCTACAAACAGGTCCAGCATCCCATACAAATCCTGTGGCAGTTGGATAGACCCAGATACGGTGCCGTAGCGGTTGGTGCGGGTCTTCACTTCATACACCGTTTTGTTCTGCCGGTTGCGCAGACTCACGATTACGTGACGGTTGGCCAGCACGCGCTTGCCGTCCACCATGTAGGCCTTATAGTAAACCGTCTGCCCGGGACGGTAAAGTTCGCGGTCCAGTATGACTTTCGCCATCGGCCGATGATTGTCCCGGTAGTTGAAATAGACTTTGCGCGGCGTTTCGTCATCGTCATAATCCCATTCCCATCTTGAGGGAATTTGAGATCCCGACATATTGATACTCACCTCATGGCCAGGCGTTTCCTGTACAGTGAGAGACATGAAGTAATCGTCGTTGTTCGCTCTCACTGAAATTCTTCCCTGCCGGTCAGTGCGGTAATGCCGGTCAAACAGCTCCAGTTCTTGGGTGACGCGCAACCCTCGTAGCGGCTCGCCCGTGCGGTTGTCCGTGAAGGTGTAGTAGGCCCTTTTGTGACAGACCACCTCGCTGATTTGAATGTGGGTGATGGTGATTTCGTTGAACGAGAGGATGTTGTTGGTGTCAATCTCGGGTTGGGTATGATAGACTAAGATGTAGTCGCCGATGGGCAGGCTGTCGAGGAAGAGGTCGGTGCTGTAGTAGCAGTGCGGGGTCGGGTTGGGGAGCGTAAACCGCTGTTGCCGCACGAGCTCTTTCTCCTGAATGAGCTTTTGGAGATGCGGCAAATCGTGCTTGTCTAAGTAGTGGTAGGTTGGTCGTTGTGAATATCGGAACACGCTGACATAAAGGGTTTCCACATTCCGGTAGGTGACGGGAACCAAGATTTTCGGGGCGGGCGAGAGGTTCTCGGAAATCTCAAACAGCTTCAGCTCGGGGCGGCGAATCCACGTCAGCATCTGGCTGGCATTATGCCGGTAGAAGCTGTCGGTGGCGTTGGTCAGCACCGATTCGAAGCATTCTTTGCATGCGGTAATCCAGCTGTTGCGTAAAGAGTCCGTAACGTTAGTCATATTAGACTGGACAAACTCGTAGAGACACATCCCCTTTTCGTATTCGATGGCGGGTTCGGGGCCGTATTTCCGTTCCAGGTTCAACAGCCGTTTCCAATACTGGCTCTTTTCGGGACCTCTGTACGCATCGTTGTCTTCCATTAGGAGTCGGCACAACTCATACTCAATCAGGATTTTGTGATGGCCGGTCGCTTTGTGCCGTTCGATGGCCTTGTCGAGCCACTCTGGTTTTGCCGTGATGCCGAACCAACTTTGGAGCTGGAGGTCGAGGGTGTGGATGTAGCACATCAGGGTGAGGTCGTAGAGGGTCATGCCGGGAAATGTGGCGATGTTGCCGGGCAGCGACAGGAAGTCGAACTTTTCGGCGGGAACCCAGCCGTATTCCAGCAGCTGCGTGAGGGCGGAGTCGGCGTAGCGGGCGCAACCGAAAATCATCTCCGGTTTTGACCATTCGCTCACCTCACGCAATCCGTCGCGCGGCTGTCCGTTACCATCTGCATGATAGGGGACCTCCTGCCATAAATACTGTGCGATGAGGAAGTTGTAGATGCCTTTATAGGGTTGTGGCGCCGCTTTTTCCATGGTGTCTAACACATGGAATATGGCATGTTCGTCCGGACTGTAAAACTGCTGCAGGTACTCCCAATTTTTCTTAAACCGTTGGTAGTCATTGCTCTGTGCAGAGATAGACCACCCTACAGTGGATAGCAGGAGACTGAGCAGGACTTTATAGAAGCGATGCCGGACCATGAGTGTTCCCTGTTTATCGTTTGATAATCTTTTTGGTGACAATTCCTTCGTCGCAAACAATCTCTAAGAAATAGATGCCATCGGCAAGATTCTCGACCGGCACGCTTACAGGTACATCTTCCACCGAAACGCTGTACAGCAGTTTTCCATCAATGGCATAAAGGGTGTAACGGAGGATGCCTGTTCCCTCAGTGGCATTGATTTCCAGATAATGGTGGGCGGGGTTCGGATATACGGACACCTTGTCTTCCAACGTGTACACTTCGACGCCTACGGGTTCGGTCGTGAACGTGCATTCGTTCGAGTACTGGGAAGTCTGTTCCTCAAGTCGTGCGGATACTCTTGCAACATACTGTGTCTCAGGATCCAAGTTGGAGAGGTGGCAGCTCATGTTGTCCACAATCATCAAGGTCCACTCCGTGTCATCAGCTCTGCGGTATTCGACTTCCCATTCGGAAATCTCTTGCGACTCCTGCTCCCAGGAGAGGTCGGCTGAGGATTCGGTGATGTTGCTCGCTGCAAGATTGGTCGGGGCGGGAACGTTGAAGTGCGACGTGTAGTCAATGACAATATCGTCAATCCAGTTGCAACGCTGGTTGTAAGTACTCGTATAGCGGAACGCGATGTAATGGCCACTGCCGGAAAGCTGGGTTGAGTCGAATTGGACGGTAAACTCGTACCATTCATCGCTGGTTGGCGGGAAAGCCAGTTCTACCGATTCGAACGTGTTCATATCGTAGGGATCGCTCATCACGCCGACTTCCATGCCTTCAGGATAGTATAACCAGTTGGATTTCAACATGAAGCGGACGCTGAGCTGATGAATATCGGCATTCAACATGGGTGAAACGGCGGTGGCGTGGATAGGATTGCTGGAAGAGAAATCATTGCCGTTACCCGCAATGAACTTCAAAGAATTAGTGCCCGAGTAGGACTCGTAGAAATCCACCCCGGGATAGTTCTGTCCATAGAATTCCGGGAAAGTCCAGCACTCCGGTCTGGGCAGGTCGAAGACATAGACCGTGGGCACCGGGAACTCGTCGAGATCCTCCACAATCGGGAACGTCGAGACTGGATCGCACACCGTGGTGAAGGGGTCGGTGCGTTCCCAAGTGCTGAAATCGCCGCCTCCGCAAACGGCACGGACGTAAGCCGCATACGTTGTGCTGGGTTGAAGTCCGTTATACGTGTAACTGGCGGATGTCACCGTCTGAGGTGTCGCAGTGGCCGTGTCGCCACCTTGCTCAACCACAATCACTTGCCATTCCGTTTCGTCGCCGTTCGGCGTCCAGGTCAAATGGATGGAATTGTTGGTGACTTCGGAAGCGGTCACGTATGTGGGGAATGGGCATCCGGAGATGTAGTCCAACACGAGATTGTCAATGTAGGTATAGTTCAGACTCTTGAGCGCAATGTATTTTCCCGAACCTTGATAGCTGTTCAGCGGCACATGCCTGTACGTCCAGGCTTGGGCCGGCGAGGAGGCCACCTCGGCAATCGGGGTGAAGGTCGTGGTATCGTTCGGATCACTCATCACGCCCACCAATATTCTGCTCGGTGAATTGTTGAAATACTGCATTGTGAAGGAAATCTGGAGATCAGTCACGGCAATGGCGGAATCAACTTCCGGAAGCACGGCAAACAGATTGCCTCCTCTGAATTTTAAAGAGCTGATATTAAACGTGTTGTCTAATTGGACATTGCTTTCGTTTCGAGACCAGCAGCGCGGGAATTCCAGGTTCAAATTATAGGGCGTGGTGTTGACATCGAAGTTCTCCACGAAAGGAAGATTCGAAATAGGGCCGCACTCCGTGTATTGGGAAATGTAGTTCCAGAAGGCATCCTCATCGCAAACGTTTCTGACGTAAATTTTGTACAGCGTGCTGTGATCAAGTCCTGTGAACGTATAGAACGTGTTGTAGATGTTAACAATTTGATTCTGTGTGATTTCCGTTCCTTCGGGAGCGATGGCCACCTGCCACTCGACATCCAATGAGTCGGAGCGTGAGAAGTGGAACGAGATGCTGTTCTGCGTCACGTTGTCAACAGTGAGGTTGCTCGGGAGGCCGCAGTCGCCCCCGACGATGGTGAGGTTGTCGAAGGCGGCAGGGGGATTGTCGCCTTGCGAGGCGTAGGAGTGCCAGTGGAGGTAAATGCGCCGCACACCGGTGATGTTCGAGACATCCACCACGTAGTGGTAATGGGTCCAGTCCGAAATCAGCTTGAGTTCGCCCGTCACATCCGTGATCCCGTCGTTGTTGACGTAGTAAGGCGTTGTCGGCACGCCGAAGAGCAGCCGGCCGTATTCCGAACCGCTGTAGGGGCTCGCATATCCCATGCCACGGTAGTCGAACGAAATCTGAATCTGGGTGGTGGCGGAGTCGATGTAGATGTCGCGCCAAGCCCAGGAATTATAGTAACCACCTGCGTATGAGTTTGTTATACCGCTATCTGAGGAGATATAGCATCCGTTGTTGCCTCCGTTGCTCGCCGCGCTGCCGAACGCCCAATGGTCGGGATTGGATCCTTGATAAAAGTAGCGCCACTGATTGTTCTCGTAGTCATCTTCAAATCCGTTGATATAAGGCAGTTGCGCCACGAAATAGTCGGTGGTGAACGTTGCTTCCTCGCTCCAGGCACTCTCTTCCGACGAACTGCAGACGGCTTTCACGCGCCACGCGTACGTGGTGGAGGAGAGCAGGTTGTCCAATACAATAGAATTACCAACTGCTTGAACTTCCGTGTAGTTCGAGGTGCCTTCGACGCGGTAGGCCACCACAAAGTTCACGCCGGCGGTATGCGTCCAGGAAACCGATGCGGTGCTGGACGTGACATTGGCGGTCTGGAGACTCATCGGTTTCACGCAGTTGTGGGACGTGACCGTGACGTTGTCGATGGCGGCAGGCGGGTTCACGGCATCGCTTCCGACGTTGGAGACAATCCATTGGAAATAGAGGCGTCGGACACCGGTGTTGTTCCCGTTCACCGTAATGCTGTAGTGTGTCCAGTCAGGCTTGTTGTAAATGCCTTGGGCTACGACGGAGGAGCCGGCGGGCGCGGCGTTGTCGTTCGGATGAGGTTTCACGGGACTTCCGAGGTAGACATTGCAATAATGAGCATTGTTGCCTAAGCCCTTGTAGTCGAACTCTACTTCATACTCGGCAAAGCCCTCGTCAAAATCGATGTCGCGGTAAGCCCAGATTGCGTACGGGGCGTTGTGTGTGTAGGTGTTTGTGGCCCCGTTGTCGGCCGTCACATAAAGAGAGTGGGTGCCTCCGTTGCTAACGGCTTCCCCGACAGCCCAAAGGTTCTCGTTACCGCTGACCACCGACCAGTTGGAGCTCTCGAACGCATTCTCGAAATCGCAGAAATAGGGCAGATGGGCGACATTCTGATAGGTGGAGAAGATCACGGGCGCACTCCATTCGCTTTCCGAAGTTTCGGAACAGAGGGTCTTTACCTTCCACTCGTATTCTGAATCAGACATCAGGTTTCCGATGGTGACAGAATGGTCGCTCGTGACGAGGGTGGTGTAACCGGTGTCGGAGGTAAGCTTGTAGGCCACCTCGAAATTGCTGGTTGTGCCGTCCCAAGAGAGGGTGGCGCTGTTGGCCGAAAGATTCAATGTTACCGGATTCAGCGGCTTTCCACAACCGAATGGGACAATGGAGAAGTTGTCGATGGCGGCCGGCGGGTTGTCGCCGTAGCTCCCATCGTTTTCCCAAAGGAAGTAGATCCGCTGCATGCCATTCCCGGAAATCACAACTAACGTGTCCTGAATGGTGGTCCAATCATTTTGCAGATAGAGGTAGGTACCGATTTGCGTGCTTCCTGTCGGAGATACGGCTGACGAGCTCCACGAGGTACCCGGGGTCAC
>Ga0310696_10002937_pt1 | contig 21909 bp, 13 predicted proteins | sample AusTroGonzalo_MG_4_FD_203885 | JGI IMG/M metagenome (GOLD analysis project Ga0310696, IMG submission 203885) | Bovine rumen microbial communities from tropical cattle in Woodstock, Queensland, Australia - Gonzalo_02 (v2) (version 2) | ecosystem: Host-associated > Mammals > Digestive system >...
AAAAAGACCGGAAGCCGAAACCTGGGATTGTCCTAACTGCGGCAATACCGGAATAAAAAGTAAATTTTGCCCTGAGTGCGGAGCAAAAAAGCCTGACTCTGGTGTTTGGACTTGCCCTAACTGCGGAACAAAGGATATTTCAGGCAAATTCTGCCCTGAATGCGGAACAAAAAGAGGTGATGCCGCAGCACCATGCACTTTGAGACAAGAACAAAAACAAGAAGAAAAACAATCAAAACAAGAAAAAAACTGTGAAAATTGCGGCAAAATCTTTGATGAAGATTTCAACTTCTGTCCGTGCTGCGGGAAATTCGTCATGGAAATTAAAGCAGAAGATATTGTGGATCATGACGATTATATTGAATTGAAAAAGCCCATAGGCAATATCCACATGATTGAAAAGACTTGTTTAGACGAAAGTTTATCATGGGTAAAAGCGGTTGAATATGCCCAAAATTTAAAACTGGGTGATTTCGATGACTGGCGTATTCCGACAAAAGAAGAGCTCGAAATAATATATAAAATCAAAGATTCATGCGGAATTAGCAGAAACAATAATTGGTTCTGGTCATCTTCAACCAAAGCTGACAATGCAGAAAAAGTATGGATAGTAAATTTTGAGGACGGATGCCTCAGCAGCATAGTCAAAACATATTCGTATTTTGTCTTGTGCGTAAGGTAATAAATGACAAACTCAAAAGATTTTCAAACGCTGTTGGAAACAGCCAAACAAGGTGATGTTGAAGCTCAGTACGAACTTGGAAACCGTTATACTGATGGAATTGATGTTGACAAGGACTTAAATAAAGCAGCGCAATGGTATTTTAAAGCCGCAGAGCAGGGTCATGCTGATGCACAATATAAACTCGGATTCAGATTATTCCATGGCAAGGGAGTTCCAAGAAGTCCGAAAGAAGCGGTGAAATGGTACACTAAAGCTGCAGAGCAAGGTCACATCAAAGCCCAGTTCAATTTAGGCTCGTGTTATTTATGCGGTGACGGAGTACCAAAAAACCAAGATGAAGCATTCAAATGGTTTTTCCAAGCAGCTAAACAAGGGGATGCTGAAGCTAAAAATAAAATTTTTTATGACATGACTAGAGCAGAAGCACTAAAATGGTTTGCTGAAAAAGGCGATGCAAATGCTCAATACAAACTTGGAGAGTGTTACTTTTATGGAATCGGAGTTGAAAAAAATGCCGATGAAGCAGTAAGATGGTATAAAAAAGCCGCTGAACTTGGCAGCGACAAAGCTCAATATGAATTAGGCAACTGTTTTCTTATCGGAATCGGAGTTGAGAAAAATACAAATGAGGCAGTAAATTACTATTTAAAAGCCGCCGAACTTGGCAACGACAAAGCCCAGTATGAATTAGGCAACTGTTTTCTTATCGGAAACGTAGTTGAAAAAAATGAGGAAAAAGCATTCTATTGGTATGAAAAATCCGCTGATCAAAACAATGCTGATGCATTAGAACGACTCGGAGACTGCTACACGTTCGGCTGGGGAGTGAAAAAAAATCGTAAAAAAGGGTTGCAATTGTATATTGAAGCTGACGAGCAAGGCAAAGAAAATCTTAGAGATAAAATGACAAAACTCGACGAGATGCCCAGGTCGATCATGAGTTTATTTTTTTACACTCCCTACAGCATTAATAATATTGGTGTTTAAATCAGCATCATCATTGATGTTATTTTTGTGTTTTATAGTTTGGATTCTAATCTTTTTTCTTATAATATTTGCATCACTCTTGTCTAGAGCAATAGCAGAAAAAAAGATAGCAAAAGAGACCTTGCAGAATATAAAGAATCACTACGAACAAGAACAAGAAGAAAAATATCAGGATTGACATGGTCGAACATTGTAAAGAGTTAAATGAATCGGAAAACCGGATCATGCGTTTCAACAACGGATATGTTCACTCATTCTGCAGGACTAACAGCGGCAACATTGCCGATGCATAAGGTAAAAAACTAAATAACGGAGATGGAAATGCTAAAATTTTTGTATTGTATTCTTGCACTATTTGCAACATTGACGGTTTTCGGACAGGAAAACGACAATATTCAGGATCGCATGGCATGCGAATACGCAAGGACCAAAAAAACAGCCAAAGTTTGGCAGGATTATCTAAAACAGTTTCCTAACGGAATGTGCTCTTTTGAGGCAAAATCGGAACTGGATGAAATAGGTGGAGTTTCAAATGTTGGAGAATCTGCTGTTGACAAAGTATCCGTCGGTGTAACAGAAGTTAACGGTGCTGTTGATTCTGCAAGTGTCACAACAATAATTAAGAGCGGGAGCCCTGCTGTCAAACGCTGTTATGACAAGGCGTTGCTTTCTAATCCGAATTTGAAAGGTAAAATATCAGTTACAATTTTGATAAATGGGAAAGGACGTGTTGAAAGTATTGATATTTTGGAAGATACTCTTAAAAATGTTGACATAACACGATGTGTAAAAGGTATTTTTAGCAGATTGCGTTTTCCCAAGTCAGACAGAGATTCTACAAAAATTACATTTAATCTAGACTTCAACTAATACAGAAACGGTTCTCCTAGGTTAACCAAACTTCTTTCTGTAAATTTTCATTAAAAAATGATAATAGTATTGAGCAGACAAAAAATTTTTCAGAGTGAGCTGAATATCATTTTTTCCTGACACATCTCGCGAAACCGAAAGAACTCATCCCCGAAGTAGTTGCGGCAATAATTGCCGGATCAGAAAAATCAAGCTGGAACGACATGTCTGCGGCACCCTGAACAGCTGAAGAAGACCAATATTTTCCGCAGTAATCGCCCCAAACATCATCAAAATAGCAGCCTTTAGGGCCGTTTCCCTGCATAATTTCAGTATCTGGGTTAGAACACGGAGTGTCGTTGCCGTTTTTCTGCCCTTTTATAACACAGGCCATCTGAAGGCATTTTGAACTTACTTTGCATCTGCCGCCGCTTTCAAGATCCGAATAACCTTCAACGATTCCGCGAAGCTCGTCTATTGTCGGCAGTCTCCAGTCATTATGACCGGCGTAATCAAGGTCTCCGCAGAATTTTACGGCATCAGAATAAGCCATCTGATTAAACAGATTCAACGGATCCGAACCATCGGAATAGTACCACATCAAACCCTTCCCGACGACAACATTCTTATCATTTTCCGTTTCAAGAGAATAATTCCCTTCGCTTCCGCCGCACGCAGCAAAGAAGCATGTCAAAAAAAGAGTAAAAACAATTTTTTTCATAAAGACAACTCCTTTAATTTATTGCAAAAAACTAGTTATTTATCATTACCGACATAATTTTGAAAGACTACTTGGAAACACGAAAATCATCACCTATCATTCAACAGCACCGACTAATGTGTAATTGACCGTGTTTAAAAAATGCCGCGTGTGCTGTAGACTTGTTAAAACATCTGTTCGTCAAGATTTTGCTCTTCGCTAACGACAGCTCCTGCCATTTCAGACTCGTCTGCCATTTCAGATTCTTCTGCCATTTCAGAGTTTCCAGCCATCTCAGGTTCTCCGGCCATCTCAGGTTCTCCGGCCATCTCAGAATCACCTACCATTTCAGGTTCCCCAGCCATTTCAGGTTCTCCAGCCATGATAGGATCGCCGGCCATTTCAGATTCTCCGGCCATGATAGGATCGCCTGCCATTTCAGATTCTCCGGCCATGATAGGATCACCTGCCATTTCAGATTCTCCGGCCATGATAGGATCACCTGCCATTTCAGATTCTCCGGCCATGATAGGATCACCTGCCATTTCAGATTCTCCGGCCATGATAGGATCACCTGCCATTTCAGGGTCTCCGGCCATGATAGGACTACCAGCCATTTCAGATTCTCCGGCCATGATAGGACTACCAGCCATTTCAGGGTCTCCGGCTGCAAGTCTTTTCTCTGAAATAAACAGAACAAGTACAGCAAACACAATAAAGGAACAAAAAGACTTTTTCATTCCAAAAATCTCACTTAAAATGCAGAAAGTAATTATTTCTTACTAGTGCCGTGATCCCATCTAACGCAACGGACACCGTGTTTGGAAGACTTGCCGTTACCAAACATAGACCCATTCATAAAACCAATACCCCAAGCGCCGTCCGGAGTATTGCTTGACGATGACCAGAATAATGAAGTGTCTCCGAATTTACTTTTTCCTTTGCCTACTATAGTTTTGAAAATATTCATGCTTGGAAGTACCCAGTCCGATTTTCCGCCTTCATTAAGATTTTCACAATATTCAACAGCTTCGTTCCAATTCCAGTCTTTGGGTGAAAGAGCCGACCATACATATCCTGTAATCGGATCTTTGCAACCATTGGCACAGGGTATCGAACTAGCTTTTTCCATTTCTACTTCAGCTTGGAAAGCACAAGCCCCTTTTGGGAATTTTTTCAGATAGGTCTCCCATGCTTTGACATCGTTCGCTTTTTTTGCATAGTTGCATGCTTGAGCATCTGAATTATCTTCAGCCGCAAAAAGCTGACATGAACAAAATATTACCAACATGAGTACAGATAAAAACATAAATTTTTTCATTTTAACCCTCCAAATGAAAACCATAAACAACAAAAAAAAAACGACTGAAACTTTTTCAATCAAAAAACTATTAAGCATATTTATATAGTAACAAAAATCAAAAAAATGTGTCAAATTCAAGAATTTATCATTTCCAGCATAAGTTTGAGGGCGATTTCAACCGCGCCGAAATCGGGGAAGAAAAGGTTTGAGTGAAGGGAAACCGGCTCAGCATCGGGATTTTTGCGGCACCCTACCCAGAACATTATTCCGCTCCATTTTTTCGAGAAATAGCCGAAATCCTCGCCTACCAGATCGCCTTTTTTGTAAATGCACTTTATTCCGTGCTTTTCTGCGGCGGTTTTGAGTTTTGCGAAAAGTTCAGGCGTGTTGCGGACTTCGATATATTCGCCTAAAATCGTGAGTTTAGCGGTGCAGCCGTATGTTTCGGCGCATCTTTTCGCGGTATCTTCGACTATTTTCGTACCGACAGCCATCATTTCTGAAGTGAACGAGCGCAAAGTTCCTTCGATTTTGGAGTATCCCGAAACGACGTTTCTCGCCGTTCCCGAAACGAGTTTGCCGAAATGGGCGTGGAAAGTATCGGTCGGATTTATGGTCTTTCGGATATTGTGCTCTACGACCGTGAGGAATTCAGCCGCCGCAGCGAGAGCGTCGTGACCGCGTTCAGGAAAAGCCGCGTGCGCTGTTTTGCCTTCGAAAACGACATCAACTTCACGCGGGATCGCAAAAAGAATGTTGTCGTTTGAAGCTATCTCGCCGACAAGAAAATCATCGTTCACATGGATTGCGTGAGCAGCTTCGATATCGTAGCTGTCAAAAACGCCGCTTTCAATCATTTTTCTGGCGCCGCCCGCACCTTCTTCGCCCGGCTGAAAGACAAAAAGAATGTTTTTACCGGGGAGTTTTTCAGCAACTTCCATAAGAATTCCGCAGAGAACCGTCATGTGGATGTCGTGACCGCAGGCGTGCATAACTCCCGGATTTTTTGAAACAATTTCGTGTTCAGGACTTTCATCCACACGAATTGCGTCCATATCGGCGCGGAAAAGTTTGTAAGGCGCGTCTCCGCCGTTGTGGTAGTCAATCACTATCGAAGTCAGGAACGGACGCTTGACCGTGAAAAGCGGTGAGCCTTTTGCAACTTCGTTAAAGAAATCGAGAATAATTTCAGCCGTTTTGAACTCATTGAACGATGGTTCAGGCGATTCGTGCAGAGTTCTGCGGAGTTTTTTTAGTCTTTCTAAATTCATTTATTTCTCCTTAAGAAGAACCTGAACCGCCTTTTCGAGCTGCGGGTCGCGTCCTTCAATGATATCATTCGGAAGCATCGGAACTACAAAATCTGGAACAAGTTCATTGTTTTCCAAATATTTTCCGTCATTTGTGGAGACTCCCATCTCAGGAATTCCGACTTCAAAATTTACATAGGGAAGAGGAATTTTCCAAACTGTCGTTGAGGTACCTGCGACCGGCATTCCGACAATTTTTCCGAGATTGAGAGCACGGTAAGTGTATGGAAACATGTGAGCATCACTATAGTTGCCTTCGTTGACAAGAAGAATCGTTTTCTTTGTCCAGCGGTTTTCAGGATCTCCTCCTAAATTTGTTCCGCGGTGACTATAGCGGCTGTAGGACTTACCACTGAAAAATACTGCAAGATCATCATGAAACAGCTTACCGCCGCTGTTGAAACGCGTATCAATAACAATACCTTCATAATTGCTGTATTTTCCCAAGATTTCATCATAAACAGGCTCGATATAGCTTTCATCCATTCCACGAATATGAACATAAGCGAGTTTGCCGCCGGACAGTTTTTCTACCAATTCCTTGTTTCTTTTGACCCAGCGCTTGTAAAGGAGTGTATTTTCAGCACCATAATCAATTAAATTAACAACCTCTTCCCAACGTTCCGAAGTTTCCGGATTCCAGAATGAAACCCTCGCTTTTTTGTAGGTTCTGCGAATCAGCAACAGCTTGTCAAAACTTTCTTTAGTTACATCGATTCCATTGATTTTTTCGATAACATTACCAACTTTGACCTTGCTTTTGACTTTGTCTAACGGACCGTCTTTAATAATTTCCTCAATTTTCATGCCGTTTTTATCGAAGGAATAGAAAATTCCAAGCCTTCCCGTATAACTCTTACTTACAAATGACTTATAGCCGGTTCCAATATGGGAAACGTTGAGTTCGCCAAGCATTTCGGAAAGAAGTTCGCTGAAATCGTAGTTGTTGTTGATGAACGGGACGTGTTTTTCATATTCCGTTTTGTACTTCGCCCAATTGACTCCATGAAGCCCCGTATCATAAAACTTGTCGTTCATCGTTTTCCAGACATATTCAAAGAGATAAGCATATCCTGAAGATTTATCCACCGAAAATTCTGCATAAGGATTTACAGGATATGATTTTAAATCAGAGAGGTTGATTCTATTAACTTTTTTAGCAGCAAAAATAAATAGTGAAGTCCCTATTCTATTCATCAAGAATGATTCCGTAGACATATTCACCGCATGAGGAATTGAAGCTATAAGATTTTCTGTTTTACTATTTTCTGTTTTGCTTCTAAGACTCAATTTCTTAATTTTAAATTCTGAGGAGTCGTTGATCATATAGAACAGCTGTTCATTGTCACTTGAAAGTACGTATTCAACATAATTTGCAGGATAAAGCGAAATCTTAACGATTCTTTCGTCTATATTGTTCACATCAAATTCAACACCGCTTTTTTTTGCAGCAGACTTGTCAGGAGACTGAGGAACAGTTGCAGCAGCAGCTTTTGCAATTACAGCTTTTTCATCTGAAAATTCCAATTCATCTTTCCGGAAATTATCAAGCCCCTTTTTATTGAGAAAAAATGCAAAAATTTCTTTTTTCTTCCCTTCCCCGCTTATCCATACAATAAATTGACCGTCGCTGCTCCACTTCGGCAGAGAATCTTCTGCACCGGAATTGGAGATATTTACAACTTCTCCTCCGTTTGCATCAACAATTCCGATTTCTTCAATCTTGCGGTTTCTATCATGAAAAACAACAGCAAGGCGCGTACTGTCAGGCGACCACGAATAGCTTCTGTCTCCGTCTTTGTAGAAATAGTTGTTATCTGCAGGAAGTACTGTAGTGTGGGTATTTTTTTCGGTATCGAAAACAACAAGTTCATTCCTGTTCTTGAAGTATGCAATCTTCTTTCCGTCAGGAGAATAGTACGCCTGGAAAGCGTTGAAATCGCCCGAGATCACTGCTTTTTCACTGATTTTTGTCGAAGTTGAAAAATAAGGTTCGTTTTCGTCGTCCAGAACTGCTTCGTAAACTTTCCAAGTTCCGTCTCTGAATGAAGAATAGAGCAGTTTTCTGTTTTTCGGATGGAAATTGACCCACTTTTCTTCATTCGGTGTATAGGTTATCCTTTTTGTCCAGTTTTTCAGAGTGTTTACGACATATATTTCACCGCGGAGAACCATTGCAAGCTCGCTTCCGTTGCTGTTTGGAGCGACCTCCTCAACATTGGATGGCATTTCGTATATCTCTTCGTCTGCATTCCTTTCAACTGTCGAAAATATTTCGAGTTTAACAGGCTTTCCCCCTTTTTTTAAAGTGTAAATCTGACCGTCGTACGAAAAACAGAGCGTACCGTTCCTGCTTCCTGACAAAAATCTCACAGGGTGCGTGTCGAACTTTGTAACCTGCGTTTTTTTGCCGCTTGTTGAACGTTTCCAGATATTGAAAGAACCGCTTTCTTCGCTCAAATAGTATATTTCGCCGTTCTCGCCGAAAACAGGATTTCTGTCTTCACCGCTGAAATCACTGAGTTTATTGAACTTTTTAGTATTAACATTATATTCCCAGATGTCGCGGGCACTGCTTGAAACATGGTGTTTGCGCCAGTCGTTTTCAGAAGGATTTTTTTTATCATGATAGATAAATTTAGAACCGTCTGCACTGATTTTGAGATCAACAACAGGAAAAGGAAGTTCCAGTTTTTCCGTACCGCCATTCGTAGGAACGGAATAGAGTTGCGGCAGAACTAAGGGGAAAAGTGAACTCTCTTTTGAACCTGTCCTCTGAGAATAAAAATAGATTTGCGAATTATCGGGTGAAAAAGCCATCGGAATGTCGTTTGCAGAATTGAAAGTGACCCTTTTAGCAGTACCGCCGTTTCTTGAAATAACGAAAATATCGTAGTTGCCGGTACGATCGCTTACAAAAGCAATTTTTTTTCCGTCATTCGACCAAACCGGCATTGATTCGAAGGAAGAGGCTGATGTAAGTGCCCGCGCAAAGCCGCCTGCAACCGGAACAATGTAAATATCACCCATAAATGCAAATGCAATCTCGCTTCCATCGGGAGAAATCGCCGGATATCTGAGCCAATCAAGCAAATTTCCGTTCTCTTTCTGAATCTTTGAGGCAGATGCCACATTGCTATTTACAACAGGTTGTTCATCTTTTACTTTAGCTTCCATTGAACATGAAGCAAGCAAAAAAACAAGTAAAACAGTAGCTATAAACCTTTTCATAAGACCTCCGTTTACTTCTCCTCAAGAAGAACCTGAACCGCCTTTTCGACCTGCGGATCGCGGCCTTCGATTATGTTGTTCGGAAGAAGAGGCACTACAAAATCAGGAACGAGTTCGTTGTTCTCAAGATATTTTCCGTCGTTTCCGATAATTCCTATCTGCGGAATCCCGAAATAGAGCGATTCATCGAGAAGAAGCGGCCACCAGACTGCCGTAGCCGTTCCTGCAACTGGCATTCCGACGATTTTTCCGAGTTTGAGTTCGCGGTAAGCATAAGGGAACATGTGGGCATCGCTGTAGTTGCCTTCGTTGACAAGAAGAACTGTCTTTTTCGTCCAGCGGTCCTGAGGATCACCGCCGAAATTCTTGACTCCGCGGTGGCTGTACTGCGTGTACTTCTTGCCGCCGAAAAGAACGGAAAGCTCGTCGTGAAGCCATCCGCCGCCGTTGAAGCGCGTGTCGATTACTATTCCTTCAGCGTCGCTGTATCTGCCCATGATCTCGTCAAAAATCGTCTTAAAGCTTTCGCCGTCCATGCCGCGGATATGGACATAACCGAATTTTCCTTCAGAAAGTTTTTCGACTCTTTCGCGGTTTTTCTTTACCCATCTGTTGTAGAGAAGCTCGAATTCAGCGCGATAGCCAATAGGTTTAACGACTTCATCCCAGCGTTCCGAAGTCGCTGGATTCCAGAGAGAGAGTCTAACTTTCGTGTCTGCGGTGCGGTTAAGCAGTTTGTCGAAACTTTCCGCAGTTACGGCGAGGCCGTTGATTTTTTCGATCACAGCACCAGCTTTTATCTTGCTTTCAGCCTTATCTAACGGGCCGCCCTTCATGATCTCGTCGATCTTCACGCCGGATTTATCGAATGAGTAGAAAATCCCGAGTCTTCCCGATGCGTCACCAAGCGCCATGTAAGGCATATAACCGCTTCCTGTGTGGGAAACGTTGAGTTCTCCCAGCATTTCGGAAAGAAGTTCGCTGAAATCGTAGTTATTGTTTATGAACGGGATAAATTTCGCGTATTCATCCTTGTATTTCGCCCAGTCAACGCCGTGAAGACCGGTGTCGTAGAACTTGTCGTTCATCGTTTTCCAGACATATTCGAAAAGATATGTGTACTCCGAAGTTTTGTTCACTGAAAATTCGGCGTTCGGTGCAACAGGCTTCATTTTTCCGAACTCAGGTGTCGGAGCGACATTGATTTTATTAGCTTTCCTCAAAGCAAGAACAAAAAGTGAGTTTCCTGTTTTTTTATCCAAAACAAGCGAAAACTGCGGATCATCCCAGAAAGAGAGATTCCTCGGATGCGGAATTGAATTTACAAGTTTTTCACTCTTTTCACGCAGATTAAGAGCAACTATCTTAAATAGCGTGGGTTCAAAAGTCATGTAGTAAAGCGTCTCGCCGTCTTTTGAGACAGCGTTTTCGACATACTTCGCGGGATTGAGGGAAACTTTCACGATTCTCTCTTCAATATCAGTTTTCTCGAAAGCGACAGCCTCTTTTTTCTCCTCCGGCTTTGCCGCTGCAGGAGGCTGCTGTGTCGGCGGAACATTTTTTGATGCAGCCGCTTTCTTGTTATCCTTAACTTTTTTCTCGATATCAATTTCCTCTTTCGTTTTCTGGAAGTTGTCGAATCCTTTTTTGTTGAGGAAGAAAAGATAAAGTTCATTTCCACCTATCCACGAGATGAATTCGCCGTTTCCGCTCCACTTGGGCAGCGCGTCAAAAGTTCCCGAATTCGTTATGTTGACAAGTTCGCCGCCTTTTGCCTCAACTATGCCGATTTCTCCGCTCCAACGTTCTCTGTCGTTGAATACGACCGCAAGGCGCGTGCTGTCGGGAGCCCATGAATACCACTGGTCACCGTCAATGTAGGAGACATTTTTCTCACCCTCCATAACAGTTGTGTGAGTGTTTTTCTCAGTATCGAAAACAACGAGTTCGGTTCTGTTTTTGATGTACGCGATTTTCTTTCCGTCAGGAGAATAGTAAGCCTGAAAAGCGTTGAAATCGCCGGAAATTACTTCTTTCTCGCTGATTTTTGTCGAAGATGAAAAGTAAGGCTCGTTTTCATCATCGAGAGTCGTCTCATAGATTTTCCAGGTACCGTCGCGGAAAGATGAGTAAAGCAGTTTTCTGTTTTCGGGGTGGAAATTTACCCATCTCTCTTCGTTTGGAGTATCGGTGATTCTTTTTGTCGTGCCGGTTTCGGTGTTTACAACATAGATTTCACCACGAAGAACAAGCGCGGCCTCGCTTCCGTCAGAATTCGGAGCGACTTCATCGGCTGAGGAAAGCATAGCGCGGATTTCGTTTCCTTTCATTTCGACAGTCGAGAAAACTTCGAGTTTTACAGGTTCTTCACCCTCTTTCATCGTGTAGATCTGACCGTCATATGAGAAGCAGAGAAGCCCGTTTTTGCTTCTCGAAAGAAATCTGACAGGGTTTGTGTCGAATTTCGTAAGTTGCGTTTTCGCGCCTGCCGCAGAGCGCTTCCAGACGTTGAGTGAGCCGCTTTCTTCGCTCAGATAGTAGATATCTCCGTTTTCGCCAAAAACAGGGTTTCTGTCCTCGCCTGCGAAATCGGTGAGTTTATCGAACTTTTTAACTTCTGTATCGTATTCCCAAAGGTCTCTTGCGTTACTTGAAACGTGGTGTTTGCGCCAGTCGCTCTCGTATCCTTTTTTGTCGTGGTAGATGAATTTCGTGCCGTCCGCGCTGATGTTGAGATCAATAACAGGGAACGGGATCTCAAGCTTTTCGGCGCCGCCTTCAGCCGGAACAGAGTAAAGCTGAGGCAGACTTCTTGAGGGGAAAAGGGAACTTTCCTTCGTGCCAACTCTCGGTGAATTGAAGTAAACAAGCGAATCGTCGGGTGAAAAAGCCATCGGAATATCGTTCGCGGAGTGGAAAGTAAGTCTTTTCGCGTTTCCGCCGTTTTTTGAAATCGTGAAAATATCGAGATTTCCGAAACGGCTGCTTACAAAAGCGAGCGTTTTTCCGCTGTTCGCCCAGACAGGCCTCGATTCGTAGGAGGGAGCCGAAGTCAGAGCGCGGGCGAAACCGCCTTTTGCCGGAACAATGTAGATATCACCCATGAAGGCGAAAGCTATCTCGCTTCCGTCCGGAGAAATCGCGGGATAGCGCATCCAGTTGAGCAGATTCCCGTTTTCCCGCACTGCAGCCGAATCATCCGTCGCTTCGACACTGACGATTTTGTTGACAGGCTTTTCAACATTTTTGTTGATTTCGATTCCCAAAAATTTGTCGAGCTGCTGGCATGAAACCGCCAGAAACATGAGCGAAACTAAAGCAAAAAACCTTTTCATAAGACCTCCGAAAACTTCACCTTTTCTGACCTCACCCTAAATCCCTCTCCAGTGTGGCGAAGGACCAATTTATTAAGTGCGGTCTAACCGCCGATTTTTACAACGCAAAACTCTTTCAGTCAAGGCAAAGTACATATTTAGGAGATTTTTATCTGAATGCGGCTTTAAGGCGCTCCAGATCATCTTTTGTTCCGGCTGTAATAAGGACATCGCCCGCTTCGAGCGTTTTGGTTGGTGACATCGTCCCCTTCCCTGTCGATTTTTCGCGGACTGCAAGAACCAAAACGTTGAAATTCTCGCGGAGTTTAAGGTCGATAAGGTTGTGTCCCCACATTTTTTTGTTAGTAGTTATCGCTTCGATACGGTATTCGTCCTCGAATTCGATGCTGTACTGCTCAGTCCCTTCGCCGCGCTGAACGGTTTTCAGCATATTCGCTTTCGAAAGAATCTCACGGTGGTAAAAATCAATGAGATCGTGCTCGTGGATGCAGCCTACCACTTTGCCTTCATCGGAAAGAACAGGCAGTTCGATGACTTCGCGCTTTATCATGAACCTCATCGCTTGGGAAAGCGGAGTGTCGAGTTTCACTGTCGGGAAAGTCGTGTCAAGAAGGTCGCTTGCAAGGACCATTGTTCCGATCGCATCGTAATCGACTTTGTTGTTCGAGCTGAAAACACCGTTTATAGCACCAAGATATTTGCCGGAATCATCGACAACATACGATTCAAAGCGTTCCTTATCCCTCATTTTGTCGAGGATCTGCGGAAGACGTTCGTCCTTGTGGACAACGACGCACTCAGGTCGGAGGCAGAGCTGGACATGGTTTTCGTTCATGATCGAAGCCTCTTCGCTCTCATCTATCGCGATCCCCTCTTTGTAAAGCTGGTAATTGTAGATCGAAAAAACGCTCATCCGCTTTGAGATCAAAGTCGCGACGACTGTCGCGAGCATAAGCGAAGGAAGCATATTGTAGTCCCGCGTGATCTCAAAAACGAGAAGCAGAGAAGAAATCGGTTCCTGCGTTGCGGCGCCAAGAAGCGCGCCGATCCCGACAGAAGCGAAGCTGATCCCTATCGAGGGGCCGAATTCAGGGTAGAATATCGGGATTATTTTGCCGAAACCGAGACCGAAAATATAACCCACAAAAAGTATCGGCAGGAAGATCCCGCCTGAAGCTCCGCTTGCAAACGCGATCGAAAGGAAAACAAGCTTGAGAAGGGCAATTCCTATGAGAAAGGACGGCGTGAAACCGTTCCCGGCAAGCATCATGTCTTTGCCAAGACCAAAAATTTCGGGAACGAAGGGAACAGTCAGCGCGAAGGGAAGAAGAAGCAGCGGAATGTGGATATATTCAGGAAGTTTTGCCTTGACCTTGTCAAAAATATTGGAGTTGAAGTATGTAAGTTTGATGAGCCCTACTCCCAAAAGCGCGTTGATAAGGCCGAAAGTCGTAAAAAGGAAAATTTCCGTTCCCGAACTGATCTCGGCGCTGAAACCGAGTGCAGCCGCCGGAAGCGCGGTGTGTCCCGGCATGAAGTATGAGCCGAAGAAACTTGCAGTCGCCGCAGAAACTACAATGGGCGTCAGAGTGCCGATAGCATAGTTTCCCAAAATCGTCTCAACCGCGAAAATGGTCCCTGCGATCGGAGCATCGAAAGCGACCGCGAGACCTGCGGCTGCACCGCAGCCCACAAAGAGTTTGATACGCGATATCGGCATACTTAAGAACTGCCCCAGAGTCGAGCCCAGCGTAGAACCTATCATGATTATCGGGCCTTCGTTTCCGAGCGGGACACCGGTAGCTATCGAAAGAGACGAAGTTATCATTTTGAAAATCGCAAGTTTCGGCGGCATGATCCCGTTTTTCAGCTTCAAAGTTTTAAGAAGGAATCCGAATCCCGCTCCTCCGCTTTCCTTGCAGAGATATCTGATTATGAATCCGCTGATGAAAACGCCTGTCAGCGGAAGAACGAACTTATACCACATCGGCAGTTTCTTGAAGGCTTCAACTGCCGCGATTGTGGGAGCTCCGATAAAAAGTTTTGACAGATAGTCTATCATCCAGTTGAAGCAAAGGAACGCGCATCCCGCGAGGATCCCGATGATTACAGCGGCAAAAATCAGGAATGTTCCCTCTTTCAGCTTCGCTTTTTCGAGGAAATTTTTTAATTTGAAAAAAGATATTTTTCTCATGATTTTTTTCTGTATATTTTCAAAGTGTCTTTTCCGAGTTTTTCCGAATGAGTGAGATCAAAGGAGTTTTCAAAAATGCTTTCAGCTTCTTCATCAAAAAGTGGAAGTCCCGTTCCGAAGGTTTTGGGAGAAACGATGAGCTGCATTTCATCGATCAGACCTTCTTTCAAAAAGGCTCTCACAAGGTCAGCACCGCCTTCGAGAAGGATCGAATTTATTTTGTGTTTCGCGAAAAGTTGAGTGAGTGCCTCTTTGAGCGAATATCCGTTTTCCAGAATGATGGTTTTTACCCCTTGCACCTTGATTTCATGCACCTTTGGAGAGGTTGTAACGATTATCGGCGAGCGTTCAATGATTTTTGTATTCAAATTCAAGGAAAAATTCCGGCTGAAAATAACCGGCTGCGGGTCAAAACCATCTACCAGCCTGACTGTAAGCATAGGATCGTCGATATTTACGGTGTTTGCACCGACTGCGATCGCGGAGTGCTCGCTTCTAAGTTTATGGACATAGATTTGCGCCTCTGAGCCGCTAATGATGCACCTTTCGCCCACTTTCTGAGTTATAAAACCGTCCTTGCTTGCGGCAACTTTTACCGTTATCCATGGCAGATTCGTGCGGATTCCCTTGAAAAAGAAGCGGTTTATCTCTTCGACTTCGCCTGCAAAACCCTTTACCAATGCACCTTCCACGCCGTTTTGAATCAAAAAATCAAGTCCGCCAACGGCTTTTGCGTTTTCTTCCTTTTTTGCAACAAAAACTCTTTTGATACCCGCTTCCAGTATAGCTTTTGCGCATGGCGGAGTCTTTCCGTAGTGGTTGCAGGGCTCAAGCGTTACAGCCATGTTGAGACCATTAGCCTTGAAACCGATTTTTCTGAGTGCATCTGCTTCGGCATGGTCACAACCGTATTCCTGAGTGAAACCTTCCGAAATAATTTTCCCCTCGTCGTCAAAAATCACAGCCCCGACTTTCGGATTGGGATAGGTTTTCACCGTCGCCAGTTTTGAAAGCTCAACAGCACGCATCATCATCGCGGAAACTATGTTTTTATCTATCTCAGCCAAAGGATTCACCTCATTAACAAAGCCTTCCCCTTTTATGGAAATAAATATTACTGTCAAATTTTTCAATTATATATATAATCCCGCGTTTTATTGTCTTTTTTTGGAGAAAACGATGCCGGCATTACTTAAATTTCTCGCAATTACGCTTTGCGCCGTGCTTATCGCATGCGGCAGCTCGTCGGATGAGGAAAATGAATTGCCTGATGAGAATATACCGACTGACGATTCCGATACCGCAACGCCGGATGAAAATGATGAAGATTCAGATTCTGTTTCCGATACTGACAGTGTAGTCAAAGAAAACGATGAAGACGAAAACAGCGATGCAGATTCACCCGAAAACGATAGCGAAACTCCTGGTGACGACAGCGATGGAACTCCTGGCGACGACAGTGATTTTGAAGAGCTTCAGACCGGCGGGATCTACATTTTTTCAGATTTCGACGGATCGGGAAACGCCCAGTCGAGAGAGATTTTGGGAAACGGCGGATTTTTCGGTTTTTCTATCATAACGCTAAGCGACAAATACTGGGCAGTAAGTGCGATCCACGAGTCTATCCCGGCCTTTGACTGGGACAAGGCGACTGGAAAACTCTACATTTTTGAAAAAGAGAAAAAAATCGAAAAACTTGAAGACGCCGCTTTCGTGCTGAACCACCCGGACAAATCGGTCAATGTCGGCTTCGGTTATGCGGCGGCTGAACTTTGCGATATCAACGGCGACGGCTTTGACGATCTTGCCGTTTCTTCGCACCTCGCGACCTTCAACAACCTTAGCGCGGCAGGAGAGATCGTCGTTTTTTACGGCGGGGCTTCGGGCTGGAAAGAGGAAAATTCCTCGATTTCGCGCCTTTCCTCGGAATATATCCAGAAAGCGGACAGCATGAGCCAGTCTCTTGCGTGCCTTGACTACGACGGCGACGGCTTTGCAGATATTTTTGCAGGCGGCCAGAACGCAGGTCCTGAACTTAATGGCGGAGGAAGCCAGGGAATGGTAGCCATGTTCAAAGGAAGCGCTCAAGGTCTTTCCGAGCACGAAAACTCGGTTCTCCTTCCCGAAGTCGAGGAAAAAGCGCAGTATTTCGGCAGCGGAATGGTCCTCACAGACCTCAACGGAGATTCCAAACCTGATCTGGTAGTTGCAGGCTGGGGATTGAAAGAGAACGCCTCTTCCGCGAATTCAGGCGGAGTCTATATTTATCTCGGCGGAGAAAACTGGTTTGCGGGTGCTTCGAAAAAGATTTTCGGCGAAGCTGGAACGCAATTCGGAAGCGCTTTGAAGACCATAGAGATCGGCGGCAAAAAATATCTGGCGGTCCTTGCCCCGAAAGACAAAAACTACGGAACGGTCAACTTCTACGATCCGGCTGAAAATTTCGCAACAAGAGGCCGTTTTTCATTCCCTTCGGCCTTTGTGGAAGAAGGGAACCTTTCCGATTTCGATACGATAAAAATATCGGCTGATACCGACCTTATCGTTGTCGGAGGCAAAACTTTCGGTAGCGGCGGAATGACCTACTGTTCAACGATAAAAAACAAAACTGTCTCGGAGGCCGAAGCGTGCAAATTCCAGCCCGATTCGCCTGAAGGAGGCTTCGGATACTCGGTCAAAAACATCGGAAACGGCGAGATCGTTGTAGGAAAGCCTGAATATATTCACAGATTTTAGGACTTTATGGGAAACGGCAGATTTTTCTACTCACGCAATTTCGTAACTTCGTTCGCGCACGGACTTCACAAGCGGATATACCACTATTTTTTCAGAAAATTCGATGTCGAAATTCCCGATCCCGAAGGCTTTGAATCACTGAAAACAAAAGACGAAAACGGTAAAAAGCGCCTTGTCATCTACATTTCAGGGCGCAACAGCAAGATCGAGCAGTTCCTTCTCAACGGATTTATGATTGAAAACGGAATAACACCGCCCACCCACTCTTTCGGCCCGAAAACGCGCTTTTTCAGGCCGCTTGGCGAACTCTGGATGATGTTCATCTCTATTTTCAGACCATCAATAATCAAGGACAGATTTATAGAATCGCTCTACATTCCGGTCGATTCGCCCGAAGAACTCAGTATCAACCCCGTTTTTTCCGAAGTTTACAGAAAACTGAAACATCAGGAGGCGACTCTAATCCCCGTCATCACGCTCTGGGACAAAAATCTTGACAAAAAGAAACGCTGGGAGTGGATAAACCAGTTCATCGGCCGCTACAACTTCTGGTCGACATCGTGGGAACTTCTCATGTTCATGCTGAAAAGAAGGAAACTGACCCTCAGGATCGGCATCTCGTCAACGGCAAAACTCGAGGATTCCGAAGAAGTTTTCGTTCAGAAACTCTGCGACCTTATGGATACTTCGAAACGCAACGTCGTAGGCGCGGCGCTCAAAAACTGGCTCGACCTCAAAAACGAGACTCTCTTCAAAATGGAGCTCGGAAGCGATGACGAAAAGCGTTCCGCGATAAAGACAATGAAGGCGATGTCTTCGCAGTACAGTCCGCTTTACGCCGAGACAGCCTCGTATTTCCTCGGAAAAATATTGAACGCCCGTTTTTCGAGATTCACTTATTCCTCGGACGAAATAAACGAGTTGCGAAAAGTCTGCGCGCAGAGCGCCTCGAACACAGTATTTGTCCCGACGCATAAAAGCTACTTCGACTATCTGATACTCAACTACATTCTTTACAAGGAAAAAGTTACCGTTCCCCTCGTTGCGGCTGGCGACAACCTCGATTTTTTCCCTCTCTCGCCCGTTCTTCGCAAAATGGGAGCGTTTTTCATAAGACGCAAAATCCAGAACGACGAATTTTATAAAAAGATCCTCACGACTTACCTTGAACAGATCGTGACGGCAGGTTACAACATCGAATTTTTCATCGAAGGAGGCCGTTCAAGAAGCGGAATGGTGCGTTCTCCGAGAACCGGAATGCTAAAAATGCTTGCCGAAATCACGAAGGCGACAAACAGAAAACTCTACATTGTTCCTGTTTCGATAACTTACGAAAAACTCAAGGAAATCGAGGATTACAGCCGTGAAAAGCAGGGCGTGAAACAGCCCGAATCGGAGCATTTTCTCAAAAAACTTTTCACACTTTTCAGAGCGAACTACGGCCCGGTTTACGTCAGATTCTCGCAGCCGATACTTCTTAACACGAAATTCACCGACGAGACTGCGGCAAGGATCGCGGAATTGCAGGAAAAAGCCTCGGTCATCAGTTTTTCGGCAATTTTCTCGGCTGTTTTCATGGGGTTTGAAAGCCTTTCCATCAAAGATCTGGTCGAAAGAATGGAGCAGACTGTCGAGATCATTCATACGCTTCCCGGCATCGAAACCGCTTATGCACTCAACAATCTCGATGTAAACTGCTCGAAACTTGTCAATATCCTGCTTAAAAAAGGCGATCTGATCCCGAAAAACAAAAACAGCCACGAAAATCAGGTTTTCACAATATCGAAAAACTCGATTCCCGAGTTCTCGTTCTACAAAAATTCGGCCGCGTTCGCATTCGCGCCGTTTTTCTGCGAACTTTTCCGCGACACGGAACTTTACACTTTCGTAAGCGAGTTTCTCGAAAATACAATCATGGGCTACTACGAGTCGATCAATTCAGAAAATCAAATCGATGTTTCAACGCTTCCAGACTGGTTCAAGACGATGCTAAGAAAATTTTTCGAAGACAAATTCGCGATTTTCGGCACGGTTCTCGAACTTTTGGGAGAAGGCGGCATTTTGAAAGAAGAAAAATCAAGACACTCCGAAATAGTCAGAAAACTTCTTCCGAAAGTAAGCGAAAAAATCCCGTCAGCCACGGCTGACGAAATCTACGAAATGCTGTTTTTCCTCGAAAAGAAAGGGGTCCTGAAAGAAAATCTCACCATTTTCGACAAAGAATTGTCTCAGGAATTAACTGATAAAATCAAGGCGTTGTAGAGAAGTCTACCTCACGCAGCGGATACTTATATGGCCGTCTGTCTTACTGAATACTCCGGTGGATACAACACCAGAGGTGAAGAACACATACCATGGTAAGACTGTATTGTCCACATCTGTAGAGGAAGACCAGAAATATTGTTGCGGAGAGCCGGGGAAATCGGAAGCGGGGTTAGCTCTATCGTAATTAATAAGGGTGATAAGCTCGTTCTTGTTAGGAAGCCGCCAGTCACTTTTCCCTGCATAGGTCAGGTTCTCGCAGTAATACAATGCCCAGTGCCACATGTCTGTGACGTATGTTTTCTGCCAGATAAGTCCGGTTACAGTGTCTGTGACAATCACATCGCCGTTTGAGGCAGTGGTTTCAACAAAGATGCTGTCAGGCAAAGGTGTACCGCGGACGCATCTGACTTTGTATGGTGTGTCGGCTGAAGCGTATTGTGAATAGCCGTATTTAAAGTTGACATACCACGATTGTGTTGTGTTACCGGCATACTGTTTCGATGTCCATAAGTTGTCTGAACCGCTGAAATAATCTGTATCTACCGCAGGAGTGTGTCTGCTGTTGTCAACAATGCTGAGAAGCTCTTTCGGGCTAGGCAGTCTCCAGTCGTCGTATCCTGCGTATTCAAGGTCTTCGCAGTGGGAAACGGCATTGGCCCATGTGTAGTCATCCTCAGAAATTGTCTGCTGCCACTCAAGTTCAAGATTGTTGTCATAAACGGTTGTTTCGCTTTCAGAGCCTCTGATTTCAAAATTTTTCGGTATACAGTAGCCAAGTTCTGCATACTGGGCATCCTGTCCGAAGATAGTTTCTCCTTCCTCAGGACAGGTTATTTCGCCTGAAGCATTGAAACCTGCGTAACACTTGTCTTGACCTGTGCAGATTCCTTTGGGCTGCCGCACACACTTGTTGCTGCTGTCCCAGAAATATTCTTCTTCACATCCGCAGGTATATTCCGTTGCACTTGTAATGCTGCATCCTCCTGTTGAATTAGGATCAAGGAGGCTGCACCAATCGCACGGATTTATGACGGATCTCACACAACGGACTGCGTTGCTATTTTTCTTAAATACCTCTTCCACATTTCCATTACCGAAGCTAGCTATCCATGCGTGGTTTGCGTAGTTTGATCTTACATAGGAAGAAGAAGACCAGAAATCTTTGTTCGGCATATCCGGGAAATATGAATAAGGAGCACCAGATTTTTCATAGTTTACCAAAGATGCAAGTTCATTCTTGTTAGGAAGTCTCCAATCAGTATACCCGGCATAAGTCGAGTCTTCGCAGTATTTGAGTGCCTCCTGCCATTGTTTGCCTGTCACATACTCTCCCTGCCACATAAGACCTGTCTTTGAATCGGTTACCACATCTGTTTCGCTTATCGTCAGAGTCGTAAAATCAGCAGATGTCGCAGGCTGCTGTGTCTCGTTTCCGCTTACACAAAGAACATTGTAGGTTTGTGTTGTCGTAGTGTTACGATAATACCAACCAGTTGCCAGATTAAAACTGTAATAAATTTTCGATGTCCACACTGCTTTGTTACTTGCTCCGAAAATTGAATTCGTTGCAGGAGAGATTCTGCTGCTGTCAACTATAGTCAGAAGTTCAAGCGGATTCGGAACTCGCCAAGTGTCGATTCCGCCGTAATTCGAGCTGTTCAAATCGGCACAGTGATTCGGTGCATCCTCCCAGGAGTAAGTGTCTGATGACTGTGAGTATTCCCAGAACAGGCCGGTATTGTTATCAACAACAACCTTTTGGCCTTCAAGTGTCTGAAGTGTGAAACTCTGTGCCAGACATTTGTCGGTATATTGCGCATCCTGACCGAAGAAATCTTCTTCTGCCGCCGGGCAGTTGATTGTACTATTTGAGTTGTAGTTGAAGCACTTGTTCTGGCCTGTGCAGATTCTGCCTAAAGTCTTCGGAGCACACTGATTTCCATCCCAGAAATATCCGCTTTCGCAGCCGCATGTGTGAGTGTTCCAGTCTGTCGGAGTGCATTCGTGTGTCGAATACGGAACATTTGCACAGGGAGTTGCATCGCACGGATTTACGCAGGTCGAACCGTCCCAGAAGTATCCGTCATCGGCATTATGACATTCACATTTATATGAATCGTAAGATTTGGGAATGCATTCAGCCTCTCCGCCTCTGCACGGATTTGCATCACACGGGTTGACACAGGTAGTGCCGGAATCGTTCATGAAATATCCGTCTTTGCAGCCGCATGAATAGTTTTCAAGACTTGTCGGGATACATATCGAATTAGGAATGTCGCTGCACGAATCTGTATCACATGCGGATCTTACACAC
>Ga0310696_10002938_pt1 | contig 21903 bp, 22 predicted proteins | sample AusTroGonzalo_MG_4_FD_203885 | JGI IMG/M metagenome (GOLD analysis project Ga0310696, IMG submission 203885) | Bovine rumen microbial communities from tropical cattle in Woodstock, Queensland, Australia - Gonzalo_02 (v2) (version 2) | ecosystem: Host-associated > Mammals > Digestive system >...
GCTGAAGTACATCATCGAGCGCCGCCTGACGCTGGTGGAGCGCACGCTGATCATCCTGTACGCGGACTGCCACAGCTGCCGCGAGCTGGGGCTCCGCCTGGGGCTCGGCAAGACCACCGTGGCGCAGGAGATAGGGCGCATCAGAAATAAGATCCTGAAAGATTACGAAAGACTGAAAGACAATGAGCATATACTTTGAGATGCTTCTGCTGACGCTGGTGGTGGTCTGGATCGTGGACCTCAGCGGCTGGACGCAGACGTGGCTGGGCTGGCTGTCGCGCTTCACGGCGCGTCACGGCTACGGCCCTGTGAAGGAGCTGCGGCCCTTCAGCTGCTCGCAGTGCAGCGCGTGGTGGTGCTGCCTGCTGTGGGCGCTGCTGCAGGGAGAGCTGTCGCTGGCGACGGTGGCCGCGGCGGCGGGCTGCGCCTTCCTCTCGCGGACACTTTGTGAAATGTTGATATTTATCAGAGAGGCCCTGACGGGGCTCGTCATAACGCTGGAGAGATGGACGCAGAGACACTGACGCAGGAGGCGATAGGCCTGCCGAGGCAGGCGAGGCTCAACCTGGTGCGGGAGCTGCAGCGCAGCTTCCTGCAGGACCGTCCCGTGGCGGAGCGCCTGCGCGAGATGGTGGACGTGATGAACGCCCTGGTGGGCTTCGACATCCGCACGCAGTCCCGCAAGCGGGATTACGTCAGGGCGCGCGACATCGTGGCCTACGAGGCGCGCAGGGAGGGCTACTTCTATGCCGACATCGGCGCGGCGCTGAACCTGCACCACAGCACGGTGGTGGTCGCGTGCCGCAATATGGCGTACATCCTTGACGAGGGGCGCCCCTTCTACAACGACTACTACGAATTACGAGAAAATTTCAAACAAAAGATACTATGAGCAAGAATATGACACTGAGCGCCGCACAGATGGAGGCGCTGCAACCCTACGAGAGGCACTTCCGCCAGGCCACCGGCGCGCAGTACTGCTCCGCGCTGTTCGAGAAGGACGTGAAGGTGCTGCTGGCGGCGTGGCGAGAGCTCACCGGCAAGGACCGCGTCGGCTACCGTGCCGGCTGCAGCCACTGCACGCTGAGCCTGGTGACGGACCTGGGCAGCATATACCTCGCGCAGAAGGCCTCAGCAGAGGCGCAGGCGCAGGCAGAAGCCGCGAAGGCCGTCGAGACGAAGAATGACACCCCCAAGAAGCAGCCCGCGAAAAAAGGGCAAAAGAACGCGAAATAGAGGTATATGGAAATCGTGCGAATAAAGACGAGACTGCTGGAGCAGAACACCGGCCAGCTGCCGGGACTGCCGGCGAACCCGAGGACGTGGACGCAGAGCGACATCGACCGCATCGCGCGCTCCCTGAAGGAGACGCCGGAGCTGTTCGAGATGCGCCCCTGCATCGTGAAGGAACACGGCGGCAGGTACGTGATCCTGGGCGGCAACCTGCGCTTCGCGGGAGCGAAGAAGAACGGCGCGGAGGAGGTGCCGTGCATCGTGGTGCCTGAGGATCTCCCGGAGGCGAAGCTGAAGGAGATCGTGATCAAGGACAACGGCAGCTTCGGAGCCTGGGACTTCGAGGCTCTCGCCAACGAGTGGGACGACCTCAGCCTCACGGAGTGGGGAGTGCCCGCGTGGGACGCTGCCCAGGAAGGCGCAAAGAAGGAGGCGAAGGAGGATAACTTCGACCCGGAGGACGAGGAGATACACGTCCTCTGCGCGAAGGGCGACATCTGGCAGCTGGGCGACCACCGACTGATGTGCGGCGACTCTACGGATTCCGACGATATACAACGGCTTATGGACGGCAATCGTGCCGACATTTGTTTCACATCTCCGCCATATAACGCCCACCATCTTGACGTCGCATTATCCCCAGAGCGAGGCGGCGGAACACAAAAGGCCACACAAAAAAAATACATTGCCGACGATGACCACAAGACGGACGAAGAATACTTGCATTTCTTGGAAACAAACGTGGCATTGATGATTGCCAACTGCAACGAAGTATTCTACAATATCGGCGTTGCTGCCGGAAGCAAACGCGCCATAGTCCGCCTACTGAACGCGCATATAGATTCATTCAAAGATTTGTTGTATTGGGAGAAATCCAACCCGATGCCGGTCATTGCAAAGGGTGTTATTTCTTCATCCGTCGAGCTCATTCTTGCATTTGGCAAGAATAATTCACGCGGATTCGCGCACTTTGATGACGTATTGTTTCACGGAGTCATTTCCGGATTATCCGCATCTGCGACAAATGAATATGCCGACATTCATAAAGCAACGTTTCCGGTATATCTTCCGTCAACCATCATACAACAATTTTGTCCAGAGAAAGGAATCGTCGTGGATTGCTTCTGCGGGACAGGAACAACGATAGTGGCGGCGGAGCAACTAAACCGCCGTTGTTATGGTATGGAGTTAGAGCCGAAATACTGCGACGTCATCATCGCCCGCTGGGAGAAGCTGACAGGCAAGAAGGCCGTCCGCATCGAGCCGGCGGCATAAACACTGACGCATATGAACGAGCGAGACGAGAAAGGACGCTTCACGAAGGGCAACACCATCGGCAAGCAGTTTTGCGACGGCACAGCGACGGAGATGCAGCTTCGCTCCGCAGAGGCCCGCAAGAAGAACCGCACCCTCGCCGAGGTCCTCCGCGCCGAGCTCGACAAGAAGGCTTCCGAGGGCTCTCCCCTCACCCGCCTCGAGTACCTCGTGCAGAAGGCCCTCAGCGACCACGCGAAGGGCAACCTCACCCTCAAGGACCTCACCTACCTCCAGCGGCTCCTGGGCGAAGAGACGCTGAACCTCAAGCACCACGGCCTCGCCCTCAACATCGCCGTGAACAGCCAGCAGACCGCCGACGAGCTCAACGCCGTCCTCGCCACAGGCGCACAGCCAGCAGACCCCGATGAGAACGACGCGGACCTTTGACAAGATAGTCCACGCCCTGGCGCAGAAGCCCCGCTTCGTGGATAACCGCGGCGGCGCACGCTCAGGCAAGACCATCGCCGAGCTGCAGATCGCCACGATCCTCGCCAGCGCAGACAAGACGCGCACCGTCACCACAGTCGCATCCGACACCCTGCCGCACCTCAAGCGCGGAGCCATACGCGACTTCAAGTACGTGCTCGAGGACGCCGGCATCTGGGACGAGGACTGCTGGAGCAAGAGCGACTGCATCTACACCTTCCCCTCAGGCAGCATCATAGAGTTCTACGGCATCAACGACGCTCCGGGCAAGGCCCTGGGACCGGCACGCGACCGCCTCATCCTCAACGAGGCGAACCTGCTGCCCTGGGAGACCGTGCGACAGATGCTCGCCCGTACCTCCGGCGTCGTGATCTACGACTACAACCCCGCGGCACCCTTCTGGGGCACGGACATCATCCCGCAGCGCGACCGCTACCAGCTGGTGCACACCACCTACCTCGACAACGACGCGCTGCCTGCAGAGGTGAGGCGCGAGATCGAGGCGAACAGGGACACCGGCAACTGGTGGCGCGTGTACGGCCTCGGACTCATAGGACAGGTCGAGGGCCAGGTCTTCGACTTCAAGGTCGTGGACGCTATGCCCGACCCCGCAGGCTACATCGAGACGTGGGGTATGGACTTCGGCTTCAGCAACGACCCCACGACGGTGATCCGCTGCCTGGTGCACACCGGCAGGCGCGAGATCTACGCCGACCAGCTGGTGTGGCAGACGGGGATGAAGAACCCCGAGATCGCGAAGGCGCTGCAGAGCCTCGGCATACGCCGCGGCGGTCCCACGGTGTGGGCCGACTGCGCCGAGCCCAAGAGCATCGCCGAGGTGGCGGGCTACGGCCTGAACGTGCGGGCCTGCGACAAGGCCACGAAGGTGCGCGAGCAGCTGCAGAGCCTCACGGCCTGGACGATCTACGTCACGCGCCGCAGCACCGACCTGCTGGACGAGGGGCGCAAGTACCTCTACAAGCAGAGGACCGACGGCACCTGGACCAACGAACCCATCGAGTTTTTCAACCACGGCATCGACGCGCTGCGCTATGCCTGCTACACAGGCGTGGTGCTGCAGCAGCGACGCGGCCAATACTCCATCGGATTTATAAGATAAGCATACTATGATAACCAACTACCGAGACCTCACCGTCGCCGCCTTCCTGGAGATCGACACCATCATACGCTCCGACGCCGACGAGATAGACAAGCAGGTCGCCATCGTGGCCCTGCTCAACGGCACCACCGAGGAGACCATCCTCGCCCTCCCCCTGGCGGAGTACACACACCTCGCAGGGCAGACCGCCTTCCTCACGCAGCCCTGCGCACCCGAGGAACCCGACGGCAAGCCCCTGACCCTGGACGGCCTCACCCTCGTGCCGGTCACCGACTTCACGAAGGTGAACACGGCGCAGTACGTGGATTTCCAGTCTTACTCGCGCGACTTCCCCGCGACGCTGGCGGAGATCCTCAGCATCTTCCTCGTGCCGGAGGGCCACGCCTACGGCGAGGGCTACGACGTGGCGAGGGTGCAGGACGCCGTGCGCGCTATGCCGTGGCCCGCAGCCCTGGGCTGGTCGGCTTTTTTTTTCGACTCATATCTGCAATCAATAGCCGCTACCCTGAGCTCCTTAGACTCCGACCCCAGGACGCGGGAGAAGGCGGCGGAGCTGAGGGCGACGCTGGAGACCCTTTCGCGGAGCGCTGGGATTGGATAGCCTCCGTGGACCGCGCCAGCGAGACGCTGCGCTGCTCCTGGGACGACGTGTGGGGCAAGCCGGCGCTGGAGTTCCTGAACATCCTCGCCTACCGCAGGGACCGAGACGCGAAGGAGAAGGACGCCGTGGAGCGCTGGAAGCGGACGCACTGAGAGCCCACGCTATTTGACAGAAATGGACGACCTCTTCAACATCGACGACCTTATGGCCGTGCTGCAGGACCTCGCGCGCGACGTGAAGGACAGCTACGCCGACAGCCTGGAGCGCAACGGCAGGCGCGCCAGCGGCACGCTCATCGACAGCCTCTCCACCACCATCGAGGTGAAGGGCACGACGTACACGGTGTGGCTGAACCTCGCGGACTACTGGAAGTACGTGGAATACGACACGAAGCCGCACTGGCCCCCGCGTGACTCGATCATACAGTGGATCAAGGTGAAGCCCATCATCCCGCGCCCGGACAGCCGGGGACGCATCCCCACGCCCGCGACGCTGGCCTTCCTCATCGGACGCGCTATGGCCGGTCTGAGCCCCCACCAGGAGGACTGCAAGAACCCCCAGGGAGGAACGACGGGAACGCACGACCTGCAGAGGACGCTGGCGGACGTGCTGCCGCGCTACGAGGAGCGCCTGCTGGAGGCGCTGCACCGCGACACGCTGGCATACATCGAGAAGGTGCTCGCGTGACGGACGCAACCGCGCCGCCCGCTATTTATAGCAAAAGCGCTTTTTCTATGGCAACGACACAGGCTATATGGAAGGACGCCGTGGCGATCCTTCCCGGAACTCTCGCCGTACACGGCGTGCCCTTCCGCATCGAGACGGGAGGAAACATCATCTATCAGGGCCGGGCATACCTGAGACCCGGCGGCGGCAACAACCCGCGTGTCAGGATCAACGACATCTGCGCGGACTTTCTGCAGAACAACTACCCGCCGGAGGCGGCGGACTACGACCACCTGACCTTCGACGTGAAGGCCGAGATCTCGCCGGGCACCTGGGTGGGCAGCGGCACCTTCACGCTCTACCGCGACTGGAGCTACGACCCCTCCAGGGTGCCGGGCACCGACATCCCGGTGGACCCTCTCCTCGACATCGTTCATCCCGGGCAGTATCTGCCCATCTACTCCGACAACGGGACCTTCAACTACTCATATACCGAGAGCGACGGCTCGGCGCACAGCGGCTACCTGTCGCACGCCGGCAACTGGTATTTCAAGATCCTGACGAGCATCCCCGACCTGGCGACGATCACGGCCAACGGCCACACGTACCGCGTGGCGGACCTCTGCGGCGGCTATGTCTTCTACTACATCAACGCCTACGGAGGGTGGGACTCTCTCGTCGTGCAGGGACGCACGGCACGCGGCGGGGACATCACCCGCTACGACAAGGAGGTGGTGTACGACAACGCCCAGGCCTACGCCCGCGGCCGGTTCACTTATGTAAACGACATCGTGGAGCGTTACAGGTGTAGCGTGGGCCCGATGAACAGCGCGCAGTCGCACAAGATAGGGCATCTGCTCTGCAGTCCCTTCGTCTACCTGCACGACATCGACAGCGGCCTTGTGCGCCCGGTGACGCTGAAGGCCACGGCCTACGACATCGAGGACCAGCGCGGCAGGCTCCACTACTATGACGTGGAGGCCACCCTCGCACAGCAGAGGCTGCGGAGATGAGGCGCAAGATAGAGCTCTACATCGGGGGCGTGCTGGCGGACCTGGGGGACCAGGCGCTGGTGCTCTACAACTACGTGATGAGCGACCTGGAGAACCCCACGGCGATACGCAACAGCTACAGCAAGCAGGTGACGCTCCCGGGGACTCCCGCCAACGACGCCATCTTCGGCCACTACTTCAGGCTCGACCGCTCCAACGCGGGCGGAGGCGGCGCCACGGGCATCAACTTCAACGCCCTCCGCAAGACGGAGTTCACCATCTACCAGGACACCGGCGAGATCCTGCAGAGCGGCTACGTGCGCCTCGACAGCATCACCCGCAGGGGCGGAGCGTGGAGCTATGCCGTGACGCTCTACGGCGGCCTCGGCTCGTTCATCTACGACCTTATGTACAGCGACACCACGGGCGAGAAGCGCCAGCTGTACGATATGCAGTACAAGGTCGCGGGCTACTCCGTGGACGCCGAGCGCACCATAAACCGCACGCTCATAGACACCGCCTGGGCCAACATCGACAACTACAGCCCGAACACGCAGGCGAAGGCCAGCCACCGCCTGCTGAACTTTATGCCGGCATACGAGGGCCATCCCGACGGCTTCGACGCGGACGCCATACTCTACAAGGCCTCCGACTACGATATGTACGGCAACAACCGCAGCGTGTTCCCCGACAGCGTGACCGTCAACGGCACGACGTACAACGCCTACGGCGGCTACGTGCTGGTGAAGCTCACGGAGAAGGTCAACGGCTGGCTCGTGGGCGACCTGCGCAGCTACCTGCAGCGCCCGATCTTGAACGTGCAGGCCTTCCTCGACGCGCTGAGCGACCCGACGAACAACGGGGGCTGGACCGTGAACTGGCACACGCGCCCCCGCAGGGAGGAGGACCTGTGGCTGACGCTCCACAACATAGACACTTCGTCCATCATCGGCAACACGGACACCGACAGCTTCGGCTACGACTACGGCGACACGCTCTCCATCCTGAGCGGCGGCAACGGCACCTGGAAGAGCGACTACCAGACCATCAACGTGGCGGCGGGCACCACCGACGACGTGACGGTGAACATAGAGATGAGGCCGGCGCTCTACCACGACAGGCACACCGACGAGGACAAGCTCTGCACGTCTTACGCAAGGATAGCGGCGGACGACCCTATGTGGGAGTTCGCCAAGAGCAACGGAGCCCTGGTGGCGCAGGCCGTGGCCTACGACGCGAACAACGCCGTGGTGGCATACTCCAAGCTGCTGGTCGTGGGCACGGTGCTCTACGACGTGGGGGACTCCAACTTCGTGGAGAACATCTTCCGCAGCTGCAGCCCGGCGAAGGCCTTCAACGCCTTCACGATGCAGGGCTACGTCCCGGGCACCTACGACCCCGACTACGTGGTGCAGCCCTGGGACAACGGCAACGTGGCGAACACCGTCTTCGCCTTCGACAACTACGACTCCTGGACGGGATACTACCGCTACCTGTGGGGGCCTGGCACCTTCGGCGCGCTGACGGTGCAGGGCGTGGGCATCAAGAAGGTGGTGATACGCACCGGCTGGGTGACGGACTCCAGCGTGGAGAACGCGGGCGTGAACGCTATGGGAGCGTGGGACAGCGAGAGGATGTTCTACCACGCGAGCCAGGGGCAGGGCATCAACGCCAAGTACGCCTGGCAGGTCCGCGGCACCAAGATCGTGAAGCACACGGGCGTCAGCGACGTGACGGTATCGCACGAGAAGATGCTGGCCTCGGACCACAGCATCGCGGACTACCTGCTGAGCCTGGCGAAGATCTACGGCTGGGCCTTCACCTGCGACCAGGCGTCCAAGACCGTGGACGTGTGGGACCGCAACGGCTTCTTCGGCACCGGGGAGGACACCATCGACCTGAGCGACCGCATAGACCGGGCGCAGCCCCTGACGATTGCGCCGCTGTTCGTGGACAGCAAGATATACAAGTGGGAGCTCGACCCCGTGAAGTGCGAGCTTGCGGAGCGCTACCTGGCGGACTACGGGCGCGTGTACGGTGGCAAGGTCGTGAACACGGGCTACGAGTTCAACCTCGAGGCGCGCAACGTGGCGAAGGACATCGTCTTCCGCCAGGGCATCATCACCGTGGACCGCGGCACGATGTACGGCACGGCGGAGGTCAGCGAGGGCGGCACGCAGCGCCGCTACTTCGGCTGGATGCAGCTGGGCAAGACCCTCACCTACGGAGGCGTGAGCGGCCCCTCGACGAGCGTGAACCACGCGGGAGTGACGGACAAGACGTGGGACAGCTTCAGCAACATAATGGCGGACGCGGACTGGGACGACCGCTACCAGTTCTGCGACGCCAGCGGCAAGGCCGTGGACGGCCACGACGTGCTGGTGTACCTGCGCCCCCGCACGAGCTGGGGCAGCTATGCCTACAGGCCTGCGCCTATGTACCTCACCGACGACGTGGCCCTTATGGTGAAGATGAACGGCAGGCCCTGCTGGCTTCCGAACACGGCGGCGGGGGCATCCATCAGCCGCTCGAGCATCCCGGCCTTCCGTCCCCTGAGGAGCGACGGCGACGAGCTGGAGTTCGGACTGCCGGCGGCGATCTACGACCCCTACCTGACGGACTACGACGACGACATCTGCTGGTATGCCCGCTACTGGCGCGACTATATGGCGGACCGTCTCGACCAGGACACGAAGGTGCTGCGCTGCCGCGTGGACCTGCGCGGCCTGCAGGTGGGCGAGAACCTGCTGCGGCGCTTCTACTACTACGAGGGCTCCCTGTGGGTGCTCAACAGGATAACGAACTACAGCCTTACGACCTGGGACACCGCCGAGTGCGAGTTCGTCCAGGTGCGTGACGCGGACCACTACACCAACGGACAGCAGTAACAATGGCAAAGGAGAAGATCATCGAGATAAAGACCGGCGACGCCATCAAGAACGTCGCGGACCTGAAGAACAACATCAAGGCGCTGAAGGACACCCTGAGCACCCTCGACATCGGGAGCCAGGAGTACCGGGACACGCTCACGCAGCTGCAGGAGAACCAGGCGGCGCTGCGCAACGCTATGCACGGCACGGCGGCATCGATGCAGCAGGTGACCGACGCGGCCACCGCGGCGAACGTCACCTTCGACGAGCAGAACAAGCTGGTCAACGCGGAGACGCTGAGCTACAACGAGCTCGTGCGTGAGCTCGACATCCTGAAGCAGCAGTGGCGCGCCACCACCGACGAGGCGGAGCGCGCGGCCCTGGGGCAGAGGGTCAACGCCGTGAACGACCAGCTGAAGGCTATGGACGCCAGCGTGGGCACCTTCGGCAGGAACGTCGGCAACTACATCGGAGCCGTCGACCACCTGACTGCGGGCATCGGAGCTATGGGCAAGGGCGCGCAGGGCGTTATCAATCCCATCAAGGGCGCGACGACGGCCCTGAAGACTATGAGCGCTACGCCCGTGGTGGCTATCCTCGGCATCCTCGCCAACATCCTGCAGAAGGTTATGGACGCTATGAAGGGCAACGAGGAGGCGACGCAGGCGCTGAACGTGGCTATGGCCCCGCTGAAGGTCGTGGGCGACGCCATCACGAAGGTGTTCCAGGCTCTCGGCGACGTGGTGGTCGGCCTCGTCAAGGGTTTCACGAACCTCACGCAGGCCATCTTCGGCACCAACAAGGCGACGAAGGAGCGCATAGAGCTGGCGGAGAAGGAGAAGCAGATGACGCAGCAGTCGCGCGAGACGCTGATCGCCAACGCCGAGGCGGAGCGCGACATCGCGGAGCTCAGGGCCAAGAGCAGCGAGAAGGAGAAGTACACGGCCTCGGAGCGCCTGGCGTTCCTGCAGCAGGCAGGCGACAAGGAGAAGGAGATAGCGGCGAGAGCCCTCCAGGACGCCAAGCTGCAGTACGAGATCATCAAGGCGAAGAACGCGCTGACGAAGAGCAGCAAGCAGGAGCTCGACGCGGAGGCCGAGGCCTACGCGAATATGGTGAAGGCCGAGACGGCATACTTCCAGAGCATAAAGACCATCAACGCGGGCATCACGTCGGCGCGCAAGGAAGAGGCGCGCGAAGCGAAGGAGGCGGCAAAGGCCGTGAAGGATGCCGCGACGGCGAAGCTCAACGCGGAGAAGGACTACCTCACCCAGCTGCTGGGCGTGGTGCGCGACGGCTCCGACAGCGAGCTGAAGATCCAGGAGGCGATAGCGCGCAAGGAGTACGAGGTGGCCGTCGCCAACGCGAAGCAGAAGGTCACCAACGCCGCGGAGCTGCAGAAGACGCTGACGGTGCTGGAGCAGAGCTACCAGGTGAAGCGCCGCAAGCTGCAGGAGGAGCACGACGCGAAGGTGCTCGACGAGGAGCTGCAGGCCATAGCTAATAGGCGCGACGCGCTGGCGAAGGGCAGTGCCGAATATGCCCTGATGCAGCAGGAGTACGCGCAGGCCGAGGTCGACGGGCTGAAGCGCCGTATGGACGAGAGCGACGCAGCCTTCGAGGCCCGCAGGCTTGCAGCCTACAGGCAGCTGGCGGAGGCCAACGGCGCACTTACGGATGCGCTGCTGAAGGAGACCACCGAGGCCCTGACGAAGCAGATGGAAGGCCTCAGGCAGGGCTCCGTGGAGCAGCTGGAGGTGGCGCTGCAGATAGCGCGCGAGGAGCTCGACGCTATGTACCAGGGCATCGACGAGAGCGCTGACGCCTTCGAGGCGCGGAGGCTGGCGAAGGCCCGCGAGGTGCGCGAGGCGGAGGACGCCCTGGAGGAAGGCCGCGTGGAACGTGACCGCCTGATCCTGCAGAACAGGCTCGCCACCCTCGAGGACGGCAGCCTGGAGTACCTCACGCGCGCGCTGGAGCTGAAGGCCTACGAGCTTGACAGCCTGCACCGCCTGGAGGGTGAGAGCGAGGACGAGTTCCGCGCCCGCCAGCTTGCCGCGGAGCAGGAGTACATCGACGCCAGGCGTGCCCTGTGGCAGGGCGCCGTGACGATGTACCAGAGCTTCGCCTCGGCCGTGGGCGGCATCCTCGGAAGCCTGGCGGAGATCTACGAGAACGACACCGACGCCACGGAGGCGGAGATCAAGAAGGCGAAGAACCTGCGCATTGCGGGGGCCACCATCGATATGCTGTCAGGCGTGGTGAGCGCCATCTCGCAGGCATACCAGCTCGGACCGATAGCAGGTCCCATAATGGCGGCGATAAACTCCGCCGCCGTGATAGCCGCGGGCACGGCGAACATCGCCAAGATACGGCAGCAGCAGGTGAGCAAGGGCAGCGCCTCGGGAGCCGCTGCGGCCCCCGCCACCGTGAGCGCGCCGCCGGTGAGCGCCGACATCCCGGAGGTGGCGACGCTGACGGGAGCCAGCGAGGAGGAGCGCATCAACGAGCCGCAGCAGGTGTACATCCTGAGCAGCGCCCTGGAGGCGGACCGCGACGCCACTGACGCGCGCATCCGGGAGACGACGTTCTGAAAAACGGACACATTGGCGCCTCGCGCTATTTAGCGGAAAAAAGGCGCAAGATATGGCTATCGTGACTATTGACGGCATCCCCGTCTTCCAGGCCCTCGTGGACTCGGAGGACACGGGGATGCTGCGCATCTCCCTCGTGGACGACCCCGCAGTGCAGAGCGACTTCGTGGCCTTCGACGCCGCGAAGAAGCTGCAGACCTACGCCGTGGAGGATGAGGAGAGGCGCCTCGTGCTGGGCTGCGTGATGAGGGCGGACTTCCCCATCTACCGGCGCGACGAGAGCTTCGGCGAATACTACATCATCTACAGGGCCGACACCATCCGCACTATGGCGGAGAAGTACCTGGCGGAGAACCGGCAGAACCTCGTGAACCTTATGCACAAGAACGGCACCGACCAGGAAGGCGTGCAGATGGTGCAGTGGTTTATCAAGGGCGACGGACTGCATCCTGAGGGCTTCGAGGGCATCGCCGACGGCAGCCTCTTCGCCGAGTACCACGTCACCAACGACGACGTGTGGGAAGCCATCAAGGCCGGCACCTACCGGGGCTTCAGCCTGGAGGGGGTCTTCGATATGGCGCCGGAGCGCGACCGCAACTCCGTGCAGGAGATCGTGGACGCGCTGGACGGCATCTTCAGACGCAATTATCCAAAAAGCAGAAATATGGCAAAGATGAAAGGAATTATCGCCCGCCTCGCAGCCGCGCTGGCTGCCGAGATGAATATGGGCAACGTGACTACCGACCGCGGCGTGATAGCGTGGGACGGCAGCGAAGACCTGAAGGTCGGCGACAATGTGTACGTCGAGGACGAGGACGGAGAGCGCTCCGCAGCCCCTGACGGAGACTATGCCACCGCCGACGGCGTGGTGTACGTCGTGGAAGGCGGCAAGGTCGCGGAGATCCGCGACGCCGCGGCACCCGACGCAGCGCCGGCCGTGGAAGCCGGCGACGTGAACACCGACAACGGAGTCCTGGAGTGGGACGGCGACGGGGACCTGCGCGAAGGCGACAGCGTGTACGTGCGTGACGCCGACGGCAACCGCATCGCGGCTCCCGACGGGGAGTACACCACCGAGGACGGCAAGACCGTCACCGTCGTGGACGGCAAGGTGGCGAGCATCAGCGACCCCTCGGCAGAGGTGGCCCCGGAAGGCGGCCAGGCTATGGGACGCCAGCGCATAGCTCAGGCCTTCCAGGAGACCTACGACGAGAAGATGCGCAAGCTGGCGGAAGCCATCGAGGCGCTGGGCTTCGCCTATCCCTGGATCATCGAGGCCGGTGACGAGTACGTCATCGCCAGCGTGTACAGCGGCGACAGCGAGCATTACTTCCGCTTCGACATCCGCGAGTGGAACGAGGACGGCAACCCCGTGCTGGAGAACGGCTACGAGGTGGAGCCTGCCTTCGTGCGTCCCGAGGACCGCGAGCAGATCGAGGCGAATATGGCCGCCATCACCGCGGAGCGCGACACGCTCCTGGCGCGCGTGGCGGAGCTGGAGCAGACACCGGCGGCAGATCCCGCACACGAGACCTACGAGGGCCAGGCGCCGCGCAAGACAGGCGTCAAGGGCCTCGACAACATCGCCCGACTTATGGGCGCATAACGCAAAACAATCACTAATCAATACGACAATGGCTGTTACTAACTTCATCGTATCGTCCCTCCCTGACTACGTTCAGGAGAACAGGGACCAGCTCATCAAGAGCTTCGCGCTCGTGGGCACCGCTACCCGCCAGCGCATCGGACTGCAGACCGGAATTAAGAAGTCTGCATACATCAACTACCTCGACCTCGAGGGCGTCTTCCAGGACGGCAGCGGCTGCGGCCACAACCCGCTCGACTCGCTGACCCTCTCGCAGAGGACCATCGACGTGGCCATCATCAAGGAAGACGGCCAGATCTGCCCCGAGACCCTCATCGGCAAGTATGCCGAGTACCTGGTGCGCATCGCCGCCACCGAGAACGACCTGCCCTTCGAGCAGTATATCGTGGATATGCTCGTTGCCAACATCAACAAGGGCATCGAGAAGCTCATCTGGCAGGGTGACACCTCACAGACCGGCAGCCCCGACATCGAGTGGATCGACGGCATCCTCACCCAGCTCCTCGCCGACAGCGACTGCATCGACGTGACCATCACCTCAGGCGTCTCAGCCTACGAGGGCATCCTCGAAGTGTACGCACAGATGCCCGAGGAAGTGCTCGAGCGCGGCGGCGTGATCTTCGTGTCTCCCGCAATCTACCGCGCCTTCCTGCAGGATATGGTAGCCGTGAACTTCTACCACTACGCAGGACCGCAGAACGCGGCTCCCGAGGAGTTCGTGCTCCCCGGCACCGACGTGCGCGTGATCAAGACCCCCGGCCTTGCCGGCTCTCTCTACATCGTGGGCACCTTTGCCGACAACCTGGTGTATGGCACCGACGGCGAGAACGACCACGAGGAGATCGACATCTGGTGGAGCCAGGACGACCGCCTCTTCAAGTATCAGGTGAAGTGGGCGAGCGGTATCGCGTATCGCTACCCCAATATGAACGTCCTCGGCGAGTTCGCCGCTGCTCCTTCAGCACTGAAGAGCATCGCCAGCAACGTCCAGGTAATCGCCGACGCTCAGTAATCGAAGGCAAGGGGCGGGCGACCGCCCCCTGCATTGTTAACGCAAAAGAATAGGAGAAATACTATATGTCTTGTGCACAAACTCTGGCGGGAATAGCCCGCGACTGCGCCGCCAATATGGGCGGCATCCTCGAGGTCTACCTGGCGAACCAGGCCGACGTGGCGAGCATCACCAAGACCAGCGGCAAGGTCACCGCGATAACTATGGAGACTTCCAAGAAGTTCTACCGTTATCAGTTCAACAAGGAGACCGGCTCGATGAGTTCCAACTACCAGGTGAACGACGCCAACGGCACCAAGTACGTGCAGACCGACCTCCTGATGGTCTTCAACCGTATGGAGACCGACAAGCGCATCGAGATCACCGCTATGGCTCAGGGTGAGCTGTACGCCATCGTGAAGGACGGCAACGGCCTCTACTGGCTGCTCGGCGAATACGAGCCCGTGACCCTGGGAGCAGGCGACGGCCTGACAGGCACCGCCCGCGCCGACCGCAACGGCTACAGCGTGACCCTGCGCGACAACGCCCCCGAAATGCCGAGCGAGATCCTCACCGGCACCGGCGGCGTCGACATCGAGTCGCTGCTCTAACGACACTCTCTCTCATAATCGGTTTTTTCATAGAGGGCTGCGGCTGCTTCTTCGGAGGCGGCCGCAGTTTTTTACGGACGAAAGCGCGGCCCCTGCTATTTACGGAAAAAAGACAATGATACAGCTCGACATACGCAAGCCCTCGCAGAGCATCTTCGTGCCGCTGCCGGTCCCGGGACCTGCCACCGACGCGGCCCTCACGGCGCGCAGCACGTCCGACAACACGGTCGTGGCCTTCGACATCGTGACGGCCTTCGAGGGCGGCTTCCTGCTGCAGCTTATGGTGTGCCTGCCCGAGGAGGGCTTCCACGAGGGCGAGTGGGAGTACACGCTGGCCTACGTGGACGAGGAGGGCAAGGAGCAGACGGCGACAGGCATCCTCAACGCCTACGGCGACGGTGCGGGCGTGAAAGAGTACGACAAGGAGATATACTACAAGCAATATGGAGAATAACGAGAAAAACCGGCTGAGGGTGAGCTTCGCGGCCATAGACCCCTACCTGCAGAGCAACATCGTGAGCCCTGTGGAGCGCGAGATCCACGGCCGCGACCTCGTGGAGTGGGGCGACGGCAACGCATACCCCGACTATCTGCTGGAGCTCAGCAAGACGGTGCCGACGCTGCGCAGCATCATCAACGGCACCACGGACTTCATCACCGGCGACGACCTCGCCATCGTGCCCCTGGCCCCGGCCTACGGCGCGAACATTATGAACGCTAAGGGCGACACGCTGCGCTCGCAGGTGGAGGCCCTGGCGCGCGACTACTGCACCTACGGGGGCTTCGCCCTGCAGGTGATACGCGGCCGCGGGGGTCAGCCTGTGGAGATATACCACCTGGACCTGCGCTTCCTGCGCAGCAACAAGGACAACAGCGTCTTCTACTACTGCGAGAGATGGAAGGGCGCCGGACGCCGCAAGGTGCTGGAGTACCCCGCCTACCAGCCCGTCGACGAGGCGCGCTGGGTGCAACTGACGCCGGAGGAGAGGGCGCGCATCGCCGCGAGCGTGGTGTACGTGAAGAACGTCACCACCCAGGTGTACCCCTTCCCCGTGTACGGCGCCGCCGTCAAGGCCTGCGAGATTGAGCGCGGCATCGACGACTACCACCTCAACGCCCTGGAGAACGGCTTCACGAGCTCGGCCATCATCAACTTCAACAACGGCACTGCGAGCGACGAGATGAAGGAGGAGATAGAGCGCAACGTCAACGAGAAGTTCGGCGGCCACCATAACGCAGGGCGCATAATGTGCAGCTGGAACCCCGACAAGGAGAACGCCACGACCATCGAGAGCGTGAAGGTCGAGGACTTCGGCGACAGGTACGCGGCGCTGAGCAAGCACAGCCGCCAGCAGATCTTCACGGCGTTCCGCGCCAACCCGAACCTCTTCGGCATACCCACGGAGTCGCTGGGCTTCAGCAGCGAGGAGTACGAGAGCGCCTTCAGGCTCTACAACCGCACGGTGGTGCGCCCGGCGCAGCGCCTGATCTGCGACACCTACGACCGCATCTACGGGCAGGCCGGCGTGCTGACCATCAAGCCCTTCACCCTCGACGAGGACACCGAGACAAACGTACAGTAACTATGGCAACGGAGATATTATTGACGAGCGAGAACTTCGTGAAGACCGTGAGCAGCATCAGCGACAACACGGCGGGCAAGTACGTGCGGCCGAGCATCCGCGAGGCGCAGGACGTCAAGCTGCGCGGCATCGTGGGCGACTGCCTGCTGGCGAAGCTCAAGGCCATCGTGGCGGAGGAGCTCACGGAGCAGGAGGAGAACGCCGCCTACAAGGACCTCATAGAGCGCGCGCAGTACTTCATCGCCTACAGCGCCATCGTGGAGATAGCGCAGAAGGTGAACTTCAAGATCGCCAACGCGGGCGTGGTGAAGACCGGCGACGAGAATATGGAGGTCGTGGGCGAGCCCGATATGGCGAAGGTGCAGGCGTACTACCAGGCCAAGGCAGACAGCGCGGCGCTGGACCTGCAGAACTACCTGCTGGAGAACAGGGCGGCATACCCCGAGCTCAAGGAGTGCGACTGCAGCCGCATCAAGGCTAACCTCTACAGCGCGGCGACGTCCGGCATCTTCCTGGGCGGAGCGCGCGGCAAGGTTTTGAGGCCGGGGAGGGGCTGCTGCAAGAGATGAACCTGTGGCAGGTGATAAGGGCGATAGAGCAGACGGCCGCGAAGCAGCCGCCGGTGAACACGGTGGTGCGCAACGACATCTTCCGCCTGAACGCCTCGCCGGTGGTGAAGTACAGCACCTTCGCGTGGCTGCAGGGCGAGCACCGCGTGCTGGAGGACAGCGACCTCATAGAGTGGAGCTTCACGCTCTTCTACGTCGACAGGCTCACCGAGAACCGCGGCAACGAGATCGAGATCCAGAGCACGGGCATCGAGCTTTTGGAGAACGTGCTGCGGGGCCTGGAGGAGGCCGGCATCTTCGCCGGGGATCACACGTTCCAGACCTTCAACCAGCGCTTCGCCGACGAGTGCGCGGGAGTGTTCTGCCGCGTGACGCTGGAGACGCCGCGCGACGGCATCTGCGAGCAGTGGTGGCAGGCTATGGACGCGCTGGGTGACTTCAACCTGGACTACAACACGGACTTCCACTGCTGGACCTGGCAGGACGGAGACCGCACGATATACTTCATTTGACGTAAAAACATACAGATATGGCACAGTACAGCAGCCTCAAGGCTTACATCGAGGAATACATCCATACCAACGGCAGGCAGGCCATCACGGGCGCGATCCTGCAGGACGTGCTGAAGACTATGACCGACGAGCTCGGCGCGGCGTTTCAGTTCGGGGGCGTCGTGACGCCGGACGACGTCTTTGAGCCGGGCGACGCCAACGTGGCGTTCCTGGCCTTCGAGGCGGGCACCTACGACGACTTCGGGGAGGTGACTCTCGCGGAGGGGCAGATCGCCATCCTCACCTATGACGGAGAGTGGCACGCCGCGGTCGAGGACCTGGGAGTGACGGCGCAGGCCATCGCCGACGCGCTGGGCTACACGCCCTACGAGCTGCCGGACGGAGGCATCCCCAAGAGCGACCTCGCGCAGGCAGTGCAGGACAGCCTCGACCTCGCGGACAGCGCCGTGCAGGACGTCAGCGGCAAGGCCGACAAGGTGGCCGGAGCCACCGACGGCAACTTCGCCAGCCTGGACGAGAACGGCAACCTGGAGGACTCCGGCAAGAAGGCCTCCGACTTCGCCACCGCGGCGCAGGGAGGGCTGGCCGACACTGCCGTGCAGCCTGCGGACCTCGTACCCATTACCGAGGTGATACCGGCGGCGGCGTCGGACACCAACCAGCTCGCGGACAAGAACTTCGTGAACAGCAGCATCGCCACGGCTACGGCTACCTTCCGGGGCACGTACAACGAGGTGACGGACCTCGGCCTGACCACCGCGGCCACGGAGGGGCAAATCGCAGCGGCGCTCCTCCTGGAGATAGCCACGGCGGACAATAACGACTACTGCTTCGTACAGATACCCACCGCGGACGGGACACCGTCGGAGATAGCGCGCATCGACCGCTACAAGTTCAACGGGACCGCCTGGGCCTACGAGTACAGCCTCAATAATAGCAGCTTCACCGCAGCCCAGTGGGCCGCGATAAACAGCGGCATCACCAGCAGCCTGGTAACGAAACTTTCGGGGCTTCCTGACTCGATCGTGGCCCTCACAACCGCAGAGATAGACACCATAATCGCCAACGCATAATGGCAAAGATATTGATCAACGACCAGCGCAAGGCGCTCATCGACAGCAACGGCAAGGCTTATGTTATAGGCAATATGGCCGCGGCTGAGGGCGTACAGCCCCTGGCGATAGGAGCCGCCGCCGGCAAGGTGCTTCGTCTGGAGCGCTACGGCAAGAGCACCCAGGCGGGGACTCCCACGCCCAGCAGCCCGGTCGACATCATTTGCAACAACGGCCCCGTGGGCGAGGCCGTACACGCAAACCCCGAGGCCGTGACGATAGGAAGGCAGACACAGCTGACGCTGGACGCGACCAGGATAAGCGCCTACATCAGCGACGTGGGAATATGGAAATCGTCGAGCGACAGTTACTCCATAAAGGTGCCGGTGACCGTAGGCAAGAAATACCGCATAGTTTGGACAAACACCAACAGCGCGGTCGTGGGTACGATCTTTCGCTACGGATTTACGGACACGCCGACACCGAGCAACACCAACCAGCTCACGCAGTGGGAAAGGACATCCCCGCAGGACTTGCCGGAGGTGGAGATCACCGCGGACTGCGATTATTTGATAATACAGAACGGCGCCTCGCTTATGGCGGCGAACATCAGCAACGGAAGGATGCTCGTTTACGAGGTCGACGAACAGACGGCCAGCGTCCCGGACCTCCTGAAGGCGGGCAACTACCAGGATGAGGCGGACATCGTAAGCGGCAAAATCACGCGCCGCTGCGGCGTCAAGGTTTTGGACGGCACCGAGGCGTGGGTCAAGCTCACCGTTTCCGGCCAGGTGCTTTTCTACATAAACGCGGCGGGGCCGAGCATACCGGGCAACGCGGACACCCTCTGCACGATAGCCACCGGCGCGGCCGAGGACTGGAGCTCGCCGGCGGACAGCATCGTGGTGCGCAGTAACGGAAATTTCGGATTTTTGAAGCCGAGCAATATGACGGCGTCGAACACGGCCCAGGACTGGAAGGACTACCTCGCGGGGGAATACGCCAACGGCACCCCGGTCGTAATAGTTTACCCCCTGGCTACCGAGACCGCGGACCAGGCCGAGCGCCAGAGCCTGAGCACAGCCTCGGGAGTCAACACCGTGGAGAGCAGCGTCGCTGACGCACAGATAAAGATAGTTTACAAAATATAGAGATATGGCAACCGAAAAAATAATCGACAACACCAATCTGGGGTATCTTTGGAACAAGATAAAGGCCGCATTTTGGAGCATCGCCGACGTCGTAAACATCAACCTGGCGGACGTGGCCGTGACGGGAGAATACGACGACATTCTCAACAGGCCCACCTTCCCGGCGCTGACCGTGGCAGACATCACGGCCCTGACGGGGGCACAGATAGACGCCCTGAACAACGGCGACGTCGTGGCGGAGGAGACCGGGACGCAGATCGACAGCTACATCGCCGTGATCAAGGACGCTACCGTCGGCAAGTTTTCGCTTGTTTACGTGGACCACACCACCGTGAAGGAGGTGATCTACATAAAGAGCGGCGGGGCGTGGACCTACGACAGCACCGAGACGCTGCAGGTGGCCGTCGACATTTCCACGGACCTGCTGACGGACAAGAACAGCAATACGAAGGTGGCAGGCGCGAAGGCGGCGTATGACGAGATCCATCCGGCGACGCAGAGCGCCCAGCCTGCCGGAGGCTTCCTGCCCAACGTATTATACGTTTTAGGCACCGTTACCGGGAGCGTGACCTTCGCCCTGGCGACGCCGCCGGACGCGGGAGTCACCAACCACTATTACTGGACCTTCGACACCGGGGCATCGGCTCCCACCGTGACCTGGCCCGCAAGCATCACCGGCTGGCAGGGCGGAGCGCCGACCATCTACGCCAACAAGCACTACGAGGTGAGCGTATTGAACAACATTGCCACAATAATGGAGGTATAGTATGGAGGACCTTTTGCTTCGCAGGCGCGCTATGGGAGCGCGCACCGTCGACTACTCACAGCAGCCGCTGACGTTTGTTTTTCGGGCCACCGGTCGCGTGAAATTTTCAGCGGCCACGGAGTACAGCATCGACGGCGGGAGCACGTGGGTAAGCCTCGCCGCCAACACCAACTCGCCGCAGGTGCGAAAGTGGGGCAAGATTATGTTCCGCGCCTCGGGACTTCCAGTCACCATCGCCAGCGGCATAGGAACCTTCTCCTTCAACGCCGACGTGGACGTCGAAGGCAACATAATGTCTATGCAGGCGGGGGCGAACTTCGCAGGCGTGACCACCATCGGCGCGAACTATCAGTTCCGCGGCCTTTTTTATAACAATAGCCACATCATCGAGGCGGGGAACCTCATACTGCCAGCCACCACGCTGAAGGAGGACTGCTACCGCACTATGATGGAGCTTTGCACGAATTTGAGGAGCACGCCGCAGCTGCCCGCCGCAACGCTGCAGAGCCGCAGCTATCAGCTGCTGTTCGAGCAGAGCCCCAACGTCAACTACATTTTTTGTATGGCGCGCAACATAAGCGCGACCAACTGCCTGCAGATTTGGGTGCGGGGCGTAGCGGCCACCGGAATCTTCGTCAAGCATTACAGCGCGACGTGGACGGCCACCGGGGACAGCGGAGTGCCCACCGGCTGGACGCTGCTCTATTACAGCCCGGGACTGGATAGATACTACCTCGACGACAAGACCACCATCTGCGACAAATACGGAAACCCTATATAACGAGATAAACTATGGAATACAAGGAATACTACAAGATCATTGACGGCGTGGAGGTTATCAGCGACTGCCAGGTGATAGAGCTCGACGGCGTGACCATCAGCAACCCCAGCGAGGCGCAGATCTATGCGGCGGGCTGGCGCGACTACGTGAGGCCGGAGCCGGTGCACGTACCCGCGGACGCGCCGGACTACGAGGAGGTGGCGCAGGCTATGAAGGTACAGATGGCTCCCGTGCTCGAGAGCCTGAGCGACGAGCAGGCCCTGCCGGTGGCAGCCCTTTACGTCACCTGGGTGGAGCTGCTGCAGGCCGGCAAGAGCGTGCCCGCAGGCACCCGCTGCTGGGACGACGGCAGGCTGTGGAAGTGCAAGCAGGCGCACGTGCCGCAGGACGACTGGAGGCCGGAGGCCACCCCCGCCCTCTGGTACGAGGTCAGCGACGACCCCTGGCCCGCGTGGCGCCAGC
>Ga0310696_10002939_pt1 | contig 21890 bp, 28 predicted proteins | sample AusTroGonzalo_MG_4_FD_203885 | JGI IMG/M metagenome (GOLD analysis project Ga0310696, IMG submission 203885) | Bovine rumen microbial communities from tropical cattle in Woodstock, Queensland, Australia - Gonzalo_02 (v2) (version 2) | ecosystem: Host-associated > Mammals > Digestive system >...
AAGTCCGGCGAGCGTTCCACCGTCTTTTCCAGGTTCATCGCCCGGGCGAAGGAATTTGCCCGCAAGCATCCCGGCGCGACGCTCAACATGATAGCGATGCAGGTCCCGAACCACTATGCGACAAAGAGCTCCTGCGTAGGAGCTCTAAGAAGGTATGCCAAGTTCGGCGTAATCGAGAAATTCTGGGCTGACTAGGGTTTCTTGCGCCTGATCATGACCGGAACCATTGGTTCCCGTCGCAGTTGGTCCTCCGCCTTATCCAGGTCACCGCCGCATGCTTCGAGCGCCCGCTTGCAGCGGAGCAACCCCACTCCGCCACACCTGTTACGCAAAGCATATACCTTTTCGGGAGTTATTGTCGACATGGCCACGTCCTCCCTACGGTTCAAACTCATGGTTGATGAGCACGTCGGAACAGCTCGCGGCGTCAAACCATGCCTTCCTTGACTTCACGAACGTTTCCACGATGCCCTTCCAGAGTTCGGGCGGGTGTATGGACACCACGTCGCCGTTACGGTACTTGGCGATCGTCATGGAGTTGAAATACTGCCACACATAGGTCCAGATGATGCCGGACATCGTCCCATACTGGCCAGTGCCGATAGAGTCCCTGGCAAAGTCCAGCGACCACGGAGACTGCACCACGGGCGGGTGCACCACGCCCTGATACGAAATCTCGAAGTCCACCGGCTTCGGGCGCAAGTGGAAGTGCGCCGCGATGATGGGGTTCCCGTAGAAATCCACCGGGTTGAACGGATCCGACTGCTTGGCCATGTCGGAAAACGCCACCGGAATGTTCATTGCGACATTGCGGAACAGCGAGGTCTCGTACCCGAACGTATTGTCATCGAGCCGTGTATTCATATAGTTGAACAGGATGCCCTCGTCCTCGACCGGAAGCAATTCCCGGTTCAGCGTCCGGGTAGCCTCCATGTACGGTCCCTTCTTGAACCAGTCGGTCATGTAAATGATGCCGCTGTTCGGCCACGGTGCGCTACCCGTCATCGAAATGCGTCCACCCCAGTGCGGATGCGCCTCGACCAGCTTCTTGACGTATTCCCCGAACGTCGGGATTTTTGTCAGTTTCCACCGGAAGTAGAGAATCTGGTTCACCGTCACGGAAAGCGGGTTCTCCCACTCGGCAGGAACGAACATGGCGAACTCCGAATGGTCGAACTTGCACCACGGAATACTGGTGAAGAACAGCGTATCGGCATCCACGATCAGGCGGTCATAGCCTTCGGCGACCCGCTGCATGGCATACAGCTTTGCCCCGGTTACCGCCGCGCGGTTGTCCGGGCCTGCGCCCTGCGCGTTCTGCCTGGAAAACTCCGCGACTTCTTTCGTAGGATGGATTTCCACGGTGAGGTCATACTTCATCTGGTCGGCAAGGAACTTCATCACACCGGCAGACACGTCGTCATTCGCCGCGACGATTACCGGGACGTTGTTGCCGGACTGGAAATACGATGCGATGGAAGATGCGGCAAGCGCAATGAGCTTGTTCTTCTGCCGCACGTCGAGTTCACCGGTAAATAGGGGATATACTACGCGTTTCGCTGGCATCTGGACAGTCTCCAATCGACAAGTTTCAGGTAGATGCGCCACCACAGCCACGCGAGGCGCCCGTTCGGGTTGAACGGCACGGATGCGTCGTCCAGGTAGAAGTTGGCGGTCACCTTGCGGCCGTACTTGATCCCGTAGTCGCCTTCCTTCTCGCCGATGGACATGTTCGTGTTCTCCGGGAATAGCAGATGGTATGCACAGAACGCCTGCGCATTTTCAAGATACGGCCCATCGGGGAAGCGCACGCCGCCATAGTTCTCCCGGCATGTCCAGAGGATGAGCTTGTCGCCCATCTGCGCACGCTTCTTGAGCCAGTCAATCACGGCCCGGTTGGGCTTGGCCTTGCTGATGTCCGGCCATCCGTTGGTCGCCACGGTCCCGTCAAAATCAAACGCGATATCCATTACTGTTCCTTTGCGGGTCTTCCGCGTTTCGGCGTGTTTAACTTAAACGCCTCAAGTTTCTGCATGTAGTCGTCCATGTCGTCCCAGAGCGGCTTGTTGGCGATGCACCAGCGGACCATTTCCTTGCAGTCCTCGTTGTCAATCTGGTTCCAGATCAGGCTGTCTTCCCAGCCACCCGGGTTCGCCCGGCACTCATCGACATACTTCTTGAACTGGGGAAGGGTCGCCCGGATGCCGGGATGTCCCTGCATTGCCTGGAGCGCGGTAAGCATGTTCCTGTGGAGCTCGGGCTGCCTGGACTCAATCCACATCTTCCTGAAATTGCACTGGCAATAGACAAACATGATGGCCCCGGTAGGGCCGAACTCCCATTCCGCCTTGGAAGGGATCATATATTCGAGCGTCTCCACGGCCTTCTGACGGAGGAACAGCTCGCTTTCCTGCCGTTTGATGTTGGCTGCCGCTATATCGGGGATGCGATGGAGAAGATGGTTGCAGTTGATGACGCTTTCGGCGGCATACTTTGCCGTCATAAAATCCATGATTTCGCGGACGTTCTCGGATTTGAGAAGTTCGCTGGCCATTTCGGCCTCTTTTATAGTAATCTTGCCCATGGCTAAAATATAGCAAAAGTGCGCGGGCGGGAGTTTACCAGGTAGCCCGGTCCTGCCCCGCCCTTGTGGAATGAACTATCTCGCCGAACTGCGCCTCGCGACGATAACCACCACCCGGCCCCAAGCCAGGTGTTCTCTCCACTAACGTACTGCGCACCTTATGGCAATACTAGCCGAAAAGCGGGCCCGGGCCGTCCGCCGGAACGTCCTTGCTCCAGCTTTCGAAGGCCATCTTGGACACCTGGGCGTGCGCGTTCGCCTTGTTGCGGATTTCGCGGAGTTCGCAAAGTTCCTTGTCGCTATCGAGCATGGCGTTCAGGACGAGCTCGGTCGGCTTCTTCGGGTTCGGGTTCTCCGGCGTGGGCTTCGGGTTGAGGAATTCGAGAGCCTTTTCCGCACGGCGACGACGATACTTTTCGTCAGCGGCGTTGGAGTCGTTGATGATGCCAAGCATGCGCTCGCTCTGGATTTTCATTTCTTGATTGTTCATGTTTTACCTCTTGTTGGAAATTAAAGTTAGCCGAAACACATCTTGTTTCGATAACGGCTGCCCATGTCATAGACCACCGTCTTGCTCTGCGGGTTGAAGAAAGTCCGGCACCACAGGTTGGTATAGGCACCACCCTCTCCCCACGGGACATTGTATTTCACGCCCGCGATATAGATGGACGTAATATCAGTCGTCTTGGACAGCCGTTCCACGATATACTCCAGTTCGGTCAACCCACGCGCCTCAATTACAAGACGGTCTCCTCCACGGAGCTGCGCACCCTCGCCCAGGTCGATTTCGAGGTGCAGGTCGCTCATGCAATAGGCCTTGTCGAACTCGTTGTTCTTCGCATCCCATTCATAGCGCTCGCCGGACGTGGTAAACCGCAGGGACTTGACCGCGGCCATACCCACGGTAATCGTCTCGCAGCTGTCGAAAACCAGTTCTATCTCGTCAATCACAGCGCATACTCCTTGTCCGCGTTGGAACGGTTCTTGCTCAGGCACCGGACGGCGTAGAACATGTCCTTCACGCCGTATTTAGCCTTACTCTCTGCACGGTGGATCCGCATGATGTCATACAGGTTGGACACGTCCGCAAGCGTGATGCGCTTGAAACGCATATACCTGTAAAGCGGGCGGAAACGCCATGCCGCGTAGTTGGTCCTGTCATCCTTGGCCTGGATGCCCATGAGCCGCCTCATGTAGATAGACGGATGGGGGAGACCGATCTCGATGACCTCGTCGAAACGACCGGAACGCTTGATGACCGCGTTGTTGAACAGCTTGGGGTTGTTCATCGTCGCGACGACGGTATAGTTCTTCAGCTCGGCGCCCGTCTTCGGATCCACGCCACCCGGGGCCACACGACGCAAATCGGCAAACAACTTGATGAGCTTGCAGGTCTTGGTCTCCTGGGCAGGTTCCTGCGACGGCGTATTGCCTTCGGTAGTCTCGGCAGTAGCACGAGCCGGCGAATTGGCAAGCAGCTTGTCAACATCGTCCATCATGATGATTACGTTCCGCTGCTGGATGCTGGACACGATGTCCGCGACGAGACCCGGGCTGTCAATCGAGTCCATGCAGATCACGAACGCATCCTTGGCCTCCCTCACGAACTTCTCCATGATGTAGGTCTTGCCCGTTCCCGGAACCCCCACGAGCGCGTATGCGCGTGAGAACCCGCGCCTCATTGAGGTGTGCATCCGGTCGATGATGCCACGGGTATTTGCGTCGAAAATCTCCCCGGGAGGGTCATTGTATGTACGTCGCATTGAGCTCATCCATGTTTCATGGAGCACCAGCCCGTGCACTTGCGGGTCGATGATGCCGAACGAAATGTCCGGGACATAGTTCGGGGTGGTTTTCTGGTATGAATCCTCGTTCCAGTAAAGAACGGCAGCTCCGCCCCCGCCAAAACAGATGACCTTTTCCGAAGCCAGTATGCCACGGTTGGCAAGCTGCGCGAACACGACAAGCGTATGCTGGAGCTCGGGAACGTCCACGATCACGTAGATATAGTCCCCCTGCACCTTCGACACCTTATATTCCTTGCCATTCCACTCAGGCACCCCGTTCTTGTATTTCAGGACGAAATGGAGTTTCTTCTGGTTGGTATAGCTGTACTCCTCGTCCATGCGCAGCTGGTGGGCGGTAGTCACCTCGATACTCTCGCCAAGTTCCAGCTGGCACATCCGCACGATGAACATGTAGGCCAGCCACACGTCGTGGATATTGCCGTCCATGCGCGGATAGTCCGAAAGAGAAATCGGAGCGGCTGCCGTCGTCCCGAATACCTTGCGCAGCTTGTCGCGGACATTCATCCCGCCGGCGAACTCGATCTTCGGGACGATGTCCCCCACGAACTGGTCCAGGAAGACCGCGTTGCGGACGCCCTTCATGAAAGTCGCCACCGGGGTGTTCGGGACGACGATGCTCACCAGCTTCTCGGCAGCATACACGTACTTGGCGGTAATCGGCATCAGCACCGAGCCGCGCAGCATACGGATGCCGCTGTTCTTGAACCGGCGTTTCAGGATATCCGGGCGGAACAGGGCCTGCATGAGACCCTTCACCGTGTTGCTCCGGTTTACGTAGATCGGAGGCAAGTCGCGGACAACCTCGTCGAACTTCTGTATGGAGTCGTCGAGCTTGCTCTCGTTCTTCGCCGTTTCCGGTTCCGGGTGCAATGCGTCACGCTGGGTCTCGCTCATTCCTCATTCCCCGACTTGACGTGCCAGTAGATAGCCAGAACGATGCGGACCGCGAGGACCGCGTAGATTGAATAGCGGATTGTCTTGAACAGCTGTTTCATTATACACCGATGATGAGGTTGGTGGTCGAATCCTTGAAGAACGTCGCATACTTGTGCGGTTCGGTAATCTTGCTCATCACGTCATCCGGGCTGCAACGATGGAAGATGATGTGGAAACCGCTCTTGGACTGGAAGACGGCGGAAACCTTCTTGCCTATGTAATTGGACATTGCGCTTTCAATGAAACCGCAATAGCGTTCCACGCGGGCTTCGAGCTGCTCCCTGGTCTCTTCCGGCATCGGGTCGATGTCGAGCATGTAGAAACCGCGGCCGGAAGCGCCGACCTTGTCAACGACGCCCGGATAGATGGCCGTCGCGATAGGATGTTCATTCTTGAGCGAGGCCTGCATACATTCATGGGCAAGCTGGAAGTTGCATGCGTCAACGTTCTTGCGGTTGACGCCGATGGTGATGCGGCCACCCTTTTCTGCATACTCGTAAAGACGCGGCTTGACCTTGTCAAGTTCCGCGAACGAACGGACGAACCAGTGCTTGCTGGCCTTGGAGTCCTTTGCGCAGTTGCCGTCCTTCTTGCGGAGGAGCCACTGGAGGTGATACATTTCGGTTGCGGGCCACTCGCCGTTGCTCTTGACCCATTCGACAAACTTGTCATAGTTATCTAAGATAATTGCCATGTTAAACCTGCTTTACAAATTCCATCTGCCCGAGGCTCCATACGAACCCCATGGCAAGTAAGTTTTCGATGCGCCACGGAATGTCCGCGGCAATCTGGTCTGCGCTCTCGACAACAACCTTGTAAACGTCATCGAACACCGACCCGTCCGGTGCAGTGAAGTTCACCTGGACCTTCCAGAGCTGCTTCGGCTTTGCCTGCGACTTCTTAGCCATTCTTCCCCCCTGCCGCGTTAATCATGTCCACACACTCGAAACAGCATTCGTCGATGGACTCCTGGCTGTACTTGATGTCCGGGAGGCTGGACTGATCGTAGGCGACCCTGACTTCCTCGATGAGGCTATCGACATACTCCATGGCCTTCTCGTAGGACCACATGCCGTTCTTGATGCCAAGGAGGAACTCGCGGTCGGCGGAACGGTCAACAATCAGCTTGCCGGTCCTGGCGAGGTCGCGGGCAGTCATCAAGATGCGAATGCAGTGCATCATGTTCTTGGAGTCGTAGCCGTGGCCATGCTTCAACGTGGTCGCATAGCGCTCGGCATTGCGTTCCTTGATCCATTTGCGATATTCAGTGCGTTCCTTGCACTCCTGGGAATAATGGTCCTGGTTGAAGACGAAATGCGCAACCAGCTCGGCATTCTTGGGGATGCTGTTCAGCTGGATTTCACAGCTCTTCTTCACGTCGCGGACGATTCCGTATGCCCAGCGCCATTCATGCTCCGGGCGTTCAATCACACCGTTGCCCGACGGGATATAGCCCGCCCCCGGATCCTGGTGATACAGCGCATACCCGCCACGGATATGTTCCACCTTCGCCGCGGCATACCATTTCTGGTCGCGTTCGGTTACTGAACGGCTCGCGAGCCATTCGGGCATGGGCGTAGCCGGGCCTTTGGTATTGTCAAGCACCCAGCAGTATTCGAGGAGGCTCGGAAGTTCGAGCGGCTTCGGGTTGAAAACCTTCCGGTTGAGACCCTTGGCCTTGCAGATCTGCCCGCGGGCATATTCCACGAAAGGCTTCTGCGACTGCTTGGAAAGGAAGCCGCCCATCTTGCCGCGGAGCTTTTCGAGGAAATCCTTGCCTTCGATGATGCAGTGGTCCGGGCTGTAGAGGAGGTCAAGCGCCTGGGCGTTGAACTTCGCAAGTTCCTTGATGAACTTGGTAACTTCCCAGTAAACCTCGTTGTTCTTCTCGTCGGCAATCTGCAGGGCGGGTTCCCTGCGGAGCCATTCCTTGTACGGGAGCACGTAAACGCCGCGGATGTCAATATCCGACGTCGGCGTGGCAAGCCCGAACGCCTGGGAACCGACGACGCATTTGACTACGAGCGTTCCGGTCTCACGAACTTTCTTTTCAGTCTCAGTCATGTTTCAATCCTATATTGTCCACTAAAATATAGCAAAAACGCGCGGTCTCCCGCGCGTCCTTGCTCAACAACATCAAACTTTTTACCACGATTGCGAATCGTCGTCAATCAAGTCATAGGTAACTCCGTCCGGCGATGACTTTGTTATGCGGTCGTCATGCCGCAGCAGTCCGTTCTCGGCATCCCACTTGGCATGGTTCTCCGCAAGAAATTCCGGGGACGGTTCCTGGGGCTTGCCGCCATAGGTGCTTCCGTAGCGTATTCCACGCCGCGTTATCGTCCTGATGAGCTGGTTTGGCGTCTCCTCGGTTCCATACTCGTCAACGATTTTCAGCGCGTTGGCAAAGATCTGTTCCCAGTCGCGCAGTGTTTCACACAGTCCCGGAATGTAATGGAGGGAAAATCGCCATCCGCACGAGCTCTTGCCCACATGCAGTGTAAGCGGAGCCCTGGACCCGTTACGCTTGCCGGCATGTTCCATCATGTAATTGGCTTGCTGCCTGGCGCGTTCATAAATGGAACCGCTGACCGGGGTAAACAGCCCATACTGCGCCATAACATTAGAATAAGGGCCACCCTTGATTGCACGGATCAGCCCTCGCTTGCCTATCTTGACGTAATGGTTTGTCCCCATGGCGGTTCCTCAAATGGGGGCGACGTTATCCTTTTCATCCCCGGCCCGTTAGGCCGCCAGGAAGCAACACAAGTCACCCGTCAACCGTTGCCACCGCTTAGCCATCCGGGTTCTGCGACACGCTTGCCGCTCCGCCAGGTGAGGCACCGCAGTTTTGCAGACGCAGCATGGAAAGACGGTGTCCGCTGCCTTAGTGGCATGCCGCTCCACTCGGAGCCGGTCACCCACATCTACCCCAGTGCTGGAGGGCGGTCCTACCGACAGCAGGACGAAAATTCGTGGAGATGAGGGGGTTCGAACCCCTGTCCTAAATACCTCATCGCGTCAACCGTATCACCATCAATCTATTAGGGCTCTACCTGAGCCACAAGGGGATCTACCCGAGAGGGGTCCTGGTCCAGTGTAAGATAGCCGATCTACGACCAGTAACTCACGGCTAAATCTGGAAGATATGCACTTGGTCCCGGAATTTATTCCTTCCGCTTGTTCCGGGCAATCGAGCCGCTACTGATTAGGCGGCAGCGCGATAGGCGAATGCACTGTTGTTGGCATTTATGTTTTCGGTCCATTTGTGACGCAGCCATAGACCAACTGCGGGTGAGGTCTTGGTAACTTGATACCCAGTCGAAACCAAAGCATCCCCAAGATTATTGTAGTTGCCCGTGATGGCTTCGAACCACCGAATGGAGGATTCAGAATCCTCTGCCTTACCACTTGGCTAACGGGCAATACAAACACGTCCGACAGCGGGGCAGCACTTGCGGGAACTTCCCGCATACCCCGAAGTCGTCAAATTCATGGGCTGTCCGCCCAAAAAGGCCCACCTGCCTCGTTTAGGTTTCACCGCGAGTAAGCCGGATCCGCCCACGAGTTACTCCGACAGGAGGGTCTTTTTGGATGGACAGTGCCATCCACAAGAGGTAGGACGGTAGCCCTCCGGCTAGGTAGCCGGCACCCGTCGTCCCGAATATCTTGTTGCCCGGATAACGTTACCGGGAACGTGCGGTTTTTACGTAACCGCAAAGTAATCCATGCCGCGTCTTTCAATCTTCAAGAGGTCTCTCGGACCTCTCCGTAATGAAATATAGCAAAAACTTCAACCGTTGTCACGCCATATTTCAAAAATCTTACAGTATAGCGTTTACCTTGGCCACGATGTCGAACGTCCTCTCTTCCAAGAACGGCCCGGGGCACGCCTTGTTGGCGAACCACTTGTGAAGCGTGAGGTTCTGGACCAGCTTCCCGTCCTTGTCCGTCTTGCCGACCAGCGACTTGTCGTGCCTCCACAGCAGTTTCGCTATGCCGTTGCGACGGCAGATGTCCGCCACCAGATAGATGAGGGACGCGTATGCCGCATCGTTCACCGCATAGGGGGTCTTGTCGTCGCTCGACACCTCTATGGTGACGGCCCGGTGGTCGTTCGCCGCATCGCTGCTGCACCAGCTCCTGGATTCCTCCGGGACGATGAGCGCCACGCGTCCGTCGCTCCCGATCGCGTAGTTGCATGAGGCCTTGCGCGAAGCCGGGGCAAACGTGCTGCCGAGCTGCTCCACGGTCCTCTGCCCGGCGGTGCAGTGGATTGTCACCGTGTCGATGGCATGGGTCCGTTTCTTGTTGCAGTTCGGGGACAGCTGGGTAAACGATACTAGCGGGCTGTTGGAAAACTCGGGCATACATTACCGTAAGTTTTCCAACAGTTTATAATCGTGGATCAATCTTCATTCACGATTGCGTCCAGCGTGCCAATTCTGGACATGTCATGCTTAATCACACAACCGTTGCGCAGCATGGCATCCACTGGCGTGACAGAAAATTCCATGCCTCCCTTGGTAAGTTCCCGCATAGTGCGGGTGGTGTCGTTATCCACAAGATGCAACATCCCGATTATGCGCTGGCCATTACTGATTTCAATATCGGATATATACCCGACCACACCGTCATCCATGAATTTGACCGGAACCGTAATCTTACCCAGATACCGTCTCATCTGGTCGTTCCCGCCAAGTTGTACCGCGTTTTCATGAGAAAGCGCACGGTTGCCAAAACGGATTTCAACCTGGAGTTCGCCCCGATCTGCGTTTCCGCCGTAAATGTCGCCGTAGCCACAAAAACGTTTACGTTCCTTGACGGCAAAGGTGGACGAATATTCATCCAACATACCCTTCACTGCCCGTTCCGACGTTCCGACCGTTTTGAATGCACCCGACCTTTCGAGATAATAGACCGTCCGAAGAGACAAGCATGTATATTCATTCCCGCTGTAATTGGAACGGTCCACTATCGTCTCGTAAACCTTGCCGACAATGCCGATTGTCTGGTCATACAGGGTAGCGCCACCGATGATAAATGCTTCCGTCTCTCCGGCAGCCTGGGCAGCCGTCAATGCCTCGTCAATGGAATGGACGACCATTACTCCATCGCGGGCCTTGAAATCCTTACTGTGGGTCACGACGATTTCCGTCCTGCCAGGAAGCGGCTTGCCGATAGATTCATAGCATGCGCGGCCCATGATTACATGGTGGCCCATCGTGATGCGCTTGAAACGCGCCAAGTCGGACGAGAGTTTCCACGGGATTTGTCCATCGACACCAATCATTCCAGACACTGAGCGGGCCAAAATCATAGACAGAAGCATAAAACCTCACTTAAAAAGCGGTGACGGAACCCGCCACCGATTGAAATATAGCAAAAAAGACAATCCTAGACTGCCACCGGCGCCTTGATTGCCGGCCACGGATCGTAGTTCTCCAGGGTGAAGTCCTCGAACTTGAAGTCGAAGATGTCCTTCACATCCGGGTTGATACGCATGGTCGGGAGCTTGCGCGGCTCGCGGGACAGCTGTTCCTTCACCTGCTCGAAGTGGTTCGAGTAGATATGGGTATCGCCGAGCGTATGGACGAACTCGCCCGGTTCATACCCGCACACCTGCGCGAGCATCATCGTAAGGAGCGCATAGGACGCAATGTTGAACGGGACGCCGAGGAAGGTGTCGGCGCTGCGCTGATACAGCTGGCAGCTGAGCTTGCGCTTACCGCTCTTGCCCACGCCGCCCACATAGAACTGGAACAGGCAGTGGCACGGCGGGAGGGCCATCTTGTCAACTTCCGCGACATTCCACGCACAGACGAGATGCCTGCGGGAGTCCGGGTTGTTCTTGAGGCTGTTCACGAGGTTGGCAATCTGGTCGATATGCCCGCCATCGGGAGTAGGCCAGGAACGCCACTGGTGCCCATAGACCGGCCCGAGGTCGCCGTTTTCGTCCGCCCATTCGTCCCAGATGGTCACCTTGTTGTCGTGGAGATACTTGATGTTCGTATCGCCCTTCAAGAACCACAGGAGCTCGTGGATGATTGAACGGAGATGGAGCTTCTTCGTAGTGAGGCACGGGAAACCTTCGGACAGGTCGAATCGCATCTGGCGACCGAACACGGAGCGGGTTCCCGTCCCGGTGCGGTCGGAGCGGTCAACGCCGTTCTCGAAGATGTCTTTAAGCAAATCAAGATATTGTTGCATAACTCTCCTTAGAGTTCGTATTCCGGCGACTTCGCCTTGAACGAGACGGAGTAGTTGTCTCTCAGGCGGAGCACCAGGCCCTCGCGGGCGTGTTTGAGATCCTTGCCGAACACGGTCTTGCCGTTGGAGATGCGGAGCATTTCCTGAACATCGGCCGGGAGACGGAAATGGTCGTCAATGACAGGCACGTATTCGAACTGGTGGTCGGCACAGAACTTGAGCGTGTCCGTATAGTTGAGGCGCTTGTCGAAACGCCCGGTCTCCTTGTTGAACGGCATGACGTCATAGAGACGGATGTCGGTCTGGTCCAGCTGGTAGATGTTCTTCTGGATGCCCGGCCCGACATGCTCGCCGCGGATGAACCATTCGCCCGGAACATTGGCAAGGCGCTTGTCGAACTCGCCGCGCTTGACGGTCTTCCAGAACTGCATGTTCTTGCAAGACTTGTAGGGAAGATTGCGGGTGCGGGACGCAACATAGACCTTCTTGCGGTGGAAGACGAACAGGAACCTCTCGTTTCGGGTGCAGATGGAGATGGACTGCCCTTCCAGCTTCTCCGTCGCGACGAAGTCTTCATCCTTGTGGGATTCGTACATGCCGGAATAGATCTTCTGCGCATTCTCCTCGTCGGATTTCGCCGGGAAGAACGGGAGCCACTCGGCCTTGTCGGTGTCCTTGCGGAACCAGCGGTAGATGGCGAAACGCATGAGCTTCCGGTCAATCCATCCGAAGAAGCCCGGCTTCGGCGTCTCGACCACGCCGGCCTCCTCGGCATCCTCGACAATTTCCGTAATCCCGAGGCGTTCGGTAAAGTCCGCGCCCAGATTCACTTCCTCCGGCGCGATGCCGAGGACGTCCGGGCGGAAGAGGATGCCCTGGGAAATTACCTTGAAGCGGTTGAGGACCTTCGTCTTGATCTTGAACTTCATCGGGCGCAGAAACTCGAAGTAGGGGTACTTGGAACGGCCCTGGATTTCTTCCATGGCCTTCATGACCACTTCCAGCGGTTCCAGAACGTCCAGGTCGCTGAAGTCCGGCAGCGGCTTGCCCTTCTCCTGCGCCTTCTTCACCGCGTTCTCGCGACGGCGGTGTTCGGACGCAATCTTGGCAAGGTTGGCGTACTGCTCGCGGTCGGCCGGTTCGAGACCGTCCGGGAGGATAGACCCGATTTCCACATATACGGCAAGTTCACCGGGCTTGAACTCACCCTTCTTCGCGATCAGGTTCCAGTCGAGAACGGTAACGCGTTCGATGTTGTCGGCACCCTCGATAGGATGCACTTCCTTGATGCGCTCTACGTGCGCTAGGCTTTTTCCGTACATAGTTGTATCTCCTATGCACGGAAAATACAAATTTATGCCGGCGTTTCCAACAACTTCCCGAACGGCATTACACGCTCGGCAAACCACCACACGTCATTGAGACCGGCAAACTTCTCGTTCGCTTCCCGCACCCGCATGAAATAGATTTCCTGATTAGGGTTGTCATAATAGACCATGACGATGTCATCCGGTTCCGCCTGCAGGGGCGCCGCGGAGAACCTGCGCCAGCGGCCACGCTGGTCGTCAGTAACCCAGTCGGTATTCTTGCCGAGGAACGTAGGGGTTTCGTACTTGTCCATCGGCATGTCGAGCCATGCGCCTACGCCAACCCACCAGCCCATCGGCAAATACATGCTCACGGGAAACACCTGATACTTCCCGTTGAGATACATCAGGTAGTTGCTTGAACCGACCGCAACCTCGGGAAGCGTCATGATGCCGTTTTCGATCGGACGATACCACTTGGACATGCTATCCTTCCTTGGCCATCATTGCACGGAGGCGGTAGGCTGCCGTTTCGAGCGCATCGGCGAACTTCTCGATGTTATCGCGGCCGGTGACGTCGACACGGACGATATTACGCTCTCTATTATCAATGAAGCCGGTCAGGTCAATACCCTTGACGCCTTCCATCTGCAAGCTCGCGACTGGCATTTCGCCATCCTTGGCGGTCGCAACATTCGTTCCGACAGCGACATCGAGACGGCACTTCTCGATGAACTTCGACATACCCCCTTCGGACTTGCTAGTATAGTTGAACTCGTGACAGAAACCCGGATAACGCTTCCCAAATGCCTCGAACTCAACCTTGCTATCATTGCTCAGGTCAATGGCGTCGTCCTGTGAGGGCACGGCCTCGTCCTTCGCTGCCTTCGGATCCGGCTTGCCGTCATCGTAGTACACGTAGAAATTCGTCTTGAACTTGCCGACGACGGGCACAATCTGGCACTCGCCAATCCGCAAGCCGCTCGCCTTAAGAACCTTATCCAGGTCTTCCAGGCACGTAATCTGCTTAGTTCTGACTATCATCGCTTTCCTCCTGGCTGTCGAGGCGGGCCGTGTTCATAAGGATTGCGGCAAGCTGCGGTTCAATCTTGAACTCGCCGATGTTGTGGTCCACGGACTGGATGATGTTGCCGTCCTTGTTGCGCTTGGATGCGGCATGCCAATCGAGATACATTTCGAGAAGCTGGTAGAGGTTCATCCCGGCAATGCCGTCGTGGAAATGCTGTGGATGGTGGTCGTTTTCCGCATAGTGGTGGTCGAGCGCCGGTCCGAGCAGCTTCTTGCCTTCCTCGTATTCGGCCGAACCAAACGCGCTCTTGCCGAGCGGATGGCTTGCGCCCACCTGGTCGAACATTTCCTTTTCCGGCGCATGCAGCTTGGACTCGTCGTGACGTTCGGCGCGGTCGAGCATCTTGTTGCAGAACATGGCGGTGAATTTCTTCACCCAGCCACGGTGTTTGAGGGTATCTTGCGTAGAATCTGCCATGGTATTAGGTCCTTATGGAAAGTTTTGTATCAAAATGAACGCCACGCTTCCATTCCGGGTTGGTAGTGTCACCGATAACCGGGTAGATTGTCAGCGTGAGCAACGAATTGGTAAAATCACCGAGAATGTGTGCCCTGCAGAACGGCAACCCGTCCGCCGACACGGCGTATTCATATCGAAGCCCGCAGTCGCTCATCTGCTTATACAGATCATCTTCCAAAGTGGGCGCGAGCATCCCCTCGATGCGACGGCGGATAAACCGCGCAAGAATACGCGGGTTGGTGTAAATCGTAGTCGTAAGGCCCACGAGCCCGTCCTGCGGAACTGTCTTCATGAGTTCGGCATTTGCCCTAAGCGTCTTGATGAAGTTCACGAATTTCTCGACATCGGTGCCTTCTACCGACGTCGTGACGATGGAGTGCCAGAAGTTCCAGTCAATGCCGTCGTCTGCCGTAACACCGCCGGTATTCTTAGCATCATGCCATTTGTCGCAGAACTTGGACGGCTGTTCTTCATGCGCACGGAAAGTTACTTCCACATTCTTCGCATCGGCGTCGTCAACTATGGCTCCATGCACATCGCCGAAAGCGGCAGCGTTCAGCGCCATGTTCCCCATGTCCAGCTTAGTCTTGCCGTTACCGAGCGGGGTCTTAATGATTGCCGGATGGATAATTGGTTTCGAACCGTGCGAATCGCACGGATATTTCGGTTCCTTGCCCGTCTTGGGCACATTCTTCTGTTTTGTCATACGTCCCTCAAATATTGGTCATGATAAAATATAGCAAAAAGTGGTTTGAACCTATAAACTACGTGCATGGCAAACAAAGACGAACAGGCGCTGCTCGAAAACTACGCAGCCAACTTCATCATCCACACAAGGGTGAACAACGGCTCGGACATGCCGTCCACGGGCGCAGTCGACCGTTTCAACGCACGCGCCATGGCCAACGACCCGTTCCGCGGCGGAACCAACCCAATCCTCGCCAGGATCAACGGCTTCCGGCGGGACCCCAGGCTCCTCGACCACGACCCCGACTCCGAACTCGACCGTTACGGCACCACCCTGCAGCTGACCGCCCCGGTCGAATACGACACGCTGGCGGAGGCCTTCGAGGACGAGATGCCGGAAGCTCCCGAAGCACCGGAACCGCCACAGATGGCAGCAGCCCATACGCCGGTCCTCCCCGGCACCCCGCGCGTCGCGAGCGAGGCCTTCCTCGACCAGCTCGCCGCGGCCTTCAAGAAAAAGTAGTCACTTACAGTCCGAACTGTTATAAACTAGGGGAAAACACCCCGGTTTTATCATAATGGACGAATTTGAGAATCTCGAAAAGCTCCGCGTTCTCGCCCAGACCATCGAAGGCGACAGCACAAACGCGGCACCCGAAGAAAACGACATCCCCGTGGAAGTCATTGACCGGGGTCTCCCGTCTGACAAGTGGACGAAGGATGGCCAGACGGTTACGTGCATCCGTGGCGAAGCAAAGCCCGAAGCCGACCCGATCCGCGGCGGAAATTCCGGCAACTACCGGACGGACTACAACGCGCTTCTCGAAAAGTGCGACGGCAACCCCGAAGCCGACAAGGAGAATCTCGAAGAATGTCTCTTCAAGGGCATGAACTTCAAGCACTCCATGAAGAACGCCCTCTGCAAGACCGAGTGCGACAACGGGTGCAAGTGCATCTTCGACCCGGGCACCGTAGTCAAGCCGACCAAGGGCGGCAAGTCCATCTACATCGTCAAGAACAACGACGGCGAAGTGATTATCTGCGCCAAGCCGACCAACATCGAGGCCGACATGGCACGAGGCGGATCCGACGGCTGCTGGCCGCAGTTCAGCTTCCAACAGGACGACATCGAACCGCTCGGCGTTGACCTGGCCACGCTCGCGGTCCTCGCGGACATCGTCGCACACAACGACAAGGTCGCGGAAGCCGGCAGCGCATGCGCATGCCCGGACGGCCAGTGCGACTGCGACGCCCCGGAAAATTTCGAGCACATGCGCGAGCTCATGGAGAACATCTATGGCCCGTTGAGCGCCGAGCAGCTCCGCCCGGTCAACAAGTTCGGCATCCCCGAACCGCAGAAACCGGACCCGGACGAAAAGAAATTCGATTTCGACGGCCCGCAGGGGTACTTTGGCGACTATGCAAACCACGGCTAAAATCATCTATGACAATACCTGCGTAGTGTGCAGGTATTTCATGAACCTCGTCAAGGCCAAGGTGGGTACCGACAGGGCCCAGTACATCCCGGCCTCGGGGACTGCTGCCGACTTCGAGTATGTCAGCCTGAACGGGAACCGCTATTCCGGGGTAAACGCCATCGAGCAGATGTCGAAGGACTTTCCCGCCATCAAGGACTACATGTATGCCCTCCCGGCGAAATACAAGACCTTCGGCCTCAAGGTGGGCTACAAGCTCGGTTCCGTCGTCAGGAAGGCAATCGGCGTCGTGCACAAGGGCTGCAACTGCGGGAAGCACTAAAACAGGGGGCATCCCTCGCCGGAACGCCCCCAGAAACTCCTCCTACGCTTGCAGGTGAGCATATCAAGCCGCTACGGAAGTAGCGGCTTTCTTTTATTTGCCGTAAAGCGCTTCCACGTCCCACGGGAACGCGGAATCTTCGAGCGACTTGTCGATGTAGAGCACGCCGACACCGACCGGCTTGCCGAGGTCAGCCGCGGTAAACGACGGATCGAAGAACGACTTGCTCGTCTTGTACACGCGTCCGGTAATCGTGGACATAATCGTCTTCCCGTCTGGTGAAACCTTCCAGCCTACCTTAATCTTTTCGCTCGGGAAAATGGCGCTGTTCTCGTTCTGGAGTTCGGACAGGCTCGTGTGATTGAGGCTATCCGAGTAGATGCCCGGCTTGTCCTTCACGTCGACATACTTCCAGTTCCCGAGAAGTTCCGACGACGCGTTCCACTTGGATGCCGAGTTCATCGCGGAGTTAAAGTTCCCGGCGGCCTGCCATTCCTTCTTCGCGTTGTCGGCGATGTTGTGGGCGGTCTCGTGAACCTTCGGCCCGATACCAATTCCGGCACCGAGACCGACCGCACCGGCGAGCGCCAGCGGAGCAAGTTTCTTGCCGATGCCTTCCTGCATGATGTCACGCTTGGACCAGTCGGCGATGTCCTTCCAGGTAATCCCGTAGCCGATGTCCTTGGTCCCGAAATCCGGGTCGCCTTCGTGTCCCTTGGCCACTTCGCCGATCTGTTCCTTCGGCTTCTGGTTGGAAATCATCATGAACACGCCGAATGCTTCCGGGTCGGTGTTGTCCGGGGTCGGCTTCCATGCGGTATTGATTTCGTCCAGCTTCACGAACGGGTCGGTGCCGGAGTCGGCGACACCCTCGATGAACGTGGAGTAGCCGGTTTTCATTGAGTTAAGCAGGGAGCGGTTGGGCATCCCTTCAAGGCCTTCAAAGATTGCGGGAGTAATTTTTCTGGACATAAAAATAGCCCGGGTGGTTTCAAACCGTAGTTTATAACCTCCCGGGCCTGCACCCAACAACTACAACCAGTTAATAATCGTATGCGGCGATGAACCTGAACGCGTCGTAACCCGCCCTATCCGGGTTGTGCGAGTGAATCCAGGCATACATGAGACCCTCGACGAACTCAGCAGTCATTGCCCGATTGCGCTTATCGACGCTTTCGGACACAAGTTCCTTGTTCACCGGAAGCGTAGTATTACCGCGCAAATCGCCGAGACATACATCCTCGCCTTCTACCGTAGTCCGGGTAAAACCCAAAGACTTGCAGAGGCATTTCAGCTCGTCGGTATAGGACGCGATTATGCTTTCCAGCTCCTTATACAGGGCATCCGCCTCGACGATGTAAAAATTGTGGCCGTCCACGTTCAGGTATTCGGCAATCGGGGCCGGGATTTCCGCCCGTTCAAGGCCTTCCAGCCGGTCCATGTAGTCGAACGTGTTATCGACAATGCGTTCCAGCCAGCCCATGAAGTCACGGCATATCGGCGTATCGGACACCAGGCTATAAGAGCCATCCGGCATACGCTTCTGCAAGAACAGTGTAAGCGATCGTGAAGACATTGGCTACCTCTCTGTTAAGCGGAAAACGGGACTCGAACCCGCGACCTTCTGGATGGGAACCAGACGTTCTACCAACTGAACTACTTCCGCGTATACCCGAAATATAGTAAATTTCGGGCATTTTGTCTATCGCTATTTGAGCAAGTCGAGGAATTTGTCAAGCGTTTCCGGCGTATAGACGTCGATCTGTCCGCCGGCCTTCTTGATGTCCTCGATGGCCTTGACCTTCTTCGGGCCGGCCCCGTCGCCCATGAGGACGAGGTTGCACTTCTTGGTGATGGAAGAGCAGATGGTTCCGCCGTTCGCCACCACCATTTCCTTGAACTTCTCGCGTTCCAGCTTGTCGAACACGCCCGTCATGATGCAGACGCGACCCTGGAGCTTTGTAGAAGTCGCAGTGAACTCCTTGACCTTCTGCGCGATGTCGTTGTCCACGAAGTAACCGGCGATTTCTCGGTTGGTTTCGATGAACTTGATGAACGCGTTGGCGTCGGTCGAGGAAATGCCCTGCGTAACGCAGTCGGCGAAGAACTTGCTGGTCGCGGATCCGTCGCCGTACACGAGCACGCCGAGACCGCCCATGCCGTTAAGGATGTTCGCGATAACCGGGGATGCCTGGTGGCCGATGCCCGGGATGGCAAAGCCTTCGATGAGCTGGTGGAGGAAGTTGCCGCGGGTCTTGGCAATCGAGGCGACCAGCTTGTTTGCCGTCTTCTCGCGAATGTTGCCGAGACCGACGAGGGACTGTGCGTCCAGCTTGTAGAAGTCGGTGATGTTTTCGACCTTGCCCACGGTGTGGAGCAATTCGACGAGGCTTGCGCCCACGCCCATCACGTTCATGCACTCGCGGGAAACGAACTTGACCATCTTGGCGACAATCTTGGACTTGCAAGTTTCGGACGGGCAGACGAGCGCGACGGAGTCGTCACCGTCGAGATTGGGCGTCCTTACGAGCTCGGCACCACAGAACGGGCATACCTTCGGGGTGCGGAAGGCATTTTCGGGTGCGCGGTGGTCTTCCCACCAGCTGCGCGGTTCCTTCTTCATGTCCTTCAATGCCTTGAAGTCGTCCTTGGAACGTCCGGTTTCCACGCACCTTACGATTTCCGGGATGATTTCGCCGGCCTTGCGGACAACCACATGGCAGTTTTCGGTAAGGCCGAGATATTCGACGAGGTCCCAGTTGTAGAGGGTGCTGCGGCTGACATTAGTCATCGCAAGCTGCACGGTGTCCATCACGGCGACAGGGGAGATTGCGCCGGACATGCCGCCGGACTGTTCCACCATTCGGAGAACCGTTTCCTTTTCTTCGGGCGGGAACTTGTAGGCGCGGAAGTAGTTCGGGGACTTCGTGCCCATGCCGAAGCGCTTCTGGTCCTTCTTGTCGTTCACCTTGAGCACCACGCCGTCAATCGGGTAGGCCTGGTCATAGCGCTTGTCGCGCATGCTTTCCGCCTGTTCGCGCAATTCAACGAGGTTTCTTGCGACGGAGTGCGGAGGAACTTCGAAGCCCATCCCTTCGAGCAGCCTGATGTCGTCGGACTGCAACTGGTTCGGGCTACCGTCAACGATGAGGTATGCGATGTAGGACAGGTTGCGCTTTTCGACTTCGAGCGGATCGTGCGACTTGAGCGTTCCGGCAGCGCCGTTACGCGGGTTGGAAATCAGCTTCTTGCCGTCGGCTTCGAGCTGGTCGTTGAACTTCTCGAAGTCGTCGAATTTCCACACGACTTCGCCGCGGATTTCCACCCTGCCCTTCATCGGGATAGTCTTCGGGATGGACGCGATGCGCAGGGCGTTTTCCCACACGCTGTCGCCCACATTGTCCACGCCGCGGGTAATCGCGTCGATGAACTGGCCTTCGCTGTAGATGAGGGCCAGGCCGAGACCGTCAATCTTGTATTCGAGTTCCAGTTCGGCGACAGCGTTCTTGAACATGCCGCTTGCCCAGTCCACCGTTTCCTCGATGCCGTTCGAGTTCGCAATGGAAATCATAGGGATGGTATGCTTCACCTTGCGGAAGCCTTCGGCGCCGTCGATGACGCGGCGGGTCGGCGATGTCGCGAGGATGAAGGCCGGGTGGTCGGCCTCGAACTTCTTGAGTTCAAGGTACTTGGTGTCATAGACGACATCCTCGACCATGGATTCGCCCGCTGCGTATGCTTCCGCCCACTTCGCGAGGAGGTCGCACAATTCGGAATATTCTTTATAGTCCATCTTTCTTTTCCTTGATAAAACCTTTTTTCAGTAGCCATTCACCAGGATCCGTGGTGAACGGGTCGAGCTCGCCGGACAGCATGTCATCCTTGACCGTATCGACAAAATCGCACAGGCGGGACTTGATCGACTGTACGTTTTCGTCAGTGCTCTCCCCCTTCTGCATGCTTGCCAGGCTGTCGTGATACACGGCATCCATCGCGAGGCGCAGCAGTTTCTGCGCAAGTCCCTGCTCAGCAATCGCCGCCATCGAAACCTTCCTGGTCATTGCTGTCATACGGGAGCAAATCGTCCTGTTCCAGTTCCGGTGCGAACGCGATTTCATATTTCGGTTCACCGAACGAGCTCGGGATGAGCCACTGCGGGTCCAGCTTGAACGTGTTGGGTGCAGACTTGATTGAGGTCACCTGCTGGGTTCGGAACTTTGCCCCCATCTTCGGGGAAATGTTGCGGACATCCACCGTGGCATAGACCGGGAGGCCAATCAGCGAGCGTTCGTCAAAGTTGCCGTTGGAATCAACCATCTTGACGCCATTCGGGTAGCGGAACGACTCCATCCAGCTAACGAGGCCGGCAGAGTCGGCGACACCGGCATATCCGCGCAAGAAGTTAAAGAAGAAACCACGCTCGTCCAAGGATAACTGGAACGGTGGCGTGGTTACATAACATACCCCGATAGGGGACACGAGTTGAAGCAAAATCTTAATGGTTCCTTCCGGGCCACTCTTGGTCTTTAGGATAGCAGCAATGTTGCCGGAATACTCGCCCGCCTTCAACTTTAACATAGGCGTGCTTTGACGTTCAATTTCTTTCTTCTGTCTTACATTTAGAGGCATGATATGTTACCTTTTATTGGATATTTCCTACCGGACGGAGGCCCTCGGCTCCCGGGGACACGTCCGGCCACTCTGAAATATAGCAAAATGTGGGCCCGAAGTTCTAAACTATGGAACAAAACACCAGCCCAAGCAGGTAAACCTATGCTCATTCCAGCACTTTCCGACTTCAAGAGCTACACAGCAATGCTTGAAGCCATCAGTCCGGCGGAAGCGAAGAACATCCACGGCGCATACGTCATGGTGGAAGCCGACGTCAAGGAAGCCATCCAGGAAGAAGTCGCTGCCGGAAACCCGGACGCGGACACCCTCACCAACTACGTTGACAACCTTTCCGAAGCGTTCTTCAAGGCGTTCAACCGCCTCGACAACAAGTTCGGCAAGCAGAAGTTCTCCCTCGCCAAGGAAGACATCGGCAACAC